>Ga0075428_100009047_pt1 | contig 11050 bp, 6 predicted proteins | sample RhiMetdeltSRZDD2_FD_75291 | JGI IMG/M metagenome (GOLD analysis project Ga0075428, IMG submission 75291) | Populus rhizosphere microbial communities from Tennessee, USA - Rhizosphere MetaG P. deltoides SRZDD2 | ecosystem: Host-associated > Plants > Roots > Rhizosphere > Soil | place: USA... | reverse complement strand
GAGCGTGGAGATGTCGGCGACGGCGGGCCGCTTCCAGGATCATCGCAACCTGCTCGGCATGCGCGAGCTGGCGAGCGACGGCGTCGATGCGCTCGACATCTCCGAATCTCCCGCCCCACCGGGGGACTTCGTCGGCATTGCGCTCTTCGCCGCAAACGGCAAGCCATTGCAGGTGGACATGCGTGCGCCGGCGGCGGACGGTGCGCAGTGGTTGCTGCAGCTCGATGCTCGCAGCGCGGGTGCCGATGTCCAGCCCGTTCCCTATTCCATCGCGTTCATCGATGCGGACGAATTGCCGGAAGGCTGGACGTTGGTCGCCATGGGCGAGTCCGGTGCGGAGGAACAGGATCTACTACAGCAGCCCGTGCTCGAGGGCGTGCTGCGAACGGAGGGCACGCGCTTGCGCTGGACTCTGCTCGCCGGCAGCCAGGAATGGATCCGCGAACGCGCGGTCGTCGTACGGAATGACCTTGCGAGCCCGGCGCTCGGCTTCGGTCTCCGCATCGGCACCAACCCATTCCGCAGCGCCAGGGGCACCTCGTTCCAGTGGGTGGCGCCACGGCTCGCGAATTACACGTTGCAAGTCTTCGACGTCCGCGGACGGCTCGTGCGTGCACTCGTCGATGCGGGATTCCCGGCCGGGACCTACCGCTCGAGCTGGGACGGAACATCGAGCGCCGGCGTGCGTGTGGGAGCCGGCGCCTATTTCGTGCGCTTGCAAGGTGACGGCAATCAACTCACGCGCAAGGTGGTGGTCTTGCAGTGAAGCGATTCGAGCAGTCAGGTGAGCGCACGATCGGCCGGCGGCGGGATTGGGTCGCTTGCACTCGCGGTGTCGCGGTTCTCGCGTGGGCGCTTGCCTGGTTCGACCCCGTGAGAGCACAGGAACCATCGGCGGAGCCCTCTGCGACTCTGGAAACCGTGCACACCATGCTGAAGAACGGTGAGTACGAAGCGGCGATCGCGATCCTCAAGCCGCGCCTCGCTGAATTGGAGCCGCTGGCGCTGCACGAGCATCCGCAAGCGGCCGACGTCGCCATGTACCGCGATGTTTGCTTGCTACTGGTCCGCACCTACGCCTTCGCCCACAACGCCAACGAACGCACGAGCCCCGACGTGGCCGATCTGCAGGAGCAGGAAGCACGCCGCGTCGTCGAACGCTGTCTCGCGGTTCCGTCCCTGCGCGCCACCCAACCGGACTCCGTTCAGGACCCGCCGCTGGTGCACGACCTCTTTCGCACGACCCGAGCGCAGAAGTTCGGCGCCTTCCGCGTCGTGGGATTGGAACCGGCGGACGCCGTAGTTTCACTCGGCGACGAGCCTTTAGCCTTCCCGCCTGGCGAGAGTCTGCCCGGTGAGGCGTATGTTCCGGTCGGCACCTACGAGGTGGTGGTGCGCCGCGAAGGCTACGAGGAGACCCGCGAGAGCGTCGTGATCGAGGGCGGCACCGAACAACTGCGCAGCTTCCAGCTCGACAAGAACCGTGGCTGGTGGTGGTGGACCTGGCGCGGCGGCTTGGCAGCCGGCGCCGTGACCGGTCTCGTGCTCGGCCTCGGCGGTGAGGATGCCGCTGCGGTGACGCCGCTGGCCCCCCTGCCCGACCCGCCCGCACCGCCCGGCAGTCGCTGAGGTGCGTCTTCTCGTCGGGATCCTGCGCGAGCAGATCCGAGCGCATGTGGTCAGCCCGAGCGGAACCAGCGGGCGAGAAATCCTTTTTTCTCGGGCGACTCCGACTTGACGAATTCTTCGAAGGTAGAGGCGAACAGGCGCGGTTCGTTCTCCGTGCTGATGTAATGGCGATTCGACAGCTCTTCGAGCACATGCTTCAACGCGTCGGGGATGCTCTTCTTGCCGGCAACGCGCCGGAACAGGCTGCGCTCGTCGTCGTCGAAACCTTCCCACATGTGGCGATAATGGAAGCGCGCCTCTTGCGAGAAGCGGCGGCCGATGTCGGAGAAATCAGGGGCTTCGGTCCCATGCTCTTCCATGGATTCGAGCGTATGGCAGCATGCCATCTGCAGGAAGAAGGGAAACAGCCCGGCCATGCCGAGGATCGGCTCGGCGAAAGGCGCCAGCGGGCGACCGACGTTTTGAGACGGCACACGGATCAGTTCGAGCGCTTCTTCGGGACGAAACACCGACAGCCGCATCGTCGAGAAAATATTGAAGAACGGTGAATCCGAGATCTGCTTGTTGTGGCACAGAGCCTGGAGATCCCGTGCCGACGAGGTGAGATAGGCCACATTGTAGTGGTTGGCCAGGAAGCGCAGGAAGGAGAAGAACTCCAGCCCGAAGTTGGCGTTGCCCGTGATGCGTTCGAACTCGTCGAGAAGGATCGCCAGGCGCATTCCGGCCGCATCCAGCCGCTCGACCATGGCGCGGATGCCATCCAGATCGTGCCGGCAATCGCTCAGATCGACGCGCCCGTGCAGCTCCAGGCTCGCCATCGACAGCAGCGCCCCGACGAAGCGCTCCATGGTGAGATCCTTTTCCTGCTGCAGATCCATGAACACCATGATCATGTGCTCGGGCTCGTCGAGGAACTCCTGCCGGTTCGGTCGCATGTACACGTAGTTGAGCAGTGAGGATTTGCCGATCTTGCGATCTCCGACCACGGAGACCGAGCCGGGTGGCGTCGCGTTCAATCGCGCATAGATCCGCTTCACTTCCTGACCCCGACCGAAGAAATCGCTGCGTTTCCGGATCATGACCCGGTTGAGGTACGGGTTGCGCGAGGTGCGGCTGGAACGCCCCGGCGGCAACGTCTCCAGCCGATCGAGCTTGCTCGTGTCGAGGTCCGCGGTAATGAGGACTTCGTTCAGGATCTTTTCCACCGACTGCAGATCGCGCGGGCGCTGTTCCGGATCCTTTTGCAAGCACTGGTGCACCAGCCGCAAGAGCTGTGGTGGAAGGCCCGGAGAGCGGTTTTCCAGCGGTTCCGGGTCGCGGTGCACGACGTTGTAGAGCACGGACATGTAGTGCTCGGCGTGGAATGGGTTCACGCCTCCCAGCATCTCGTAGAGCACCACCCCGAACGCGAACACATCGGCGGCCACGCTCACCTTGCGGCTCTCGATCTGCTCGGGCGCGATGTATCCCACAGTGCCGACGACGTACTGCTCCTGATTGCCGTAGGACATCTGGCGCAGGTCTTTGGCCAGTCCCAAGTCGAACACTTTGACGATGTCGCCGCCGACAATGATGTTCTTGGTGGAAAGGTCGCGATGGATGACACCGAGCGCATGAATCGAGTGCAACCCGCGCGCCACCTGGACCATGATCTCCACCGTGCGCCGGACCGAGGGCAGCGGCGGCGTCTCGAGAATCTGCTTCAGCGTGCGACCGACGAGCAGCTCCATCACCAGATAGGGTTTGGCTTCATACTTCCCGAGCCAGTGGATCTGCACCACGTTCGGATGATTGAGTGCTGCAAGCAGCCGCGCTTCGCCGAGGAAACGCTCCAGATCCTTGTCCCCTGTGACTTCCGTATTCAGCATCTTGAGCGCCACGTCTCGGTGCAGGGAGAGCTGGCGGGCCTGATACACGGTGCCGAACGCGCCGCGCCCCAGCAGACTCTTGATCTCGTATTCGTCGTCGATCGTCGTGCCGAGCATCACGATCCCCCGAGTGGTTCACGGCGAGTGACTTCCTTGCGCGTGTAGTCGAACACGAGTCGATGGCCCGAGATCACTTCGACCTCCACCTCGAGATTCGTGCCGTCCTGCATCTGCACGTAGAGCTGGTGCACACCGGGTCGCAGGCTCGGCAGCTTGTAGTGCTGGACGTCCGTGGCCACGCGCTGCCCGTCGACGCGTATCTGCCGCGCATAGACGTCGCCGACTATGACGAGCTCGCCGAGGGGCTCTTCACGCAAGCTGAACACCACGCGCTGGGTTTTCCCCGTGACCTGCACGGTCGAATCGACCGCCACGTGTCCCTCCAAGGATGCGTGGATTCGATGCGCTCCCGCCGCCAAGGAACGCACGAGCGGCTGCGCCAACGTGGTGCGCTCGGCGGGTCGGCCCTCGATGTCGATGGACGCGCCCTCGGGGTGCGACAAGACCGTCACTTCCACCAGCGCTTCGGCGAGAGCGAGATGCAAGCCCAGTGTGCTGTCGGCCAACACGCGCACCGACTTCTCCACTGCATCCCGGCCGGCGAGCGCCGCTCGCACCGTGTAGGTCTTGGCCGCGGGCAGGCGCAGCAGCAGCCGATTTCCCGCTCCCGGAGACTGGCCGCGGGGTTCCCCGTCGACGAAGACATCCGCTCCCGCCGGCGTCGTCGTGATCGCGAGCTCTCCAAAAACCGGGCGCAACGAGAGGGCGATGTCGATGGCTCTGCCCTCGACCGGCCGAACGACGAAGCTGGAATCGGCGTAGCCTTCGGCGACCACGCGCACTTGTTGATCCACCCCGGCGGGAAGTGAACCGATCCAGCTTTCGCCAACCCCGCCGGTGGCGCGACCATTCAAATAGAGGCGCGCTTGCTCGGGGATGCGAATCGTGACCTCGCCGTGCTCGGCAAGAATCGCCGGCGGTGGCACCGGAGGGATCCTCTGCCGGTCGGTGCGCCGTGCCAGGTCGAACCACCCGATGACGGCGACGACGCCGACCAGCAAAACGGCCAGCGCCACACGACCGGGTGTGGTCAGCCGGCGGACCGGCGCGCGCTTGATCCCCAGCTCGCGCGTGACCTGCCACACAGAGTGCATCACCCGAATCCAACGCCGCCAGATGTCCATGCGGAAGGAATAGTGCGGCGGCAGGTCGTGGCTCTTGCCGAGCAGTTCCTTGGCGAACAAGTTTTCGAGCGCCGTGGCCATGCGCGCGACATCCAGATCGACCGGGTACTTGCGGCTCGCGCGCAGCGCCGTGATCTGCTCCACCGTGGCCCGATCGTCGGCATCGGCGAGCTGCTCGGCCAGTAGTGCGAGCACGATCTTTTCATCACGCTCCAGGCTCTCCCACAGGAACACCATCTGCGGCAGCGCGTTGCTCACCACGTCGCGAACCACGGACTCCAGGATCCCGGGTGTCGCGACCGAGGTCTGGGCTTCGTTGAGATGATCCACCAGTCGCTGGCAGATGGCCTGGGTGTAGAAGGGCTGGCCCGCCGTCAGCCGGTAGATCGTTTCCTCGGTCCCCTCGGCGTAGCGGACGCGACCGGCGACAGGCTCACGAATGAGCCGCAGCGCATCCTCGTGCTGCAGGTAGCTGATCGCGCGGTGCAGCGAGCGGCCGAGCAAGCGCCAGTACGGACGCTGGCGCTTCTCCAGGTGCTGCGATCCGGTGAAGACGAAATAGACGTCGTGCTGCTCCATCAGATGGGCGAAGATGTTCAGCATGTCTTCGGTGAGCGCCCCCGCATCGATCTTGTTCTCGAACAACTCGTACTCGTCGAACATGAGAACCGGTGTCTTGTTCGGAGCCGCAGCTCGCACCTGTCGCACGAATTCGAGGAACACCGCGGAGGGCTTGCCGCCAGTGGTGAAGTCCGGAACGGAAACCGCCGTGCCGCGCGCGCGCATGGCGGCGGCGATTTCGGCCGCGACCCGTGTCAGAAAATCGCTTTCGTCACGGATCGCCATCGACTGCATGTCGATCAAGATCGGAATGAAGTCGCCGCCGAGTCGGCCTTCGAGGATCTGGAACAGGATCGAAGTTTTGCCGCTGCGGCGCTCGCCACAGAAGACCAGCAGTCCGCCGCGCTCGCCACCCACGAAGCGCTTGCGGGCGAACTCGAACTCGGCTTCGCGTCCGAAGAACATCGTGGGCTCGCGCACGGGATTGCCCACGATGTAGGGATTGGCGATCTCTGCGAAGCCACCCTGGCGCTCGTCGTTCATGCGCGGATCTCCGAACGACCTGGGAAGCCCCCGTGCGACTCGGGCGCCTCCTGCAGGCGGCGGCACCTACGGTAGGTTCTCGAGCAACACGATGTCGGAACTGATGGTCCCGCGTTGGGCGATGAGAGCCCGGCCGCCCGGTACCCAATCGAAATTGAAGAGCGACACGTCATCATCGGTGAAGGCAGCCACCGTCGTGCGCTCGCCGCCATCGAGCGGCACCCGCTGCACGACCCAGGCGCCCTCCGATTGATCGACGAACGAGAGTTCCTTGCCATCGGGTGTCCAGTGCAGACTGAACAACGTCCAGCGACTGCGCGGCAGGATCGGAAGCTTGCTGACCTCGCCGCCGTCTGCCGGAAAGAGTCCGACTGCGATTTCCCGTGTCGCCCGTTGTGGTTGCAACCAAGTGGCGATGGTGCTCCCGTCGGGTGACCAACGTGTCAGCATCATGGCGATCTCGATCCGGCTCAGGAAAATGGGATCTCCACCTGCGGCGGGAATCTTGCACAGGAAGGAGCTGTCCGCGATCGATGCAATGTAAGCGATCCACTTGCCGTCCGGAGACCACGTAGGCCCGTAATTGGTCGTGCCTTGCTTGGTCAGCTGGCGCGAGTTGTGTCCATCCGCGTCCACGATCCACACTTGAAGGTCGCCCTCGCTCTCGGACGCGAATGCGAGCTGGCGGCCATCGGGAGACCAGCACTGACCGAAGTCCTGCGCCGCGCCGAACGTCAGCTGACGAAGATTGGCTCCATCCACGTCCATCGCCCATAGGTCCATGTGGCCGCTCGCTTCGGAAACCAACGCGATCGTCTTGCCATCGGGCGCCACCTGCGGCCAGCCTTGCAGGACGGTGCCGCGCGTGATCTGACGGGCACGAGTGCCATTTTCCGCAGGTGTGCCTTCGAGCGGTACGTGCCAGAGTTGCGCGGCGACGGTGGTGCGCACCGAGGCCAGTGCATTGCCGTCGCCCCGCAACACGATTTGGGAGTGCTCCTCGAGATCCTGCGTCACCCGGCGCACGACGTCCCCTGCGAGTCCGATGTACCAAATCTGCGAGCGCGCCATCCACGAGCTCGAGCCGGCGACGTAGACACCCTTGCCATCATGCGCCCAACAGATGCCGAGGAGCTGCATCCAGCGCGGTCCCGGCACGGGACGCAACGCCCCGCCTTCCAGCGTCTTGATCATCAGCACAGGGTGCAGGACGTCGTCGCGGTTGACTTGGACGTAGAGGATTTCGCGGCCGTCGGGTGAGAGGATGGGAGTCGACATGCCCACGGCTTCCGCAGGCTGCGAGTGGATCTCCTGCGGCTCTCCGGTGGTCCCGAAAGGCGTGACGAAGAAACGCATCTGCCGCTGCTCGTTGGCACGTTGAAAGACGAAACGCGTGCCATCCGGAAAGAACGATGGGGGGCCGTCCACATCCTTCATGACTTCACGCGGCGTGCCGCCGAGTGGAGAGATTTGCCACAGCGTGCGAATGGCCTCCCCGCGTAGGCGCGTGGTGTACAACAGCCAATTGCCGTCGGGGGAGAAAGCCATGTTGCCGAGACCTACGTCGGGTATGGCTGGCACGGCCTCGACCTCGGTGCCGGTCGCGAGCTGCCGGACGCGGATCGCCACCTGATCGTTCTCCGTGTTGGTGTAGGCGAGGAGCTGGCCTCCCGGTGCAAATATGGGCGCCCCGGCGTTCCCCGTGTTGGTGATCTTGGAAATCGCGAGCGGCAACGCCGGCGCTGGCGCCGGCGCGCGCGACTGGCGGTCCCGGAGCGCGATTGCGGCAAGACTACCCACGACCGCGACCGCCGCCACGCCGGCGACCCAGCGCAACCACGGCTTCGCGGCCGGTTTTCCCCTGTCCGCAGCGGGTGTCGCAGACACCGTCGCATGCACCGCGCTCACACCGCCCGAGTCGAGCTCGCGTTGCAGCGCACGCAGGTCGATCGCCAGATCCTTGGCCGTCTGATAGCGCTCGCCCACGTCCTTCGCCATCGCTTTGCGCACGATCCGATGCAGCTCGACCGGAAACCCGCCGCTCAGATCCTGCAGCGAGCGCGGCACGTCGTGAATGATGGCGTGCATCACTTCCACGTTCGAGGGTGCATGGAACGGTTGCTTGCGCGTCAACATTTCCAACAGGATGCTGCCGAAAGTGAAGATGTCGGACCTGCGATCCGTCTCCATGCCGCGCGCCTGCTCGGGCGACATGTACGCCACGGTGCCGAGAACCATTCCCGGCTGCGTCAGCCCCGCGCTTCCCGACGAACTTGGCACGAGCGTCTCGTCACTCAGGCTCGGCGGCTCCGGGGCGCTGCCGAGCTTGGCGAGGCCAAAGTCGAGGATCTTGGCGATGCCGTCGGGCCGCACCATGATGTTCTCGGGCTTGAGGTCACGATGGACGACGCCGGCTTCGTGCGCGGCATGCAGCCCTTCGGCTACCTGGACGGCGATCTCGAGGATCTGCCGCAGCTCGAGCCTGCCGTCGCGGATGAGCACCCGCAAGGCCTGCCCGCTGATGTACTCGAGACTGATGAAGTGATTGCCATCCGCTTCATCGATTTCGAAGATCGTGGTGATGTTGGGATGATTGAGCGCCGAGGTGGCGAAGGCTTCCTGCTTGAAGCGCGCCACGCGATCGGCATCCTTCAGGAATTCAGGCGGCAGCAGCTTGAGCGCCACCTCACGCCGCATCTTGGTGTCGAGCGCCTTGTACACCTCGCCCATGCCCCCCGCCCCGAGGCGGTCGAGGATCTGGTAGCGCGAGATCATTCCCTCGGCCATTCATCCACCTGTCTTTTCGTCTGCGGATCCGGGCCGTCAGAATACACCGCGGACGAAGTGGAGTTCGAGCCGCACGTCCCGCGAGCGATCCGGGCCCATGGGGAACGCCACGTCGAAGCGGAGAGAGGTCGGGGTGCCGAATTCCCCCAGGAAATGTTGGATCCCCATCCCTGCGGACGTGATCCAGACATCCGAGACGCCGTCCCAGGTGCGTGCCGCGTCGGCCCAGGGCACGAGTTGGAGCTGCAATCGCCACAGGATGGGGACGCGTGCGCGCTCGAAGACGTCGTAGGGAACGAGGTACTCCAACCGGCCGGCGAGCGACGATTCCCCGACCAGCGCGCGCTGTTTCCATCCCCGTACCGTGCTCAGGCCGCCGACGTCCGCCAGTCGCTGCACGGGGGCATCGCCGCCCGTGTGCACATAGTGTGATTGGAGAACCAGCTCCTGGCGCCAGAAATAGCGGCGCAAGGTGAGGTCGAGATCGGTGCGGTTGTAAGTGAAGCTGCCGCCGATGTCGCCGCCGGCGACGCGATGCTCCGCGTCGAGGCGCGCCATGTAGCGTGCGAGTGACCCGAGGCGGAGCCGGGCGACGAGGGCACGATCGGTCCCGTCTTCGACCGGGATGTTGACCGGGGCCATGTCGCCGAGCAGAGCGAACTCGGTCGTGGCAGGGGCGCTCGATTCTTCTGCCGCCTCGTAACCAGCCGACAACCGCAAGCTGCGCCACTTGCGCCAGTGCAAGTAAGCCGCGCCCCCGAGGCTGCCGAGGTAATCCTGCGCATCTTCTCCGCCCACGAATGCGCGCAGGCTGTTCCAGCGCGGGCGGTTCGAGCCGTAGGGCACGGCGCGCTCGCCGAATTGAGCGGCGACGGAGAGGCCCCAGTCCTCGGGAGCGATCGGGATCTCGAGAGTCTCGAAGTGGCGAAACTTCTCGCTGCCGAAGGCATAGCCACCCTGGAACGTGGCCCAAGGTTCATGGGACCCGCGTGTCAGGCCGAACCCTGCAGCGGCGACCAAGCCCTCGACACGATTGTAGTTCCACAGCCGCTCGCCGAAGTTGAAATCGTAACCGAGGGGGAAGCGCGCTTTCTTCTTTTGTGCTGCGATCCCCAGGGAGTCGAGGTTGGCGAGGGCCGAGTCCTGAAAGGCGCGATTCGATTCGAGCAGCTCGGGGTCGAACCGCCGCTCGCCTTCGCGTTTGAGGCGTTCGTGCAGAGTCTCGGCGCTGTCCGCTGCCGCATCCTGAGCGGCAACAGGCGTGATCCCACCGGCGAGGCCGATGATCGCGGCGCTCCAGGCCAGCATCGAGGTGCAGAATCGCATCCTCAACGCTCCCCGAAGATGCGGGCGTCGTACCCTTTGTCGAACTCGAAATCCTCACGCAGGATCGAGGCAGCGGCGCGGCGCGGCAGGCGGCCGAATGCAACGTTGCGCAACTCGACCTCCATCAGGATGCGCGTGTAGACCCACTCTCCGCCGGGGAGCTCTTCCCAGTGGCGAGAGAATCCCTTGATGTCCTTGAGCAGCAGCGGAAATGGATTGGTCTCGAAGTCGAACTCCTCGTGCACGATCCGGTAGTTGTCGGTGTCGACATAGACCGTGCCCGAAGGCAGGGCCTTGAACTCGGATTTCGGCACGAAGCCGATCTTGAAGATGACGTGATCGCGTTCCACCGTCCGGTCGAGCAAGGTGAAATGAAACTCTTGCTGTTCTTCGAGGAAGAACGGCATCTCGACGAAATCGCCGAAGCCATCCGACTCCACCTGGATACCCGACTCTTCCCCCTCATCCTTGCTCACGACCCAGACGCTGTCGCGGAGCTCGTACCGCTGCACCACCTCTCCGGCCTTGACCGAGCGGCTGAAGCCGGTGTCATCGGAGAAAGCGCGGAACACGATGTCGCGTGTCTCCTTCTTCTTCTCCCAATAGAAGATCACGCGAAGATTGACCGTGTACTGCATGTCGCGATGGCCGGCCAGTTTCGTTTTCTCGCCCTGCTCGCAGCGCTCGATGATCTCTTCCAAGGTCAGCTTCTTTTGCCGCACGTGGACGGTGTCGGTCTCGCCCTGCGCGAGCGCACGGGATGCTCCCGCCCCAAGCACCAACGCCAGCACGAATAAGACCGCACGCAGAAACCGCGGTGACTGCTCGACGAGCAGAGAAGGGTGGGTGGAAGCGATCCCTCGGGGCCGAGACGGCCTATGCCGCCACTGCTCTTGCACGCCGTCCGCCTTTTGTCGCGTTGGGTTTCATACGCGCTGACGCCGTGGCGAGGCAGGGTCTGGAGCTCGGTGGATGACGCGCAGGATGTCGTAGCGGGAATCGCGTTGCGCCGGCAAGTAACCGGCATCCTGGATGTAGCGTTGCAGCGAGACCTCGGCCACGGAGCACAGGCTCGTCCCCGCTGCGGACACC
>Ga0075428_100009044_pt1 | contig 11051 bp, 20 predicted proteins | sample RhiMetdeltSRZDD2_FD_75291 | JGI IMG/M metagenome (GOLD analysis project Ga0075428, IMG submission 75291) | Populus rhizosphere microbial communities from Tennessee, USA - Rhizosphere MetaG P. deltoides SRZDD2 | ecosystem: Host-associated > Plants > Roots > Rhizosphere > Soil | place: USA... | reverse complement strand
GATCCACCGCGCGCTCGCGCTTCGCCTTGTTCGTTCGGACTAATCTTCCCACGGTTCGGCCTCGTCCTCGTCCTCGGGTTCGTCCTCGTCGGGCTCGTCGGCCGCGGCGTTGAGCTCCTCCACGCGCTCCTCGAGGCGCTTCACGCGGGTTCGAAGGTCCGCGTTGTCGGACTCGAGCTCCTGGTTCGTGCGTTGCTGGGCTTCGGTGGAGGGCGGGAGAGTTTCGTTCGGCACGGGTTCACCTCGAGGCCCTGGTTCGGACCACACCCTTGGAATCGACCGTCAACCCGTCGAGGTAGCGGTCCAAGAACTCGACCCGCTCCTCGTCGGTGAGCGCGAATTCGTCCGGCCTGGAGGGGTCCATCGAAAGGTGGTAGGCCACCACGCCGGAGGTCGGGATCGGCGCGGTGGAGAATTCGAGCGCGTCCACGGGCCGGAGCCTATCACTCGAAGCGCGGCGGGGGAACGGGTTTCCCCAGGCGCTTTTTCGCCGCGTGGTACTGGAACATCCGGGCGGTGGCGACATCGTTCCAATTCGCATCCCGGGCCTCGAAGTGCTCGAGGGGCACGTTCGCGAGCACCGCCGACCACGAGGAGCGCGATTCCAAGGGCTTGGCGCGGAGGCTCCATGTCACCTCGCCGGTATCGCGATCGACGGACTCCACCGGCACCGCGCGAGTCCTGGGGGGCAGCAAGCCCCTCGAGGCCCGCATCCGGCGGAAGTGCCTGGGAGCTCCAAGAGGTCGCTGGTCGCCGGCCTTGAACTGGGACGAGGAGAATTCATGCGCCACTTTCACTAGATACGCCGCCATCGCATCGGTGGAATCGACCACCTCCGCCCACACTCGCCGGCCGAACCCGCAGGATGGCGCCACGCCGGCGATCCACCGGCGCCATGGAGTCCAATGGGCCAGGCGCCCGCGGCCGTGCCCCCCCTCCGCGATCCACCGCCGGCGGTTCGGGAGGCTTCGAACGTGCTCCTCGAGGTCCCGGGAGCGGAGGAGCAGATTGACATGGGGCCAGCCTCGCCGCGTCCGCTCCCAGGTCTGGACGTACTCGAGGCGCCCCCACTCGCGCTCCATCCGCCGGCGCAGGCGCTTATCCCACAGCCTCGAGGCCCCCAGGTACGCCGCCCACGGGTCCGACCACTCGGACGGATCGAAGGTAAGGACCACGTACAGCCACCACGCCGCGGAGCTCGCCGCGTACTCGACCCTCCGGTAGTCCTCGCGGGCCACCTCCCAGGAGCACCGCCGACACCGCCACGAACGGCACTTGAACCTACAAGCGCGGACCGGGCCCTTGCCCCGACCCTCGCCGCGCTCGTCGAACGCGAGCAGAGTCCACCGTGAAGTTTCGCAAGCCTGGACGGCCGGCATGACGAGCCGACCAGGGACAGGCCCAAGGGGCGCTTCCCGGGGTCGTGAGGGCCCTTTTCCTCCCTCCGTCCCCCGCCTCCGGACCCCGCTTCGCGGGGACTCCGGCGGGGGAGTTATTCTATTGCAGAGACGAGCCAGCGCGGGAGGCCCCGCGCGAGGATCAATCTGGGGCCCGTCCAGGAATTGCACAATCCTATTCCCGGGACGGGGAATTCGGGGGCACGGGGTCCGGATGGAACTTGACCCGGTGGCGCTCCAGCTGCATCAGCCCCCACCCCGGCATCAGAGCGTCAAACCTGGCGCTCCAGGTGGGGCAGGAATCGCATAGACAGAACCCGCCGCTCGTTCTCGGGCGGAAGGGGTGAGAACCCGGGCCGGCGGTGCTTCCCGGCACCGCCGGCTCGAGCCGGGAGCCCCGCCCCCCTTGGGTCGAGCTCCCTTCCGGGATCGAGGGAACCGCTCCCCTCGAGCCCTGGGCCTCACCACACCACGGGCAGAAGGGGAACCCGTAGAACCCGGCTTCCTCGTGGGTGCAGGTCACACCCGGTCCCCGCACCACGGGCAGTAGTTCAGGGGCGGTAGATCGGCGCAGAAGCGCCAGTCCGCCCTGGACTTCTTCCCGCTCCAATTCCAATCCCGGTAGAGGAGGGACCCATAGCCCTCAGCGTCCGTTCCAGCCTCGAGGGCCTTCGCAAACGCTCTGCAGCACGGATCCGGACGGGGCTCTGCCCCGGCGCCCCCTACCGGGGGCTCCCCCGGACCGGCCCTGAGGGGCACCGCGGGGTCCCCGGCCGGATCCTGGGCGCTCCTGGGCTCCTGAGGGCTCGCGGGTTGCGTCGGGGCGGTTTCCTTGAAGTCCGCGAGGCTCCGGACGGTGGCGCGCTCCTCGAGGGCCCAGGCGCGCTCGAGGGAGAGTAGGTAGGCGCCTAGAACCCGGGCGCGCTCCTCGTGCTCGGTGACGAGGACCCGCAAGGCGCGAAGCACGTTCTGGCGAGGGTCGGCGAGCATGGTGGGAAGGGCGGGGGCGCCGGAGTGTGCGGCGCCCCCGCGGCGCTTCATCCGCCGGGCGGAGGGTCGACCGGGAAGGACTTTCGAAGCGCGTTCACACGCTGGGCCAGCCGGATGGTGAGGGAGTCATTCCCCTCGCCAGGCTGGGGCACCACCGTGACGGTGATTTCGGCGCCACCGGAGCGCCAGGTCACGGACACGGACTCGCCAGGGGCGGCGACGAGCTCCTCGGTCCCACCGGACGAGGTGGGCGCGGAGGCCTCGAGCGCCAGGCCACCGCGGTCGATCGCCACGCGATCGCCGGGCGCGCCGGCGAGGTGCTTCGAGGCTTGCACGCTCGCCAGAGTGAGGGGAGACACGAGCAGGAACACGAGCAGGAGCATGATTCTGAACATGGTTCAGCCTTTCGAGCCGGCTGGGTGAGCTTCGCCACGAGCGTCGCCGGCGTTCGCGCTCGAGGTGATCGGAGGGAGGGTCCGGCCGCGCTCCTGCAGAGCGCGCATCTCGAGGCGCACCGCCGCGCCGGTGCGCGCTTCCGTGAGCGCCTCGTCCACGAAGGTGCGCTGGGCCTCGAGGGATTCCATGATCGCCGCGTAGATCGCTTCGGATCCGTTCATGCCCCCCTGTTCGGCCGCGCGTGCTTCGAACCTTGAGGGGAGCACCGGAATCAGACTCCCTCGAGCGGAACGCCGGCCGGCACCGGCCCGGTGTCGGGCCTCGTCCGCACCGCCGACACCGCCAGGCGCCAGGCAAAGCGCGTCAGCCGGTCGAGCTCCTCGTTCGGGACTTCCTCGAGGCGCTCGAGGTCGATCCCCTGAACCGCGATGTTCTGCGCAAACGAGCAGAAGTAGAGGTCCAGGAGCGCGTGCCCACCGGAGGGAGGGACGAGCTTGAACACCGGCTCCCCGGTGATCGCGTGGCGCGAGGTGAGCACCGCAGGAATCGCCGGCATCGCCGGCGTGCTCGCCATCGCGTGAAGTTCCGCCGGGAGGTCAACCCGGCCCTTGCGCGCGTTCACGGGCGCCTCCGGGCCAGGGCCCTGCCCATCAGGAGCCCCAGGTAGAACGCGAGCGCCCCGGCCGCGGCGTGGGCGAGCAGGTGGACGATCGACCAATCGGGCTCGGTGCCGTAGCTCACCGCTAGAACCCCGGGCTCGAGGCCTCGGCCGGAGGCGAAGTCTCACCCGAGGCGCGCTCGTCCTCGAGCACCTTCACGATGGTGCGCACGTACCGCTGGAGCCACACCGCCGCGGCGAAGTCCGGCGACACCGTGGTTTTTTTCCCTTCCCTGTTCGCCGGCGTGGTCGTGAGCTTCCACGAGGCGATGGTGGGCGCGAGCTCGATCGCGAGCGCCTTGCGTTCCGCGTCGGTGAACTTCACGAACGAGCCCTCGCGTCAGAAACCCGGCCTGGGTACTGACACTCCATATGGCCGGTGTGTGCCGTTGGCGCTCCACAGTCGATGCATCCCCCGGGCTTCGAGGGCTTCGCGTCCACCGCGTCGGCATCGGCGACGAGCCGGCGCGCTCGCCGCTCGAGGAAGGGTAGGGCCGGCTCGAGGAGCCCCGCGGTGCGGACGTACTGCCGGACGTTCGGATGCCGGTCGAGAATCGCGAGCATCTCGCGGAGCACGGCAAGGGCGGAGCCCTCGCGCGGCGTGTCTTTCGTCATGGTGCAACCCCGGACCGGCCGATGTTGGGAAGGGCCCGGGAGACCCTGAACGGGCCTCCCGAGCTCGCGGGGTTGCTCGCCGCGCCCACCACGGCGGTGGCCGGTCAGGGCCCGCCGTGGCGCATTGAAACTACCTGGAAGCCCTCACTCGGGCAAGGGAGAAACCCCAGGGGCCTCGCGGAGTGTAGAGGACCCTGGGGCCAGGGAGCCGCCGGAACCTACCGGCGGCGAGCTCGCCGGGCTTTCCTGAGGTTCCGCGCCGCCGCCCGCCGGCGCGCTTTCGTGAACCGGTAGCCCTTGCGCCGTTTTCTACGTGCCATGTTCGTCCTCCGTTTGGGCTCCTGCAGGAGCCGGCCGCGTTGCCACCTCGATCGCGTCGAGCATCCCCGCGAGCCCCGATGCCAAGGGCCCGCACAGCTTCACGCGCTCGTCCGCGGTCGCGTCGGCCGCGAGCAGGAGCGCGTGGTCCAGCCTGAGGCGCGCCAGGTGGAGCGCGTTCGCCGCCGCGTGGACGGCCTCTCCGAGCTCGAGCGTGATCACGAGCCCGCCGGCACCGTGCCGGGGTCGTCACCGGTCGTGTCCGGCTTCAAGCCCTCGTCCACGAGCTCCTCGAGAGGCGCCACGAAGCGCCGGCCGTCCGCTGTCTCGACGAGCAGCACGAACGCGCCGCCGTCCTCCACGATGGTGATCCTTGCGGGTTGCATAGCGTTTCTCCTACCACACCTCGAACGAGGTCGATTGCACGATGTTTCCGTTCACGTACAGCTTGGCGACGGCGTTCGCCTGGCCGAATTCGAAGGTCAGTCCGTTGAAGTTCCCGCTGTCCAGCTCCACCTCGAAACGCTCGATCGAGTCCGCGCCCACCTGGCGCACCGGGAAGCGCGTCCGCACTCCGATGCGCTCTCCGCCGGTGAGCTCGTAGAAGTCCAGCACGGCCTCGATCTGGACGGCCTGAGAGGAGCGCGTCACGTTCGAGACTTCGATGGTGGCGGCGAAGCCCGAGGACAGAGGGCGCCGGTAGACCCGCGCATCCTTCGCCGGGTCGATGATCTGCGCCGTTACACCCGAGAGGAGCGAACCGCCTACCACTCCCTGAGGCTCGGCCTGGTTCCGAGGTTCGGGAGCATCCGCGGGCCCGGCCGGCGGGATCGCGGGTTGCATCGGGACCACTTCCTCGATCGTTCCGCCCTTGCGCTTGGGCGAGAGGAAGCGCCAGAGCAGGAGCAGGCCCAGGCCCGCGAGGACGAGGTAGCCGGCTTTCGTCCCCGCCTCGAGGCCTCGGAGCGCCTTGGCGCCGTTCACGCTTGGATCACCCCGACCATGAGCGTGGCGGGAACGTCCGCCGCCGCGCCGTCCCTCGCGGTGTCGGCCACATATGTCGCGTTGTTCACCGAATTCTGCGTCAACATCTGCGGCGTGTGAAGCACGTTCGCCGCGGGGAGAAAGACGTAAGTGCACGCGCTCGAGGGGCGGTTCCCCGCGTTCGCGGAGAACGAGCCCTCCGCGAGAGGCTGGGTCGTGGACAGGCCGATGCCGAATTTCACGGTGCCGGCCGGCGCGCCTTCGATCATCGCGTTGAACGTGAACACCGCCGCGTCCACTCCGTTGCCGATGAACGTGCACTGCGAATTCGCCGCGGTCGCCCCCAGGGTCGTCCAGGTGGCCGAGTTTCGGTTGTAGGTCGTCACCGCGTTGTCGTTCACATAGCCGGGGTTCAGATAGAGGGCCGTGGGCCTGCGGTTCAGGAAGTTCACCACCTGGCGATTCTGCAGATCGTCCACGAGGGCGCCGGCCGCGCCGGTCCGGATCCACCCGAGGAATCGACACTTGATCGGGATCGCGCCGGCTCCAAGCGAGAGGATGCCAGCCTGCAGGGTCGGCATGGTGGTCGAGAATCCCAGGCCTCCGGAGAAGTCCCCGGCGGAGCACCAATACACCGCGAAAACGGTATTCGCGCTCGCGGAGACAAGGGCGCCGGTCGAGAGGCCCGTCCCCGCCATCGCGTTCTGCGTGGCGGTGTCGAAGGTGCTCGTCAGCCCAGGAGCGATCACCACGCCGCCCGCCACACTGTTCGGGCCGATGGGGTCGAGGTCGATTTTCGAGGTGGACGCCGCCTGTAGCTTGAAGCGGTAGCCCCACTCCGCGGAGGTGGGGTTCGACACCGGCGCCACCGCCGTGGTGTCGGGATTTTGCATGGCAGACTGGGCAATCTGCAAGGCGTCAGTCCATGAACCGCGCCACCTCGAGGTTCGCCGCGGTGGCGGACTCGGAGCAGGCGTAGATCCCGAAGGTGTTGAGGTGCTTTCCGGAGAACGTCACGGATCCGTTGACGAGGAGCCGGAAGCCCGCGCCCGTCCAGGCGCCTGCCGTCACGAGCTCGGTATCGGGCTGGCCGATCACGTAGCGCACCACCTCGCCGGCCGCGCCGATCGGCGGAACGTTCTGGACGGTCACCGCTCGAGCGTAGCGGCCGAAGCTAACGAGGGTCGCCACCGCGCTCGTGAGGCCCGACAGGTTTTCCTCGATCACGAAGTCACAGCCGGGTTGATCGAGCATCCGCCGCGCCACCTCCGGGTGCGAAGCATCGATCAGGATGCAATCGATATCGTAGCTCGATTCGAGGTCGTTCGGGACCGCCTTGAGGTACCACACCCCGGGATTGGAGAGAAAGCAAGTCCCGACACATTGCGAGGTCTGCGCCTGCTGGTCGGTGTCGGGAATCTTGCCGTAGTTGTAGAGGATCCGCGGGCCGGTCGCGTCGAGGATCCCCGGCGTGTCGACCGTGAGCGCCATGACGATGGTGGGACGCTCGACGTTCAGTTTCTTCCAGGCCGTTCCGTTCAGGAGCCCGCCATGCGGGAGCACGAAGCGCCCCACCGCTTCGGACGCGATCGAGTCGCGAACGAGCGGGTCCGGCGTGAATGGCGCGCGGCCGGGAACACCCGAGAGGACGGAGGGCTTCCCTTGCTTGGGGTAGACCACCGGTTGCACCGGGATGGTCTCGATCTGAGGGCCCGAACCGCGCGAGAACGGTTTGCTCGCGGAGATGGGCTCGACCTTGGGACCGTATTCCTTCATGGTCTCACCGGCGACGAGCGAGGCCCAGGAGCAGGTAGCCCCCCACCGCCACGAGCACGAGCATGACCATCGGGGTGAGCGACACGGAGGGGATCGGCGCCGCCGCTTGCTCGCGGATCGGCGGAAGGGTCGGCTCCTCCGCACCGCCCGCGATCCGGTCGTAGAGGTCGATTCCCGCGTCCGCGAGCGCCGCCCCGGAACGGAGCCAGTCGGGGAGCGTGTCGGAATTTTCGGTCGAGAACACCTCGGAGAAGAAAGACACGAATTCACCTCTTTCGGGACAGGATGAGCAGGAGCGCGGTCGACGCCAGGACGAGGAACAGGACGCCGCCGCCCGAGCCCCTCGCGGAGCTCGCGTTCTGCGCCGCGGGCGCCGGGCCGATCGGGACGATACCGGACGCGGGGACAGGCGAGCCCACGAGGCTCGCGAAGCCGCCACCGCCCAGGAGCGCGGAGGCGCCGCCAATCGTCGAGCTCGCGCCCGTGAGGCCCGCCAGGGAGGTCGCCCCCAGTCCGCCGGCGGTGACGATGGCGCCGGTAGCGGCGATCCCGGTCTGGACGCGGACGCGGTTCGCGTCCTCGAGGCCGACCGCGTCGAGCGCGAACCCGAACACATCGCCGCCGAAAATCTGCAGGCCCTTCGAGATGGATCCGAGCAGGCCACCGTCCGAGCCGGCCTGGGTCGGATGCACGTACTCCGGCTTCCCGGTGCGGAGGTTCAGCCGGAGAGCGTGGCCGTGAGTGTCGATGCCGACGATCGGCACGCGGTGGTTGTCGATCCAGCCGGTGGGCGAGCGCGTGTCACGGAACGCGCGATACCCTTCCCACACCTCGAGGCGCGAGACCTTCCCCGTCCTCGAGTCCCGGGCTTTCTGCCCGAGGTCGTTCACCTTGCGGGTTTGCTTGGGATCAGGGCCCGGCTCGACCTTCGCGTAGAACTTGGGTCCGGTGGCGGCGACCACGAGGGCCCCCGTTCACGCGCCGAACGATCGGCGCGAATTGTAGGACTTCTGGAAGGGCGCCCGGAAGGGGCTCGAGGAGAAAGCGCCGGTGTAGCGCAGGCGCCCGGTGTTCAGGTCCGCCTGAGTGCTGGCCGGATTCTGTCGCGTCATGCGCTGGCCGGCGGCGACCTTGGCGACCTTCGCCGCGCGGACTTCGCGACCGAAAGCCCGCTGGGCCTCCTTCGGGCCCGCCTCCACCGATCGAGCCCTGGACTTGTCGCGTTGCGATTGCACCGCGCGAGTCTGCGTCAGCCGCCCGGCGCTGAACACCGGCGCGGTTTTCGCCACCGCCACGGAAGCGATGGGCGAAGCCTTGGCCGGGAGCACCGGCCGGACCGGGACGAGCTTGCGCACGATGGTCCGGGGAGTCTGCGCAGGAGCGGGGGCGCCAGCCGCCCGCCGCTCCTGGCGCTTGGCGCCCGCGGCGATCGCCTTCGGGAGCTTCCCCTTCATCGGACTAGGCCGCTTCCTTGTAGGGGACCACGGCGTAGATCCCGAGCTCCGAGGTGACGCCCGACCACGCGGCCGTGGTCGTCACTTCCGTGAACGATCGGCCCGGGGTCGCATCGTCGCCGGTCGTGACCTTGATCCACGAGGGATCGACGATCGAATTGTCGGACGCGGCCGTGCCGGCAAGGAGCGCGTAGCTCGGTCCGCCGAACAGGGCTTCCGCCTCGAGCAGCATCGAGTCCTCCGTCACGGTCGTGCTGTTCGCCGGCTGGTTCTGGTTGTGGTAGACCTGCCGGCCGTTCAGGACGCCGCGGAAGCGCGCGAGCCCCGTGGTCTCGATCCCGAAGCCCCGCACGATGCCGTCCTCCGAGAACGGGTAGCGCCCGTTCGTGGTGCTCGCCGCGATGTTCATCTGCGATGAGTAGAGCTTCGGGTAGGCGCGCGGAGTGACATCCGTTTCCGTCCACGAGGCGTAGATCGAGCCGGCCACCGCGTTCGCGTTGAATACGATTTCGATCGTCGGCTGGGCGCCCACCGGAAACTGGCAGACATCGGCCTCCTCGGACTTCTCGCGATCGAGGAAGCACATCGGGATGGTGAAGCGCCGCCAGTCCACCGCCGTGCCGGCCGCGGAGGGCGGAGGCGGGATGGCGCCGTTCGCGGGGTAGTGGAAGCGCCCGTTCGTGAACCGCTGGACCCAGGAGCGGAACAGGCCTCCGGCGATGTCGTAGAACGGCACTCCGTTCGCCTTGACCCGGATGCGGTCAATCGCGTTCCAGGTGTTCCCGGCGCCCGTCATGCCGAAGTGATAGGCGACCACTCCGGAGCCGGGGACCTTGGCGCTCGTGAAGGTCGAGGTCTGAGAGGTGACGATGGCCTCGGGCGCCGATTGGTAGTCGATGATCCTTCCCATGGTCGTGTTTCGATCTGCGGCCGTTGGGCGCGCCGATCAGCCCTTCCGCCCGCCCAGGGCCTTGAGTGCGAACAGGACCACCACGCCGGTGAGTCCGTATCGCACGGTTTTCTCGAGGAGCGGGTTCACGCCGCCGTCCGCGGACTTCGGGAGCATCGGTCCGACGAAGCCGGCGACCATCTCCCCGACCCACACCCCACCGGCCGCCACCGCCACGTTTCGAAGGTTCCTCACACCGCGCGCATCCTCTACTCCGCTACCTGGTTTCCCTGGGCCGGATCCGAGCCATTCGAGGCGCGCCCGTCAAGGGCCTCGGGTCAGAAACCGTTGTAATGTCTTATGAATTCATACTTTGGGAGAATTCGCACCGCCTCGGAGTCGATGCCCTCGCGCTCGAGGCGCTCGAGCACGGCCGGGGCGGTGCACCGGAAACAGTAGATCGCCGGGGCACAGGAGAGCGCCTCCTGCGGAACGTCGCCGGTCAAGTGCTGGGCGGTGAGAAACAGGTTCACGCGCGCATGGCGGTGGGTGCGCATCAGCCGGAGGAGCGGGCCGTCGACGCCGCGCCGCGCCGTCAGCCAGGTGTGCGCCTCGTCAATCCACAGGTTCACGCGGCCGGGGTCGAGACAGGCTCGGAGGAGCGCGTTCACCTCGTCGATGCCGGGCGGGATGTAGGCGGCGTGCTCGCCGGCGCCCCACACCCATTCGATCGCCTCGCGCACGCTTCGAGCGTGGGGAACGTCCCGGATCTGTTCCTCGCCGATCGAGTCGATGAGCAGCGAGGGCCAGCCGTTCGAGGCGATCGCCGCGCGGAGGTGCTGGAGCGCCAGGTAGGTCTTTCCGGAGCCGGGGATCCCGACGTACCAAGAGACCCCGGTGCGGAAGGTCAGCCAGACGGGTCGGGGCTTGTCGGCATCGGGGCCACCGGATCCCCCGGGCCGGCGAACCGGTCGCCGGAGCTCCTCGTTTCCTTCCGGGGCGCCAGGCGCCGGAGCGCCGCCATCCCCGTCCACAGGCTCGCGATGTTCACCCCGACGTAGATCCATGCGCCCACCTCGTCAGACTTCCCGACGAGCACCGGGACGTACTTCGCCGCGTAGGGCGCCCACAGTAGCAGGGTCCGGCGCTCGTCCTCGGTGAACTCGAACACCCGCGCCACGCGCTCATCGTCGGGGTTGGCGCCCACCACGCCGGCGTACATCTTCAAGGCCTGGCGCCGCACCGTTTCCGTGAACGCGACGAGCGCCTCGGGATCCGGGGGCGGGATGGAGCCCTCGAGCGGTTCGGCGTCCGCGTCCTCGTCGGGAGCGGGTCCATCGCCGGAGGACGAGCGTAGCGCGCGCTCGAGGCGCGCGGAGGTGCTCGGGCCATCCGCGTCCGAACGAGGAGCATCGGTTCGCGACGAGTCCCCAGGCGCCTCCGCGCTTTTCTTCCGTCCCATCGAGGTACCGTTGCGGGCCATCGTCACCCAACCTTTGACGGCCGCGGGTTTCACCTTCAAGCGCCGCGCCTCGGCCACGATGTCGGACTCGCCGCGGAGGATGCGATCCACC
>Ga0075428_100009040_pt1 | contig 11057 bp, 12 predicted proteins | sample RhiMetdeltSRZDD2_FD_75291 | JGI IMG/M metagenome (GOLD analysis project Ga0075428, IMG submission 75291) | Populus rhizosphere microbial communities from Tennessee, USA - Rhizosphere MetaG P. deltoides SRZDD2 | ecosystem: Host-associated > Plants > Roots > Rhizosphere > Soil | place: USA... | reverse complement strand
CGGATTTCCGGCGCCGAAGCGGTACTTGATGTGCGGACCGAGGCCCATCGGCGGGCGTGGCCCCTTCGCCGCCCGCTGCGAGAGCAGCGCCTGGAATCGGTCTGCGCCCGTCGCCGTCATACTGGAAACCTCCACGCCGAGAGATCCGCTCGCGCGACCTCGGGCGCCATGCGCGCACCGACAACGATGTCACGAACGGGAGAACCCGCGCTCGTCGGCGATGGACGCATACCCGAAACTGGCCCGCGCCCGTCGCGTCGTCGCTCACAGGAGGATGCATGTCAGCGGGGGCACCGGTCAAGCCGTCTGGTACCATTCCTGCGAGCGTGAACCCTTGATGCGTCGACTCCTCACCATCCTGTTCGTCGCCGTGATCCTGGCGACCGGCGCCGCCATCGGCGTGTTGGGCCGCACCTGGCTCGACAGCCAGCCTCAGGTCAGCCGCGAGCCGGCCGCGCCAGCATCGGCGCTGACCAGCGTACCCGCTGCCGTCGCGGTTGCGCCGACCGCTCCCCCGCCTCCCGCTGCCGCTCCCGCCGCCTCGGCTCGCGACATGGTCGTCGAGGTCTCGGAGAGCGAGCTCCAAACCCAGCTCAGCACGATGCTAGTCGGCCGCTCGCTCGGCTCGACCCCGCTGGGTGACGCGACGATCCAGTCCGTGACTGTTGCCCTTCAAGATCGCCAGGTCAAAGTCGGCGGCGCCGCCCGGGCCGGCATCCTCAACGCGCCGTTTACGGCCGCCGGCACGATCGCGCCGGACGGCAACGGCCGCCCGCTGGTGCGGGTCGACGAGGCGACGGTCGGCGGTGTCCTCCTGCCGGACGCGGCCCGGACGGCCCTCGCCGACGCGCTCCAGACCCAGGTAGACGGCCTGTTCGCGAACCGCGCGATGAAGGTCCGCACTATCGAGATCGCGAACGGCAAGATGCGCGTCGTCGGCACGACGGGGAGCTGACCTCACTCCCGGTAGGGCCGCAAGGTCCAGGCGGGCGCAATGAATTGCGCCCCTACCGGGTCAGACGCTGTAGGGGCGCAATTCATTGCGCCCGCTGGTCTCCTACGACGCCGCCTCCAGCGCCCGCAGCTGCGCGCTCGTTCCGAACGCCACCAGCTCATCCCCGACGCCCACCGCAGCGTCCGACGGCGGCTGCGTCACCAGTTGCGCCTGCCGCCGAATCGCCAGGATCAGCACGCCCGGCGCGATCTCCTGGCCGACCTCGCGCACCGTCTTGCCGACCAGCCGCGAGCCCTCCCGAATCGTAAAATCCTCGAGCAGTAGATCGACGTCGGCGTGGCTCAGCACCCGGTCGATCAATTCCACGGCGGCCGGGCGCGTTGCCAGCATCGCCATCTGCCGCCCGCCGATGCTGTACGGCGAGACGACCCGGTCCGCGCCGGCCCGCCGCAGCTTCGGGGCGGCCTCGTCGTTGTTGCCCCTCGCCACGATGAACAGGTCGGCCCGCAACGCTCGAGCTGAGAGCGTCACGAAGATGTTGTCGGCGTCGCTGTTGACGCAGGTCACCAGGCCGCGAGCCGTCTCGATGCCGGCCCGTCGCAACGTCTCGTCGTCGGCGGCATCCCCCCGGACGCAGAGGCACCCTTCCTCCGAGGCGGCGTCGAGCGAGCTCTGATTGACGTCGATCACGACGAACGGGACGCCGGCCGCCCGGAAATCGTGCGAGACCTGTCGGCCGACGCGCCCGAACCCGCAGAGGATGAAATGGTCGCGCAGGTGATCAATTCGCCGCTGCATCCGTCGCCGCTCCAGGTTCCGCCCGAGGTGCCCCTCGAAGACGAACTGCATCATCGTGGTCAGTAGGTACAGTGCGCCACCCACGCCCAGGATGATCAGGGCGATCGTGAAGACGCGGCCCTGCGGCGAGAGCGGATGGGTCTCGCCGAAGCCGACCGTCGCCATCGTGGTGATGGTCATGTACAGCGAATCGAGGACGTTCCAGCCCTCGATCACCATGTAGCCGAGCGTGCCGGTCAGCATGATCAGCACGATGACCCCTGCCGGCCGGATCAGTTGCCGCCCCTCGCTCACGAGCGCATTCTAAGACCTTCGGCGTCCCCTGTCGCCCCCTACAGCCGCGCGACCTGTCGATCGTCCGCATCTGCCGTCACGATTGGCATGTCGCCTGCAGCGACAGCCACCATCCCGGCGGTCAAGTGCCGCCCAATTCCGACATCACGGGGTTGAACACCGTGGAGAGCCTGGATAGCAATGTCGCCCTGATCACCGGCGCCGGCTCAGGTATCGGCGCCGCGACAGCCACACGACTCGCCGATACGCCTGGCGTCGGCTGCCTCGTGCTCACAGACCGCGACGGCGCGGCGCTCGATCGGGTCGCCGCCCGCCTCGACCGCCCGGGTCTGCGCCTGCTGACTCGCACCGCCGACGTCGCCGACGAGCGAGGCTGGCTCGCCCTCGAAAACGACGTCCGCGAGACGTTCGGCCGGCTCGACTACGCCGTCGCGAATGCCGGCATCGCCCACGGCGAGCCGCTCGACGAGCACAGCTTTGACGCCTGGCGGCGGGTGATGGCCGTCAACCTGGACGGTGTCTTCCTGACCCTGCGCTCGGCCCTCCGGCTCATCCGCGCCGGCGGGCGAGGCGGCGCCATCGTCGTCGTCGCCTCGGCCGCTGGCGTCAAGGCCGAGGCTGGAATCGCGGCCTACGGCGCGTCGAAGGCCGCCGTCGTGCAGCTCGCGCGCGTGGCAGCCAAAGAGTGCGCGCCCGACCGGGTCCGCGTCAACGCCATCCTGCCGGCCGGCGTCCAGACCCCGATCTGGCGCGACGTCCCCTTCTTCCAGCAGCTCGTGCAGGAGACCGGCGACGAGCAAGCCGCATTCGACCGCATGGCGGCCCTGGCGACCCCGCTCGGGCGCTACGCCACGGCCGACGAGGTGGCGAGCCAGATCGCCTTCCTGCTCTCGGACGCGGCAGCCACCATCACCGGCGCCGCGCTGGTCACGGACGGCGGCTACACTCTTTGGTTGTCTTTCAAGACAGCCGTCAGAGGGCGTCCCGGAGCAGCAGGCCCAGCAGCACCCCGTCGGGTGTCGTGATCGGCGCGCTCGACAGGTCGTGCTTCTGGAAATATTCTCGCAGCTCGGCGATTGGCACGTTCGGGCGAAACGTGCTCGGCCCGAGCTCCATCACGTCTTCCACGCACGCCTCGGCATCGCCAGTTAGCTCGCCCCGTCCGAGCAGGCCCAGCACCACCCGCTGCTCGTTCACCACCACGCACGCATCCTGGCCCGCCGCCTTCACCCGCTCGCGGACGGCGCCGATGCGCTCGGACAGCGCGCACGTCGGCGCGTCACGGTCGATTCGGTCGCCAGCGCGCGGCTCGTCGGCGCCCTCGCCTTCCATCGGCAGGCCGTACGCGAACCACGCCTGCTTGCCCTCGACGTAGTCGAAGACCTGCCCGAACCCGAGCCCTTCGAGCCGCCACGCGGCCCGTGCGCTGAGGTCTCACTGCGTGTCGAAGCAGTAGACGACGATCGGCCGGTCGCGGTCCAGGCCGGCCGTCGCCTGGCGATCCAGCGTCGTCAGCGGGATGTTGACCGCGCCTGCGAGGTGCTCCTTCCGGTACGCCCCGGCCGGGAGCACCTCCACGAGCTGCGCCCCCTCCTGGATCAGCCGCTGGACCTCATCCCGCCCGACCTGCGCTGGCATGCCGACCTCCCATCACCTGCCCCCTCCTGGTGCGAAATCCGTGCCGGGAGTCTCAGATCGTCCAGGTCGAGGCGTCAAATAACTACGAGGGAATGCTGACCGAGCAAGACCGTGTTCTGGAGGATGGGGCGGCACTGTTCACGGCCGGCGCCCGCGACGCCGCCTCTGGAACGGTCCGTGCTCGCCTCGACGAGATGGCGGAGTGCTACCTGGCAACGCGCGAGGCGATGGAGCAGACGCTCCGCCGCTGGCACGAAAGGAGGCGGATGTGAGCGTCCGCGAGAAGATCCAGTCTGGCGTGTTCCGCGCCGTCCAGATCGCCGGGCTTCCGGTGATCGTTGTCGCCTACCTGCTCTTCGTCCTGAAGATGATCGGGTTCAGCCGCCGGACCGGTGTCTCGGCCTCAATCCTCGCCTCATTCTACCCGCGCTGGATGATGCACCAGCTCGGCACCCGGCGTGACGACCCGTGCGTCCGGCTGATGCGTGTGCTGCCCAACGTCTCTCAGCTCGGGCTGCGCCTGCTGACCGGCCCGACCCTCCTGGCGCACCGGCTGACCGGCCACGTCCCGAAGATCTACCGCTACCCCTATCCAGGCGTGCCGCCGATGAAGGATCAACCGGCCGCCCGGACCACCTTCTTCGACGAGGCGCTGGCCCGGCACCTGGCGGACGTTGACCAGCTCGTCATCCTCGGGGCGGGCCTGGACACCCGCTCGTACCGCCTGCCGGCCGGCTCGAGTATCCGCTGCTTCGAAGTGGACACCCCCTGGACCCAGCCGTTTAAGCGCGCGATGCTGAAGAAGGCCGGCATCGACACCGCCCGCGTCACCTTCGTACCAGCCGACTTCGAGCGCGAGGACTGGTTCGAGAAGATCGTCGCCGCCGGTTTCGACCCGAGCAAGCCGACCTTCTTCCTCTGGGAGGCGGTGACGATGTACCTCGATCGGGAGGCGGTCGAGAACACGCTCCGCAAGGTCGCCGGCACCGTCCCGGGCAGCGCCGTCGCCTTTGACTACTTCTCCAGAGAACAGCTCGGCGACCAGTCGGCCATCTGGCGCTACGGCCGCGCCGTGCTGAAGGCCGTCGGCGAGCCGATGGGGACGTTCAGTATCGACAGCACCCCGCCCGTGCGTGATCGTGTCGCCGCGTTCCTCGCATCGTGCGGCCTCTCCCTGGAGGAGCAGCGCAACTTCGGGCAAGAGACAGCACGCGAGCGCGCCAGGGCCGGTTTCGCCACCGCCACCGTCTAAGGAGTCGGACAGGATGTTCAGTTTTCAGAGCCGGCGCAGCGCCGGGTTCCGCACCGCCATCAGCACCACGATCAGCGCGCTCAGCAGCCCCACACCGGCCAGCACCGCCGGCGCCCCGAACCAGTCCGCCAGCACCCCCTGCGGCAGCGCCCCCAGCGGCATCAGCCCCCACGTCGTCATGTAGACGCTCATCACCCGGCCCTGCAACGCGTCCGGCACCGCGAGCTGCACCAGCGTGTTGTTCGTCGCCAGGTAGATCGACTGCGCGACGCCGATCAACGCCATGATGCCGATCGAGAGCGCGAACGACGTGCTCGCCGCGAACGCCACCAGCAGCAGCGACAGCCCGATCAGCGACGAGAACAGGAACACGCTCTGGCGCCGAGGCGGCATCACCACGATGATCACCGACCCGAGCACGGACCCGACGCCCATCACCGTCATCAGCGTCCCCAGCCCCTCCGGCCCTGCCTCCAGGATGTCCCGCGCAAAGATCGGCAGCAACTGGTTGTACGGCATGATCAAGAATGCCGGGATCGCCTGGAGCAGCATCAAGGCGAATACCGTCGAGTCACCCCAGACGTACCGGAGCCCCTCCAGCAAGCTCTGGAACGGCGAATGCGAGCGCGGCCGGCTGACCGCCGCGTGCTTCGGCAGCAGCGCCGCGCAGACCAGCGCCCCCAGGAACCCGATCCCCTGCACCACGAACGCCGCCGCCACTCCGAACGCGGCGATCGCCACGCCGGCCAGAGACGGCCCGATCACCCGCCCGAAGTTCGTGCCGGCCGAGTTCAGCGCGATCGCCGAGCCGAGCATCGGGCGCTCCACGACCGTCGGAAGCAGCGCCTGGCGCGCCGGAATGATCAGCACGAAGAGCGAGCCTCCCAGGAACGAGAGCACCGCCACGTGCCACGGCTGCACCACCCCGCCGACGATCAGCCCGGACAACAGGAACGTGACCAGGGCCGTCATCGCCTGCGCGAAGATCAGCACCTTTCGCCGGTCCAGCCGGTCCACCAGCACGCCGGCCGGCAGCGCCAGCACCAGCATCGGGATCCCGTTCGCGAACGAGACGATCCCCAGCCACGTCGGCGACCCCGTCAGGTCGTAGATCAGCCACCCCTGCGCCACCACCTGTGCGAAGTAGCCGGCCATCGTGAGCGTCGTGCCGGTGAACAGGTACCGGTAGCCCGAGGATGCCAGCGGCGCCAGGCCGCGCATCGGGCCCCGGCGCGGGGCGGCGGCAGGGCCGGCTGGCGCGTTGGGCTTGCTCTCCTCCCGGGCGGAGGACACCGCGCCGACCGCTGCTTCCCCCGCCCCAGGCACATCGCCCGAAGCGTCATCTCCTGACCCGCTCTTCGACCTGCCGGTCAGGTCCGGGCTGGCCGTCACGATCCAGCGCACTCCCGCGCCAGCATGTCCAGCAGGGCCGCGTCCTCAGCTTCGGGGTCGGCCACGTTGACCCGCATCACCAACAATTCGTCGACGCCAGCGTCCTGAATCTGATGCAGCCGCGCCGCGATCTCGTCCGGGGTGCCAGAGACCACCAGCTCGTCCAGCAGTGCGTCCGGCAGCGAATTGTCGGGATTCACCGGGAAGCCAGCGTCCTTGAACATCCCCTGGTAGAACGGCAGCCGGCCGTAGTTCGCGAGCTGGGGCCGCACCGCCGCCCGCACCGCCTCGCGGTCCGTCCCGACCGCCACCGGCACGTGCCCGATCAGCGGTGGAAAGGGCCGCCCGGCCGCCTTCGCGCCCTCCAGCATCGCCGGCTTCGCCGTGTTGATCAGGTACGGGACCGGGCAGACCCAGGAAAGCGCCCCGTCCGAGATCTCGCCAGCCAGCCGGAACGCTCCGGCCCGCAGCGCCGAGATCGGGAGCGGCGTCTTCGGCGGGTCCACACCGGCCGGCAGCGCCGCCTTCACCGTAAAGTGCGTCCCCGCGAAATCGACCGCGCCCTCCCAGAGCAGGCCCCGCAGCACCGTCAGGTACTCGCGGAGGTGCTCCAGCGGCTTCCCCATCGGCAGGCCGAACATCCCCTCGATGGTCGGGCGGTGGCTCGGCCCGATCCCGAGCCTGAACCGTCCCGGGCCTAGCCCGGCCAGCACCAGCGCCTGCGAGGCGAGCGCGACCGGGTGACGGGGATACGTCGGCACGATCGCCGTCCCCACACCGATCCTGTTCGTCTTCGCCAGCGCCGCCGCGAACAGCGTGACGGCGTCAGGATTGGTCCCGCCCACGGTCGACCAGACCATCGGCAACCCGCGCTCGTCCGCCCGAACGATCGCGGCGAGCGTCTCGGCAGGGTTCAGACCTCGGATAGCCAGTCCGGCGCGCAGCGCTGCCACGGTACCTCACCTCCACGGCGTCAAAGGAAGGGTACCCCGGATCCCCGCGAGCCGTCGTGGGAATGCGTCGTGCCTCCTGGTCGTTCCCTGAAGGGAGGAGCGACGACGATGCACGAGGTGGAGCTGACACTCGGATTGCTGGTGGCCGTCGCCGTGCTCTCCACGCTGGCCAGGGCGATCGGCGTCCCCTCCCCGATCCTCCTCGTGGTCGGCGGCGTGCTCCTGGCGCTCAGCCCCGCCGTCCCGGACGTCGTGCTGGCGCCGGACCTGGTCTTCCTGCTGATCCTGCCACCGCTCCTCTATATCGCCGCCTTCGACACCGCGATCCGCGACGTCCGCGCCATGCTCCGCCCAATCCTCTCGCTGACCGTCGGCCTGGTCCTGGCGACGACGATCGCCGTCGCGGTCGTCGTCCACGCGGTCCTGCCGGAGATCGGCTGGCCGGCCGCCTTCGCCCTCGGGGCGATCGTCTCCCCGCCGGACGCCGTCGCGGCCGTCGCCGTGCTGCGCCGCCTGAGCGTCCCGCAACGGCTCGTCACCCTGTTGGAGGGCGAGAGCCTGTTCAACGACGCCACGGCGCTGATCGCCTTCCGCTTCGCCGTCGCCGCGATGGCTACTGCTTCATTCTCCCTGGCAGATGCCGCCGTGCAGTTCGTCTTCGTCGGCACCGGCGGCATCCTGGTCGGCATCGTCGTCGGCGCCGCTATCGCCCTGCTCCGGCGGCGCCTGACCGATCCGCCCGTCGAGATCATCACCTCGTTGCTGACGCCGTTCGCCTCGTACCTGGTCGCCGAGCAGCTCCACGTCTCCGGCATCCTCTCGGTCGTCACGACCGGCCTCGCCCTCGGGTGGTGGTCGCCGCGCATCATGGAAGCGGAGGTCCGCGTCCGCGCCCGCGCCGTCTGGGACATGGTGATCTTCGCACTGAACGGCCTGGTCTTCCTGCTGATCGGCCTTCAGCTCTCGATGATCCTGCCCAGCCTGGCCGGCCGTTCGCCCCTGGTCACCATCGGAATGGGCGTGCTGGTCAGCCTGGTGGTGATCGTGGTGCGCCTGCTCTGGGTCGCACCGGCCGCGCTCGGCCTCCCGATCCTCGGCCACCGCAAGCGCTGGTCGGACGTGCTGATCATGGGCTGGGCCGGCATGCGCGGAGTCGTCTCGCTGGCGACGGCCCTGGCGCTGCCGCTCGAGACTCCCAACCGAGACCTCCTGCTCTGGCTGACGTTCTGCGTGATCCTGGCAACGCTGGTCGGCCAGGGCCTGACGCTGCCCTGGCTGGTCCGGGCGCTCGGCGTCTCGGACGACGGCGCCAGCGGCGAGCAGGAGCTACGCGCTCGGGCCGCCGCTCTGGACGCGGCCTGCACGCGGATTCAGCGGCTCGGCGAGGAGTGGCCAGACCATCTCCCACTGATCGAAACCCTCAAATCGCAGTATCAGCACCGGGCGACCCACCTCGGCGAGCTCCGCTCGACAGAGACCGACGGCAACGGTCTGCCGCTCTCCCAGGCCGCCGAGCAGGAACTGCTGGAGCACGGCCAGATCAAGCGGGCCGTCATCGACGCCGAGCGCGCGGCGATCCTCGACCTGCGGCAGCGCGGCGAGATCGGCGATCAAGCCTGGCGCCGCGTGGAGCGCGACCTCGACCTCGAAGAGCTGCGCCTCGAAGCCTGAAACGCTCAGCCGGCCGCCTCGCGCCCGCTCGCGTTCTCGGTCGGCGGCATAGCTGGAGGCGCCACCGGCGGCGTCCCCGGCACCGGATCGCGCGGACGGGCGAACGCCACCCGGTTTCGGCCTTCCCGCTTGGCGCCGTACACCGCCTGGTCGGCCCGCTCGATCCACGACTCGATGCTCTCGTCCGTCTCCAGCTGCGCGAGCCCGATCGAGGCGGTCAGCGCGATCGTCGCCCCGTCGTGCTCGGCGACGGCCCCCCGAATGTGCTGGCAGAAGCGCTCGGCGAGGCGAAGCGCCTGTCCCCCCGGGGTCTCGGCCAGCAACACCACGAACTCGTCGCCGCCGTACCGCCCCACGAAGTCGCTGCGGCGTGGGAAGCAGCGGACCAGCCCGTCGGCGAACACCTTGAGCGCCGCGTCGCCGCCCCGGTGACCGTACCGGTCATTGATCTGCTTGAGATGGTCCACGTCCACGAAGATCAGGCAGGTCGGCCGGCCGAACGCGCTTCCGACATGATGCCAGCGCTTGACCGCCCGATCGAAGTCCGCCCGGTTCGCCACTCGGGTCAGGCCGTCCAGGCGACTCTCGACCTTGACCTCCTGCAACTGCTCCGAGAGCTCCGCCACCCGCGTCCCGAGCTCTTCGAGCTGGACCTGGAGCTTCTCCTCGCGCTCTTTGATCGCCCCGGTCAGCATCGTGGTCGCGCCCTTGACCGCCTGCTCGACGTTCGCCATCGAGCCGCTGGCGATCGCCGCCTTCAGCCGGTCGAGCTGCTCCATGAGCTCGCGGTCGCGCTCGCGGGTGTCCAGGATCGACTTCGAGAGCTTGTCCGTCAGGTCCCAGATCAGCTCGTGGGACTGGCCCACGGTCTTCGCGACCTGCTCGCACTCGTGCTCGCGGCGAGTCTGCACGAACCGCCGCGCCCCAGGCCAGTCACGCTCCTTCGGTAGCACGGGAGGCACGTCGCGGTCGTCGGTCGGCCTGCTGTCAGGGTGCGGCCCGCCGATCGCCAGGTGGGTCGCCCAGAGCTCGAACAGGCGCCGGATCTCTGCCGAGTCCCCCTCGCCGCCGCCGAACGGCAGCCGGCCGAGCGTTCGCAGCATCGCGACGACCGTGTCGATCGCGGCGTCCTCCTGGGCCGTGTCGCGGCGCGACTGCAGAGGGGCCACGGAGATGGGCACTGACCGAGCGGACATCGGCGTCACGTCCACCGGAGATTCCGCCCGCGCTCGCTTCCACAACATCAGCATAGCCTCTCTTGCCGCGGATCCTGAAGGTGACGCGTCCCAGGCCGAGCGGCTAGAGCGTCCCTCCCGGCACGAGCGAATCACGATCCCCTGCTAGCCTTTTGAAACGAGTCTCGCCAGCGAAGCGTGACGGAATTTCCAGGCGGAACCGGACAAATCCGCCACCTGACCGATGTACGTCGCAACAGTGCGTCGAAGCTCGAAATTTCGATGCATCATGCATGATGCATCCCCAAATCGGTCTCTCGCGGAGTCAATCCCAACGTATGAGTCCCTTCCCGGAGCGCCAGCGGCCCCGCGAGGAGGGGCGCCGGCTGCGCGGTCGCGGCGAGCTGATCCTGGTCGTGGACGATGAGGCGTCGATTCGGCAGTTGTATCGGACGGTGCTGACGCAGTTCGGCTTCGAGGTGATCGTGGCCGAGGATGGCGTCGACGGCCTGGCCCAGGTCGAGCGGCACCAGACCCGCCTGCGCGCGATCATCACCGACGTCCTGATGCCGAACATGGACGGTCCCACCTTCATCCGCGAGCTGAGCGAGCGCGGCGTCACGATCCCGGTCGCCATCGCGGGCGGTCGGATCGAGGACCGGCAGGCCGAGGAGCTCGATCGGCTGAATGTCACGGCCCGGCTGGGCAAGCCGTTCACCCAGCGGCGGCTGATGGCGGCGCTGGAGCAGCTCCTGGTCAGCGGCTCGGCGCTCGCAAAACGGTAGCGGCGCTCGACGTAACGCCCTGACGTCAAACTGGGGAGGGCGGTATCCTATCGTGCGCGGTTCAGCCGCGAAGGAGATGGACCGTGCCCAACAGTATGCGGATCGCGATTGGACTGCCGCGCGACGTCACCGACGAGCACCTGA
>Ga0075428_100009037_pt1 | contig 11058 bp, 9 predicted proteins | sample RhiMetdeltSRZDD2_FD_75291 | JGI IMG/M metagenome (GOLD analysis project Ga0075428, IMG submission 75291) | Populus rhizosphere microbial communities from Tennessee, USA - Rhizosphere MetaG P. deltoides SRZDD2 | ecosystem: Host-associated > Plants > Roots > Rhizosphere > Soil | place: USA... | reverse complement strand
ACGGTTCGTGAGATCAAATCGATCCTGGAGACAAAGGCCTACGAGCAACACAGCGCGGTGTCCGCTCATTGAGAGCCATCGATGCCGCTCTTGCCGGTAGGGCGTTTTGTTTCGCGTAACATCTCCTTCAGCCTTTGGGTGAATGAGGCTTGATTTAGTTTCGGTGCTTTGGTGACTCCGTCCAGTTGGTGCATCCAGAAATCCGGAGCTCGGAGTTCGTCCCCGCACCGGGCGTCGGCTTCGTACAATAGACACACATCCCACGCGATTTCTCTTTCGGTATTGGGAATGCGCTCCCAGCATTGGTCGCTTAAGGACTGGGGGTCGAGACGCGACTTGCCATTCGGACGGTTTTGACCGCATTGCGGCCGAGTTGACCTTTGGAAGCAATGCCTGCTATCAATCTTGGGTCGCGACTGCCTGATATCCCGTAGGCAAAGGGTGTGTCGTGATGTTGAAGTCTTCGTTGTTCGCCCTGGTATTCCTCGTAGCGTCTCTGATCCTGCCCGGCTTTCCCGATTCGAATCCTAAAGCTTTAGAGCTGGTCGACGTTTCAACTCATTTCATCGACGTGCCCGCGGGTTCGTTTGGTGGCGGAACCATCAAGATCGCGGCCACCCTGTATCAACCGAGGTTTTTCCCGTTTGCACCCGCGGCGATTTACATCCACGGGTGGGGCGGGCGACGGCTGATGGGTGAGGACAACCTCGCCTATTACATTTCGGCTGCGGGGTACACCGTGCTTTCGTACACCGCTCGGGGGTTTGGTGAAGGCGAATCGGGAGGGCGGGTTACTCTGGCCGGGCCCGATGAATTGAACGATCTTGGCCGAGTAATTGACTGGCTTATCAACGATCCCGATCGCGTTATCGGGCCGAGAGTGACCAAGATAGGAGTGCTCGGTGGTTCGTACGGAGGCAGTCACTCGTTTCAGATCGCTTCGGATCCTCGAGTCTCGGCGGTGATTCCTCTCGTGGGGTGGACTGATCTGGAGGAGGCGCTCTATCCAAACGGCGCGATCAAGTACAGGCTCGGGCTGGGTCATTTCTATTCCGGCCTCGATCAACAAGTAGGACAGCCGCCGTTCTTTAACTACAGTCAGCTTCAGTATGAAATGTTTGATTCGGGTGCAGAAGGCCGATTGCCGAACGCCGCGACGCGCCAAGCTCTTCGAACTCGCTCGATATCCGCGCGAGGCGAGGACGGCCGGGAAATAATCGACCCCTCAAAGCAGCCGCGAGCGCCAACGTTCATCATTCAATCGTGGGATGACTACCTTTTCCCCGCGAGCCAGGTGCTGGATGTGTTCGCTCAGATCACTGCGCCCAAGCAGATTTATCTTGGGCGGAACGGGCATCCGCCCGGAGGGAACCAGTTCGAAGGTGAGGAGCTTTACATTGCAACACAGGTGCTTCGTTGGTTCGATCATTACCTTCGCGGAATCGGCGAAACAGACTCGCGAAAGGTGACCAGCGCGCCCGCGCCGTTTTCTGTTCTTCCGTTCACCGCCAGGGATCTTCCCTCGGACAGTATCGTCACGTCGCCGCTTTATTTGAAGGCTGGAGGCACATTGGCGCGCAAGAAGAAGGGCTCGGTTCAACAGGAGACGCTGGGCGGCATCTTTCGGCGCGAGCGAATTCGAAGCTCGCATCTTGGAACCGAGATGCCTTCTCACAGCGATATGTTGAGCGGCCGTGGAGAAGACATCCCTTCAATACCTCGACGATTGGAATACACATCCGCGCCGTTGGAAACCGATACCGAGATGCTTGGCACAAGCGAGTTGTCTCTGTTTGTGAGCAGCGCGACTTCTAACGATATTGATGTGGTTGTGCGAACGTTGGATGTGGCTCCGGATGGTTCGGAGACCGAGGTTACCGTAGGGGTTGCCCGAGTCACCGGGCTTACGGCCGGCGAAGTGCGGCGCGTGGCGTTCCGCGATTTCGGCGATGACTGGGTATTTCGAGCGGGTCACTCGATTAGGGTTAAGGTCTCGAACATCGACTTCCCAGAGTTCAGACCGCCCGGTGTGAATGACAACCTCCCGTCCCAGCTGACCATCCACACTGGCAAAAAATTTCCTTCAAGTATTTGGCTCCCGGTGCGCTCGAGGTGAGCGAGCCAAGCATGCTCAGGATGCCGGTAACTCTGCAGTGCGCGCTTGGGAAGGGTGGCTTGCCCCGGCTCCTTCCCAAGCGCGCACACCACCGAGTTACGGCACCTGGCAAAACGCTTCTCTTTACCGCTGACCGGCGGGGGCTGGAGAAGTGTCTATCGTTTGTCTTAAGTAACCCGCGACCGCTCGAGCCGCGGCGACAAAACCCTGGACCTGCTGCTTTAGTTCGGCTGACGTGACCTTCTTCATCGTAGTCGGAACTTCAAACAGATTCGCTTCCGGAGCGAACTGAAGGCCGTCTGCTACGGTCACGATTCTGGCGCCCGCTCCGCTGGTTGAGGTGGCGTCTATTTCGGTGCGTAACGGCAACCCCGTCTCCTGGTCTATAAGAACGATGCTGTCCGCTTGAGCGGTTCCAGCCTTGGTGTGAGTATCGGCTGCGCCCTTGAACCGATACTTAAGGGCTGTGCGGCCGTTAACCGTTTCCGTACCCATCGGTTCGTACTGAGCCCGCTGCTTGAGATGCGCGATTATCGAAACCGGACTCATCACATCGCCCAGTGCGAATCCCAGTTCGTTGGGATCGAGCTCCACGTACTGGTTTCGAGAGGGGATAATCAAATATTTCAACGGCGCCTTTTCAAGGTAGATCACCTCGCCAACAGGTTCTGGAAGCTTGAACGAGACACGTCGATCCGCCCCCATTTTCGCGAAGGAGAATTGAATCGGCGGTATGTTCGCCTGCGGTGAGTTGCCGGTTGGCTGGACCGTTATTGTATTAGTGACGCTGTAGCGCTCTGGCTCTCTGGCTTCGAGCGTAGCCGCACTCGACGGCGTCGCCGAAGTGTTCCCAGTTGCGGCTGGCGGACTTGAATTTGTATTCGTGGACGTGGAGGTGCTGGTTCCCGCATTCGTGCACCCAAAAGAAGCAAGCGACGTAATCCCTACCAGCACCATCAAGCACAAAACCCAATGATTGTTTTTAATTTCGTTGTGCGACATTGTCTCCTCCTTTGAATCGACAAGCTAAAAGATCCTACTAACATCCACCTGGACTTCCGGATTGCGTACATCTCCACTGACGTTGATGGGCACGGAGACACGATTGTTTGTTTCGAGGATGGTGACAACCAACCCAAGGGCCGGGCTCAATGACTTGACGCGCGAAGTTGCTTCAGGCGTCAGAACGACCGTAGCCGCGTAGTTCAGGATGAGCGCCGAATCGATCCTGAAATTCCCATTTGGCGACGTCGCATCCCCGAGTCCGTCCAGTTGTTGTATGCGGAGTCCGCTTGTATAAACGGTTCCCTGCGAGATCTGGAAGTCTGTTTCAAGCACGGCGACGACGGTGCCCGGATTCATATCACCGATCTGATCAACTTTGAGCGCCCGCGCCACTTGCTCGCTCAGGTTGGCGGTATGAATGTCGAGACTGTTAACTGACAATTGCCCCTTACCGGTCAGCGGGGCATTCTGGTTCGAGTTTATTTCACCGTTGATGGTGAATTCGCCAATAGTGAGGTTCCCGGTCTCGAGAGGGCCGGGACCTATAGACCCGCTTACCGAGAGCATTGACGAGCCGCGATCATCGATTCTGAGGTCAAACGGGAGAGTCGTTTGAAAACGATCGGACTCGCCATCGTCTTCGGACCGCAGCACCAGTCTGCCGCGAGCCTGGCTGCTGTGTACGGCATCGCCGCCCGCCTGGGGCGTCAATGATGCCTCGAGGACGAGGTTTTTATAATAGGCTTCTGTAGGCTGGGGCCCACCGAGGTCCGTCAGTTTCACCGAAGCATTTTCGAACCTGACTTCTCTCAACGTAGACGCTGATATGGGAGTCGCCGTAGGAGCCCAGAGAACCGCCGAATAGGACACGGTCTCCGGAGCGATCCTGGACGTCGTCGATAACTTCGAACTCTGCTTCCCAAGGGTTGTCCAACTCCAAACGCCCTCCCGGGTCTTTACCAGATCCAGGCGGGCTGATTTGAACACTATTGAATCGATCACGATCTGACGGCTTTTCAAAAACTGCGTGACATCGAATCCAGCACGCACTTCGGTAGCTTTCAAAAAAACACCGTCGCCAAATGCCGGATCTTCATAAGCCGTCACTCCGGTAAGGGTGAGATGGGGGGTGCCAATTAGATTCAGTTTTACGGAATCGACCGTGACTCGGCGTCCCAGCGTGTCGGAAAGCCTGACCTCAACGGGGTGTTTCAGGGGAGAGATAGGTATCAGCGATAACGCCGCCACACCAGCGACTCCGACTACGGCCAGAAAGATCATCTTCGTGAAAAGGCCTCGTATGGTCATTTGTTGTATGCCTGTATGCCGTCGGGTGTCGGGTTTCGATACGCCACCGCCTCGCAACTCTCATTTATGCAAACTGCGCGCCCCGGTAGACCCTGCTAGAAGTCGGGTCCGAGGTCGGAGGTCGGAGGTAGAAGGCAGATTTATTGGAGAGCGTCGGCCTTATTTGGAGCAGTGCGCCGCCCTTTTACGAATTGCGTGACTTTCGCATGTGCGGCGGCGCTTTCGTAGTGTGGTGCTAAGCCGCAGAAAGAGTTGAAATCTTTGAGAGCCCGGCCCGAGTCGGACAAAGCGCCGCCGCAAATGCAAGAGACCCACAATTCGAAAAAAGGGCGGCGCACTCCAAGTAAGACCGACGCTCTCCAATAAATCCGTGACTTCTGCCTTCTGCCTTCCGCCTTCTGCGGCCTTGCCCTCTGACTGAGCGTCCTCTTTACAGCGGCTTCGCTTTACCCGTAATATCAACCGGCAATCGTGACAACAACCTCACCATTTCACTCGGAGCTACAGATGAACGAAAGCAAGTCCGCCGCGCCTGTCGATGCGCTCTTCACTTTGCTTAGAGCCTCGCTTAGCTCCAGCGGCGAACAGGCTTTCGGACACCTTGTGCTGTACACCTCTTTTGGGGTTGTTCGAGGTCGTATCGGTCTGACTTTCGCTCAAGGATTGATCAACAAAGAGAATCTGCGCGCCGAATCAGATGCACCACAAGAGGTAATCGAGATCAACGACGTCACCGTTGAGCACTATTCCAATCACCTCGCAAATGCGATTTTTGACCGATTGTATGTGAGGTTGTCAGATGTATTGAGCTTCGCCCTGGTGGGAAATCAGGGGTAACCCCGCGGCCGCTCACTCGACCGCATTGACGGGTCCGCACAAGATTGTTAGCTTCATTGCTGCGGATCTCATTACTAACCGTCAAACAAAAGGAGGGAAGGCTATGCGTCGTAGAATTCTTGGTCTCGGAATGGTGTTGCTTCTGGCCGGCGCCGCTTTTGCGGCGAACACTGCAAGGAGCGTAAAGTTGACCGGCTATCTTATCGACAACGCGTGTTCAGCCCGAGCTAACAGCGAAGGTGGCGCGGAAAAGGTAAAGAATCATACCGTCAAGTGCGCGATGATGCCCAATTGTGAGAAGAGCGGCTACGCTCTTTATGCGGACGGCAAGCTATACAAGCTTGACGAGGCCGGCAACAAGAAGGCCGTCGAACTCTACAAGAGCACCAAGGCAGAAAGAGGACTTCAGGTAACCGTCGAAGGCGATGTCGAGGGCGAGTCCCTCAAAGTAAAGAACATGGCCGAAGTTCCAGCCGGATAAGCTCACTACTAGAGACACGAAGGCACAAAGCGTTGTTTCGTAGTCCCGCCTTCAGACGGAATCTTTGATTTCTTAGTTCGCACGAATAGAAAGATTCCGCCTGAAGGCGTGACTACGAACGCTTTGTGCCTTTGTTGCTTGGAATCACTTCACCTTCATTACCACAAGCGTCAGATCGTCGTGCGGAGGTACGTCGCCGCACCACTCGCGTACATTCTCGACAATCCGTTCGCTCAGTTCCCGGGCGGGCATGTGCGCAAAAGAATTTATGATCTGCTGCAGACTCGCCTCGCCGAACTCCTGGTCATCGGCATTACGCGCTTCGGTCACGCCATCGGTGTAGGCGACCAGCACGTCGCCGCTTTCCATTTGAATGGTCTCCTGTTCATAAACACAGTCGTTAAATGCTCCGATTATCGGACCGCCCTTTGTTAAAAGCGTAACGTCGGACAGGTCCGGATTGTGTTGAACGGCATCCCTAACGCTTTCCAAACCAACGCGACTTCCGGGCGCGAATCCAACGCCCTGTGCTTTCATACTTCTGCTTGCGCGAACCAGCATCGGCGGGTTGTGTCCGGCATTTACGTAAGTCAGCAGCCCGGTCTTCCCATCGAATTGGGCGTAGAAGAACGTCGCGTAGCTGCTCGCATCGGTTGAAACGTGCAGCAGGCGATTCATCGATGAGACAAGCCCGGTCAGGTTTCCGTTGACGCTCTGAGCCTGGCTCCTGAGCGACGCTTGCACGGTGCACATCAACAACGCCGCCGATATGCCCTTGCCGGCGACGTCCGCGACCGCGATTCCTACCTTTCCCTCATCCAGCACGATGAAGTCGTAATAGTCGCCTCCCACGCCTCGCGCCGGATAACACACCCCTGAAAGCTCTAACGAAGACATCTCCGGCGGACACTCCGGGAACAACCGTTGTTGCACCGTAGTAGCAATCGCAAGCTCGTGTCTCAGCCGTTCTTCGACGGCGATCTCCTGGACCAGCTCGGCGTTTTGAATCGCCAAGGCCATCTGCAATGCAAGCGCCATCAGCAAGTGTCTGTCATCATGCGAAAAGGGAAGATCACCCAGGCGAGGTCCCAGTGAGACGACGCCCAACAACTGGTCTTTAGTTGAGACCGGGAGCAGCAACGCCGAGCGAATGCGTCGCAAGGCGTCATTTTCGCGCGTCCGAGAGTCGTTCATCCCCAGCTCGGTCGTCAACACGTCCTGAGTCCAGGGAAGATAATTGGCGAAGTCTACGGTGAGCGGGTTCGCGACTCGGCTGAGTCGCTGGACAAGAGCTCCATCCGGAGACAACACAAGTTTCGAGGCTCCTTTTGAGGTACGGGCGCCGTCCGGGGTGAGCCGGGATGAGATCGCACATACATAGTCACCGCTCTGTTCATCGCGCAAGAAAATTGTGACGTTCTCGACGTGTAAAGCATCTTCAATCTTGGCGACCGCGCGTTCGAGCAATTGCTGAACTGTAGAAACGCGGCGCATCTCCATCCCAAGCTCCGACAGCACTTGCTGTGCGTCGTATGTTTCTCGAAAGAATTTGCGATCGATCATCGGCATTACTTGCTGGTTCAGAAAAGTAAGCGCGGCGATCGCAAGGGCGGTTGCGGCCATCGTAACCACTATGTCAGCTCGATCCCCGAGGCTGTCTATTGCCGCCAGACGTGTTCCGGTCAACAGAAAGCTCAGTACCGCGAACACAACTACCGCCTGGATGATAATGAAACCCCGCGAGACCAGGAGGTAGCGAACGCCACGGCGCAGGATCAGTCTGACCGGAATCACCTGGTGGCGGATGATTGCGTAGGCAAATGAGAGCGGAAAAAGAGGAAACGCGAATAGTGCGGTAACCATCAGCCACTGGATCACTGCGGGACTTGCGCGCCGTAAATCGAAAAGGATGAACAATGCGATGATTAGGAAGATTGGGAAGAAACCGGCGAGGCTGCCGGCGACCACTACGCGCATCTTGCGTCTCGCGGCGCGTCCGGCCTGACGATAGTTGATCAACAGCGACGCAAGACCCGCCGCGATGTACCCGATCATTACCACAACGGTGATAAACGTGACGAACGGAATCACAAACGCTGGAGCGTCTTCCGGTGCGACTGCCCTGACGATGTGGAGCATCGCCCAATAAGGAAAAATCGTGATTAATTGCGGAAGATACAGATAGACTTCAAGCCTCGGAAATCTCCGAGCCAACGGCGAGGGCTCGGGGAAGATCTGGAAAAAATGAAAGAATACCGGCCATAGAAATAACGAGGCGAGGTGAACGATGAGCATCACCGCGACCATAGAGCTGCTCTCGCCCGCATAGACTGGGTTGAGGGCCAGGAGTGCCGCGGTGAACATTCCAAACATCACCGCTAGCAGCAATGCTTGCTTATCGTCAGGCTTTAGCAGAAAGACTATGAGCCCGGTCAACAGGAAGATATTCGGAATCACAAGGCTTGCGACGCCGTTTACGATCAGGGTAATCAGAGGAATGGCTTGTGATGTTAGCCTGGCTTCAAAGACAGAATCGCCGCGCCCGATTATGACGGTGTACGGAGTGCCTGGCTCAAGGTGATGAAAGATCTCGATTACGTCAGACGCTTTTTTGATTGGCTGAGCATTGATCGCCAGGACTTCATCGTTGACTCGCAGCACTTCGGCAAATTGGCCGCTTCGCCGGTCGATGCGAACCTGATTTCCTACCTGGCGGGCGACCCACCCCGGATCGCTCTCCATGCCCAGGGTCGCAAATCCTCGTACGAAACGAGATCCGCCGTAGACCAGCAGGAGGGCAAAGAAGACCGCACCCAATAGGAATTGTAACCGTCTCCTCATAGCGCCCATTCCTCGAAGGAGTCAATATAACATGACACCCAATCAACCCATCAGAACTCCACTCTGTTCTCTACGCCTTGATTACCTCGCGGGATGCAAAAAGTCTGGCATCTCCGCGCTCAGGTTGAGAGGGGCGAATACAGACTGTAGAATTAGGGACTCATTGTTGATCGGATAATCAAACCGGTGTATCGGAGGCCACTTTGATCGAACAAATCCAACAGGCACTTAAAGACGCGAATCTCGACGGCTGGTTGTTCTACAGCTTCCGCGGCAGCGACCCTATCGCGGCTAACATCCTCGAAATGCCCACCGAAGGTCACATGGCAACCCGAAGATGGTTCTATTTTATTCCACAGTCTGGCGAGCCTACCCGGATTCTTCATTCGATCGAGCGCGATGTGCTTGATCATTTACCTGGCAAGAAGCTGATCTATCTGCCGTGGCAACAGCTCCATAGTCACTTGAAAAGCACTCTCACCGAGTCATCGGCTCACCCGCGAATTGCCATGCAATACTCGCCCGACGCCGCGATCCCCTATCTCTCCAGAGTAGATGGTGGAACGATCGAATTGCTGCGATCCTTCGGAATCGAAATAATCTCTTCCGCTGATCTTGTTCAACGATTTGAGTCCGCGTGGGGTGATGAGCAGCTAGCGATGCACGACGAGGCCGCGCGCGGGCTTTACGAAAGCGTCAAAAGCGCATTCGAGGAGATCGGTCGGCGAATGAAAGCCGGAACGCCAACGACCGAGTATGACATCCAGCAATATATTCTGAATTGTTTCGTCGATCGCGGAATGTTCAGCAAAGACCCGCCCATCGTCGCGGTGAACGCGAACAGCGCGATGCCGCACTACGGACCAACTGCCGATCATCACTCGCCGATCAACAAGAACGACTTTGTGTTGATCGATCTGTGGGCCAAGCTGGATCGTCCTAACGCGGTCTACGCCGATATAACCTGGACGTCATTCGTGGGCGACAAGGTGCCCGACGAAGTGACAAAGGTATTCAACGTGGTTCGAGACGCTCGCGACGCCGCGACTAATTATGTCAAAGATGCTTTCTCAAAGGGGGACACAATCTACGGCTGGCAGGTTGATGATGTTTGCCGAAACGTGATTCAGGAGGCGGGCTACGGCGAGTACTTCATACATCGAACGGGTCACAATATTCACACCGAAGTTCACGGCAACGGCGCCAACATCGACAACCTGGAGACAAAAGACTCGCGGGTGTTGATTCCACGAACTTGTTTCTCGATCGAGCCGGGAATTTATCTGGAAGGGAAGTTTGGCGTCCGCAGCGAGATCGACGTTTACGTGGGCGAGCGCGAAGCTCGGGTTACCGGAGGCGAGCCTCAAAAGGAAGTGGTCGCGATCCTGGGATGACGGCACGCAGGAAAGGTTTATTCTCCGGTGCTGAGTTTGTGGCTCCGGCGATACTCTTCAATATCCTTTTTTTTCTCGCGACCCAATTCGTCAAGTTCCTCGAGCCACTTCTTCTTGAACGGAATCAGTGCGTCGCGCACCGTCTCGGCGATCGCGAGGTTGCGAAACCATTTCTTGTCCGCCGGCACGATGAACCAGGGGCGGCGCTCAGAAGAGCATTCGTTTAGCGCGTCCTCGTACGCCGCCGTGTAATCATCCCAGTACTCCCGCTCCTTCCAATCCCCAACCGAAAGCTTCCACGATTTGGTCGCGTCTTGCTCGCGCTCGAGCAGCCGCTCCTCTTGCTCTTCTTTGCTGATGTGTAGATAGAACTTCAGTATGATCGTGGACGAATCGGTCAGCGAGCGTTCGAACTCGTTGATGTGGGAGTAACGCGGGCGCCAGATTTCCTCCGGCACGATTTTGTGAACCCGAACGACCAGCACATCTTCGTAGTGCGAGCGGTTGAAGATCTTTATGTCTCCCAGACGCGGAGTCTGTGCGTGTATGCGCCATAGAAAATCGTGGGAAAGCTCTTCTTCGGTGGGGATCTTGAATGAACTGACCGAGCAGCTCTGCGAGTTTAGCGGCCCGATGACGTTGCGGATAACGCCGTCCTTCCCGCTGGTGTCTCGGCCTTGCAGTATGATTAGAAGGCTTCGTTGACGCGCCGCGTAGAGGAGTTCCTGCAGCTCGATCAACTCTTCGATGAGCTTGGCTGTTTTCTTTTCAGCCTGCTCTCGCTTGAGTCCCGCGTGGTCTGAAGTATCAAACTCGTCGAGTCTGATCCGGCGGTCGCCTTCAATGCGATGTGCATAGCTCATAGTTCTAAGACGAATTCGACCGCTTGTTGCATTGCGTTGCGTTCAATCAGGCACGCAGCGCGCTACTTCCGCGTTCGGTTCAGCATCCTTTCAAGATCATCGAGAATCTCCGGTGCTTCAAGGATCGACGCGAACTGGCTGACCCAATATCGAACCCGATCGAGATCAAGATCCGGGTGAGCGTCAAGCACCGCTTCGATGTCCGCAACATCC
>Ga0075428_100009034_pt1 | contig 11061 bp, 7 predicted proteins | sample RhiMetdeltSRZDD2_FD_75291 | JGI IMG/M metagenome (GOLD analysis project Ga0075428, IMG submission 75291) | Populus rhizosphere microbial communities from Tennessee, USA - Rhizosphere MetaG P. deltoides SRZDD2 | ecosystem: Host-associated > Plants > Roots > Rhizosphere > Soil | place: USA... | reverse complement strand
GCATTACAACGAGTACCGCGACGCGTTTCCGCTGCGCGACCGCAATCTGCTGATCGTCATCGACGCGCCGACGCCGCAGCGCGCTGACGAGTTCGCGACGGAGCTGCTGCGGGAGCTGCGCGAGCAGCCGGAGCGCTACCGTTCGCCGCTGCTCGCCGGCGAAGGCGAATTTTTCGAGCGCAACGGCCTGCTGTACTTGCCGACGGCGGAGCTCGCGAAGCTCACCGACCGCTTGGCCGCGGCGCAGCCGCTGATCGGTCTGCTTGGAAATAGGCTCGATGGCGCGGCTGTGCTCGACGTCGCGCGCCAGACTTTTGGGGCCGGCGGCGACGCCGACGCCGCGGAGCTCGCGTCTTTTTATGAGGAGCTCGCGCGAACGATCGGCAGCGCAGACGACGGCCAGGCCGAGACGTTCGCGTGGGATCGGCTGATCCCGACGTCGCCCGCCCGCGATCCTCGTGCCGGCACGCGCCGCATCATCACCTTGCAGCCGGCCGTCGACTTCGGCCGCATGCAGCCCGCCGCGGCTGCGATCGCCGGCGTGCGCTCGCTCGCCGCCCGACTCGACGCGGCCGGCGATGTGAGCGTGCGCCTGACCGGCACTGTTGCGATGGAGCACGAGGAGCTCTTGAGCGTGAGCCGCGGCGCAGGGTGGGGCGCGTTCGCGACGTTCATCCTCGTGGCTCTCGTGCTCTACGCATCGCTGCGCTCGTGGCGTCTGCTCGCCGCGTCGATCGTGACGCTGATCGTCGGCCTGGTGTTGACGGCCGCCTTCGCCGCCGTCACCGTCGGCAAGCTGAATCTACTGTCGATCGCGTTCGTCGTGCTCAACGTAGGTTTGGGCAGCGATTACGTGATCCACGTGCTGTTGCGCTACCGCGAGCTCATAGCCGAGGGGCACGCGACGAACGCGGCGCTCGTCGAAACCGTGCGCGACGTCGGCTCATCGCTCGTGCTGTGCGCCTTCACGACGGCGGCCGGTTTCTACGCGTTCATTCCGACGACGTTCTCGGGCGTGTCCGAGCTCGGCTTGATCGCGGGCACGGGCGTGTTCTTCGGCTTGTTCGCGAGCATCACGGTGCTCCCCGCGGTCGTCGCGTGGTGGGACAGCGAGCCGCGGCGTCTCGGTGTTGCGCCGACGTGGCTCGATCCGCGTATCTTCGCCCCGTTGTCACGCAAGCCACGGCTCGTGCTCGCCGCGACGATGGTCGTGCTCGTCGCGGCGTTCGCCGTGCTGCCGCGGGTGACGTTCGACAGCAATCCGATTCACTTGCGCGACCCCAACAGCGAGTCCGTCAGCACGTTGCTCGACCTCGCGGCCGCCGGCGATGCGCCGATCTTGAACCTCGTCGCCGTCGCGCCGGATGCTGCAACCGCGCGCCGTTGGGCGGCGGCGCTGCGCGAGCGAGGCGAGGTGCGCTCGGTCACCACGACCGACTCGCTCGTTCCACCCGAGCAGGACGAGAAACTGCTGTTGCTCGAGGATCTCCAGTTGCTGATGGGCACCGACTTCGGCGAGCTCGAGCGCTCGCCCGCGGACCCAGAAAAGCTGGCAACCGCGCTCGCGGCGCTCGAAGCGGCGAGCGCCGACGTCCCGGCCGCGCGAGCGCTGCGCGACGCCACCGCGCAGTTCCGCGCGCGGCTCGCGGGCGGCGGCACCGGCTTCGGCGACGTGACGTTGCGCCAGCTCGACACTTCGTTGACCGAGGGGTTGCCGCGCGAGCTCGCGCGGCTCGCCGGCGCGCTGCGCGCCGAACGATTCGCTCGCAGCGACTTGCCGGCACCGCTAGCGGAGCGCTGGCTCGCCGCCGACGGCCGCGAGCTCGTCGAGATCGCGCCGGCCGAGGATGTCAGCGACAACGCCTCCGCGCGCCGCTTCATCTCGGCCGCGTACTCGGTCGTGCCGACCGCGACGGGCTTGCCCGTCGTTTATCAGGAAGCGTCCGCGACGGTCGTGGCGGCGTTCGAGCGTGCGCTCACGTATGCGTTCGTCATGGTCGCGGCGATCATCTGGCTCGTGTTGCGCAACTTGAAAGACACGCTGCTCGTGCTCGTGCCCATCGCGGTCGCGACGATGCTGACGGCTGCGCTGACGGTGACGATCGGTATGCCGTTCAACTACGCGAACATCATCGCGCTGCCGCTGCTCGTCGGCATGGGCGTCGACAACGGCATTCACGTCGTGCATCGCATGCGCAACGAGGACGTCGCGCGGCTGTTCGACACGAGCACGATGCGCGCGGTGCTTGCGAGCGCGCTCACGACCGTCGCGAGCTTCGGCAATCTCGCGTTCTCGTCGCATCGCGGCACGGCGAGCATGGGCACCTTGCTCGCGCTCGGGTTGGTCACGAGCATGGCCGTGACCTTGATCGTGCTGCCGGCCTGGCTCGCGCTGCGCGCGCCGAAGAGCGGAGTCGCAGCATGAAGGCGCTAGTCACCGGAGCGAACGGTTTCTTGGGGTCCGCCGTCGTGCGCGCGTTGCTGGCGGATGGCATTGAAGTGCGTCCGTTCGTCCGTCCTGGCGGCGACTGGCGCAACCTCGACGGCCTCGGCGTCACGATCGCGACCGGCAACATCACGGACCGCGAGTCGTTGCGTCGCGCGACCGACGGTTGCGACGCCGTGTTCCACGTCGCCGCGGACTATCGTCTCTGGGTCGCAGACCCGGCGCCGATGTACCGCGCGAATGTCGACGGCTCCGTGAACGTCCTCGAAGCGGCGGCCGCGGCCGGCGCAAGGGGCATGGTCTACACATCCAGCGTCGCCGTGCTCGGCATCAACGCGGATCGAACGCCGGCCGACGAGAACACACCGGTGACGCTCGAGGACATGGTCGGCCACTACAAGCGCTCGAAGTTTCTAGCGGAGCAAGCCGTCCGCAAGCGCGCCGCGGAGCTCGAGTTCCCCGTCGTCACGGTAAATCCTTCAACGCCGATCGGCCCGCGCGACGTGAAGCCGACGCCGACCGGCCGCATTCTGCTCGACGCCGCCGCGGGCCGAATGCCCGCGTTCGTCGACACGGGGTTGAACCTCGTGCACGTCGACGACGTCGCGGCGGGTCACGTTGCAGCGGCGAAGCTCGGCGTGCCGGGCGAGCGCTACATCCTCGGCGGCGACGACTTCACGTTGGAGCAGATTCTCAAGCTCGTCGCAGAGCACGTCGGCCGGCGAGCGAGTACGATTCGCCTGCCGCATTGGTCGGTCTATCCGCTCGCCGTGGGCGCGGAGGCCATCGCGACGCTCACGAAGCGCGAGCCGCGCGTGACGCTCGACGGTTTGCGGATGTCGAAGAAGCACATGTATTTCTCGAGTCGTAAGGCGCAGCGAGTGCTTAAGTATCGGTGGCGCGATCCGCGCTTGGCCATTGCGGCGGCGGTCGAGTGGTTCAAGGCTAATGGCTACTTCTGAGCACAAGGGGCGTGCGACGGCGCGCGCGGGCGCGAACTTCGCGCTCGTCAAGTATTGGGGCAAGGCTGACGCACGCCTCAACGTGCCGGCCGTCGGCTCGATCTCGATCACGCTCGACGCGTTGTTCACGGAGACGGAGGTCGAGCTCGCGCCCACGCAGCGCAGCGACGAGCTCGTTCTCGACGGCAAACGGCGCGACGAGGATCTCGCGAAGATCTCCGCCTGTGTCGACCTCCTGCGGCGTAAGGCCGGCGTCGACACGCGCGTGCGCGTCGTCAGCCGCAACAACTTTCCGACCGGAGCGGGGCTCGCGTCCTCGGCGTCCGGGTTCGCAGCGCTCGTGCGCGCAGCCGAGGGCGCGTTCGGTCTCGCGCTTTCCCCGCGCGCGCGCAGCATCCTCGCGCGGCAAGGGTCGGGATCGGCGGCGCGCTCGATCTTCGGCGGGTTCGTCGAGATGCATGCGGGCACGGCTGCCGACGGCAGCGACAGCTTCGCAGAACCGCTGCTCGAGAGTAACGAGTGGCCGCTCGAGGTCGTCATCGCTGTCACCTCTACGGCTGAGAAGGAGATCGGCTCGCGCAGCGGCATGACGCGTTCCGCGACGTCGTCGCCGTACTACGCGGCGTGGGTGGCGGGCCAGCCTCCCGACCTCGCAACAGCGCGCACAGCGATTCGCGCGCACGATTTCGCTGTGCTCGCCGACATCGCCGAGCACAACTGCCTGAAGATGCATGCCGCCGCGCTCGCCGCGCAGCCGCCGCTCGTCTACTGGAACGGTGCGACCGTCGAATGCCTGCACGCCGTGCGCCGCCTGCGCGCAGGCGGCGTGCCCGTATTCTTCACGATCGACGCGGGCCCGCAGCTCAAAGCCGTGTGTTTGCCGGGCGCTCGAGCGGAAGTCGAGCGCACGTTGCGCGCGGTGCCCGGCGTGCTCGAGCTTCTCACGAGCGCGCTCGGCCCGGGCGCGGAGCTACGCTGAAGTGTTCGTCGCGCGCGCGCCCGGCAAGCTCGTGGCGCTCGGCGAGTACGCCGTGCTCGACGGCGCGCCGGCCGTCGTGCTCGCGCTCGACCGTTGCGTCGAAGTTACGCTCGACGAGAGCGCGGACGGTGCCTGCCACCTGACCACTCGGTCGGCGGACGTCGTCGAGCGTCGTTTCGCTGCCGGCGAGTCGAGCGGCGCCGTGCTCGTCGATCTCGTTGCGGCGGCCGTGCCGATGCTTCCATGGATGGCCACGATCGACTCGCGAGCGTTCTTTGCCGGCAGTGCGAAGCTCGGTTTGGGCTCGAGTGCCGCGGTGCTCACGGCGTGGGCGGGCGCCTTCGCGGCATTCGCACGGAGTAAGGGTGCGCCGGTGCCCGAGCCGCGAGTGGAGGCCCTGATCGAGCTACACCGCCAGTTCCAGGGTGGCAAGGGCAGCGGTCTCGACGTGGCCGCCTCGTATACGGGTGGGGCGATCACGTTCAGCCTCGCGCGTCCCGGCCTGCCCCAAATTGGTTCAGTCCGCCTGCCGAACAGTGTAGGATTCGCGGGTATTTTTGCCGGCCGGTCCGCCTCGACGCCCGAGTTGGTTGCGCACTATCGGGTCTGGCGGACGCGTAGGCCGCAGGAAGCGGCGGCACTCGTACGCCGTTTGACGGCGCAGGCAGAGGCCGGATGTGCAGCGCTTACCAGGGATGACGCCGCGGGATGGCTCGACGCGTTCGCAGCCTACGGGCAAGGGTTAGAGGAGCTCGGGGCGGCGATCGGCGCGGATATCGTCACGGCCGAGCACCGTGAGATAGGCGTCGAAGCACGCCGCTATGGGGTCGCGTACAAAGTCAGCGGCGCCGGCGGCGGCGACCTCGGGGTCGCGTGCGCGGCTGACGTCGAGGCCCTCGAGGCCTTCAGGAAATCGGTAGGGGATCGGGGTTTTCGCGTGATCAATGTCTCGCTGGCCGACCACGGCCTTCAGGTAGCACAACGCGGCGCGGAGTGGCAGCGATGAGCGGTGACCGAACGCGCATTCCCGAGTTCTACAAATTGAGCGTCGAGGAACGCGTCCGCACCGTTCACGAACGCGGGCTCATCAATTCAGCAGATTTCCGCGCGCTGGCAACCGGCCAGCACACGCTCGATCTCGATTCCGCCGACAAGATGATCGAGAACGTCGTCGGCGTGATGGGCCTCCCGCTCGGGCTCGGCATGAACATGGTCGTCAACGATCGGCAATACATCGTGCCGATGGTCGTCGAGGAGCCGTCGGTCGTCGCGGCGCTCGGCTCGGCCTGCAAGCTCGTGCGCAATTGCGGCGGCTTCAAAGCGGAAGCGACGGATCCGATTCTGATCGGCCAGATCCAGATCGTGAATCTCGTCGACATGGAGAAAGCGAAGCAGGCGCTGATGCGCAGCAAGCAAGACATCATCAACCTCGCCAACAGCCTGCACCCGAATATGGTCGCGCGAGGCGGCGGCGCTCGCGACATCGAGCTGTTCGTGCATCCGTTGCCGTCGAGCGCCAAGCAGATGCTCGTCGTGCATTTGCTCGTCGACACGCGCGATGCGATGGGCGCGAATCTCGTCAACGGCATGTGCGAGGGCGTCGCGCCGCTCGTCGAGTCGATCACGGGCGGCGAAGTATTTTTGCGCATCCTCTCGAATCTTGCGGACCGCTCGCTCGTGCGCGCGCGCTGCAAGATTCCCGTGGAGCAGCTCGCGGGCAAAGGCTACACGGGCATTCAAGCGCGTGACGGCATCATCGTGGCGGGCGAGTTCGCCGCCGTCGACCCGTACCGCGCCGCGACGCACAACAAAGGCATCATGAACGGCATCGACCCGATCGCGATCGCGACGGGCAACGACTGGCGTGCGATCGAAGCCGGCGCGCATGCGTATGCCGCGCGTGGTGGCCGTTATTCGTCGCTGACGGAGTGGTGGGCGGACGAGGAGGGCAACCTCTGCGGCCGCATCGAGCTGCCGGTGAAAGTCGGCATCGTCGGCGCGCCGCTGGAATCGAACCCGACCGTTGCGCTCAACTTGCGGTTGCTCGGCGTCAAGTCAGCCACGGAGCTCGCGCAGGTGATGGCGGCAGCCGGCCTTGCGCAAAACTTCGCCGCGATACGCGCGCTGGCGACCGAGGGCATCCAGAAAGGCCACATGACACTGCATGCGCGCAGCGTCGTCACGGCGGCCGGTGCGCCCAAAGAGATCTTCGACGAGGTGCTCGAGCGGCTGATCCAGAGCGGCGTCATCAAGGTATGGAAGGCGCAGGAGCTCGTCACTGAGGTGCAGGACGAGCGGCAGCGCGCCGCGGCGGGCCCGAAGCGCAAGCGCGGCAAGGAAGCCGCGATGGGCGTCGGCTACGGCAAAGTCATTCTGCTCGGCGAGCACGCCGTCGTGTACGGTCGGCACGCGATCGCGGCGCCGATCCCTCTCAAGATCAAAGCGCTCGTCGAGGATTGCGACGAAGGCATCCATCTATTGATTCCGCGCTGGAACGTCGAGTATCAGCTCGCCAGCAATCCGAATGAGCGGCGTTCGTTCGAGCGCCCCGCCGGTGCCTTGCTCGACCATCTCGGCTTGAGCAAGCGCGCGATGAAGATCGAAGTGTTCCCCGAGGTACCAAGAAGTATGGGGCTCGGCGGCTCCGCGGCGATGGCCGTCGCAATCGTACGGGCGCTCGACAAGCACTTTCGTCTGCGCCTCGGCGACGACGAGGTCAACCGCCTCGCGTTCGAGTCCGAAAAACTGGCCCACGGCAACCCGAGTGGGCTCGACAACACGCTCGCGTGCTATGGAAAGGCGCTCGTGTTCCGTGCCGGCGATCCGCCGCTCGTCGAGCCGCTGAACATCCGCGAGCCGATCCCGGCCGTCATTGGTATGACGGGCCTCGAGGGCCTCACCGCCAAGACCGTCGGGCACGTCCGCGAGGCCTGGCAACGCGACAATAAGTTATATGAGCGCATCTTCGACCAGATCGACGCCTTGACGCTGCGCGGCATTCAGGCCATACAAGACAACGACTTGCCAACGCTCGGCCAGCTCATGAATATATGCCAGGGCATGCTGAACGCCCTGCAGGTATCGACGCCCGAGCTCGAGAAGCTGTGCGCGATTGCGCGCGAGAATGGCGCGTTGGGTGCCAAACTGACGGGCGGTGGTGGCGGCGGCTCGATCATCGCCATCTGCGATGGCGACACCGAGCCAGTGGTCAGTGCGATTCGGGCGGCCGGCTTCCAAGCGCTGCCCGTCTATCTCGGAGCTGATTTGAATGGCGCGTGAAGAGATCGTCTCGAACGCAAGCGAGCAGCTGATTCTCGTCGACGACCACGATCGCGAGATCGGCTACAAGGGCAAGGCCGATTGCCATACCGGCAAGGGCGTGCTGCATCGCGCGTTCTCGATCTTCGTTTTCAATCGAGACAACGAGCTGCTGCTGCAGCAGCGCAGCCCGAGCAAGATGCTGTGGCCGGGCTACTGGTCCAACACGTGCTGCTCGCACCCGCGCCGCGGCGAGGCCATGGCGGATGCCGTCACGCGCCGGTTGAAGCAGGAGCTCGGGTTCACTTGTCCCCTCGAGTATCTCTACAAGTTCAAGTACCAGGCGCAGTTCGGCGCGGTCGGCGCCGAGCATGAGCTATGCTCAGTCTACTTCGGTCGTTACGACGGGCCGGTCGACCCGACCATCACGGAAATCGCCGCATGGCGGTTTGTCGGCGTCGAGGAGCTCGAGCGCGAGCTGCAAACTGCGCCCGAGACGTTCACGCCGTGGTTCAAGATGGAATGGGTGCACATCAAAGCCAACTATCTCGACGGGATGTTGGCGGGCACCGGCACGGACGGCTAATCAACAAGAGTCAGGAGTTCGGATGACGATCCCGCTAGTTCAGACGTATCGCATTGCGCGTTACATCCTCGAGCAGAAGCTCAAGGGCAATAGGAAATACCCGCTCGTGCTGATGCTCGAGCCTCTGTTCCAATGCAATCTCGCGTGCTCGGGCTGCGGCAAGATCGACTACCCCGACGAGATTCTGCGCAAGCGTATGTCGGTCGAGGACGCGTTGCGCGCCGTCGACGAGTGCGGCGCCCCCGTCGTTTCGATTCCCGGCGGCGAGCCGCTGATCCACAAGGAGATGCCGCAGATCGTCGAAGGCATCGTCGCGCGCAAGAAGTTCGTGTACCTCTGCACGAACGCGCTGCTGCTCGAGCAGAAGCTCGATCAATACAAGCCTTCGCCGTACCTGACGTTCTCGATCCACTTGGACGGCAACAAGGACCGGCATGACGCGTCGGTCTGCCGCGACGGCACGTTCGACCGCGCCGTGTCGGCGATCAAAGCCGCGCGTGCGCGCGGCTTCCGCGTGACGGCGAACTGCACGCTGTACGCCGGCGAGGATCCCGAGGACGTAGCGAATTTCTTCGACTTCACGAACACGCTCGGCGTCGAGGGCGTGATGATGTCGCCGGGCTACAGCTATCAGCACGCGCCGCGTCAGGACGTGTTCTTGGGCCGCCGCAAATCGAAGGAGCTGTTCCGCGAGATCTTCAGGATCGGCAAGAAGCGCGGCAGCAAGTGGCATTTCAATCAGTCGAGCCTGTTCGTCGACTTCCTCGCCGGTAACCAGAGCTATCAGTGCACGCCGTGGGCGAACCCGACCTACAACGTGTTCGGCTGGCAGAAGCCGTGCTACCTGCTCGTCGACGAGGGTTATGCCAAGAGCTTCAAGGAGCTCATGGAAACCACGGAGTGGGAGAAGTACGGCGTCGGCCGCAATCCCAAGTGCGACAACTGCATGGCGCACTGCGGCTACGAAGGCACCGCTGTCGAGCACACGATCTCGAGCCCGCTGACGGCGCTGAACGTGTTCTTGTTCGGACCGCGTCTCGATGGCGAGATGGCGCCCGAGCTGCCTGTGCTGCACAGCGGCTCTCCGGGCATCGCGATCCCCGTGGATCAGATCGGGCGCATCGACCGCAAGTCGTAAGAAAAAGAGGTGCCGGTGTTACGGTTTCGGTTCGCGTCGACACCGCAACGCGCGCTCTCGGCCGATCAGGCGAACCGAAACCGTAACACCGGCACCGGATGACTCTGCTCTTCGTCGGCAGCGCGCTTGCGCTGGCGGCGTGGCTCTGCGTCCTCGTGCTGCCGTATCAGCCGCATCGCGTCCGCGAGCGGCTGGAGGCCGATGCCGACAGCTCGGACGACCTCGGCAGCGTCACGGCGATCATTCCGGCGCGCGACGAAGCGGAGTTGATCGGCCGCACCATCGCTGCACTCTTATCTCAGGGTCGCGGCCTCGCCGTCGTCGTCGTCGACGATCAATCGAGCGACGACACGCGCGGTGCGGCCGCCCGCGCAGCGACGCCAAACATCTCGCTGCGCGTCGTCGATGGCCGGCCGCTGCCCGACGGCTGGGCCGGCAAGCTGTGGGCACTCGAGCAAGGATTGGCCGTCGCCGACCGAGCGTACGTGCTGCTGCTCGATGCCGACATCGAGCTCGCGCCGCGCACGGTTCCCGCACTGCTCGAGAAGCTGCGCGAGCGCGACGCGACGCTCGTCTCGTTGATGGCCGAGCTCAACAGCGAAACGTTTTGGGAACGGCTCTTGAGCCCGGCCTTCGTGTTCTTCTTCAAGCTGCTCTATCCCTTCGCGCGCAGCAACGATGCGACCAAGGCGACGGCCGCCGCGGCCGGCGGTTGCATGCTCGTTCGTGCGGACGCGCTGCGGGAGCTCGGCGGCTTCGCCGCGATCCGCGGCGCCCTGATCGACGACTGCACGCTCGCGGCGGCGTTGAAGCGCCATCGGCCGCCGATCTGGATCGGCATGACGCACTCCGTCCGCAGCCTGCGCGCATACGCCACGCTCGGCGACTTCTGGAGCATGGTGGCGCGCAGCGCGTTCACGCAGCTTCGCTATTCCGCCTGGTGGCTGCTGCTTGCGACGGCGCTGATGGTAGTGACCCTCCTCATGCCGATAGTCGGTGTCGTCGTCGGCGTGGCGACGGTCGACCTGCGCCTCACGCTGACGGCAGGCGCGGCCTGGCTCGCGCTCGCGGCGGCGTACTGGCCCGTCGTCACGTTCTATCGCCTGCCGGTCGCCGCCGCGGCGACGCTGCCGCTCGCGGCCGCGCTGTTTCTGGCGATGACTTGGAGCTCCGCGATCGGCTACTGGCGCGGCACGCGCGCCCGCTGGAAAGCGCGCGACTACGGCCGATTGTCGGGCTAGCCGTCCCGAGAGTGGGACTTCGAGCCGTTGAACGGCGGTTGAACGACGCGCCTCGCTCTTGTACCGTCTTCTCGAGAGCGGGAGAAGCCTGGATGGCGCGCGTTCCCGGACAGCACTGGCTCAATGCGTGGCTCGCGGCCGCCGCGTTCGCGGTTGCCGGTATTGCCGCGGCCGAGGCCGATGCGCCGGCGGCGAAGCGCGAAGCGGCCGACTCGGCCGACACGCTGACGAGGATCACCGAGCCGCTGCTCGCGAGCATCGCCGAAGAAGAGGCGCGCAACGGGCCTTACTCCGCCAACCTCATCGGGCTGCTGACGTCGCTCGGTCTCGCCTATCAGGAGAACGGCGAAAACGTTCTCGCCGTCACGGTGCTCGATCGCGCCTTGTACGTGAAGAAAATCAACGAAGGCCTGTTCAGTATCGATCAGGCCGCACTCCTGGAACGGCTCAT
>Ga0075428_100009031_pt1 | contig 11062 bp, 13 predicted proteins | sample RhiMetdeltSRZDD2_FD_75291 | JGI IMG/M metagenome (GOLD analysis project Ga0075428, IMG submission 75291) | Populus rhizosphere microbial communities from Tennessee, USA - Rhizosphere MetaG P. deltoides SRZDD2 | ecosystem: Host-associated > Plants > Roots > Rhizosphere > Soil | place: USA... | reverse complement strand
GGTAGTGTTTCAAAAGTGGAGATGGACTGCGATTGCTGTCACACTGGGCCTCATTTCATAGTCTCTCTTAGGAAGGAATGGCCCATGACGTTCATCGCGGTCCGCTGCCCTCATTGCCAGAGTGATCAAATCGTCAAACGCGGCAAAACGGCCCGGGGCACCCAGCGTTACCTCTGCCAGAATACCCTCTGTGTCAGGGGAAGTTTTCTGCTCGACTATTGCAACCGTGGGTGCTTGCCTGAAGTCAAACAAACGATCATCGACATGAGTCTCAATGCCAGTGGGGTGCGTGATACAGCGCGATCACTGCATATCTGTCCCAACACCGTTCTGCGTGAACTCAAGAAGAAAGCCACGGCGCTGGAGTCGGTGAACACCGCTCTGCTGCGCACGCTGAACCCTGCTGAGGTGGCCTGGGACGTGGAGCGCGCGGGTGAAGCAGAGGCAGAGATGGATGAGATGTGGTCGTTTGTCGGGCACAAAGGCAACCCGCGCTGGCTCTGGCATGCCATCGATCACCACACCGGCAAGGTCCTGGCCTACGTCTTTGGTCGCCGCAAAGACGACGTCTTTTTGCAGCTCAAAGCGCTGCTCGAGCCCTTTGGACTGACTCGCTACTACACGGATCATTGGGGTGCCTACACCCGGCATCTGGACCCCGACGAGCACTGCCCAGGCAAACGAAACACGCAGAAAATCGAACGAAAGCATCTGACCTTACGGACGCGTATTAAACGCTTGGTCCGCAAGACGATCTGCTTCTCGAAAACGACGCAGATGCATGACATCGTGATTGGCTTGTTTGTCAACCGCTATGCCTTTGGACGGGCGGTGTAAAAATGGCCATCTCCACTTTTGAAACACTACCGTATTCCCAAACAAGGCATGTCCGAACTCGAACCCCCGGTCCGCGGTAGCCGAGGGTATCGCCTCGGCGAGACGTAACGCGAGCATGCCGCACAGCCGCTGATGCTCTTCAACCATCCCCAGGGCAAAGCAGGGGGCCTCAGCAGCCAGGAACTCCTGCATGAAGAGGCGATTCACGACCAGGGCAGGCCGTACCGGAGGCGCAGGACGCATCGCGCGTCTCCTTCTTCAAAGGGGGGCACCCATGCCGGTGCCGGGGCCACGGGGCTTGTGCGCGTCTGTGAGCCTCTATCACGCATGAGCCCCTGGATCGCGGGCACGCACACCCCATGTGGTGTCCATGGAAAGTCAGCCTGCTCGGCGAGGGGTGGAGGGTGTCCCACCCCCTCGCCCGGTGCGACAGCACCCCGCCAGGCGGCACGCCACGGGCCTAGTCGCCCACCTGTGTGACCAGCACCGCCGCGGGCCGCTGGCCTGCGGCATACGTCGCCAGGGGGGTCAGCGCCCCCGTCTCACCATGGATGCGGTACGATGCCAGCCGGCCTGACGCCGTGCCAGCGGCAAAGACGAACTGGCCCGTCGGGTCCAGACCAAAGGCACTGGGGACCGCTTCGGTCGCCATGTGCCCCAAGGCCGTCAACTGCCCCGTGGCGGCGTCGACGGCGAACCCCGCCAGGGTGTTGTGGCCGCGGTTGCCCACATACAGGAACTGTCCCGACGCTGTGAGGTGAATCTGGGAGCAGGTGTTCCGGGCGGTGAACCCCTCGGGCAGGGTCGTGAGCGTCTGCATCGCGGTGAGGGTGCCTGTCGTCGAGTCCAGACGATAGGCCGTGACACTGCAGCCCTGCTCGTTCGAAAAATAGACCACCGGCAGGGTGGGATGAAAGCAGTAGTGGCGGGGGCCCAGGCGGGTCGCGGGCTCCACCCGCAGCGGCGTGTTGGGGCTCAGTTGGCCAGTCTGGGCGTCGAACTTCAACTGCCAAATCGCATTGGGGCCCGTGCTCTCCCGCAGGGGTTCCAGGACATTATCGTTGAAGCGGGCGATGTGCGGCACGAAGGCAAACTGGTTGGAAGGGTCGGTCTGGATGGCGTGGGCGCCCATGGCCGTGGCCAGTGTGGCGCAGAGTGGGGCCCCCACCGCGCCGTCCGCGCCGAGGGGATGGACCGCCGCAGACTCGCCTTGGTAATACGCCGACAGCAAAAACCGGCCCGTGCGGTCGGGAGCCAGAAACGTAGGCGCGTGGGTCGCCGTGACCCTCCCCTGGGGCGTCAGCCCGCCGGTGGCGGGGTCGATCCGGAAGCTCGAGATCGCTGGCACCGTGCGCTGCCCGATATACAGCACGTGTCGGTCCGGGCTGAGCGCCAGCACCGACGGCCCCCCCGCAACCGGCACCGCGGCCTGCGGCGTGAGCTGGCCGGTGGCGGCCTCCATGGTCAAGGCGACGATCTTGTCCTCGTCTTGCAGGCAGACGTAGAGAGCGTATGGCATCTGATGCCCTCCTGCTCGCAGGGAATCGCGCGGGAGCACCGCGTGCCCACGGGGGCTGGCACACCACCTCCGTCATGCTTCGAGCGGTGGCAACGCGGCTGGTACCGTCGCTTTCCCTGGTGATCACATAGGTTGTCCTGCGTCATACGGGTTGCGTACCGCTATAGGTAGCACATTATAGGCTACCACTCACGCGTGCCCAAATACATTCTCCTTCGTCTTCTTGGCGTGCAGACAGCCTCCACAGGCTTGTTGTATGTCAGTTACTGGTTAAAAACGCGACTGCTTGAACGAAATATCCATTACTTACAGCGATTCTCTTGACGTTTAAAGATGGGTTCTTGTCCACTTTTCGTGAAGCGTGGGATTCGTTCCAAACCGGTCGCCACCACTTCCCCGCCAACACAGGTCCGATACTGTGCCTCAAAATGACAAAACACTACATTCTATAGTGTTTTGATGTTTAAGAAGGTCAATTTGACCCTTGTGGTCAGACGACGCAAAACGATGCGGCGAGCGTCATCGATCCGATCGAGGTAAGCTCCAGGTGTTCCCGACATTGACAACATCGTTGCCCCTCCACCCAGTGAGGAGAACACCGATGACGTTGGACGATCTGTGCTCGCGCCTTCTTCCACCCGATGAACACTTGCACTTTGAAACCCTCCTCCTCGATGACCACCACCTCACCCTCGTGGCCGCGATGACCGCCCCCAAGGCTATCTGCCCCGATTGTCACCAGCCCTCCCATCGGATTCATAGTGGCTACCCCCGCACCCTGACCGATCTGCCTTGGGCTATGATGCCCGTCGAGGTGCGGTTGCAGGTGCGCCGCTTCTTTTGTGACACACCCCTCTGTGAACGCACCACCTTCACCGAGCGCTTGCCCACGGTGGCCCCGCTGTATGCCCGCACCACGACGCGGCTGAGTTACAGCCAGGCTTATACCGGCTTGGCCCTCGGGGGTTCAGCCGGTGCCCGGCAGTTGGCCCGGCAAGCTATGCCCGGTCGCAGGCCGTGTACCTTCAGCCTGCGGGTAAATCCAGCCGCCCAAAAGTCTGGTACAATGCCTCCTTCACCACCTATGTGAGGAGGCTTTGTCATGGTATCCAACCTCTTTTTCTACCAGGTTGTGTTGATCGCACTCGTGTGGCTGTTCCTCATGCTCTCTTGGCTGTGGCCATCGGAACCCACGGCCGTTCCTCCGTCCCCATCGAAGCCGGTGACCCCACCGCGCCAGCGCTCCACAAAACCTCAGCCCTTTACCGGTCTCACCGGCAAGCCCCACTGCGAGGCCTGTGAGCAGGCCCTAGAGACGTCCATACTTGAGCCTCCTTCTGCCCCGCTCCCCAAGCTCACCTCGACGCGAGGCCGTCGGCGCCACGTCGCCACTTCCCAGCATTTCTGTCCGAAGCCCGCCTGCCCCTATGGCGGCTGGCCCGGCTTGGGCAATATCAGCGCCAATGGCCACCCCAGCGGTGGCGTGTGGCGTCAACTCTATTGCTGTGGCTGTCAGAGCTATTTCCTTGAGACGCATGGCACAATCTTCCATGGGAAGCGCGTGGCGGTCGACCTCATTGTGCACGTCATCGGCTGCCTGGCCGAGAGTTTGGGCATCCGGGGGACGGCGCGGGTCTTCGAAATCGACCCGAACACGGTGCTGCACTGGTTGATCGAGGCCGCGGAGCAGCTGCGAGCCTTTTCGCAGTATTTCCTACGCGATCTCCACCTCACGCAGGTGCAACTCGATGAGTTGTATGCCGTGCTCAGTGCCGTCAAGGCCGGGGCAGTCAGCACGGACGATGCCATCGAACGTCTGTCACGGTCGCCGCATTGGGTGTGGACGGCCATGGATCCAGAGAGCAAGTTGCTGCTGGCGATGGATGTCGGCGAGCGTACCCTGGCTATGGCCCAGTGCGTGGTCCACCACGTCGTGCAAGTGTTGGCTCTCGACTGCACCCCACTGTTTCTGACCGACGGGTTCCGGGAGTATCTGACGGCCTTACTGACCCACTATGGACACTGGGTGCAGCCACCCCGCCGCCAGGCCACGGGGCCAGCGCCGAAGCCGCGTTGGATGCCCCTGCCCCAGCTGCTCTACGCGCAGGTGATCAAGACCATGCGACGCCGACGCCTCGTCGAGGTGCGACACCGGGTCGTGTTCGGCACAACCGCGGCGGTAGATCGGGTGTTATCGGCCTGCGGCTGGCACATCAATACCGCCTTTGTGGAACGGCTCAATCTCAGCCTGCGGCAGCGCGTGGCAGCGATTGGCCAGCGGAGTGCTACACCGTGCAAAGGCGAAGACGGCGTGCGGCAGCAGCTGGGGCTCTTCCACGTCTATCATAACTTTGTCCTGCCTCACACCAGCTTGCGCCAGCCTCTACTGGTTCCCGAGCCGACGCACGGTACGGGGTCACCCAAGCGGTGGCGGCCGTGTACACCGGCCATGGCGGCGGGATTGACCGACCATGGGTGGACATTGCGAGAGGTATTGCTCTATCGGGTGCCACCGTGGCCCCAGCCGCAGACGGTCTAAGAAACAGCGCCAGTTGATGATCATAGTGTTGAGGGGCTCCGTGTGCTCAGATGCAGGCCAAGAGGCGTGGACGGGGTCTTGAAAATCTGTTGGGAGTGCTGATCACCGGCTGATTGACCTCTCTCAGACGGATCAGGAGAGGTCCCGAAACATTATCCGCAGTCCCGAGGTACACGACCCAAATTCGTGGCAACAGGGGGTATGGTCGAAATCCAGTCGGAACGGATCGTCATGCACTTCGACAAGCGCTGCCACAACCCGATCCTGCGGGAAGCCGCTCTTGACCAACCGCGCCAGGCGATTCCCTGGTTGCGAAATCTTTCGGTGGTCTTCCAGTACCCGTGAGTTTCTCTGGAAGACCCAAAAATGTTGATCGTTTTCGCCCTGCGGAAATCGGCGATCATGCATCTTTACCTGTGCTCTCGGTGCGATTTGACCGTACCTCGGACACTGCGGGTTACGACAGTAGCAGGTCGTGCAATCCATGCGGCAGCTCCTCGAAACCAGAGGCTCGGTCGAAAATAACTGCCGTGGAGATTAGCTCATCAGGTTTCACACGTTACAGGGACACTACCTCATCCTCCCGGTGGCGCGTTTATCGAGGGCTCACTCGCCTCGGGCGCGTCGCCGCCGACGTGTCGTGACACTGGCCACGAGGAGCAGACCGCTGATGCCGGCAAGGACGGAGGCGATGAGGTGCAAGCCGTTGCTCGTGACCGTCGTACCGAAGGCCAGTCCGAGCAGGCTGGTGGAGAGGATGGCTCCCACGTAGCGGAAGGTCTGGAACTGGCCACTCGCCGCGCCCATGTGTGCGGCCGGGGCATGCTCGTAGAGAGCCGCCTGCAAGCCGAGGTTGTTGAAGCCATTGGGGATGCCGAGGACGACACCGACCGCCAAGAGCACGCTCACAGGAGTGGTCGCGTTGTAAACCAGCAGCAAGAGGGAGCCCACGATGAGCATGCCGGCGCCGGTGATGAGAGCTGGGCCGGGGCCGGCTCGGCTGATGAGTCGCGCGGCGACGGGCGTGGCCAGGATACCCACGCCGGCGACCGGCAGGAGCAGCAGCCCAGACACGCCGCTCGCGAAGCCACGGACCCGTTCCAGCCAGAGTGGCAGGCTGAAGAAGACGGCGTAGAAGACGATGTTGACGCCCGCAAATTGGGCGTAGACGCCGACCAACGAGCGGTGCGCAGCGAGCATGCGGACGTTGAGAAATGGCTCAGCCGCCCCGCGCTCGCGGCGGACCAGCAGGGCAGCGGCGATGGCTGCGACTGGCAGTAAGGGCCACCGCGGGCCGCGGGAGAGTGACAACAGGAACGCGAGGAGACTGGCGAGTGTGCCACTGAACAGCACGATCCCGGGCACGTCGACCATACGCAGCACCTCGCGTACGACCGCGCGTGGCGACGGCGCAGCCCCCAGCCTCGCCAGCCCGTGCGTGGCGTCGGCCGGCAACCAGCGTAAGGCCAGCACGAGACCCGCAGCGGTGATCGGGACGTTGACCAGGAAGAGGGCGGGCCAGCCCGCGCGCGCCGCCAGAAATCCACCGAGCACCGGCCCCAGCGCCACGCTCACCGACGAGGCGATAGAGATCGCGCCGAGCGTGCCAGCAGGAGCCTGACCTTGGGGATTGACGGCGCGCAGGATAGCGAGTCCCGCCGGGTAGGCGGCCGAGGTGCCGAACGCCTGCAGCATCCGGCAGGCGATCAACCACCCAAAGGCCGGCGCGAGTGGTGCGAGCGCACTCGCTATCCCAACCACGAGCAGGCCAGCGCAGAAGATGCGCCGGGGGCCAAACAGGTCGGCGAACCGGCCCATCATGGGCTGTGCGACGGCCGCTGCCAGCGCGAAGCCCGAGAGGAGCCACGACACGGTGGCCATGCTGACCCTGAAGTCGGCCTGGATCAGCCCCAGCGCCACGGCGATCATCGATGAGTTGAGCGGATTCAGCAGCGTCCCCACCAGCACCGCGCCCACGAGTCGTCGTCCGGGGCGCTGCGTCGGGCGCGCACGCCTGGCGGCGCCAGAGGCCTCCAGGCGGCGACGGCGGTGCCCTGCGACGCGGGCAACGAAGCCGCTGACGGCCGACGCCAGAGCGCTGTGTGGCTGGTGGCGCTGGTGTGCCATGATGGTTCCCTCTCCGTGCACGCCGACACACAGCCGCCGCGCTGGCGGCTGGCGGAAGATACGGCTGCCCACGCCATGCCGATGCTCCTTATCCAGCGTAGCCCCGGTCGCTCATAATGTCCAAGACATATTACGTTATATACTCATGCCTATGAACAATACCTTCGCCGTTTCGCTCAACCTACTGTATCTCTTGGCGTAACTTCTGCGGTGGTAAGCGGTTGCGGGCACGAGAGTGGTCACATCGAGCAACTTGTTGCGCAGGGATTGGCGGGGCACTGGGCGACCCATGCAGGGCCTGCGGAACCTCCACAGCACCGTCATCTGCTGCACGCGCCGCCCCTCGCACTCGTGCGGCAGCCTCATGGCCGGCGTCCGCGGCTGCCCCCGAGGGGTTGCCCCGCTCACACACCACCCAGCGATGAGGGACAACCCTGTGGTCGCCTACGGGAGGAGCAACGACCTCAGCGCTTCACAATGCCTCGTGATGTGCTGCCCAAACGGCGCTCCTCTTTTCGCCTCCTCGCGATGGCTTCTCCATACTGGATGATCTGTGAAAGCTATTGATATAAAATGCACGAGAGCATTTTTAGCGGAAGATACAGTAGGTCTATGTGTGCAGTGAGAAGTGGGGCATCACGCACCGGTGGTGGGCGCAGGGATGTGCCGGCTTTCTCTGCAAGATAATGGTGGAGCGTCATCCCGAGCCGTGACGGTCCAGGCCGGCCGGCTTGCGCCGGCTCAGCCAGAGGAGCGTCAGCGCTATCAGGCCACCGGACATGTCGAGCATGCTGTCAGCCACGGAACTGGTGCGATACTGCGTGAACGCTTGATGATACTCATCAAGGACCGCCTGCACCGCCACGAGCAGTACGGAGAGGGTCGCCCAGCGCCAGCGCCACGCTATCGTCGCACCCGCCCGAAATGCCCGCAGCAGGAGGCACGCCAGGATCGCATATTCAGTGAAATGCGCCGCTTTGCGTGTCAGGAGGTGGAACAGCGTATACTGCTCATAGGGCACACGAGGCGCCAGCTCACTGAACACGTACCACAGCACACCACCTGTGTGCTCGGCGGCGAACGTATCCGTCGACAACACAAATATCACCGCCATCCAGAGGAGTGGCGGGAGCCAGTACCTCCCCACGTGCCAGAGCCACACGTGCGTGGACTGAAGTGGGCTCATCGGCTCAGACATGCGTCGGGGAACCTTCCTGCAGAGGCGCTACCTTCAGGCTATGCAGCCCCGGGCACGCTCGTGGCTGCGGCTGCCGTGCGCCGCGGTCAGGCGTGTCACGATGGTGTGCGTGCCATAGGGAGACCGGACAATCGAGGAGCGGCACGTGCCTTCCTTCATCGGTGGAGGACGGGGAAAATCTCGTCATGCGCGGTAGCCCGTAGAACGAGGCATAAGGATTGGCCAAGGGCCAGACGTCTGCGGTCTCCTATCGGTACCACGTGCGAAGAACTTAACAGACAAACGGGGTCATGGCCATGGGGGTGAACACACCCTCCACGTGTTCAGGGCAAGAGTGCATCGTGAGACATGCCTTGACACCAATCCGCTCCCAGAGAGCCCTCACGGTACACCCACCGAGCGGTGGCGCCCGTTCCGCGTGCCCCCGAGCATCTGTGAGCACCTCCGAAGGACAGGCAGACCCCCACCAGCGCGGCGTCGCGTGAGCGGCTGCGGGGCCGCTCGCTATAGCCGCAGTGCATGCAGACGCGCCCTGTCCGCGTGTACGCCCCATAGGGGCGCTGCGGACACGGCGGGCACACCGAGTCGTACGCAGGAGACGCAGCGGCGGGGCCGTAAGCGCCGTTACCGTGATGACGGTGGGGGCGGGGACGCGCTCTCCGTGGACCGGGCGCGGAAGGGGCGGCTCTCCCCCTCGCTAAAGAGAAACGAGAGGAGCACGAAGCGCCGGCCCTGGCGCACCTCCGTCACTTCGTGCAGGTGCGAGCACGCGAACACGAGGGCGCCGCCGGCCGCCGGGCGGTAGAGGTGGGGCCCGTACTCCGGAAACCGCAGGTACCCGCCCTCGTAGCCCGCGTTCAGGTTCAGGCTCAGGGCAAAACGGCGGTGCGCGGTGGCCGGGCTCAGGTTGTCGCGATGGGCGCGGAACACGCCCCCCGTGGCGGCGTCATAGCAGGCAATCGTGAAGCCTTCAAAGCGGGTGGCCCGGAAGGCAAAGGCCTTGAAGACCTCGGGCATCACCCGACGCCCGATCGTGGAGGCCAGATGGCGCACGAGCGGCGCATCCCGCACCGTGTGGTCGCGGCGGCGTTTGCGGTCGGGACTCAGGGTGGCCTCGCGCCGGTCCCCGCGGGACTGCTCGACCCCGGTGGCGATGTTGCCCTGGGTCTCCCAGATGTGGATCAGGGACTGGCAGAGCTCCTGGTCGAGCGCGTAGGGGATCAGGAGCACCGGCGCTTGGGTCGTGATCTCCAGGGGGGCGATCGGGGGCAGGAAGGCGTCGAGGAGCGCCAGGACCTGGCGCGCCGTGGCCTGCGCATCCTGCAGGACGAGCGACGCGAGCACCCGCAGGTTGGGATCGAGCACAAAGAGGGGGATCGTGTCGGTCGCGCCCGGACGATACGCGGTCCGCACCGTCCCCTGGGGGTCGGCAAAGACCAGGAAGCGGCGCGCGTGTCCGGGGACAACCTGGGGGGGCACCGCCGGCGTGCCACGCTGCACCGCGAAGAGCGCGACAGCGCTGCCGGCGCCGTCGATGAGGGCCTCAGCGAAGCGCAGCAGGTCGTCCACCCCCGCGGTGTCATAGAAGAGGAGGACCGCGGGTCTCCCGCCCGCGTGGGCGTAGAAACGGGTCGGCGTGCCATCCTGGCAGGGCAGGACAAAATCCGGAGCTCTCTCACCTCGGCCGAGCGGTCGCGTCGCGGTCTGCATGGCTGCCCTCTCCCTGTGGCATCACTGTTAACTCTCAGAAATCACGATCAATCCCTCCACCCCAACGTCATGGGCACGGTTGTGCGTCACCAATGGAACGTTCTGCAGTAAGGCGGTTGCGGCAATCCACGCATCGGCCGCTCCAATCGGTCGGCCATGGCGCCGGGCACTGTCCGTCGCCTCAGCCCAGCGCTCGCACAGGGCATCGGTCGCATAGACGAGCTGATACCGCTGCAGATACCGCTCTAACCGGCGCCGCCGGGCTGCCCCCCAGTTGCGATGGCGCATCCAACTCCGCAACTCCGCCAGCGTCATAAAAGCAATGATAAAAGGCGGGTCGGTGAGGTGCGGACGGTAGATCTCGGCACGCGTATCCTGTTTATAGAGGAACGAGACCACATCCGTATCTATCACGAGCGTCACTCGTCCCGACTCCTGGGGGACGGCACGTCTCGCCACGCCCGCACAGCACAGAGGATGTCGTCAGCGGTCTCGTCGGTGGCGTCATCGTCACCAAGGAGGTCATCAAAGGTCATGGCGAGGCCAATATCCTGTCCCTCCGCCAATGCATCCCTGCCCGGGGTGACTGCCGCAGCATCGTGTGCGTGTGTCGTGTCAGCCGCTGGGGTCACGTTCGATCGGGTCATAACACTGTTCTCCCTGTGGCAAGACGATCGGTTGTGCGAACATTATAACACCCCTGCCAGTACTCAGCTTTTCACCTCAACCTTTTGAAGTGTTAAAGGCGACTTTATCCCGATTAGGTAGTGTTTCAAAAGTGGAGATGGACTGAGATGAATGTCACACTAGGCCTTATCTCCGTAGCCTCCCTTAGGAAGGAACGGCCCATGACTTTCATCGCTGTCCGCTGCCCGCACTGTCAGAGTGACCAAATCGTCAAACGCGGCAAAACGGCCCGAGGCACCCAGCGCTACCTCTGTCAGAACACCCTGTGTAACCAATGGCGCTCAATTTCTCACAGTTTGTAGCGCGTATATACTGGCTGGGGCGCTGTGTATCTCCTCACCGTTTTCGAGCCAATCTCGTAAAAAGAGGAGAGTCTCAGAGAAGCGTACACCTCTCCTTATAGACTAACTTCAACCATCTACAAACTCTGATAAATTGAGCGACC
>Ga0075428_100009030_pt1 | contig 11062 bp, 7 predicted proteins | sample RhiMetdeltSRZDD2_FD_75291 | JGI IMG/M metagenome (GOLD analysis project Ga0075428, IMG submission 75291) | Populus rhizosphere microbial communities from Tennessee, USA - Rhizosphere MetaG P. deltoides SRZDD2 | ecosystem: Host-associated > Plants > Roots > Rhizosphere > Soil | place: USA... | reverse complement strand
ACTTTGACAGGATTGTTGGCGCCAAGCTATATTTCGGTTTCAGAATGAACTCTCGTGTGTTAGTTCTGAACGCGTCCTTCGAGCCGATCAATGTTTGCACGGCCCGGCGTGCGGTTGTGCTGATCCTCAAGGGCGTCGCGAATGCTGAAGAGAGTTCCGCTGATTGGCTTCACTCCTCTCGGTTCTCGATGCCGATGCCGTCGGTGATCCGGCTGATCGAATACATTCACATCCCCTTTGAACGCAAAAGCCTTTCGCGAAAGAATATTCTGCTCCGCGACCACAACACGTGCCAGTACTGCGGCCGGGTGTTTGCGCCTCAGGAGCTGACGCTCGATCACATCATCCCGCGCTCGCGCGGGGGTGATTCGGCGTGGGAAAACCTGGTGACTTGCTGCCGCTCCTGCAACAACCGCAAAGGCGACCGCTCGCCGGAAGGTGCGGGGATGAGACTGCTCCGGCGTCCTCAAGCTTATAACCTTCACGTCAACCGTCAGATCATCCGTTATCTGGGCCGGGCCGACGAAGCCTGGCGCAAATACCTCTTCTACTAATTGCGAGTTTGATCGCGGATTGAATGTAGCGAGTGACTAAGTTATCCTCAATCCGCAATCCGAAATCCGCAATCCGCATTGCTGAGTGATGAACCCATTCTTTGAGGCCGTCTACGAAGTTCAAGAAGCTACGCTGATGGCCGTTCGGGCTTTCCGGCGCGCGGTCTCCAAACCTCATTATTTCCGAGAGATCATAACGCAAATGGACCTGATCGGCGTTGGGTCAATCCTCATTATCGTGTTGACCGGCGCCTTCACCGGGGGCATTCTCGCTCTCAATACCGCACCAACGCTCAAGACTTTTGGGGCTACGGCCAAAACAGGGCAACTGGTGATGACCTCGCTGGTACGCGAGATGGGCCCTGTGCTGGCATCGTTGATGCTGGCGGGCCGAGTTGGCTCGGCAATCGCCGCCGAGTTGGGTTCGATGGTCGTCTCGGAACAAGTAGACGCGATGCGGGCGTTGGGGACCGACCCGATCAAGAAGCTTGTGTGGCCTCGATTATTGGCGCTGATGGTGATGTGTCCTGCGCTGACGGTGGTCGCCGATATGGTCGGATCGGTCGGTGGATGGGCGGTATCCAGCAGCTTGCTTGGGGTGCCAAGCTCCGTTTACATTCGATCGGCTAAGGATGCTCTTACTTACAACGACCTCATCGGCGGGCTCATCAAACCGATTGTCTTTGGGTTCATAATAGCAGTGGTGAGCTGCCGCTCGGGATTGCGCACCTACGGAGGAACAGTAGGAGTCGGACGCGCGACTACCCAGGCGGTCGTTTTGTCGGACATATTGATCCTGGCGTCGGACTTTTTCCTGCAAAAACTGATTCAGGCTTTTTCATAGCATTGGTTATGGAACAGAGTAACAGCGCAATAGAGTTTCACAACGTATCGATGGCCTACGACGATCGGGTAATCCTGGACGAAGTAAGTTTTGTTGTGAATCCAGGAGAGACCAAAATAGTCATGGGCGGTTCGGGCACAGGTAAGTCTACGATTTTGAAACTGGTGCTCGGTCTGATAAGGCCTCAGCAGGGACAGATCCTGATCGACGGAGATGACATCATCGAAATGACCGAAGCCGATTTGACGGTGATACGCCAGAAAATCGGCATGGTCTTTCAAGACGGAGCCCTGTTTGATTCGCTTTCGGTCTATGAAAACGTGGGGTTTCGGTTGTTCGAGCAGAACCTGCCGGAGGACGAAATTGAGGAGGCGGTGCGGCGGATGCTTCGGTTCGTAAACCTCGAAGACACAATGTCGATGAGGCCCTCGGAGCTGTCGGGCGGCATGCGGCGACGGGTTGGAATTGCTCGCGCGCTCGTAGGTAGCCCTAAACTCATATTGTTTGATGAGCCGACGGCAGGGCTGGACCCGCCTACCGCGCGTACGATCCTCGAGCTTGCGATGAAGCTCCGCGATCTTGAAGGGGTTAGCTCGATCTTTGTGACGCACAGGCTCGAGGACATAAAACTGCTGTCCTCGACCTTTGCGACAATCGGCGAGAACGGAGACGTGGAGTTTAGGAACGAGGAAGGCAACTTGAGTCTTATCAATACACGTTTCATCATGCTCAAACAGGGAAAGGTGATTTTCAGCGGGACCGATGAACAGCTTTGGGCCAGCGAGGACCCTTACATTCGGGATTTCTTTAATGTGTCGTAGTATTGTTGAGAGAGGTAGTTATGGCAAGACAGAAAACCACGATGTCTGAACTGCGGGTCGGGATCCTGGTGGTTGCCACCGTTACGATCCTGATCATTTTTATCTTGAGCGTAAGCGGGGGTATGCCCTTCTTCCAGGACAACATTACTTACAGCACCAGGTTCGCTGCAGCCGACGGGCTCAAGAAGGGCGACGAGGTGCGACTGGCGGGCAAAAACGTCGGTAAGGTCGACAGCGTCGAGTTTGGCGCGGTCCCATCCAGCAAGGACGAAAAGCCCATTGTGGTAACAATGATTGTCGACGCGAGTGAAGTCGAGGGCCGTATTCGGAGAGACTCGGAGGCCATCCTGGCTCAACAAGGCTTTCTCGGCGACCGAGTCATCGACATAACGACAGGCACCAGGGGCGCGGAACCCATCCCAGAGGGCGGAGAGATTCCGAGCGCGGACCAACAGGGATTGGCGCAGGTATTCGCAGGGGCGAGTGACATACTCACGCAGTTCAACACCGTCGGCAAACAGCTTCAGGAATTGATGGACAACATCAATCAGGGAAAGGGCACTATCGGTAAGCTCCTTCACGACGATGCCTTCTATGTGAATTTGAACCGCGCTGTTCTCGAATTTCAAGACGTCGGCGCGCGCATCACCAAGGGAGACGGTACATTTGCGCGTCTGCTCAACGACCCGAAACTCTACGATGATCTGCGTGGCGCGACTACAAACGTTCAAGGCATTATCGCCGACGTGCGCGCCGGTAAGGGAACACTCGGCAAGTTTGTCACCGACGAGCAGTTCTATAAACAGGCCACTGAGGTTCTCGCAAAGTTCAACACAACCACCGAGAAGCTCGATAGGATTGCAGGGGACATAGAGGCAGGCCGCGGTTCGCTGGGCAAATTCATAAAGGATGACAAGCTGCACGACGATGTGCAGGCGACGATTGCATCGTTTCGAAGCATCAGCGACCGGCTTGAGAAGGGTGAAGGTTCCGCCGGCAAGTTACTGCGCGATGACAAGCTGTACAGCAACCTGAATCAGACCTCCGCCGAGATGGTGAAGCTGATGTACGACTTTCGTCAGAACCCCAGAAAGTATCTCAGCATTAAGCTGAGCCTGTTCTAGTAGACTAGTAGCATCGACTTTAGTCTGTGACCGGCGATTCGGGCTGTCACAGACTGAAGCCTGTGTTACGTGCTCCCACGCAGGCAGTTAATTCTCCCCCAAAAGCTCACACTGGTTCCACCGGCTCGTGCACCATATGAGCAATCTTCCCGATCCCGAAACTGGCGCCAACTCGCCGCTGATACAAGACCGCGCGCTGGTAGAGGCCTGCCTCGGCGGAGACAGCGATGCCTGGGAAACCCTGGTGCTCAGGTACCAGCGGCTGATCTACTCGATTCCAATTCGCGCGGGGTTTTCACCGGTTGATGCCGCCGACATTTTTCAATCGGTCTGTTTGAAGCTCTTCCAAAAACTGTCGACGCTTCGAAAGCAGGAGAAGATTAGCTCGTGGCTGATGACTACGACCACCCGCGAGTGCTGGCGCGTGGTTGAGAAGCGCCGGCGAGAAACGCAGCCGTCGATCTACGATGATGACTACGAAACAGACATCGTAAACCAGCTGAGATCAGCGGAACCGCTTGCCGATCAGCAGCGGATCGCATTTGAACGGCAGCAAGCCGTGAGAGAAGCGATTGAAGCGCTTTCTGAACGATGCCGCTCGCTGATCAAGCTACTGTTCTACTCCAGGGAAGAGCTCAGCTACTCAGAGATCGCCCGACTTATGAAACTCCCGCTGAACTCGATTGGTCCCACGCGCGCCCGCTGTTTACAAAAGCTCAAACGCATTCTGGAAGGCAAGCTTTAAGAAATCTTCTTCTCGGATGTACTTTTTCCAGCCGTCGCCGCTCCATTATCCGATTCATTCAGCCATCTCAGCCGAGCGAATCAAAACAAACCAAAGAAAGGAGTCACTAATGCGTAAGCTTTTTGCAACTTTGTTCATTAGCACACTGCTCCTTTCTCCCCACAGTTTTATTCTCCAAACAAATGCCCAGGATCCAGCCCGCGCGCGAGGCGTCATACGCGCGGTCGATCTGCGAGCAGGCACCGTAACCATCCACACCCGCGATGACCAGACCATCGTCCTGCAAACCAATGATCGCACCCAGATTACCCGAAACGGTGAGCGTGCGATGCTTGAAGACCTGCAGCAGGGTGATAAGGCTACGGCGCTATACGACGCGTCAACGATGCTCGCAGCCCAGATTGATGCTCGGGGTGAACCGGCACCGACATCCGTCAGAGTCGAGGGTGTGATCGCCGCTGTAGACACAGGGGCGAGGACGGTCACCATTGATCCAATCCGCAACGCGACCGCGTCCGACGCAGCCTCGACCGCGCTGGGCGATCCGGTAACGCTGCACGTAAGCCCCAACACAACGATCACCCTCGACGGCAGACCCGCCAGGCTGGAAGACTTGAGAAGAGGTTTCTCCGCTGGAGCTTCGTACAACCCGCAGAACTTCGAAGCATTGCGAATCGCCGCCGAAGGATTCCCGGAGGTCAGAGGCGTCGTCAGAGACGTTGGCGTTGTGGCACATACGCTGACGATTGCGCCTTCCAGCGGCGATCCGGCCATAACTCTCAACGTCGGTCCGGATACGCCGATCTCGCTTAACGGACGGCCTGCCACCCTCGAAGATCTGAGACGCGGCTACCGTGTAATCGCCGCTTACGTTGAGGCAACGCTGCTGGCTATACGAATCGCCGCCGAGTCGTTGGGTGAGGTCACCGGGCATATCAGGGCGGTGGATTTGCCGTCGGCTACCGTTGTCATCACCCCGCTGGTTGATGGTCCAGCCGTCGAGCTGCACGTCGTCAATTCCACAGTTATCACAATTGGCGGCGAGCCGGCTCCGCTCGAACGACTGAAACCGGGTATGGGGGCGAGGGCCGTCTTCAACATCGTTTCATTCGAAGCGCTGTTGATCGAGGCGAGACCGCTCGTCGATGATCCCTGCACTGAGCTGAGAGTGGCGGGCAGAATCCTGAACGTCAACCTTCACGCTAGCACGGTGACGATTGCACCGAACGACGCTGGGTTTGGTGACCGGCTCACTCTAAACGTACTCGAGCGGACCGAGATCACCATAAACGAGGTCCCGGCTCGGCTATCGGATTTGCGCGAAGGCATGCGAGCAGCCGCAGTCTTTTGCCGTGAGACGCTGGTGGCGAAGTCCATCGCGGCCCGAGCGCGGCAGTAGCACTGAGTAGTCACCTGGAGCGCACGCATCCGTGCGTGCTGACGCGAGGTGCTGAGTTCGAACGGATGTTTGCGCTCCTGGAAAGAAGAGAAGGTGATAGCTATGCCTTCTCTATCAGAACGCCAATGGATTGAAGAGGACGTATGACTTGCCCCGGATTTGAACAGCTTGTCGACTATCTCGACGGCCGACTCGAACAAGAAGCGTTTGAATCGGTTGCCGGTCACCTCGAACACGGGTGCCGGCGTTGTGACGAGTACCGCGTCTGGTATCAACAGGTGAAGCTGATTGGTTGCGGTGATGATTCGATCGAACCGCCGCCCTGGGTCTTGAAACGTGCGTTAAGGCTCTTCAATGTGCCGAAGGCGAAAAGAAGTATCGGCCCACAATTGGTGGAGGTGGTGGCGTCGCTGGTGTTCGATAGCCTGAGAAGGCCCGCAGTTGCGGGTGTTCGATCGGGCGGCCTCGAAGGCAGGCAGCTGCTTTATCGCGCCGCGGACTACTCCATAGACGTTCAGGTAGCGGGTTCGGATCAGATGCGCGCCGATCTGACCGGGCAGATCCTTCGCGAGGGCGAACTGATGTTTGAGTCAGTCTCGGCATTGCAGCTTGAGTTAATGCGCGACGGCGGAACGATTCGTTCTACTGTTACCAACGATCGAGGCGAATTCACAATGCCGTCGATCGAGTTCGGCGCCTACGATTTGCGAGTTGATGTTAGCGAGACAAGCATAACTATCGTGGGATTGCCCGTTGTGGACTAAGAAAGGCAAGCCTCGAAAGGGCGGCAGAAGTGATGCGGGCGCGGCGAAGGGGAGACGTGGCGACGCAACACAACTTCTCGACTCTGGTCTGCCGCCCTTTGGGGGCTTGTCCTTGCCGCCGGCCGTCAATTACTAAAGTCTTATGCTCTACCGGCGTTTCCGTGATAATTAGCGTGCAAGAGTTTTCCTGACACCTTCGAGGTCAAAGATCGGATCTTGGGCAACCGAGTGAACAGAACCTTAGCAAACCAGTTGATGAACGCCAGGAGCGCCGAAGCTTTTCTTCGTGCGCGATCCGGGGGCCTCGATTGGCGAGCTTTCGCGTCGCTAAAGCTCGAAGTTGACAGGTTGGTGCACACCGATCTCAACGTCGCTTCGAAACTGGTAGACCGAATCGAGCGGATCTCCGTTCTGACGGCGGACCCGCGCTCCGGGGCATTCGCCCGAGCCAGTCGCGCTAGGCTGCTGCATCTCTGCGGCAAACACAACGAAGCCAATTCCCTCTACGACGACGCTGCGACAACCCTTCGCCGGCATAAGCTCTTGCTGGACTCTGCGGTGATTCGGCGGCAGCAGATCGATGCGCTGACCGAGTTGGGTTTGTACGATGACGCGCTTGCGGTCGCGCGAGAAGCCCGAAGAGTTCTAGGAGCAGCAGGCCCGGTTGAATTGGCAAAGCTCGAGACCAACATTGGAAACATCTACTATCGACTGGACCGATACAAACAAGCTCTCAAGCGATATGAGCGTGCGCGTGACCTTCTCTCTTCGACCGGTGACGCCGATATGCGAGCGCACGTCGATCTCAGCCGCTCGAACATCCTCAGCGAGATGGATCGGCCGAATGAGGCTCTTCGCTTGCTTGAGGACGCCGCTGCTGTCTGGAAACGACGACGCCAATGGGTAATGGCGTCACAGGCGCTGTCCAAAATTGCATACCTGAATTTTTTGCGCGGGAGTTATGGCGCCGCGCTTGCCGGATATTACAAGGCGCGCGAGCAACTTGACTCGCTGGGAAGCACCCGGCTTGTAGCGTGGTGCAATCTCGAGATCGCCGAAGTTCTTCTGGCGCTCAATTCTTTCACCGATGCCGGCGAAACGGCTGGCCTTGCACGAGCGAGTTTTTCTGAGCTCCGCATGCCTTATGAGTCGGCACAGGCGGGACTGATCGCCGGCTTGGCATTGATGGGGCTCGCGCAGTTCGACGCGGCGCTCGCTGAACTGAGCAGGTCGCGAGCGATATTTGCGTCGCGGGAAAATCAGACTTTTACAGCAATCATCGATTCCTATCTTGCTGAGCTGGCGCTTCGCCGGGGCGATTCCCGGGAAGCCTCCACACGGGCGGGGAGTGCGCTTAAGACCTTCGCACGCCAGCAGCTGGTGACAAAGACAGCGCACTCAAGGCTACTTTCGGCCAAGGCCGCCTATCTGGGTGGAGACCGGCGGAAGGCTAACCGATTGGCTAATGCGGCGCTACGGTCGATCGCGGGTAGATTCGCTCCTTCAGTCGCCTATCTGTGTCACAACTTGATTGGCAAGATCGCACGTGACGAACGGAGGGTCGCTGCGTCGCTTTCAAGCTTTCTACGAGCGGTAGAAATCGTGGAGCAGATGCGTGGCGGGATCGCGGCCGATGAATTCAAGGCGACTTTCCTTGGCGATAAGATCGAGGTCTATGAAGACGCAATACGCGCCTGTCTTGACGACGGAAGCAAATCGTCGATCTACGCGGCTTTTCGTCTGGTCGAGGCCGCTAAATCAAGAGGGCTTGCGGATCTGCTCGCGCGTTACTTGCGGGAGGCTGGGCCGCACCGCAACTCCAAATCGAAAACGCAGGATGATACCCGCCAGAAGCTTGTGAAGTTGATCGAAGAGCTCAACTGGTACAGCTCGCACGCAAACCTGGAAGACGAGCGAGGAGGCCAGAGACGCGCCCAAAGTGCCGACCGATACGGTCGTGAGATCGCAAGATGCGAGAGGCAAATTGAGCTGTTGTTCCGTCAAATTGAGGCGCACGGTGCGACCGCTGAGGGCGCCGAGCGGTTGCACGCGGCTTCGGTTGGCGAGCTCCAGGAAGCCCTCGAGCCAGAGGAGACTGCGATCGAATATTTCACGACTGAAGATCAGATTTCGGCATTCGTAGTCACTCGCGAGAGCATTGAAATTGTGCGTACGATTGCTTCAAGGCGCGATGTGGAAGCTACGCTGGCGGCATTCAGGTTTCAGATCGAAAAATTCAACTACGGCTCGGTCTATGCCGATGATTATTTCGAACAACTCAATCAGGCCGCGAACCAACACCTTGGTCTCTTATCGCGAAATCTTGTATCGGCGTTAGAATCCCGGCTCGGGACCAGGCGGCTGATCGTGATCCCTCACGGCGCGCTTCATTACGTTCCGTTTCATGCGCTGCTGAATCGGAGAGGCTATCTGATCGATCAGTTTGAGATTTCCTACGCGCCAAGCGCGACCGTGCTCAAACTGTGCCGTGAGATGGCCAGCCAATCTCGAAAAGCAAATCTCAAATCTCGGGGCGCCGAAAGCCGCATCAAGCTGGTAGCCCTGGGAGTCAGCGCTGACGATACACCCGCGGTCGCGGGGGAGATTCAATCGCTAGCGTCGATGTTTCCAAACGTGGTGAAGCTCACCGGGGCGAGGGCAACCCGCGATAACCTGATGCGATCCGCCCCAAACGCAAACTACTTGCATCTCGCTTCACACGGTTATTTCAGACGAGATAACCCGATGTTCTCCTTTCTAAGGCTGACGGACTCGAACTTGAATTTTTACAGTTTGCTCGATCTAAAGCTAAAAGCAGAAATGGTGACCCTGTCGGCCTGTCACACTGGAGTTAACAAGGTGTTTCCTGGAGACGAGCTCCACGGGTTGATGAGAGGGTTTCTGCACGCCGGCGCGCCTTCGCTGGTGGCAAGCCTGTGGGCTACAAGCGACGAGTCAACGGCTGCGTTTATGAAGGAGATGTATTCGCAGATTACCGCGGGTGCCTCGAAGCGCGCGTCGCTCAGATCCGCGCAGCTGGCGATCAAGGAAGAATACGGACATCCCTACTACTGGGCGCCGTTCATTCTGATGGGAAACCCGAATTGAGATGTATTGCTCCCATACGTAATGCTCCGGAAGCGATGGGTTCAGGCGACGCAGTGGGCTTTCGGACTCGACCGAGGTCGTGTTTATGAGACTAAAGAGATTCTTCCCAATCATCCTGGTGATTGCGCTGGGTGCATCGGCTCTCTCATATCGAGCCGGCAGCGTAGCGGCGGCTGAGGAGGCGGAACCGATACGGCGAGGCGAAATTGTCGTTGAGCTGCGAACCGGCGCCTCGATCGACGCTGTGAATGAAAGAAATCGCACATCGACGATTCTACAGATTTATGGCACCAATTTTTATCGCCTGCAAATTCCAGCTAAGAAGAAGGAAAAGAAGTGGCGCAAGCGCCTGGCGGCCGATGAGGATGTGTTGAGCGCGGACTTCAACCCGATCGTGTCGAGTCCAGGTCTGTTTGGCCGATCAACCACGAGCTTCCCCGACGGATATGCTGCTCCGGGACTGTCGGTTGCAGCGTTCAACGCCCAGCACGGCCTTTTTGAGCTCCTCAAACTTGAAGAAGTGAACCTTCGCTCTCGTGGCGCGGGAACGGTGGTGGCCATCATCGACACCGGAGTCGATCGCTCGCATCAGGCGCTGGCCGCGCATATGTGGACGAATGCACGGGAAGAAGCCGACGGTATCGACAACGATGGAAATGGACTCGTGGATGATATCGATGGGTGGAACTTTGTCGAGAGCAACAACGATACGACCGAGAAGCCCGATGACCCGCTGACCACCGTCGCCGGTCACGGCACTTTTATCGCGGGACTTGTTGCGCTGGTCGCTCCAGAATGCCGGATTATGCCGGTTCGCGCTTTTCCGGCGGCCGGTATAAGCGACGCGTTCACGGTGGCCGCCGCCGTAAAGTACGCCGCCGACCGCGGCGCCGATGTGATCAACCTGAGCCTTGGCTCGTCTCAACCGTCGGACCTGTTGAGGGACGCAATAATTGACGCGCGAATGCGCGGCGTTACGATAGTCGCCGCAGTCGGAAATGATAGCAGCGAGATGCCTCCCCAGTTTCCGTCGAGCCTTGCCGAAGTGATGGCCGTTGCCGCGATCGAGCTATCGGGAGCAAAGGCCTCGTTCTCAAACTTCGGCGATCACGTTGATGTATGTGCGCCGGGGACTAGATTGGTCAGCACATTTCCTGGGCGAGAGGGTCAGTATGCGCGCTGGAGCGGGACTTCGTTTGCAGCCCCGCTGGCGGCAGCGGAGGCAGCGCTTGTGCTCGCCGCCGACCCTCGCCAGCCGGATGTGAAGCAAGTCATCGAAGAAACAGCGATCGGCATCGATCAGATTAACCCCGGGTTGAATGGCAAACTTGGCAGAGGGCGCATTGACCCGCTGCGGGCACTACAGAGTCTGAATAGCGCCGATCCGAGACCGCCACTGGACGTTCACTCACAGATAGAGCTCACACGCGGATCAGACGGAGGCTCGGCGTTTGGCCGCGCCACGGTGAACGTAAAAGGGGCCAGACAGGAGTTCAGAGTTGAAGCTCACATGCTCAGTGTGCGTTCACATTACAGTCTGATTGTTGATGGCAATACGCTCGCTTCTAATCTCTCGGCCAGTCTGGGAGGTCTCGCATTTGTATTTGTGGGTGAGTCTGACCGCGCGCTGCCGCCGGTGATCGAACCGGTTACCAGGATTCGTCACGTGGAGTTGCGCGATTCGCTCGACCGGATTGTGCTTA
>Ga0075428_100009027_pt1 | contig 11063 bp, 8 predicted proteins | sample RhiMetdeltSRZDD2_FD_75291 | JGI IMG/M metagenome (GOLD analysis project Ga0075428, IMG submission 75291) | Populus rhizosphere microbial communities from Tennessee, USA - Rhizosphere MetaG P. deltoides SRZDD2 | ecosystem: Host-associated > Plants > Roots > Rhizosphere > Soil | place: USA... | reverse complement strand
TTCGGGCTTTCGCCGTTCACCGCGGTGATGACGTGACCGCCGCGCAAGCCGGCTTTATAGGCGTGGCTGTTCGTATTGCTCCCCATGTACGGATCAACGGCCATTTTGTCCGCGGGAATCTTGAACTGCTCGCGGCGGGATTTGACCGGCATGGGGAAGAATCCCGGGTCTGAGCTGGTGATGCCTTCCGCGAAGGACATTCGCCAATCGACGATCGTCTTGCGCCAGCCTTCAGCGACAGCCAGTTTGCCGGACATCGCTTTGCCGGACATCACGTTCCCGCCGCGCGTCCACCAGACTTCCATCTCGCCCGCGCCGCGCGGACCGCGATGCAACACGCCGCGAAAATCCGTCTGGCTGAAGCAACGCCGCCCGCCCGCCGCGCCGAGCCCATCGCCTGCTTTGAGCCCCGCCTTGTCCGCCGAACTGCCTGCCATCACGTTCGTGACAAGCAATCCATGGTCGCGCTCCAGGACGAGGCCGACGTTTTCCGGCAACGGCCACACGTCGAAGTCGCGCCGCTTATCGAATGTCTTCGCAGCCACGGCCGGCTGGCGAAGTATGTCGTTCACCTGATGGCAATGAAGGCAACTTTGCTTCTGCACGCTTTCATGCGCATTACGCAGCCACCCTTCGTAACCGGGGAGCTGCCGCGGAGATTTTCTCTCGCCGCTCAGATCAGGCGCAGGGCCATCGATGTCCCACCGCGCGCGACGCGGGTCGTAGTGATGCGCGAGCACCCGGCGCATGGACGCCATGAGTGCGCGCGTGGAGATGCGCGTCGTATCCGATACGTTGTCGCGTCCGCCGAATACGCCATAGACCCGTCCCTCGGGCGAGAGAAACCAACCCCACCACGAAAGGTCCATGTCCGCAAAACCTACGATCGGAAAGAGGCGCAGGTCGATCGCCGCGGCATCGGTGAGGCGCACGGTAATGAATTGGGTCAACAGCGGATCCAGGGCCGGCCCGCCTTCCAACACTTCCTTGTCGAAATCGGCGCATTGTTTGCACGGGAGACATCGGAACGTGACGAACAAGGGTCGATTTTTCTGTCGCGCCTCAGCCAACGCCCCGGCGAGATTCGCGCGCCACGCGACCGTAATGCTGGCGGATGCCGGCACCTTCCCTTGTGGCGGCCCCAGTATCTCCTTCCAGGGCGGCATCGTCGCGCCATGGGCGCCGTACGCCAGCGCGATCGAGAGAAGAAGGGCTTTCATGCCGTGCAGCTTTTCAACACGGGAAAAGAAAAGCAACCGCGTCGGGTGAGTGCTTTCGTTTCTTCGCCGCGTGTCATTAACACCTCCGCTTCAGCGAGGTGGACCCGCATCCGCAAAACACAAATCAAACGGTTTCAACCGTTTTCACATCCGTGCGCACAAGCAAAGCCTCTCTCGCAACCAACCTCTTCGGAATCCCTTCGCAACCGTGACGTGGTGGCCGGGCGCAAGCACCCCGCCGCGGTTCGCTGCGGTGCATGGTTAGGTGGCTTTTGGTCCGGCGCTCTTAATCTCATCGCAAATCCTCTCAAAGCGGTCAAAATACTCCTTCTGGAGCTTGCGCTGTGAAAGTGAGAACGCCTCACGCGTCTCTGCGAGATCGAGCCGTTCTGCTAGTTGCTTCGCATCGGCCTGAAAGCTCGGATACATGTCTTGGGCGTTTGCGAAGTCGCCGGCGTTGCGCATCATGTAATCTGTGATCCAGAGGCAGTACACGAGGCGCTCCCAATCGCTGAGACTCGTCGCTCCTGTCTCTGCTTTCTTCTGGATGACGCGGTCACCAGCCTGAACGACCCAGCTCTGATTTGGAGTATGTGCGTTCATGACGGGTGTACCGCCTAACGACGCAATCCCGCAGTTACAGGAGACGCCGGTTGCATGACACGTCGCCTGCCACAGTGCCCCTGCGGAAACAGTCGCGGCAGCGCAGGGTTAAGCGCTGTCATTTGTCCTCCCAGGTCCGAGTCGGAGGACCTCTCCAGCCTCGACCAGAGTCTCACAGGTTACGATCCGCGGACGCTTACGATAATGGAAAATCGAAAGTATGTTCATGCCGATATCCTTCTGCGGATCAGGAATGATCCGGACTACCAACCCCACGCCCTTTTGATCGCACAATTCCATGGCCTTGCCGATCTCCTGCGCACACTTGGGATCCATGCGGTCCAAACCCCTGAGGTCCGCCAGCACTCGGAAGCCGCTCGATAAATCGTCCAACAGCGTCACTATTTCACTCAGGCCTTGCTCAAGTTCTTCAACGGACACGTCGCCGATGTAGGTGAAGTAGAGCAACTGTTTAGATTTGCTGATCGTTGTTAAAAGCATAACAGCATCTTCCCTCCATTATATAGAGGTTAATCCTATTCCATATTTTCGTAAGTCAAAAAGAACCGACTTGGCCAAATCGTCCACAGCCGACGCGACACGCCGATTGCTACAGTGCCCCTGCGGAAGCAGTCGCTGCAGCGCATGGCTACGCGTACGTCTCATGGTGAATCGATAATCCGCTGAATCCGGATACCTGCAAGCCGATTGCTAGGGTCGAACTCCCAAAATGCGGCGACAGACACATGCCACGGGAAACCCTGATACCCGCCTAACGCTCCCGCCATAAACGGATCAGCCGCTGGGCGCGGCGACGTAGTGCGATAGCCATCGGTACACCAACCGCGCTGCTCCAGGACAGAACGCACTTCATTGGAACTGCTGCCCAGCGGCGTCTGTGCGAGCAGCCAGGCCCGTAGCTTTGCGTCCGACTGTCGCAACGGATTGGATACGATGCAAAACGAGATGCCGGCAACAATGGCAACGAGTGCGACAATGAGAACGATGCGAAGCCAACGCATGGTAGTCCGCCTAACGACCCCATCCCACACCTGCGGGAGGCGCCGGCCATGTGGTGCGTCGTTTGCCACAGTGCCCGTGCCGAAGCAGTCGCTTCAGCGCATGATTAAACGGCGCGGTCATCGTATCAAGGTTGGGTCTTTCTGGTGTGGGATCGGTGTTGGATGAGCCATGCACCAGTCCACGACTCGCTCGCTGATGATGTAATAGCAACAACCGTCGCCACTCACGTCAGGTGACTCATAGTCGCGGATAATCTCCTCGATCTTGTCGCGAATCAGTCTGCGCTCCTCTTCGCTGAAGGTGTCTGGATCGTCCAAATGCCTGCCGACGAAACGCCACATCTTCTCATGCTCTGCATCCCAGTTCATGTTCCCGTTGCGAAACGCCTGGTCAGTTAGCTTGCCTGCGATGCGGATAAGCTCGCCCTGCAATGTGTCGGCTTGGCCCGCTGACGGAACGAGCGACTCCCAAAGCCGGGTATGCTCTGCCTTCCAGTTGTAAGTCTTCGCTTTTTTCTTTTTAAAGATGCCGAACATGACCGTGCGTAGTCGAGCCTGACATACTCACAAGTAAATCCGAGTGTCGCGCTTCAGCTCTTTCAGAACGCGACTCGGGTCAGTGATGTCGCGATGGTAAACTAACCCGCGGACCGTGCCGCTAGGCTTCCCAAAGCGGCGGTCGAGTGCGGTCTCTATGCTCTCTCGCCGACCGGGGCTCTGCGCCTGCAAATACTCGGCTATCAGGGCAAGCGCCTCGCTGTCGGTGATGCGCTCGAAATCGCGAATCGGCTCCGCACAAAGCCTGTCAGCAAAGTCCTCGATGGACTCCGAGCGCCAATAATTCCGAAGCCAGTCGCCTTCAATCTCGCGTCCCGTAATGTCGAGAATCCGAGCCAACGCCACAGCTTTCTCAATCTCCTCATTCTCGAAGCTCTCAATGATGGCTGTGACTTGGGACTTCATGTGGCCTCAACGCCTCAATCCCGCAGTTGGCGCGAGACGCCGGCCACATGGTTAAGCGGTCGCATTGCTGGACAAAAGGATTTTATGGAGCGCTTTCAACCACTGGTCATAATCGGTGATGAGATACGACAGGTAGTCGTGGGAGTAAAAATCGAGATATTCCCACGGACGTGCCGCACGAGCCCAGTCTGTTTGGCCCAACCCGGCAGGCCGATCCATCCAATGGTGATTCGCCCACGCAGCAAGAATCCAACCCCAATGTCGCCACGATGGAGTGTGATTCAAGCCATCTGCACCAAAAAGAGAGCAGCCAGTCAGTTGGAGATCGCCGCCCGACAGTACGAAGTGCGTCTCCGACAAGAACGGCCACAGATGCTGCTGATACCATGCATCATCGTTGGACTCGTCCAAAATATCCGATGACTTGGACCATCGAAGGCCATGACGCTGCTCGGCACTCCTAAAAATCCCCGCGGCCTCATCTAGAGAGCCCCCAAGAGCGGCACGGACGAATGGAATATTTCGGTCCAGATAGATCATGAGCTGCTACCGCCTACGCCCCAGCTCAGCGATGCCGGCCACGCGGCGCGTCGATTGCCACAGTGCCCCTGCGGAAGCAGTCGCTGCAGCGCATGGTTAAGCCAGATTCTCTTTGCCGCGACCTTCATGATGGGGCCAGCCGTAATTTCCCTCGAGTTCCTCCACCCCCAACTCGCATCCTTCCGCTTTGCGGAGTTTTTCAAACGCGCCTTCGGCGCGAGCAGATATGAGTACGCTCTTCAGCATATCGCCGAAGAGCGCAGCCAGCGCCTTATCATTGCAATTGTCCGATTCAGATACGTGCCGCTCGGTTCCGTTCGGGAGAATCAACCGAAGCGGTATGTCTCCCCAGGCCTGGAGGATTTTGTTCCACTGCGCCATTTCCAGATCATTTTCCTGAATATGTTTTGTCCACTCTCCATCTGGCGCCGCATTGGCGCGCGTGTCGAAGTGGAGCGCAACAAAATTTGAATCCCCGTAGCCGAAGCCCAATTCAATGCGTTCGACTGACGCTGCGCCACGTTTTTTCCGATACTCTAGAACCCGTGCGCGAATGTATTTGGCAATCCTCCGAACATCGGGGCGAAGATCAACCACCGTCGTGCGGTCGGCTGCGATCTTCACCGTTTCACCACCACCTTCCTTCCATTTGCGGACAATTTTGACGAGGCGATTGTCACGGTAGATCAGGTGTTCGTCCGTAAAACTGAGAGCATGTCTGGGACTGCGAGGGTCGGGGTGTCGGTGCGCTTCATGCACATACACCAGGAGTCCATCGCGATACTCGTACGCCTCCACTCTTACGCCCTCTTCGCTGTAAAATATGGATCCGCGCGCCATCCCGTCTTCGAGGAAAGTGCTTTGGACATTCACCACACAATTCTTCTCCGAATAGTGGAACAGCGTGCTGTCGATTCGCCCTGCCGCATACTCCCAGAACGACTCGTATTTTTTGCCTTTGAACTCCATGTATGCATCTTCGACCACCACGCGGCCATCCGACGAAAACCCATAGCGATGTTTGTATGCCTTTTTCGCAGGCGCTTTGCTCAAGACGCGTCCGCGCCTGCCGTTGAACCGCTCAGGGCCAAACGGATTATGCGAATATCGGACGTCCGTACACCATTCCCACCGCACAACGGTCCGTTTTGCCTGTCTGGCGAGGGCGCGATAGCGCCGTGGGGCGCTCCGGAAGCGCTTTTTCATCTCCGGGACACGCTTCAACAATTTCTCGAGGTCTTTTCTCATCTCGCCAACGCTGCTCCAGTCAAAGTCTAGACCAGATTCTCTTTGCCGCGATGGAGCTAATTCATAACCGACCTACTCCTTGTGGACCGTTTGGCCTATCTCGATCCACCACGTTAGCTTCCGCTCGACTTCCACGGTCAAAGCGGCGGCGCAATTTTCATTTTAAATTTTTCATTTTGCAATTTTCATTTTCTCAGCCACCGCTTCGTTTCTTGCTTCATACCGAGAAATCCTCCTGTTCCTCCGCGACCCGGCGCGGATCGCTGGGGCCAAAAAATTGCGCGGCAGCGTTATGAATTGGACGCTGCCGCGCGGGAGCGAATTGTGGTTAGATTATTTCTCCAGCTCTTTGGCGTCGGATTCGACCTTCTCGCTGGATTCTTCCTCGGCCTGCTTTCTGGTCTTCTCCGCTTTCTCCTGCTCTTCCTTTTGTTTCGCGGCTTCGACCTCGGCCACTTTTCTGGCTTTCTTTTCTGCTTTAGCCTCGGCTTTTGCTTTCGCGCGAGCTTCTTCCTCGGCCTGTTCCCTGGATTTGGCCTCGGCTTTAGCCAGTTTGCGCGCTTCCTTGTCGGCCTTTGCCTGCGCCTCCTTCTGCTGCTCGGCCTCGGCTTCCTGGGCTTTTTGTTGTGCCCTGGCTTCGGCTTTGGCCTGCGCTTGGGCTTCTTCCTCGGCGCGCTTTTTGGCTTTGGCTTCCGCCTTGGCCAGTCGACGCGCTTCCTTGCTTGTCTCGCCTGAGGCTTTGGCCACGTCTGCAGGGTTCCTTCTTATTTCGTGCCGCGGCACGATGGACGCCGTCCACAGGTCCCATTCTCCCTTGCGGTCAGGCACAACCTCGAGCTGGACTTGCTGCCCAATGCCAAAGGATTTCAGGGTCACAACTTCGCCCTTGTAGAAGAGCAGCCCGCCATGATCGAGGTTGAAGCGGTGGACAACCCCTTCGTGTTCAACCGAGAACTTTCTGCCCCACACATCAACCATGACAACTTCGGCCCTGACCGCTTTCGTCGCGGGCGGCGGCGGAATTGGGGTTGAGGTCAGTGGAGCTGTGGCCGGTCGCGTTGCGGCCGATGGGGCTGCGGCGCGTGGGGCTACCACCGGTTGGGCTGCGACCGGTGGGGTGATGGTCGGCTCGGGTGCGGTCGGTGGCGGTGCAGCCGGATCCGTCGCGACCGCGGGTGGCGATGGGTCGGTGTTGTTTGGTGGTGGCTGGTCGTCTGCGCCACAGAAAAGAGCGGGCGCGAATGCCAGTGCGCACGCGAGGGCGCGAGCACTTCGCAATGTGGTTTTCATAGGCTTCCATTTTTAGCAGCTTTCGTGCTCAGAGTCGGAAGTCTTCCCAGGCCGATTTAATGTCACAAAAGCGGTAGCGGAAACGTTGCAACGTCTCATTTCGAGAGACTTCGCCTGCGTCCACTTACGCCATTCCGCATCTGCGTCCATAACCGGGACACGGCTCGCTTTCCCCTCTCCCTCCTTGGTTGTCTCTTGCCGGAACGTCGTGAACGATGCCACCGCCACTCGTACTTCACCGCCAAAGCCTTCCCTTCCCCTGGTCAATTCCGGCCGACCCGCACGCGTAAATGCGCCAGCGCAATTTTCATTCTAAATTTTTCATTTTGCAATTTTCATTTTCTCAGCCAGCTCTCTTCCTGCCTCCCTGTTTACCAGAGGCCTGCCCCCGCGAATCAAGCGACTTAATCCTTCCAAAGTTCAGAAAAAGTTGTATGTTCAGTCGGAAATGGTATTCCCCTGGTCGCCTCTGTTGTTCCTCTTCGTTGCTGCAACTACGCTGGCCGGCGAATCATTTTGGACTAACGAAAACGGCGGAGAGTTTTGGGAGCCCACAAATTGGTCTCACGGCGTTCCTGGAGTGTCTGATACAGCGCAATTTACCAATCGCGCAACATACTCGGTTCGTCTTTCCAATTCGGCCACTAATTCCGCCGCTTTCTTTCACCGTGGCGCAGTCACTCAGGACGTTGCTGTCGCTTCCTGGTTCCTCACCAATGCATTTCGCGTTGGCGAGTCTGTCAGCGAAACAAGCCGCGTCGTTGTCGCCAGCGGCTCGCTCGTGGTAACGAACTCTGCGCGGAACGCCGTGATTGAAGCCGGGCGCCTTGGCACCGGCGAATTCGCCATCGCGGGCGGGCACGTCACCGTCGACTCTCTCCTCGCCACCAACCGCGCTCGGTCACTTCTCCGCTTCGGTCACGGCGATCTAACGCTCTTAAACGGCGGGGAGATTAATCTCGGCACCAAACTCTTCCTGGGCACCAGCGTCAGCAACGTCTTCACGTGGAACCTGCTCGGCGGCACGACACGGATTATCGATCAACCGTTCGCTTACGGAACTCTCACACTCGGCGCCGGCAGTCGTGCCAGGCTAAATTTGATCGGTCCCGGCACGGTTCTTGACGTCCCCGGACTGGACGTTGGGGAGTCCAGCGACAATTTCGGCGGACATTCTATCAACATCACCGGTGGCGCCCGCCTCCTGACGCGCGGCGTCCAGTTCGGTCTGTCCAGTAGCATCAGTAATTCGGTCTTCATCTCGGATCCCGGCAGTGCCTGGCTCGCCGACAATGTTTATTTGGGCATGCACGCCGGAAGCCAGACTTATGTCATTACGAACGGCGGCGTCTTCGAAATGAACGACGTTGACTTCATGGGCAACCGCGGCAATCGCATGGTTATCGCCGGCGCGAACGCACGCTTTCAAAGTCACGGACGTGCCTTCTTTCACGGCGTATTCTGCACCCCCGCGTGCGTCCTCGACGACGTCGCGATTATCCAGTCGGGCGGCGTGATGCTCCTTAATGAACTCTTCTATGGCGCCGCCGGGAGTGCGCCGGGCTGCCTGATCCTGGTTGAAGGCGGCGGATTGCAAATCCAAAATTTGAATTTCGCAACTGGAGAATTACACATCCAAAGCGGGACAGGAACTGTCCAGACACTCAATTTGTCCGGGGGTAAAAACGCAATATTGCGCGTCGGTGACGCATTGCTCATCGGTCATGAAGGCGCTTTGACCTCAGGCCAGCTTCGCGTGGGCGGCACTAATGTGACCATTCCCGCACTCAACGGAAACGTGATCGCTCAGCATCTCGAGCTCGCCCTGATACCGGGAAGCGCTGCCCACGTGACCGTGACCGGCGGAACTGTTACGGCATCGGCTGCCCTGACCGTGGGACGTGCCGGCGCAGCCAGACTGGATGTCACCGGCGGCATCGTGACGTCGCCGTTCCTCACTGCGGGGGTGCAACCGGGCGCAACGGGCGCACTAACAATCTCTGGCCATTCGGCGGAACTGAGAACGCATCGACTTCTCCTCGGTGCCGGCGGCACGCAAGGCAGGGGGACGCTCGTCGTCACTAACGGCGGAACGCTCGAAGCAAACGTGATTAACGTCGATCCATTTGGCCCGATCCCAGTCGCGGGTATTCTCCAATTCTCAACCAACATTCCGTCCATACAGAGCGGCTCGGTATTGCTCAACAACGGCATCATTTCGTTCCGCAACACAGTAGAGGCACCCGTCACCCTCGGTCTCGGTTTACTCGCCCCCATTTCTCGCTCGGGTCTCACTTCCCTGCGATTAATCAATTCGACCAACTCTCTGGTGAACTCCATCGCCCTCGGCTCGGGTTCGCAAGAGTACGACAGAGCGATTCTGGCGAACGGCGTCAACCGTTTGCAGGCTAACTCTCTACAGGTCAATCCCGGGTCTCAAATTCTCGTGACCAACTCCACCTCAGTTATCTCTGGCGCCGTCACAAACTCCGGCGAAATCAAAGTTGTTGATGGCACCCTCATCTTCGAGGGCCCCGTTTATTTCAAACCGGGCGCGTCGATTACCGGAACGGGGGGAAGAGTCATTTTTGACGGCCCCATTTACCTTCCCTCCAGCGACATCCCGGTTTCGCCAAACACCAGCGTCCAATTTGAGATGATCGCCTCCGACGGTGGACGCATGCTCTTGGCCGGTTCCACCTTGGAACTGCACAGTTCTGCCATCCCATGGCCCGCTGGTCTCGTCACTATCAGCAACGGCATTGTTACTTACATAAACACACCGGACGTTCCCTTGGGCCTTCCTCCTGGCATCGATTTCCTCGGCGACGTTGGCCTTCGCTTCGTCAACTCCTCTAACGCCTTCGTCGACACTCACACATTCGAGTCAGGACCCAATCGCTACAACCGGCTTTACCTCACCGACGACGACGACCGCTGGCAAAGCCGCACGCTTGCCATCGGCCAGAATGGCTCTCTCATCATCACCAACAGCCGTCCCACCATCGCTTTGGAAGACCGCTTGTTCGTCGTCAAATCGGGGGGGCAATTTATCGACTACACCACCACCGGAAATATTGGTTTCAGTCCGGATGCATCGAGCCACACGGCCCTTGTGACTGATCCAGGCTCTATCTGGACCACACCCGGAATCCTCCGCGTGGGTGATCTCGGCAGTGCCAATCATCTCATCGTCAGTAACGGCGCAGCGGTATATTCCGGGGAAGGTTATCTCGGTATGGACACCAACAGCACCGCCAACAAAGTCACCCTTCGTGGATCCAACACTCTCTGGTTCACCACCAACGCGGTGCGTCTCCGTGGTAGCAGCAATGTCCTGGAAGTTACGGACGGCGCCAGTCTGTTCAGCGCAGGTCCGCTTTCTCTCGGACTTCTCGGAGCGCCCTTCTTCGGTCATAACACAGCCATCGTCTCCGGTGAAGGCTCCACAGCTACATTCGGGTTTCAAGGATCGTTCATTCGCGGAGAAGGTAGCCGCCTCCTCGTCACCACTGGCGCCGTCGTCAGAAGCACATCCATGACCCTCGGCCAGGCCTTTCAGACAAACAATTCCGTCTCCGTTGTGGGCCCCGGCGGGCGCCTCATCCATTCCGCCGATCTGTCGATGCAGGGTCGAGGAACGCTGCTTCAAGTAAAACACGGTGGTTCCTTCGCCATTTCGAACATTACCGCATTTCCGCAATCAGGTCTTATCGAGGTCATGGACAACGGCAGCCTTTTCGAAGTTCAACGAAGCTTTCTCCTTGGCAGCGGCGGCCGCCTGACCGTCGGAGCTGGCGCAACTCTCAAAACGCCTATGCTGGACCTCAACGGTTCCCCGGATGTCGTGCGTTTGGTCACCTCGGGCCGTATGCTTGTCACGAATTCCACGCAAACCGGGCAGCTCAATGTGCGCGGCACGGCCGAGATCCTCGGTGGTTATCTTACAGCGGATCGGATCGTCGCCGCCAACGGCACCAACTCGCGCGTCTTCTTCCACGCCGGTATCATCGAAACGCGCTCCGCCGATCTGAACATGGCCGCGCCTTTCTCCATCGGCTCCGCTTCGGCCATCGCACGCTGGAAGATTGTCGGCGCAACAAACCACTTCCGCCAGGGCGTAACGCTCCGACACATGGGCGAATTGACAGGTTCAGGACTCGTCGTCGGAAACGTC
>Ga0075428_100009025_pt1 | contig 11064 bp, 8 predicted proteins | sample RhiMetdeltSRZDD2_FD_75291 | JGI IMG/M metagenome (GOLD analysis project Ga0075428, IMG submission 75291) | Populus rhizosphere microbial communities from Tennessee, USA - Rhizosphere MetaG P. deltoides SRZDD2 | ecosystem: Host-associated > Plants > Roots > Rhizosphere > Soil | place: USA... | reverse complement strand
CGAGACGTCCGGTTGGCCGAGGTGACCAGCAGCGTCGTGTCGGCCATGCGGGCCAGCACCAGCGCGTCGGTCACCGGCAGGACCGGTGGGCAGTCGATGACCACCAGGTCGTAGGTCTGCGCTAGCACGTCGACCAGCCGCCGCGCCCGCTCGCCGCTCAGCAGCTCGGAGGGGTTCGGCGGCGGGTAGCCGGCCGGCAGGACCGACAGGTTGGTGAGCCCGTCGACCGAGCGGATGGCCTGGGGCAGGGCGACCTCGCCGATCAGCACGCCGGTCAGCCCGGGCGTCAGGGACACCCCGAGGATGTCCTCGGCCCGCGGCCGCCGCAGGTCGCCGCCCACCAGCACCACCCGGTCGCCGGCCTGGGCGAAGACCACGGCCAGGTTGACGGCGGTGACGGTCTTGCCCTCGCTGGCGGACGGGCTGGTCACCTGGACCACCCGCACCTCGCGGTCGACGCCGAGGAACTTGACCGACGTCCGCAGCGAGCGGAACGCCTCGGCGGCCGGCGCAGCGGGGGACGTGACGGTGACCAGCTCGGAGTGGCCGGTGTCGAACTTGGGGATGAGGCCCAGCGCCGGGACACCGGTCACCCGCTCGACGACCTCCTTCGACTTCACCGAGTCGTCGAAGTAGTCCCGCAGGAACGCCGCCGCGACCCCGAGGAACAGGCCGAAGACGAGGCCGATGGCCAGGTTCATCGGGATGTTCGGGCTGATGGGCCGGTCGGGGCGCAAGGGAACGCTGATGACCCGGGCATCACCCGCGGGCAGCCCGGTCGAGAACCGCAGCCGGTCCAGCTGGCTCCGGTAGAAGTTGCGGTCGCTCCGCAGCCCGTCGAGCTGGGCGTCGAGATCCTGGGTCTGCTCCTGGTTGCCACCGGTCACGGCCTGGTTGCGCTGCTCTTCGGTCTGGCGGATCTGGGTGCCGAGGGTGTCGACGCGCTGGTTGAGCGCGGCCATGGTGTCGACCATCTCTTCTTGCCGGTCGGCGTTCCACTGCTGGACGTAGGTCTCGGCGTAGATGGCCACCAGCTGTGCGGCGGCCTCGGGGTCGGTGGACACCAGCGAGATCTCGGCGATGCTGCTGGACGGGCTGCCGTTGTCGTTGGTACCGACGGGCGCCACGTCGATGTCCCAGATCTGCCCGGCCGGCAGCGAGCCGCTGACCGCGTTGACCGCGGCGTAGCGCACGGTGTTGGAGTCGATGTACTCCAGTTGGTCGGCGGCCTGCCGGTCCGCGGGGACGAAGGAGTTGTTCTGCCCCAGGACGAGGTGCGTCAGGTCGACGCCGCTCGGCGTCTGGACCTTGGCCCGAGCGCGGTAGAGCGGGTCGGGTATGAGCGACATCGCCACGGCCAGGGCCAGGAACAGCGCGGTGACGCCCAGCACCCACCACCTGCGGCGTGCGATAACCCCCAGGTAGGACCGGAGATCAGGCTCATCGAGCTGTTGGTCCATGAAGGCTCCAGACTACAGCGCACGCTGTGGTTGGGTCAGTCCGAGTGAGGCCGTGCCGTCGGCGTCCTCGAGGGCGGACTCGAAGGTCGACCACCAGATCGCCGCCGCTATGGCCGTTCCCATGGCGGCTCCGATCGTGAAGCCCAGCGCCCCGCTCAGCGCGGCTCCGGCCAGCGGGCAGACGGCCAGCCAGGGGGTGGCCTTCAGGCGGGCCCGGAGGCTCCGCTTCGCGTCGGCCAGCGAGCGCAGGCCGAGCAGCCCGCCCAGCATCAGCGCGGCGAAGATGGTCACCAGCCCCATCGGGAACATCAGGTCGTCGGCGGCCTGCCACGTGGTGCCGAACAGGGCCCGGCCCCAGCTGGTGGGGAACACCAGGCCCACCAGCATCCAGGCCGCGCCCACCGTCGCCAGCCCGAGGCAGACCACGATCAGCTTGCGGCGCAGACGCTGCGGTTGGTCGCGCACCACCGCGCCTTCGGGGACGACGGCGAGGTAGACCCCGGCGTTGAGGGTGTTGAGGGGGCCGTAGAACAGCTGCGCCGCCCGGACCGCACCGAGCGCGTCGAGGCCGGCGATGGCCCCCAGCCCGCTCATCTGCAGCTGGAAGAGCGCCCGGGCGGTGAACGTCTCCCCCAGGAAGCGGGAGGTGACCGAGCGGTGCTGGACCAGCCAGCGCCACGGATGCAGGCCCGCGTAGGGGCCGCCGTTGAGGACGAAGCCCAGGATCGCCCCCAGCCCGCCGGTCAGTCCCCAGACCACGACGTACCAGGTGACGCCGGCGGCGTGGGGTGCGAAGCCGAGCGCGACCACGACCGCTCCCAACCACACGAGGTCCAGGGCCAAGGTCGCGCCCGGCCGGTCGATCACGAACACGAAGCGCCAGGTGTCCTGGAGCAACACGAGCGGCAGGACCACGGCCAGTCCCGCGAGGGCGGCGCCGGAGAGCCCGCCGAGGGGGATCGACAGCGCCCACAGCACGGCCGAGCCCAGCAGGCTCGTGGACAGCGTCGCCCCGACGAGGTCGGCGACCTGGCCCCGGCGCACGCTGGCCGACTCGGTCGAGTACAGCGACAGCAGCGCCTCACCCACCACCGACCGCACGACGCCCAGGCTGAGCTGGTAGGCGATCATGGCCAGGCTGAAGGCCCCGAACGGTTCGGGAGCGTCGAACGACCGGGCCACGAGGATCGCGACGACGATGTTGCTGAGGCTCGACGCGCCCTGATCGGTCATCACCAGGACCCGGCGCCGGGTGACCCGCCGCGAGATGGCGGCCATGGTGTCGAGGAAGGTCACGGCCCCAGCACGGCGGTTCAGCCGCGCTCGGCGGTGACCGCCGGCGCGAAGCGCTCCGCCGCGGCGTCGAGGCCGGCGCCGTACCGCTCCAGCGTGAACTGCGACGACTTGGCGAGGGCCATCCCGGACATGGCCTCCACCATGTCACGGTCGTCGTCCAATGTCGCCAGGGCCTTGGCCAGGGCCTCGCCGTCACCCGCCGGGACCACCAGACCGTCGACGCGATCGTCCACCACGGATCCGCAGTTGGGGGTGGTGACCACGGGCAGCCCGTGGGCCATGGCCTCGAGCTGGGTCAGGCCGAAGCCGTCGGACACCGTCGGCAGGACGAAGACGTCGGCCGCCGCGTACTCCTGGGCCACCCGGTCGTGGATGACCTCGCCCCGGAACACGACGTTCGCTGGAGCCGAGCGCACCACGGCCTCCGCGATGCCGATGCGGCCGACCACGACGACCTCGATCGACCGGTCGCCGAGCAGGCGCGCCGCCTCCACGAGGTACTGGATGCCCTTGCGCAGGATCACGCTGCCCAACCACAGCACCCGCAGCGGCCCCTCGTGCCTCGGGCGGGGCGACGCGAGGCGGTGCCGGGGCTCGTAGGCCAGCGGCACGACCTCGATCCGCTCCCGCGCGACGCCCTGGCGCACCAGCGCCTCCGCCGACCAGGCCGAGTTGACGATCACCCCGGCCGCCGCCTCCCACTCCGCCTGCAGCCGCTCGAAGTAGGCCTCGGGGATCACCGGCAGCTCTGGTGACCACCCCGGCCAGCGCTCCGCCTCCGCTCGGACCAGGTCGTACTCGACCCGGGCCGGGTCGAACTGGTCGACGACGGCGACCACCCCCCGGGACCGGAGGAGCCGCAGGGTCTCCAGGCAGCCGAGGTCGAAGCCGAAGAACGCGTCCTGGTCCGGACGGAGCGGCTGCCCCGCGAGGTGCCGGGCGACCCGGCGGTCGAACCAGCTCCCGTGGCGGAGGGCGACGCCGTACACGCCGGCGGACCGGCCCCGGGAGCGCATGGCGCTCGCCGCTCGATGCGCGAGACCGGCGGGGGTCCACGAGGTGACGGCGGCATCGTCGAGCGCCGGGTGTTGGCGCAGGGCCATGCGCCGCAACGGCCCCGGGCCGCGGCGGAGCGCGTCAGCGCCGTACCGGCACCAGATGTCGTTGTAGAGCCGCGTCAGACGGCCCTGCTCGGCGAAGGCCCGGGCCGCGGCGTACTCCTCGCGATGCCCGATCTGTGCGACGGTCCACCGCCGGGCTGTCACGCGCGTGCGCTCACCTGGTCGTAGACCCACCGGTAGGTCTCAGCCAGACCCTCCTGCAACGAGACGGACGGCGCCCAGCCCAGCACGGCCCGGACGCGCGTGTTGTCGCTGTTCCGGCCCCGGACGCCCTGGGGGGCATCGAGGTTGTAGTTGCGCTTCAGCGTCACGCCGGCGATCGACTCGACGATGTCGACCAGCTGGTTCACGGTGACCAGTTGGTCGCTGCCGATGTTCAGCGGTTCCCGGACCTCGCTGCGGGTCAGGCGCAGTGTGCCTTCCAGGCAGTCGTCGATGTAGGTGAAGCTGCGGGTCTGCTCGCCGTCGCCCCAGATCTCGATCTCGTGCTCGCCCGTCAGCTTGGCCATCGCCACCTTGCGGCAGATCGCAGCCGGTGCCTTCTCCCGGCCTCCGTCCCAGGTGCCATGGGGACCGTAGACGTTGTGGTAGCGGGCCACCCGGGTCTCGATCCCGAAGTCCTCCATGAAGTGCCGGCACATGCGCTCGCTGAAGAGCTTCTCCCAGCCGTAGCCGTCCTCGGGCATGGCCGGGTAGGCGTCCTCCTCGCGCAACGGCTCCACGGCGGGGCTGTCCTGCTTACCGGCGGCGTAGACGCAGGCCGACGAGGCGTAGAACAGGCGCTCGACCCCCGCATCCCGTGCGGCCACCAGGACGTGGGTGGAGACCAGCACCGAGAGCATGCACAGCGCCTTGTTGCTCTCGATGAACCCCATGCCGCCCATGTCCGCGGCGAGGTTGAAGACCGTGTCGACGCCGTCGACCGCCTTGTGGCACTCGTCGAGGGCTTCGAGGTTGCCCGAGAGGTTCTCGACATCGGTGAAGGCCTGGTGCCACTGGTCGAGCGGCTTGACGTCGACCGCCCGCAGCTGACCCACGCCCTCGTCGCGGAGACGCCGGACCAGATGGCCGCCGATGAAGCCTCCGGCTCCGGTCACGAGTACGGATCGCATCGCTTGCTCGGTTCTCCTCCGTCGGATGGGCGGGAGGCGGCGTCAGCCCACGCCCGCGTCGGCCAGGCTCAGGACCTGGCGGCGGGGGCGGTCGAGAGCATCATCGATCACGGTGGCGAACCGGTCGGCGATCGCCTCGGTGTCGAAGGTCGCCTCGGCGTAGGCCCGGGCCCGGGTACCGGCGGACTCGCGCCGGTCGGGCTCGTTGCGGAGCTGCTTCGCGGCGAGGAGGAACCCCTCCTCGTCGGTCGGTGAGGCGACCACGCCCGCCCCGGCCCGCTCGATGGTGCGGGCGGCGAGGTTCTCCGGCGGGATCGCCCCGAGGATCGGGCGCCCGGCGCACATGTAGGACAGCACCTTGGACGGCACCGAGAACCGCCCGGCCGTCGGCTCGAGCAGGGCGACGAGCACGTCCGCCGCGGCGAGGATCTCGGGGTACTGCTCGAAGGGCTGGAACGGCAGCAGGCGCAGGTTGGGCAGCGGCCGGTGCGCGAGCAGCTCGCGCAGGCGGGACGCCCCGCGGCCCTCGGAGATCACCACGACCTCCGCGTCACTCACGTGCTGCGCCGCGAGCTCGAACAGCAGCTCGGGGCGGTGCTTCAGGCCCAGCGTGCCCGAGTACAGGAAGACGAAGCGGTCGCCGAGGCCCTGGTTCCAGCGCCAGGCGTTGTCGCGGGGCTGCGGCGGCAGGTCGTCCAGCGGGGCCCAGTTCTCCACGACCGTGCAATGCTCGGGCTGGATGCCCCAGCGCTCGAGGTCCCGACGGAAATCGTCGGTGATCGGCACCACCCGGGACGCACTCCGGGCCAGCGACCGCTCCAGGTGCTCGAAGCCCCGCCCGAGGATCCGACCCAGGGTGCCGACCCGGCTCTCGGCCGCCGCGGCGGCAGCGACGCTGTAGACGTCCTGCAGCCACAGGACCCAGGGGACGCCCGCGCGGCGGAACCACCGGGCGGCCACGGTCTGCGCCAGCAGCGGGACGTTGCACGCCAGCACGACGTCCGGCCGGAAGCCGCGGGCCCGGGCCACGAACCGGCGTCCGTAGTCCAGCTCCTGCGCCACCCGCCGGGCGGGTGCGTAGCGGGCGAACTCGTCCCCCGCGGCGAGGGCCGCGATCGTCAGGCCCGTGTCCTCGGGACCCAGCGTGAAGCGGCCCTTCCCACTGGTGTAGGTCTCGCAGTAGACGTGGAGGACCTCGTGCCCCCGTCGAGCCAGGGCCCGGCTGAGGTCGATCTGAAAGGGGTGCCCGGCGAAATCGTGGACGAGGATGCGCAGACCTCGGTCTTCGGCACCCGTCCCGTGGAGCGACATGAACCCTCCCCAACCTGTTGCTCTGTTGCTCCGCTGTCCCAGCACGCGCCCGGTAGATGCCCCACGGAGTCCGAAGTTCCCAGCTCCAGCCGTGGCGTCACCTGACAGCCCGTTAGCTACCACAGAGTAAAGTTCCGGGGCTGTGCCGTCCACTGGTGTGCCCGAGGTCGCAACGTTGCGGGTCCTCGTGGTCCACAACCGGTACTCGTCACGGGTGCCGTCGGGCGAGAACCTGGCCGTCGAGGACGAGGTGCGCTGGCTCCGGGATGCCGGGGTCGAGGTGGAGACGTTCGAGGCCAGCAACGACGAGGTGTTCGGCGCGGGAGCGGTCGCGCGGGCCCGCCAGGCCCTGGAGTCGGTGTGGTCCCCGTCGGCCCACCGCAGCCTGGCCGACATGCTGGATCGGACCCGGCCGGACCTGGTCCACGTCCACAACCTCTTCCCGCTGCTCACGGCCAGCGCCCCGGCCGCCGCCTGCCGGCGCGACCTGCCGATCGTCTGGACCGTGCACAACCACCGCGTCACCTGCGTGGCGGGGACCAACTTCCGCGACGGCCAGCCCTGCCATCGCTGCCGCCCCGGCGCCCGGACGGCGGGGGTCCGCTACGGGTGCTACGGGGATTCCCGGCTGGCCAGCGCTCTCGTCACCGCATCGACCGGCGTGTTCCGCCGCTTCGCCCGCCGCAACGTCACCGCCCTGGCCATCAGCGCCCAGCTGCGACAGTGGCTGATCGACAGCGCGGGCTTCGACCCCGCCGCGGTGCGGGTCAAGTACAACGCCGTGGCGCCGCCCCCGGAGGCCGTCGACCTCCGCCCCCCGGCGACGAGCCAGGACCTCCTGTTCGCCGGCCATCTGGTCGACCACAAGGGCATCGGCCTCCTGCTCGAGGCCTGGCGCCGGGCGCGGCCCCGGGCCGGCACGACGCTCACCATCGCGGGCGACGGCCCGCTCGTGGCGGACGTGCGCGCCGCCGCAGCCGCGGATCCACAGGTCCGGTGGGTCGGTCACCTGGACGGCACGGAGATGGCCAGCCGGCTGGCCGAGGCTCGGGCGGTGGTCGTGCCCTCGACGTGGGACGAGCCCTTCGGTCGGACGGCGGCCGAGGGCCTGGCCTACGGCCGGCCGGTGATCACCACCGGCACGGGCGGGCTCGCGGAGATCGTCGACGAGGCGACGGGCTGGCGCACCGGCGTGGACGCCGGCGCCCTGGCCGCGGCGCTGACGGCGGTCTCCCAGGACGACCGGGCCGTCGAGGACCGGGGCCGCGCCGCGGAGCGCCGCTACCGCAGCCAGTTCAGCCCGGCCGCCACGACCGACGCCCTGCTCGCCGTGTACGAGGAGCTCATCGGGGGTCGGGCACGGGGTGGACGGCCGTCGGTCCGCTGACCAGGGCGTCGTGGAGGGTGCGGAGGTCGTCGATCCGCCGGGCGTGCCGGTCCCGCAGCTCCCGCTTGACCGCCTCGGCCACGGCTGTCCGCTCGGCCGACGGCCGGCCGACCGCCATCTCGTCCACCCGGCCGATCGCCGCGACGCTGTACTCCTCGACCCGGCTGACGACATCGGCGGCGCCGTGCGGTGGCGCGATCTCGATGTGGAGCCCGGCTCGGTCCCGCAGTGCCGCGGCCACCAGGTCGGGGTGGCCGGTCGTGGTGGCGAAGGGGCTGAGGATCACGTCGTCTGCCCACCTCGCGACGGCTCGATGGAAGCGTGCGTAGCGCCACAGCAGGCGCCACGCGGTCGTCGTGCCGCCCGCGAACGTCGCGCGCACGATCTCCGACGCCACCGCGTCCTCGGGATCCCGGGTGACGACCACCGTCGGGACTCCCTGGCGCAGGGCGGCGCGGACATGCGCGTAGCTGTGCAGGTGGCTGGCGACGCGGAGGCCCGGGTTCGCCTGCTCGATCCAGGCCACCAGGTAGCTGTTCCCGCAGCGCGGGAAGCCCTCGACGATCAGGTCGACGTCCGGGCCGACGAGCACGCGCGTGTCATTCCGGTGCTTCGCCAGCGCCATGTAGACGGTCGACCATCGTTCGAGCATCGCCCGACCGCTCTCGGACGCGACGGCCCAGCAGTCCTGCGCTGCCCCAGCAGCACCCCCCACGGCGCGCATCATCGCACAGACCAGCAGGTAGCGCTGGGGGACTGCTACGGTCGACCGGTCCCATGACCATCCTGACGCCGCCTCCCAGTCACCCGGGACCACATCCGACGGCGACCGTTTCGGATGGTGGCGACGGGTCGCCCGCCGAGGTCCCCGGCCGCACCCCGCGGAAGGGGCCGGCGCTGGTCCTGGCCATGCTCGGCGTGGCCACCATCGGCTTCAGCGACATCCGGCTGGCGGGCTGGACCCTGTCCGACGCCCTGTTCGTGATGACCGCCGGGGTGGTCATCACCCAGCTCCTGACCGGCCGCACGCGCGGCATCGCCCCGGCCAGCATGCGGCACTCGCCGGGGCTCCTGCTGGTGGGCAGCATCGTCATGCTCAGCGCGGGGACGCTGTCGAGCCTGTGGTCCTACGACCCCGGCACGTCGATGTCGGTGGTCGTGCGGTACGGCTGGCTCACGTTGGCCTGGTTCTGGATCCTGCGGTCGGTGGTCCCCAACCGCGCCGCTCTCGTCGCGCTCGTCCAGTGGCTGCGGGCGGGCCTCATGATCAGCAGCGTCGCCGCCGTGCTCGGCTACCTCGGCATCATCCACAACGCGGCGAACCTCAGCGGACGGCAGGCGGGGTTCTTCAGCCACGCCAACGGACTGGCGGGCTACCTGGTCATGGGCCTGCCCCTCTTCCTGCTCGGCGTGCCGACGACGTGGACCGACCCGCCCAAGTCGATCGTCCGGACCCGGCTGATCCCGTCGGCCATCGTCGTGCTGGCTCTGGCGACGACGGGCTCGATCACCGCGGCGTTGGCCGCCATCGTCGGTGCTGGGACCGCCGGGCTGCTGCTCCTGACCAAGGGCCGTGGTCGGCGTCGTCAGCGCAATCCGCTGCGGAACATGGTCGTCATGCTGGTCATCGTCGTCGCCCTCCTCGCCCTGGCCCGCAGCGGGACGCAGCTGGTCGAGCGCTTCACCGAGTTCACCGAGGGCCGCTCGGCCGTGCACGCCAGCGCGTCCTACCGGGAGCGCGGCGCCAGCTTCGTCATCGGCCAGTTCGACGAGAACCTGGTCCTCGGGGTCGGCTTCGACCGGGAGACGGCCGGCATCGACATCACCGTCGGCGACCAGAGCTACGGCGCCGGCGGCAGCGGCATCCACAACATGATCTTCAAGATGTACTACGAGGGCGGGGCGATCACGCTGTTCGGCTTCCTGCTCATCCTGTTCGGCACGCTCCAGCTGGGCTGGCACGTCATCCGGGCGACGATCGGCGACGACCTCCAGAACCTGGCCATCGCGCTCGTGGCCTCGGTCGTCAGCCTCAACGTGCTCGCCCAGTTCCAGCCCATGGGCTTCGAGCGCTTCTACTGGCTACCGGTCGCGCTGATCGGGGTGGTGTGGGCCGTCCGGCGCCAGGAGCTCCAGGAGATGCGCGAGGCGCGGGAGGCCCGCGAGGCGGCCGGGGTGCCGGCGACGAACGGGTCCAACGGCAGGAACGGGCGCAACGGGATGTACGGAGTCAACGGGACCCGTTAGGGTCCAGTGCGTCCGGATCGGCACCGGACGCACTGGTTGGGGGAATCAGCTGGAGGGTCGGTGAGGGGAGCGACCGAGGAGCCCGCGAACGGGGCGACCACGCCAGCAAGGGTCGCGGGACGCCCGTCGTCGACCTCGACGCCGCTGCGTCGCGAGCAGCCCGCCTGGCTCCAGCGGCACTTCCGCCTGCTGGTGGCGGTCGACGTGGCCTCCGGGATCGCCGCGGTCCTGGTCTCCCAGGTGGTGGCGTTCGGCGTCCAGCACGCTCAGCTGGAGGTCCGGGGGATCCGGATCCCCTACGCCACGGCGATCCTCGCCGTGGTCCCGGCCTGGACGCTGCTGCTGTCGACGGCCGGGTGCTACGACGTCGCCCCGTTCGGCACCTCGGTCGGCGAGGCCCGCCGCGTCGCCAACGCCGGCACCCGGTTCCTGGCCCTGATGGCCGTCGCCTACTACGTCCTCCACCTGCAGCAGCTGGGGCGGGGCTTCACCATCGCCATCGTCCCGCTGGCCGCCGGCTTCAGCATGATCGGCCGGCTGGCCCTGCGCTATCAGCTGCACGTCCAGCGCAAGCACGGCCGTGCCGTCCGCCGGGCGCTCGTGATGGGGCCGCGCGACCAGAGCTCACAGATGCTGGAGCACCTGGCCCATCATCCCGAGGCCGGGATCACCCCGGTCGCGGTGCTCCTGCCGGACGGCGTGGGGACACTGCGGGCCAACGGCTCCGAGGTACCCATCGCCGGTACCCCCGACGACGCGCTCCAGGCGCTGGGCACCACGGGTGCCGACCTGCTGTTGATCACCGGGAACCTGGCCAACGGCGGGCTGCGCTCGCTCACCTGGACCCTCCAGGGCACGGGGGTGGACGTCCTGGTGGCGCCGACGGTGACCCAGCTCGCCAGCTTCCTCGACGTGCGTCCCGTCGCCGGCCTGCCGCTGCTCTACGTGGACCGCGCCTCACTGCCGGCCACCGCGGCGGACTGAGCTCGCGCGCGGGCCGTGCCGACCGCCCGTCAGGGGCGCGGTAGGCGGGGTCCGGCGTCGCGGCGGACGATCGACTGGCGGAGCGGCACCAGGTCGCGGCGGTAGTGGCGGTGAGCGGCGGCCACGGCCTCGGCCGACTCGCTGCG
>Ga0075428_100009021_pt1 | contig 11065 bp, 6 predicted proteins | sample RhiMetdeltSRZDD2_FD_75291 | JGI IMG/M metagenome (GOLD analysis project Ga0075428, IMG submission 75291) | Populus rhizosphere microbial communities from Tennessee, USA - Rhizosphere MetaG P. deltoides SRZDD2 | ecosystem: Host-associated > Plants > Roots > Rhizosphere > Soil | place: USA... | reverse complement strand
AAGGGCCGGCAGCACATGGACGGGGCGACCGCGCTCGACTACTCCCGGCAGCGCAAGCAGTGGCCCGACGGTGACTTCGCCCGGATCCGCCACCAGCAGGCCGTCATCAAGGCCATGCTGGACAAGGCGGCGTCCAGTGGCCTGCTGACCAACCCGGCCCAGTTGAACGCCTTCGTCCGCGCGACCGCCGACGCGGTCACCGTGGACCGCACGATGTCCATTGTGGACATGGCGATGAACCTGCGGAACCTGCGCAGCAACAACATCACGTTCCTGACCAGCCCGGTCAGCGGTACCGGTCCGGTCGGTTCGCAGAGCGTGGTGTTCGCCGACTTTACGAAGGCCAGCCAGCTCTACGACGCGGTCCGTCGCGACTCGGTCGCGGAGATTGTCGCCACGGCGAAGTAGGGTACCGGCATGACCGGGCCGGCTTTCAGGTGGTCATGCCGGCCCCCCGCTGACGCCGGGGGGCCGGCATGACCTGGACCGCGATCCGCAACGCGATCGCGATCTGGGTCGGCCTGATCGTGCTGGTGGCGGTCGGTGCGGTCGCCGGTACTCTCGCAAAGTCCGACGATGCGGCGGGTGAGTCGGCGGCGGCCGCCGAGAACCGATCCGCGCCGCCGAAGCTGCCGGCCGCCGGTCCGACCGCGCACGCCACGCTGGACGGCCGCAGCGGCTTCCGCCACCCCGGCGTGCTGGTCAGCACGCGCCAGCTCGACTTCGTCCGCGACCAGCTCAACAAGGGCCAGGACCCGTGGGCGACAGCGTTCGCCGCGATGGCGGCGAGCCCGTACGCCGCACTGTCCTGGCGGCCCAAGCCGCGCGCGGTCGTCGAGTGCGGGCCGTTCTCGACACCGGATCTCGGGTGCCGGGACGAGTGGTCCGACGCGGTGGCGGCCTACACGCACGCCCTGCTGTGGTACCTGACCGGCGAGCGCGCGTATGCCGAGAAGGCGATCGAGATCCTGGACGCCTGGTCCGCCGTGGTCAAGCGGCACACCAACCGCAACGCGCCGCTGCAGGCCGCGTGGTCGGCCGCCTCGTTCGTGCGGGCCGCTGAGATCATCAAGCACACGTACGACCCCTGGCCGCTGGCCAACCGGACCGTCTCGATGTTCCGCACCGTCTACCTCCCGCTGGTCAGGGGCGGGGCGCCGCAGGCCGGCGGCAACTGGGAGCTGATCCTGCTCGACGCCGCGGTGGGCATCGCGGTGTTCACCGACGACCGGGCGCTGTTCGACCAGGCGCTGGCCAAGACGCGGGCGCGCGCCCGCGCGTTCATCTACCTGACGAGCGACGGCGTCTATCCGCGCATGCCGAACGGCACCGGCTCGCGGTCGGCCATGGTGTCTTTCTGGTACGGGCAGAGCACCTTCGTGGACGGGGTGAGCCAGGAGACGTGCCGCGACTTCGGCCACACCGCGTGGGGGTTCGCCGCCCTGGCGCACATCGCCGAAACGGCCTGGTTGCAAGGCGTCGACCTGTACGCCGAGGTGCGCAAGCGGCTGGTCGGTGCGCTGGAGTTCCACGCCACCTACGAGCTCGGCGAAGCCGTGCCGCGGTGGCTGTGCGGTGGCGCGGTCCAGCTCGGTCTGCGGCCGGTGCCGGAGGTGGCGTACCACCACTACGCGTTCCGCCAGGGTGCCGCGATGCCCCGGACGGGGCAGTTCGTCGAGTCCAAGAGACCCGAGGGTGCGTCGTTCTTCTACGGCTGGGAGACGTTGACGCACGCCAACAATCCGTACTGAGCTAGAGTCCCGCCGTGGCCTACCCGCGCTTGCCGCCCCCGCGCCTGCGGACCCGGGTGCGCAACCGGCTGCGTCAGCTCGAGCGGCGGTGGCGTCGGGTGTTCCCGCAACCGCTAGCGCCGTGGACAGCACCACCGACCGCGCGGATCGTCGCCGGGCCGCTGGGGACCGAGATCACCGTGGAGTCGGTCGGGCAACTGCGAACCCTGCTCGACGGCCTTACCCTTACGCACTCGCTGGACGTGACGGTGACGGCCTGGCAGGCACCGTGGCCCGGATGGTCGGGGCGGCTCGGACCGGTACCGGGGCTGGTGTCCCAATCGGTGACCCTGCCGCGTTACGGGCGGGGATCGGCACACGTCCAGCTCGGGCTGGCCGCGCCCGTGCCGTTGACGCGGCTCGTGGCGGCCGTCCTGGCCGTGTTGGAGCCCGTGCACCCGCTACCGACCGCGATCCGGGCCGATGTCACGTATGACGGGGACCGCCCGCCCTGGCTGCCGATCGAGCTGGGCCGGACGCGACCCGACGTGTTCCTGGAGAGCTCGCGGTACGGGCTGACCGCTCCCCGAGGCGATGAGGTGATCGTGGTCGATGCCACCGCGGCCAGTCCCCGGGGCCGGGCACGCTGTGGTCCCGACCTGCCGTCCGGAGTGCTGACGCTGAGGGGCGACTCGTGGCAGGCCGCTACCGGCCCGACCGTCGTGGCGGCCGGCCGGGTCGGCGATCCGCTCGACGCACGCCAGTCGGCCGCGCTGGCGCGGCTCGGCGCGGCCACGGTCGCCGGTGCTCAGGCGGACGTACCGCCCGCCACACAAGCCGCCGCGCTGGCCCAGATCGCGATGACCGGCGTCGTCCTGCACGCGCCCGAGCTGGCCGAGCCGGCCGGCAAGCTACTGGCCCCGGAGCTGGCGGCGCTGCTGACCATGCCACTGCCCGACCGCGCGGCCGATCCCATCGAGTGGGAGCTGCGCAGCGTTGCCCAGCGCCGCGAGGCGTTGCGGGGGCACGCCGCGGCGTTCGCGATGCCGTACCCCACGCTGTCCCAGCCACCGCCGGTCAGCGCGCTGCTCGTGAGCCGGCGTCCCGGCAACGTCGTGCGGGCCGTGGCGACGCTGGCCGCTCAGACGTACCCGGCGCTCGAGATCGTGGTCGGCCTGCACGGCATCGACGCACCGGCGGACCTAGCCGCCGGCGACCGGCCGCTGCGGGTCCTGACCCTTCCGGCGGAGCTGAGCTTCGGCGAGGCCCTGGCCGCGGCGACCCGGGCGGCTGGCGGCAGCTTGGTCACCAAGGTGGACGACGACGACCGGTACGGGCCGGAGCACGTGTGGGACCTCGTGCTCGCCCGGCATTACTCGGGCGCCACGGTCGCCGGCAAGGCCGCGGAGTTCGTCCACCTCACGCCGTATGACGCGACGGTACGCCGGCGGATGGCCAGCGAGCTGTACACGGACGTGGTCGCCGGGGGCGCGCTGCTGATCTCCCGGGGAGACCTGGAGGACATCGGCGGCTGGCAGCCGGTACCGAAGTCGGTCGACCGCGCCTTGCTGGACCGGGTGCTCGCGGCGGGCGGGCTGATCTACCGCACCCACCCGTTCGGGTTCGTCTACACCCGGCATGCCGACGGCCACACCTGGGATCCGGGCCTGCGGTACTTCCTGCGCAACCCCCACCGGCACTGGCCCGGCCTGCCGCCGTACGCGGAGTTCGGGGCATGAGGGTGGTCCGTAACGACTGGTCTTCGGTGCGGGTACCGGAGCTGGGGCAGTGGACGCCCACGTTGCGGGTCAGCGTGGTGGTGCCGGCGTACGACTGCCAGCCCGGGCTGGACCTCGTGCTCGCCGCGCTGGCCAGGCAGAGCTACCCGCCGGACCTGCTCGAGGTCGTGGTGGTCGACGACGGCTCGCCGCGCCCGCTGGAGCTGCCGGCGGACCGGCCCGCGAACACGCGGCTGCTCCGGGTGCCGGACCACACCGACGAGTGGGGCATCGCGAGTGCCTGCCGCGTGGGCGTGCGGATGAGTACCGGCGACGTGATCCTGCGGCTCGACGCGGACATGGTCGTCTTTCCGGAGCACGTCGAGGCCCATGCGCGGTGGCATCACGAGGTCGGGTACGCCGTCACGCTCGGCTCGAAACGGTTCGTCGACGTTCACCCGGACCGACCCGGCTGGCCGTCACCGTCATCCCTGGCCGAGGTCGGTGCCGAGCGGCTCTTCGATCCCGTGGCCAGCGAACCGCACGCCTACGTCGAGAGCATCATCGCCCGAACCGACCGGCTACGAGCGGCGGATCACCTCGCGTTCCTGGCGCACGTCGGGGCGACGGTCGGGATGCGCCGCGAGCTGTACGAGGCGGCCGGCGGCTACGACGCGTCGATCCGGCGCGGGTCCGATACCGAGTTCGGGTACCGGCTCGCGCAGGCGGGTGCGCTGTTCGTGCCCGAGCCCGCGGCCGGCGCGTGGCACCTCGGCCCGTCCAGCATGATGCGGGACCAGACTCGGCTGCAGCGGTACAGCCGGCCGTTCCTCGCCGACGCGATGCCGCTGCCGCGGTGGCTGCGGTCGAGCGGCGGATCGAGCTGGGCGGTACCGCTGGTCACCGTGGCCATGGACGTCGACGGGCAGCCGCTGGAACTCGTGCGCTCGGCCGTGGATGCCGTGCTCGGCGGCGACGAGCCGGACGTGCGGGTGTGCCTCGTCGGCGGCTGGGACAAGCTCGCTCACGAGCAGCGGATCGTTCTCGACGATCCGCTGCTCGATCTGCGGCTGGTGGCCGCGACGTACCGGTCCGAGCCGCGGGTCAGGCTGGTCGACCGCGCGCCGGAGACCCCGTTCCCGTCGCCGTACCTGGTGCGGATGCCGGTCACCGCCGGACTCGGCCGATCAGCCGTTCGCCGGCTGGTCGAGACGGCGGACCGGTACGGCGCCGGACTCGTCCGGGCATCGGTCGACGGCGCCGACGTCGAGCTGTGGCGTACCGCCGCGCTCGGGCGGGCCCGCTGGGTTCGGCAGGACGGCGAATCGCTCGCCGACGTGGTCGCCGCGACCTACGGCGTACGCACGTTGCGGAGCCTCGGCTCCGGCGGACTGCCCGCCACGGTCGAGGTCGGCGGGCTCCGATCCTGGGCCCGCGCGACGGCACTCGTCGCGGTGCTCGCCGCCCGCCGGGTCTGGGCGGCGGTCAGAGGCGGTACGCGTCGTCCACAGTAGACGCACCACGGGTGTCGAAGAAGCGCTTCGCCAGACCGGCCAGGTGATCCGCGTCGTACTCGCGATGGTGCTGAACGAGGATCACCAGCTCGGCGGCTGCCACCGCGGCCTCGAGGTCGTCGACGCGCTCCGCGGCGAGATCCGGTACATCCCAGTGCCCCACGCGCGGATCGTGGTAGCTCAGCCGCGCACCGAGCGCCGCGAGCCGCCGAGCCAGCGGAATCGCCGGTGACTCGCGTTGGTCGGCGACGTTGGGCTTGTACGTCACGCCGAGCAGCAGTACCGACGCACCGTTGATCGCCTTGCCCGCGTCGTTGAGGATGTTCTGGGCGCGCCGGGCCACGTACGCCGGCATCGTGGCGTTGATTTCCTGGGCCAGCTCGACGAACCGGAACGGGTACCCGAGCTTGGCGCGGACGTTGTGGCTCAGGTAGTTCGGGTCGATCGGGATGCAGTGGCCGCCCACGCCGGGTCCGGGGTGGAACGCCTCGAAGCCGAACGGCTTGGTACCGGCGGCGCGGATCACGTCCCACAGGTCGATGCCGAGCTGGTGGCAGAACTTCGACATCTCGTTGACGAGGGCGATGTTGATGTGCCGGTACGTGTTCTCCAGCAGCTTGGCCATCTCGGCCTCGCGGGTGCCCTTGGTGGGGACCACAGTGGACACGAACTGGCCGTAGAACGCCGCGGCCCGTGCCGTACACGTGGCCGTGTGGCCACCCACGACCTTCGGGGTGTTGTGCGTGCCGTAGGTCTGGTTGCCCGGGTCGATGCGCTCGGGGGAGTACGCGAGGTGGAAGTCGGTACCGGCGGCCAGGCCAGACTTCTCCAGGATCGGCCGGACCACCTCGTCGGTCGTCCCCGGATAGGTCGTGGACTCGAGCACGACCAGCATCCCGGGGCGGAGGTTGCGCGCTACGGTCTCGGTGGCCGCCTCGATCGCGCGCAGATCCGGTCCGTGGTAGTTGGACAGCGGCGTCGGTACGCAGATGACCGCCGTCGCCGCCTCGCCAATCGCGGCCTCGTCCACCGTCGCCCGGAACCCCGACAGGAGCATGGCCGCGACGTCGTCGTCGGTCACATCGTCCACATGGGACTGTCCAGACTGGAGTCTCCCTACGACCGCCGGCTCGGTGTCGAGGCCGACCACGGACAGGCCGGCCGCGCTCGCCGCTCGAGCCAACGGCAGACCGACGTAGCCGAGTCCGAGCACCACGACATCAACGGTCATTGGTGGCTCCTCGTTCGCGCACATAAAGGAGGATCGCCTGCCGGCGGAACACCTCGGGCTCCCGCCGCAGACCGTCGCATGTGGACAGCCAGCGATCCACGATCTCCCGCTCGGCCGGGCGCTGGACGTCGTCGACCACGATGACGGCGCTCGGTGCCAGCCGTGGTTCGAGCACGGGGAAGGCCGGGTACCGGGCGGCGGGACCGGTCCGGCCGGGTGGGCCGTCGACGAGGACGAGATCGACATCGGCGATGTCGGCCAGGACGCCGGGGTCGTACCAGTCGAACTTCTCGCCATCGAGATCGAGCGGCGTGAGCGGGGCGAGCCGCACCTCGGCCACGTGCTCGAGGCCGTGCATCGCCAGCAGCGACCTGGTGCGGTCCACGTACTCCGGCTCGTGCTCGAGCGAGACCAGCCGGCCGCCGGACTTCTCCAGCGTGTAGCCGAGCCAGACGCTCGACGTACCGCTGCCGAGCTCCAGGACCAACCGGGGCTGGCGCTCCTCGACGAGGTGCCGCAGCATCAACAGCCCGGCCGGGTCGAGGGCCCAGCCACGGTCCGACGGCGGCATCGGCGCCCGCGGCTCGAACCCCCGGTACAGCTGCAGCAACGCCTCGACATCCTCGAAGGGCCGCCGTTGGGCGCCCTGTACGGTCTGCTCGACCAGTTGCAACAGGTCGCGCTGGCGCTCGTCCGCGGCCAGCCGCTCGTGCTCGATCGCGGCGAGCACGCGGCGCTGGATCGCCTCGGCGCGTTCCTGCGCGACATCGAGCAGCCGCGCGGTCTGCCGGGTCACCGCCTCCAGCTCCTGGTTCATCCGGCGCCGGACCTGGACCACAGCGACGAAGACCAGCACGCTCACCATCGCCACGGCGGCCAGGGCGACCGCCGGCCGGCCCGCCAGGGCGGCCACCGCCGCGGCCAGCCCGAGCAGCCCGGCTCCCGCCAGCGTGGCGGCCTGCCGAGGGGTCAGGCTCCGCCACCGCGCGACGAGGGCGACAAGGCGTTGACGCATGTGCCGACCTTACTGGAGGAGCGAAGACATCAGGTCGGCGTACGAGTCGTAGCCGAACCGTTCCCGGACCCGTTGCTGTGCAAGCCCGCTCTGCGCGAGAAACCCGGCGGAGTCGGCGTAGTACCGCCGAATGACATCCGGTACCTCGCGCGGATCGCAGTAGACCGCGGCGTCGCCGAAGACGCGTTCGAAGTGGTCGGGCAGGATCGTGACGCAACCCGATGCCAGCGCCTCGAGGACCGCCCGGCCGAACGCCTCGATCATGTTCGGGTGCGGGAAGTACACGTAGAAGTCGAGCTGGTGCAGGAAGCTGCGGACGTCGGTCTCGTTGAACCCGTACACCAGCCAGTTGTCCGGCGTATTCGCCATCTCGAGCACATTTCGGGCTACCTTCGCGCCGCCCATCACGCGCACGTCGATGTCTGGCGAGTCCGGGTAAGCGGCGAGCAGCGCCTCGGGATCGTCCGGCCACTTGGTCGGGTGGTCGCGGGAGTGCCGGCCGACCACCGGAACGTGGGACCGGAACCCGGTGCGCCGCAGGCCCCAGAGGTCGATGTCGATGATCCCGGGCATGTCCCGCTCGGCGATCGCCGACGGGTCGAGCAGACCGGCCAGCGCCTCACGCACCGCCGGGCCTTGCGGCCACCACTGCGGCTCCACCGAGAACAGCTCGCGGGCGGTTTCGGTACAAGTGGCCGGCACATACCGCATGTCGCTGCCGTCGCGCTCGGCGGGCGCCTGGTTGGCCAGGATGACGACCCGCCGCGCCCGCAGCCGACTCACCGTGCTCGCGGCGAACTGCAGGATCGGGGGGTACCGGATGACGAGCACCGACACATCCACGTCGTCGGCGAGGAGGACGTGGTCGACGGTACCGGCGTTGACGATCTCCTGAATCTCCCGGCAGAGCGGCTGGCCGTGCTTGGTCATCAGGCGCAGGGCTTCGAGATGCGTGATCCCGACCCGCATGCCGCGCCGCGTCAGGGCCTGGATCTCCTCGAACATCGACTTCTGCGGTCCGCCGAACGAGCGCCAGTCACCGGCGAACACGACGTCGTACCGCGCCGGATCGTCCCGCCGCGTCAGGTGCCGCGGGGCCGCGAAGGCGCGTGTGGTACCGCGTTCGAGGCGGGGACTCACGCCGCCGGTCCTGATCTGCTCGTGCCAGAGCCCGTACGCGGACTGGTACGCCCACCGCGCGGGGTGCCGCCAACCGGCCCGGAACTCGTTGCGGGACAACGAGTCCGGCGTCTGCCGCAAGAGCATGTTGACGCCGTCGAGGCGGACGGCGGACGCGGGTCCGAAGACGGAACGGAGGCGCTCGAGGTACTCGGTGTCGGCACCCTTGCGCACCTCGTCGAGGTACCCGAGCCGGTCGAGGACCGGTGCCCTGCGCAACATCAGCGACGGCATGCACGGGATGCGGGGTTCCCGGCCCGGGACCGTCAGCGTCAGCTCGTCGGTGACCTTGAGCGCGTGCGAGACCGTCGCCATCAGGTCCGGGTCCGCGAGCATCGGGGTGACGTGCTGTTCGATCCGTCGGGGATGCGACCAGTCGTCGGAGTCCTGGAACGTGACGAACTCGCCCCGGGCCTTCGTCAACGCCACGTTCCGGGCGACGTACGTGCCGGCGTTGGTTTCGAGCCGGATCACCGAGATCCGCGGGTCGAGGCCGGCGCACTCGTCGAGGACGGCGTCGTAGCCGGCCCCGGACCCGTCGTCGACGATCAGGATTTCCAGGTTGTCCCAGGACTGTTCGACTACCGATCGCACGGCGGTCGACAGGTACGCGCTCGGCTGGAAGCAGGTGACGACGACCGAAACCGTGGCCGTCGCATCAACTCGCGGCACCCCGTCGGCGCGCAGGCGGTCGAACAGCGGTACGCCGGACTCGTCGGCCAGCGTGAAGCAGGCGTCGTCGAACAGCTTCTGGAAGGCGGGGAACCAACCGGAGGTACCGGCCGCCAGGTCCAGCTCGAGGCCGGCCCGGACCCGGGCCGGGATGCGCCGGTACGTCGACAGCAGCGCCCGCGCACGGTCGAGGTCGCCGCGGCAGTAGGCGAGCTGGGCGTGGATCCCTTGGTGGTTCGGCGCCACCCGGGTAGGCCCGAACAGGGCGAGCGCGAGGTCGTACAAGGCGAGCGCGTCCGCCGAGTCGGTGTCGAGAAGGCCCTGCAACCCGATGACGCGGGCCAGATCGGCGAGCGCGTCCGGGTCGAGCGTGCGGGGATCGAGCCCGGACGGCGACCGGTACGCCGCCGCCAGCAACTCCTCGAGGGACGCCGACGGGCCGACTGCCGCGTACGCCAGCAGATGGCGTGCGCTCAGCGATCCCATGCGTAGCGTGGTGGACGGAAGGGCGTCCGGCGTACGGCGACGAGCGACCGCGAGGTAGTCCTCGAGAAGCCGCGGAGGGTGTGCTGGATCCGGCACCTGCTTAGTATCTTCGTCGAGTTCCATCGACAGCACCCCGGGGAGTGCGAGTGTCCCAGCGCACACGATTGCGCGCCAGAGCTAGAAGCGTCGTGTCCAAATTGCCCCTTGGCTTGGACCGTGGGGTGTTTTGGCTATACCGGCGCGCGCGTTCGACGTTCAGGCACAGCCAGGCATCGGTGCGCACCATTCGCTGGCGGAGGTCCGAGAAGCGGGACAAGAACTGGTGGAACGCCAAACGGTACGCGCTGGCATACCGGCGCCTGCGTGCCGCGATCGAAGACCGGGATCCGCTGGAGCTGGGGCTGGCGAGCCGGATCGCGCCGACGCTCGAGGAGCAACGGGCACACGTCTCGGCAGCCCGGGCGCTGCGCCAGCGCACCCAGTTCGTGAGCCTCCTGCTCGCCGGCGAGCCGCTCGAGGACGTGGTGGTCACGTTCGTCCGGGACCGGATCGCGGCCCGGGACCACGTGCTGGGCCGCTCGCTGTCCCAGTCGCTGCAGGCGCACCCGACGACGCACGCGGTGGGCAGCCTGGGGTCGGCGATCGTCGCTACCGCGATGGGCCTACCCGATCTGGCGTGGGCGAGCTTCCGGGACGTCCCGGCAGCGTTGTGGCGCCGGCTGGCTCCGGGAGATTTCATCCGTACCGCGTTCCAGGTCGACCGGATCGCAGCGGTCGACGAGGTGGGTCGGCTGATCCGCGACATGCCGACCGAGCTGCGCCCAGACGGTTGGCTGACCGTCGTGCGGATCGCCTTCGGGGCGCGCGAGGAGCGGCTGGCCGCCGAGGTGTTCGAGGTCGCCGAGGCGTTGGCCCGCAAGTCACCCGACGCGTGGGCGCACACCCAGGCCGACCGGGACTGGCTACGACCGTGGTTCGACAAGGTTCTGCGCCCGGCCCTGCCGGTGGAGGTACCGGCGGCACACGTGTCGCTCGCCGTCCTGGACTACAAGCAGCCGGACAGCGGGCAGACCTCGGCGAACATCGGCGACTACGTACAGACGCTGGCGAGCCTCGGGCACGCCGTGCGGCACCGGGACGTTCGGTTCCACGGCCCACGGGACCTGGTCGACCTGATGGCGGAGCTGCGGGCCCGGGTCCGGCCCGAGTCACGGCTGGACGGCGCCGCGCGGGACGTGATGCTGGTACCGGTCCATCGCGACGCGACCGGCTACGACCCGGTGCCCGAGGACACCTGGGCGATCGCGTTCGGCTGGTACATGCAGAGCATCTTCGGCCGGTACGACTTCCCGCTGCACCCCAACCTGCGGCCCATCTTCATCTCCTTCCACTGCAACCGGGCGGAGTTGCTGACACCGGAGGCGATCGCGTACCTGCGGACGTACGGACCGGTCGGCTGCCGCGACTGGACCACGGTCGACCTGTTGACCAGTGCCGGCGTACCGGCGTTCTTCAGCGGC
>Ga0075428_100009019_pt1 | contig 11066 bp, 11 predicted proteins | sample RhiMetdeltSRZDD2_FD_75291 | JGI IMG/M metagenome (GOLD analysis project Ga0075428, IMG submission 75291) | Populus rhizosphere microbial communities from Tennessee, USA - Rhizosphere MetaG P. deltoides SRZDD2 | ecosystem: Host-associated > Plants > Roots > Rhizosphere > Soil | place: USA... | reverse complement strand
ACAGGAGCTTCGTGAGTAAGCCCGGGATGACGACCGTCGATCGACGTTTCATACCCGCGTAACCGGCGCGCGCGACGGCCGCTGCGGTCATCTTTGGAACGAGCCGGTAGAGCGGCGTGCCGCCGGCGCCGGAACGCTCCTCGAAAGACGACTGGGTCACACCGGGCGACAGGCACGTGACGCTTACGGCGCTGCCACTCAGCTCGCGCGCGAGACCCTTCGAGAAAGAGATGACGTAAGCCTTGCTCGCGTAGTAGGCGGCCATGCGCGGTCCCGCGGGTTGATAGCCGACGACGGAACCGACGTTGAGGATCCGGCCCCAGCCGCGCGACTGCATGCCTGGCAGCGCGAGGCGGGTGAGCGTCGTCAGCGCGACGACGTTGAGTTGCAGCATGTTCTGGAGTGCGGCGGCATCCAGCTGCTCGAGCCGCCCGTAGAGGCCCGAGCCGGCGTTGTTGACGAGGATGTCGAAGACGAGGCCCGCTGCCGCCAGGTCGTCCCAGAGATGGAAGGGGGCTTGCGGTTCCGCCAGGTCTGTCGGCTTGCACAGGACGGAGATGCCGTGTTTCCCACGCAGTGTTTGCGCGAGCTGCTCCAGCCGGGTTTGGCTGCGCGCGACGAGCACCAGGTCCACGCCATCTGCAGCCAGCAGTCGGGCGAGCTCGAGGCCGATGCCGCTCGAGGCACCAGTAATTAAAGCCGTCCTACGCGCGTCGGGTCCCGGTTCCATCACGTCGCCGTTCGTAGTCGAGGTCGGTGAGCGGTGTCCCCACCACAACGTTGAAACTGGGGGCGTTCTCCACGCCCCAAGCGTCGAGGTGTCGCAGGATGCCGGTCAGGTGCCGGCCCCGTTGCGTGAGCCGGTACTCCTGTGCCTGGCCGAGTCCGCGCCGGCCCCGCACGACCAGCCCCGAATCGATCAGGTCGTGCAGGCGCTCGGTCAGCACCTTGTCGCTCAGCTTCGGCAAGAGCTTGCGCAGCTCTGCGTACCGGCACGGGCGCTCCTTGAGAAAGCAGAGAATGACAGTTTTCCATTTTCCGCCGAGGATGAAGAGCGTAAATTCGGTCGCGCAGTGAAAGGACTTGGGCAGCCGCTTGACCATCGTAGGACCTAACCGTTCGGTGCGTTGATTCCCGGGCCGGGGCAGGATCAGATTCCGCTCTTCAGTGTATCGCGACGTCACAACCATGGAACGATTCAACTTCACCAGCCACGGCGAGCGCCTCGTCGGCAACCTGTTTACGCCGGCGCACGGAGCGGCCCGAGGCATCGTCATCACGACCGGCCCACTTACGGCGGTGAAGGAGCAGGCTGCGGGCGTCTATGCAGAGGCGATGGCGGCGCGCGGCTTCCTGGGGCTCGCATTCGACCACCGTGGCTTCGGCGAGAGCGGCGGCAAGCCGCGGCAGCTCGAGAATCCCCGCAGCCGTATCGAGGACATTCACGCCGCGGCGACTGCGCTGCGTGACGACCCGCGGTTTTCCGGGCTTCCCGTTTACGGCCTCGGCATCTGCTATGGCGCCGGTCCCATGGCCCTCGCGGTCCATGAGGACGAGCGGTTCAAGGCGTTCGCGGGCGTGGCGGGCGTGTACACCGATGGCGAGCAGACCCGGCAGAACATGGGAGCCGCGTACCCGCGCTTCATCGACCGCGCGAATTCTGCCGCACTCCGATGGCGTGAGACCGGCGAGTCCGAGACGATTCGGGCCGTTGCGCCAGAGAACGGTGACGTCGCGATGCCGCTGCGCGAAGCCTACGAGTTCTACGGGACGCCGCGCGGGGCGGTTCCCAACTATACGAACGCGTATGCGGTGCAGTCGTGGGAGTTTACGCTGCCCTTCGACGTCATGCATGTGCGGCTCGAAATCGAAAAACCTGTTCTCATCGTGCACTCCGAGAAGGCGCTCCTGCCGGCACTCGCGCACCGCTTCCATGACGGAGTCGCCGCGAAGAAGGAGGAGCTCTGGCTGCAATCCGCGGGCCAGATCGATTTCTATGACGATTCGAGGCTCATCGACCCGGCGGCAAACCGTGCCGCGGCCTGGTTCTCCGGTGCCTGAACATGGATAGCCCGGCTGCATCGTCGCGCTTGGCTGACCGCGAAGCGGTGATCCACGCGCTCTACGAAGCCGCGGAGCTCGAGCACAACCTCATGTGCACGTACCTCTACGCGACATTCAGCCTGAAGAGCGGAGAAGCCGAAGGACTGACCCGCGAGGAAGCGGAGGCGGTCGCGCGCTGGCGGCGCACCTTGCTGGACGTCGCAATCGAGGAGATGGGGCACCTGGCTGCGGTCTGGAACATCACCTCGGCGCTCGGCGCAAGCCCGCGCATCGGACGGACGAACTTTCCGATCGACCCGGGCTACCTGCCCGCCGGAGTCGTCGTCAAGCTGGCGCCCTTCAATGCCGAGACACTGCAGCACTTCATCTATCTCGAGCGCCCGGCGGAATCCGACGAGAAGGACAGCCCGTCCTTTGCGGCGGAACGCGACTACGTCCGCGGCAGCGCTGGGACGCGCCTGGTGCCAATGGGGCTCAACTACGACACAGTTGGTGAGTTCTACAGCACGCTGGCGCAAGGGCTGCGCGGACTCGCGGAGCGCTGCGGCGAGGCGGGTGCCTTCGACGGCGACCCCGCCTTGCAGCTCTCCTCGGGCGAATTCGACGGTGCCAAGCGCGTCATCTGCCTGAAGACATCGCTCGCGGCGTTCGACGCCATCGTCGCGCAGGGCGAGGGTTCGCCCCGCGAGACGGAAGGATCCCACTACCAGCGATTCCTCGGCGTCCGGGAGGAGCTGCGGGCGCTCCAGCAACGGAATCCCGCGTTTGCACCTGGATTTCCCGCGGCGACGAACCCCGTGCTGCGGCGTCCGCCCCGTCCGGAGGGACGTGTGTGGCTCGAAGACCTACAGGCCAGCCGCGTCGTCGACCTCGCTAATGCCGCATACACCCTGATGCTGCGGCTGTTCGCGTACGCATATTCGTTGCAGTCGCCGAGCGACGAGAAGTCCTTGGTCGTCGACGTCGGGATCAGCCTGATGCGCGCCATCGCGCCGTTGGCCGAGCACGCCGCGCGGCTGCCCGCAGGTGCGTCAAATCCCGGTTGCAATGCTGGAGTGTCGTTCACGGTGCTGCGCGATTCCGCCGCGTTCCCGCCGGGCCGCGGGGCGCGCCGGTTTTTCGTCGAGCGATTCGATGAGCTTGCTGCCGTCGGTGCGGAGCTGGCGGTGGAAGGAAACGCCCGTGTCCAGGCCGCCGCCGAGCAACTGACGTCACTGGCGAGCCGGACCCGGCGCGGATTCGACTTGAGTGTGCCCGAGGCCGACGCCGGACCGACGATCGCTCCGGTGGCCGCTGCGCCGGCCGCAGTCACCGATGCAGCGCCCGAGCCGACGATCACCGGCGGGGTCGAATCCGTTGCGGGCGAGAAGTTAGAGATCCTCTTCGAAGCGAAGCGCTGCATCCACTCCCGATTCTGCGTCACGGGCGCGCCGAAGGTGTTTCTCGCCAACGTCAAAGGGCCATGGCTCCACCCGGACGCGATGGAGGTGGAGGCGATCGTCGAAGTCGCGCACGCCTGCCCGTCCGGGGCGATCCGCTATCGGCGCCGCGACGGCGCGGAGAACGAGAAGGCTCCACCCGTCAACCTGCTGAGCGTGCGGGAGGCAGGGCCGTACGCGATTCGCGCGCCGCTCATGATCGACGGGAAGCCAGATGGATTCCGTGCGACGCTCTGCCGCTGCGGCGCATCCAAGAACAAGCCTTACTGCGACAGCTCGCACAAGGAGCTGCCGTTCAACGCCACGGGCGAGCCGCCCACCGGGAAGACCGACATGTTGCCGGTGCGTGACGGCCCGCTCGCCATCGATCCGGAGCTCAACGGCCCGCTCGTCGTGCGCGGGAACCTCGAGATCATCAGCGGCACGGGCCGCGTTGTGGCGCGCGTCACCAAGGCGCGCCTCTGTCGCTGCGGCGGCAGCGCGAACAAGCCGTTCTGCGACAACACCCACGCCAAGATCGGCTTCAAATCCACCGCGTAGCCGAGCGGGGCATTCAGCGGGCGGCGATTCCCTGCGCGCCGCGCGGCAAGCCGCCAATCGTCTGCAGGCGAGTCAACTTGCCATCCGCCTGGATTCTGAAGACGGCCACTGCGCGCCCGCCCGCCAGGTGCGCGTACATGAGCGAGCACCGTTGGCTGGTTCGTTAACCGCGCCTTCTCAAGGCTTAACCATGAACGTCAAAGCGCGAATCAATAGACGTGTAGCTTCTCTAGCAGGGCCATATTGTCCCCGACGCACTGGAGCAAGTCCTTGTTGTGCTTGATCATCTTGCTGCGCGCGTACACGCGCAGCCACTCTTTGTACGTGAACAGCTCATAGCGATCGAGGAGGTCCGGTAGCGGCAGGTCGCGCTGCTCGAGCAGTCCCGCCAGGAACATCGCGCACTCGAAGCCGAGCGAAATCGACTGGAAGTAGGGCGAGCCCATCGCCGCATCGCCTACCAGGAACACCGCATTTCCGGCGAACGCCTGGCTGCTGCTACCCGCCCGGCTCAGCGCGCGGTTGGTTGAATTGCGGGCTCGGTACAGGTCTAGTGGTATCCGGATGATCTGCAGTTCGCCGAGGATCTCCCCGTGGGTTTCCTCCTTGATTTTGTCGATGAAGCGGTCCATCGACTGGGCGACTTCTGGGAAGTGCTCGCGCAGCCATGAGCCGTCGAACTGCGGCGGCATTGCCTGAAAATCTTCGGCAGTGATGTTCACGATGCCCGTTACATGGCTGATGCTGCCGTCGAAACACGTGCGGCTGACCGCCGGAATGAACTTGTAGTGAGCGTTGTTGACGTTTTTGTAGTACTTGCAGTACTCGTTGCAGTCGTACGGCTGGCCGTACAGGAAGGTAACGACCAGCGCATATTCGAGACGAATCTGGAAGGTATTCGCAGCAGTGTCTATTGCGCTCGCGCCGGGGAGTAGGCAATCCCGAAGCAGTGACTTGCTGCCCGTACAGTCGATCAGGATGTCGCCGGGCTCAAGCACGGCCTTTGCGTCGTCGAGCGTGACGGCAGCCGTCTTGCGCTGCACCGGCGTGGACTGGCGCGAGTCGATCAGCTCGCTGAGCGCGTGCTCGATGGTGTTGAGCGGACAGAATCCCAGGGCCCAGGTACGCAGCAGGGACATCAGGTCCGAAGGAATGGAGTCGCGAAACGCAAGTCCCGCGTCCAGTTCCCCTGGATCGAAGATCGCTGCGACGCTCTCTTCGTCGATGTAATCCGTGCAGTAGCTCGCGACCGAATCCGCTACGAGGTAGGGGGCGATCCTGACCATGCGCGTACGCGTGTATTCGCGCCGCTTCTCATAGAGGTAGACGGAGAATTCTTCCATGGGCTGCAGCAGCGCCGCGAGCAGGAGGCCCACGGGACCGGCACCCACGACGTGCACTCGCTGTTGACCGGATTGCGTAGGCATGGCATTTGCTCGCTCGAGTCGACGGTTGCGCGGCTTCGGGCGATAGTATCCATCGCCCGGCAGCAAACGGAGACAAAGCCATGGCCATTCACCAGGAAGTCCGGTTCAAGGCATCCCCGGAAAAGATCTATGCCGCACTCACGAGCGGCAAGGAGTTCGGCCAGATCACGGGCGCTCCGGCGGAGGTCACGGCCGTCGAGGGACAGCCCATCTCGCTGTTCGGCGGCCAGATTACGGGGCGCAACATCGAGCTCGTCCCGGACAAGAGCCTGGTGCAAGCCTGGCGTGTGGGCGCCTGGCCGAGCGGTGTCTATTCGATCGTGAGGATCACCCTCGAGGAGGAGGGTGACCAAACGAAGCTGACGCTTGACCACACCGGTTACCCCGAGGGAGCGGCCGAGCACCTTGATGCCGGCTGGCACAAGATGTACTGGGAGCCGCTGCGAGCTAACTTGGGCTGATCGGACTTCGTCAGTCATGCCCGACAGACAAACCGCCGCTTCTCCGATTCTCTCCGTGGCGGCGGCCTACAAGATGCGCGAATAATCCACCGGAGGAGATCGCCATGAGCAAGTTCCTCGTTCTATATCTCGCGCCGACGACGGTCCTGGACGACTGGATGAAGAAAGACCCGAAAGAGCGCGAGGCGGCCGAAAAGAAGATGCAGCAGGAGTGGCAGCAGTGGAGCCGTGATCACGCCAAGATTTTCGACGACGAGGACGCCGGCGTCGGCAAGACCAAGGTCGTAAACCCGCAGGGAGTTTCCGACTCGCGCAATGAAGTCATGTTGTATGCGACGGTCGAGGCAGATTCTCACGATGAGGCGGCCAAGCTGTTCAAGGACCATCCGCACCTGCAGATCCCGCAGGCCTCGATTGAGATCATGGAAGTCCGGTCACACCCGATGTGACGAGCCGGGAAATTCCTGTCGCTGATACGAGCGCGCCGCGTCAGCGCGGCGCGCTCAGGCCCCGATGACCCAGTCCCCGAACGCGTACCACCCGTCGGTCCGCGACACGAAGCCGATGATGGGCACCATCGCGATCAGTGCGAGCCCGCCATACAAGGTCACGGGGTGCAAGCGCTTGAGCGTCGTCAGGTCCCAGGCCACGAGCGGCAGGAGGAACGCCAGCGCCACGAGGTCGAAGTTCGCGTAGCCCGGCACGGGCGACATCCCGAACATGAAGTCGAACGGCCAGCGGATGACCGCCGCGCTGATGATGCTGAGCGTCGCGAGGAGCATGAGCCGCTTGTGCGCCTGTGCATTGCCGCGCTGCCGGTAAGCAAGGATCACGAAGACCGCGTACTGCAGGAGCCCCAGGAGCGGGATCGCGAGAAAGACCTGTGGCGGATCCATGATGTCGATGAAGCCGGTCGGCCGCCGCGCGGCAATCATGGCGGCCGCGACGCCGGTCACGACCACGGCGGCCGCGAGGCCCATGGACAGCTTGCCGAGCCGCCGATGTACATCGACACGTCCCGCAGTGACGAGCGACGACTGCGCAATCAGTGTGATGAACCACGCGGTCGCAACCGTGCCGTGCAGCAGGAAATACGGCTCCTTCGGGGCATGCAAGTCCACCCATTCCGGGAACCAGGCGCGCAGGAAGAAGGTGCGCCCGAAACCGAGCAGGACCGCGCCGAAAATGAGAAACACGAACGCGAGATAGAAGCGGCGCTCTGCCGCGCGGGAATGAATCACCTGCCCACCTCGGCCGCAATCGCGGGCGCTGCCTCCCCCAGTGGCACTGGCAAGAATAGTCCTTTCGGGATCTCCTGGCAGATCGCACGCCGCACTGGCTTACACTTCCCGCATGAGGGCATACGGCCTCTTCATCGCCGCCGCATGGCTGTGCACGGTGGCAACCGGCGCCGCGGCGCAGACCGCCGGCGCTGCAGACCGGGCCGAAAGGCTCCCGCCGCCAGCGGAAACGCCTGCCGTGCCTTCCCCGACCGACGAGCAGCAGCGCCCGCCGGGCGAAGAGACGATCGACGAGGCTGCGATCGAGGCCGAAATCGCCGCCCAGGAGCTGTCGGGCGAGGCGCAGGTCCGGCTGGACGCCGCTCGCGATTCCGTCGTACAGATCCAGGGTTTCTTCGAAGGCTCCGAGTCGAGCGCGTTCCACGGGAGCGGGTTTGCGGTCGAGGACGGGCGCCGGATCGTCACGAACTACCACGTCGTCGCCCAGGCGGTGATGTACCCGCAGCAGTACCGGCTGAAGTACCTCGCGAGCGATGGGCGCGAGGGTCCGTTGCACGTGCTCGCGATCGACGTGCGCAACGACCTCGCCATCGTCGCCGCGGACGACCTCGAGCTGCCGCCGCTGAAGCTGCGCCCGGACATTCCGGCGCAGGGCGAGCGTGCCTGGTCGATCGGCTTCCCGCTGAATCTCGGCCTGACCATCACCGAAGGAGTCGCGAACGGCCTCGTCGAAAACCGGATCGCAGAGCGCATCCACTACACGGGCGCGATCAACGGCGGCATGTCGGGCGGGCCGGCGCTCGACCGGCGCGGCCGCGTCTACGGCGTCAACGTGTCGGTGGTCACGAACCGGCAGCTCGTGGGTTTTATCGTACCTGCCAAGCACATTCCGGCACTGCTCGCGCGTGCGGGCGAGCCGCTCGAGAAGCAGTTCAGCGCGCTGCAGCTGCGCCAGCGCGTGACCACGCAGGTACTGGCCTACGAATCCGAGGTGCTGGAAGCGGAGCCGAGCGGCGCCGATACGCAGCCGGTGCGCGGCTTTGTGTTGCCGACCGAGATCACGCCCTATGTCGAGTGCAGCACGTTCGACGAGCGTGGGCCTCACGTGCGGGTGCGCGTGGAGGTCATCAGCTGCCGCGTTCCGTCGCAGCTCTCGGTCCAGAGCGGCGTGCCGGTCGCCGGCCTCACCATGCAGCACCGGATCGTGCGCTCGGCAGGCCTGAGTCCGCTGCAGTTCGAACGCCAGGTCAACGACGTCGCAGCTGAGACGCCGCGCACGGGTCAGCCGGCCCACGTGGCTCCATTCGCCTGTCACGATGGGCTCGTATCGCTCGACGGCTTCGATGCGCGCATCTCGACTTGCGTGCGCCAGTACCGGCTGTTCGCGGAGCTCTACGACTTCAGCGTGACGGTCGTGAGCATCGACGACGAGACCCAGGCCCTTGTGAGCCGGCTTTCGCTCCAGGGCGTCGCCTTCGATTCCGGCGAGCGGATCCTGAAGCGTTATCTCGGAGCCCTGCAATGGAAGCCGTGATGCTGATCGAGCAGGTCGGGGCGCTCGGGCACCCGATCCTGCGGCAGCGCTTCAGCGGTGCGGGCGCTGAATGCCGGGTGGGCCAGGATCTCGACTGCGATATCGTCGTCGACGATGAGCACGCAGCGGCGCAGCATGCGCTGCTGACGCTGCTCGAGGACGGTCGCGTCCGGGTGCAGGACCTCGGCACGCACAACGGAACGCGCGTCGGCGGCAAGCGGGTACCCGCGGACGGCACGGTCATCGAGCAGGGCGAGATCATCGTCGGGCACACGCGCCTGCATGTGCGCACCCGCCACACGCCGATCGGGCAGGAGCGCGTTTTCCGCCGTGAGTTCGTGCAGAAGTACCGCACGCCGCTCGCTGCAGGTGGTGTGGCAGCGTGCATCGCGTATGCCGGCTTCCGCCAGTGGCTCAATGCGCCGTCGTCGCTTTCCCGAAGCCTCATCACGGGGACGCTGATCACGCTCGGCGTGCTGTCGCTGTGGACCGCCATCTGGTCGTTGATGACGAAGCTGAACAAGGGTCGATGGGAGGTGCGCGTCCACCTGACGATCGCCTCGATGGGAGCGGCTTTCTGCGCCTGGGGCTATTGGGTGGGCGGGCTCGTGGCCTATGCGGCGCAGTGGTCAGTGCTCGCGCAGGTCGGCGTCGTCGTGGTCGGGGCGACCGCCTTCGTTGCCTTGTACCTGCATCTGCGCGAGGCGACCCGGTATGGACGCCACATCGCACTCGCGTTCGCGGGTGCCTCAACGATCGTGATCAGCGCCATCGCCTGGGTCATCGCGGTCGGCGTCGACACCAGCGATGTCAATCGTATGGACCTTGGCCCGGACGTACGGCTCGAAACGCGGCGCGTTGTGCCGAATCGGGATATCGCCGAGTACCTGATCGAGGTCGACCGGCTGCAACGGGCAGCCGGGCGCGAACGCCAGAAATCGCTGCTGAATGCGCCGCTGGCGGATGCCGGCGACTGAGCCGGCTCCGGCAGCGGCAGGCCTTGCGGCCTAGCGCATCGCGATGACGACGATTTCGTCGAGCGTCGTGACGGGGGTGATCGGCCCGACTTCGACGACGCCGCCGGGCGCCGCGAACAGGTACTCGCGATCCATCACGAGCGCGGTGACGCCGAGGATCGCGAATGCGACGAGGGCGCTGATCATTCCATGAATCCCGAATTTCCTGCTGTACATGAGGGGGTCCTCTTTTCGGGTCGCCGTTGGTTACTGTGATCCCGCATACGTCAAAATGGTTGGAACGGGCTCACAGATCGGGGAGTCGACCGCGTAGGAAAGGCTTTTGTAGCCCCGGTGAGCGGGGTGTCGATCCGGACGGTCCCCGATCGACTATCCATTAAGGTAAGGAGCGATGAGCCAATCCCCATATCGCTGGGTCATCGTCGCGGCAGGCGGCCTCTTGGGCTGCGTCGCGTTCGGCGCCATGTTTTCGCTGCCGGTGTTCCTGCGGTCGATCGCGCAGGACACGGGCTGGTCGATCACGGGCGTCTCGAGCGCGATGACGATCGCCTTCGTGACGATGGCCGTCGGCAGCATCGCCTGGGGCAGTCTGTCGGACAGGCTGGGGCCCCGGATCGTCGTCCTCGCAGGCTCGGTTCTCCTGGCTGCCGGCCTCGCACTCGCGAGCCGCACCCGGTCGCTCCTCGCGTTTCAGCTTTTCTTTGGCCTTCTCATCGGCGCGAGCACCTCGGCGATCTTTGCCCCGATGATGGCCTGCGTCACCGGCTGGTTCGAGACGCGCCGGAGCCTCGCGGTGTCGCTCGTCTCCGCGGGCATGGGCATGGCGCCGATGACCATGTCACCGCTGGCGGCCTGGCTCGTGACGCACCAGAGCTGGCGGATGTCGATGCTGATCATCGCCGCCCTGGTGGCAGCCGTCATGATTCCCGTCTCGTTCCTCGTGCGGCGGCCACCGGCGCTGGAAAGCCATGCCGCCGCGAGCGTGCCGCAGCAGGATTCGGCGCCGGATATGACGCGCGGGCAAGCGTTGCGCTCGCCGCAGTTCCTGATCCTCATGATCACGAATTTCTTCTGTTGCGCCGCGCACTCCGGCCCGATCTTCCACACCGTGAGCTACGCGGTGACCTGCGGCATACCGCTGATGCTGGCGGTGTCTATATATAGCGTGGAGGGACTCGCGGGCCTCGGCGGCCGCGTCGCGTTTGGCCTGCTTGGCGACCGCTTTGGAGCGAAGCGCGTCCTGGTCATCGGGCTGCTTGTCCAGGCGTTCGGCACGCTGGCCTACCTCATGGCACGCGAGCTCGCGACGGTGTAGAACGTCGCGATGTTCGGCTTCATCTACGCGGGCGTCATGCCGCTCTATTCCGTCATCGCGCGCGAGAA
>Ga0075428_100009016_pt1 | contig 11067 bp, 11 predicted proteins | sample RhiMetdeltSRZDD2_FD_75291 | JGI IMG/M metagenome (GOLD analysis project Ga0075428, IMG submission 75291) | Populus rhizosphere microbial communities from Tennessee, USA - Rhizosphere MetaG P. deltoides SRZDD2 | ecosystem: Host-associated > Plants > Roots > Rhizosphere > Soil | place: USA... | reverse complement strand
GTGGTGCTCGGCAACCCAGTAGCGGTGATAGCCGAGGCGGTCCGCCGCTTCCGCGAGCTGCAGGGTTTCGTGGACGGCATCGGCCGGGCTCCCGCCGCTCCGGACGGGCGATTGATCGAGGATGCTGAGGTGCGCCATGAGGCGCGTCCTATGTTATCAAGGAGCATGGTCACCAACGACGAGCGGGCCACGTTCATCGACCGCCGCCAGCGGTTCGCGGAGACCATCGGCGACGGTCTCGCCATCGTGCCGGGCGCGCGCGAGGTCAGCCGGAACAGCGACGTTCACTACGAGTTCCGGCAGGACTCCGATTTCTATTTTCTGACCGGCTTCGACGAGCCGGACGCGGTCGCCGTGTTCAATCCCGCGCACGCCAAGGAGCGCTACGTGCTCTTCGTCCGCCCGCGCGACCGGCAGACCGAGATCTGGACCGGGCGGCGCGCGGGCGTCGAAGGCGCGGTGGCGACGTACGGCGCGGACGCCGCGTACCCCATCGAGCAGCTCGACGGCAAGCTCCGCGAATACGCGCTGGATCGCGCGACGCTGTACTACCGCCTCGGCAACGGCGCCTACGACGCGCGGGTCACGCGTCTGGTCGGCGACCTCCGCGCCGCGCGCGCGCGGGGTCACACGCCGCCCACGCGCATCGAGGACATCGCGCCGATCCTCGGCGAGCTGCGGCTGCGCCGCTCGGCCGCCGAGCTCGCGCGCCAGCGGCGCGCGTGCGAGATCAGCCGCGCGGGTCACATCGAAGCGATGCGGATCGCGCGGCCGGGACTCCACGAGTACCAGGTGCAGGCCGCGCTCGAGTACGTCTTCCGCGCGCTCGGCTCGGCCCGCAACGGCTATCCGTCGATCGTGGCCTCCGGCGCGAACGCGTGCATCCTCCACTACACGGAGAACCGGCGCCGCATGGAGGATGGCGATCTGCTCCTGGTGGACGCCGGCTGCGAGTATGGCTATCACAGCGCCGACATCACACGGACCTTTCCCGTCAACGGACGGTTCTCGGCGCCACAGCGCGCGATCTACGAGATCGTGTTACGCGCGCAGCTGGCCGCCCTCGCCGCCGTCCGTCCCGGCGTCCGCTACGAGACCATTCACGACGCCGCCCGGCGTGTGCTCGCGGAAGGCCTGGTCGCGCTCGGTCTGCTTCCGCGCGGACTCGACGATTCGCTCGCCATGCATCACTACCGCGAGTTCTACATGCACGGGACCGGACACTGGCTCGGGATGGACGTCCACGACGTGGGCGACTATCGCATCCTGCGCGCGTCCCGCGTCCTCGAGCCGGGCATGGTGCTCACCGTGGAGCCGGGGCTTTACTTCGACCCCGAGCGCGAGCGCGTCACGTTTCACCTGCGCGAGTACAGCGAGGAGGAGGCGTGGGAGCGCCGCGACCGCCTCGGCGCCGCCGCCGCCCGGGCCCTCGAGGAGGAGGAGAAGGCGAAGGCCGCCACGGTCGAGCACGCCGTGCCGAGCGAGTTCCGTGGCATCGGCGTGCGCATCGAGGACGACGTGCTCGTCACGCAGACCGGCGCCGAGGTGTTGACGGCAGGCACGCCGAAAACGATCGAGGACGTCGAGCAGACGTGCGCGGAGCCGTCGCGACTGCCGCTCCTCTGATGGTCACGTCTCGCCGCGCCGCCTGAGCGGCGTCAGGGCGTGGACGCGGGCGTCTCCCACCATGGGAAGAACGGCGGCATGTCCTTGCTCGGGCGCCCCGTGAATCTCGGCGGCCGCTTTTCCAGGAATGCGGTGATGCCCTCGCGGGCGTCGGCGGAGCGACCGGTCCAGAACATCCCCTGGGAATCGATGAGGTGGGCATCGTGCGGATGCTCCGCGCCGAGCATCCGCCACAGCATCTGACGGGCGAGGGCGACCGACACCGCGGACGTGGTGGACGCGATTTCCCGCGCGAGTGACCGGGCCGCCGGCACCAACTCGTCGGGCGCCAGCACCCGGCTCACGAGGCGACCCGCGAGCGCCTCCTCTGCGCTGAACACGCGGCCGGTCATGATCCACTCCGCGGCCTGGCTGATCCCGACCAGACGGGGCAGGAACCACGTGCTGCACGCCTCCGGCACCACCCCGCGCCGCGCGAAGACGAAGCCGATGCGGGCGGCGGTGGAGGCGAGGCGGACGTCCATCGGCAGCGTGAACGTGATGCCGAAGCCCACGGCGGGGCCGTTGATGGCCGCGATCACGGGTTTCCGCATGTCGAAGATCCTCAAGGTCACCCGGCCGCCGCCGTCGCGGTGCTCGGCGGCGGAACGCGCCGCGCCGCGCGCCGAGGCGTCGAAGGTCGCGCCGCCCGCGCTGAGGTCGGCACCGGCGCAGAACGCGCGTCCGGCGCCGGTCACGATGACGGCGCGGACGGTGTCATCGGCGTCGGCGCGATCGAACGCGACGAGCAGCTCCTCCAGCATCGTCGTCGTGAGCGCGTTCAGCCGCTCCGGCCGCGCGAGCGTGATCGTGCACACGGCGTCCTCGATCTCGTAGCGAATCTCCTGGAACGTCACGGCGGGGATTGTACGCCGCTGCGCCATGAGTCGTGGCATCCGCTTGCGGCGTGTGCCATCGTGGGAGGCAGCAAGGAGGACGCGATGAGCGTGGTGCCCGATGGGCTGATCCAGTCCCTGGAAGATGTCGCCACTCGGCTCCGCATCGACTCGATCCGTGCGACCACCGCCGCCGGCAGCGGCCATCCGACGAGCTGTGCCTCGGCTGCCGATCTCGTGGCGGCGACCTTCTTCGCAGCCATGCGCTTCGATCCCGATCACCCGCGCGCGGTGACCAGCGATCGCTTCGTGCTCAGCAAGGGCCACGCGGCGCCCGTGCTGTACGCGGCGTGGGCGGAGGTGGGCCTGGTGAAGCGCGATGAGCTGACCACCCTGCGTCAGCTCGACAGCGACCTCGAGGGCCATCCCACGCCGCGGCTGCCGTTCGTCGATGTCGCCACCGGCTCCCTCGGTCAGGGGCTCGGCGTGGGCATGGGCTTGGCACTCGGCGCGCGCCTCGCTGGTGCCGACGCGCGGACGTTCGTGCTCCTCGGCGACGGCGAGACCGCGGAGGGCTCGGTGTGGGAAGCGGCGGAGACCGCCGCTCATCACCATGTCGAGAATCTCATCGCCATCGTGGACGTGAACGCGCTCGGCCAGTCGGGACCGACCATGCTCGGCCACGATGTGCGCGCGTACCAGCGGAGGTTCGCGGCGTTCGGCTGGCGCGCGCAGATCATCGACGGTCACGACATGGCGCAAATCGTCGCCGCTCTCCGTCGTGCCCGCCGCGCGCGAGGGGCGCCGAGCGCGGTCATCGCGCGTACGGTCAAGGGCAAGGGCATCGAGGGCGTGGAAGGGCTCGAGGGCTGGCACGGCAAGCCGCTGCCGAACGACGCCGCCGAGAAGGCGATCGCCGTTCTGGAGCGCCGATTGCACCATCTCCCGCCCCCGCCGATCGCGCGGCCGCGATCCTCGCGGCCGGCGACCACGCCACCGCCCGCCGCCAACGTGCCCGATGTTCCGGGCGGCGAGGTGGCGACGCGCGAGGCGTACGGCACCGCGCTCGTGCGCGTGGGGGCGCGAGATCCGCGCGTGGTCGCCCTCGACGGCGACGTGAAGAACTCGACGTACGCGGAGCGCTTCCTGCAGGCGTTCCCCGATCGCTTCGTGGAAGCGTTCATCGCCGAGCAGAACATGGTGAGCGTCGCCGCCGGCCTCGCCGCTCAGGGGCGCGTGCCGTTCGCGTCGTCCTTCGCCTGCTTCCTGTCGCGCGCGGCCGACCAGCTCCGGATGGCCGGCATCTCGCGCAGCAATCTCAAGCTGTGCGGCTCGCACGCGGGCGTCAGCATCGGCGAGGACGGTCCCTCGCAGATGGCGCTCGAGGACCTCGCGATCTTCCGCGCCGTGCCGGAGGCGGTCGTGTTCTATCCGGCCGACGGTGTGTCCACCGACGCCTGCGTGCAGCTCGCGGCCGCTCACACGGGGATCGTGTACATCCGGACCACGCGCATGAAGACGCCCGCCGTGTACCCCGCAGACGAGACGTTCACGGTGGGCGGATCGAAGACGCTGCGCGCGAGCGACGGGGACCGGCTGACCATCGTCGCCGCCGGTATCACGCTGCACGAGGCGCTTGCCGCCCACGCCGACCTCGCCGCGGCCGGGATCCCGGTGCGCGTGATCGATCTCTACTGCGTGAAACCGGTCGATGCCGCGGCGTTGCTCGCGGCTGCGCGCGCCACCGGCAATACGCTGCTCACAGTGGAGGACCACTATCGCGAAGGCGGTCTCGGCGACGCCGTGCTGGAAGCGGTCGCGGACGCGGGCGTCATCACACATCGCCTCGCCGTGCGCGAGATCCCGCGCAGCGGGCCGCCGCGCAAGCTGCTCGAGCGTTACGGCATCGGGCGCGGCGCCATCGTCACCGAAGTGCGAAGGATCGTCGGCGCCCGGAGCTGACCGGGGGTGTCGGCCGAGCGCGAAGGAGCGGGAACACAGCGGGAGCAAGGAGACGGCCATGCTGAAGGATTCGACGTACGACCTCATGGAAGCGGCCACGGTGATCTCCAAGGGTCGGCACCGCTACGAGACGTTCAAGAAGGACGCGAAGGAGTGCCAGCACTTCGAGCGGGAAGCGGTGGCGAAGAGCGCGGCGTGAGAGGTGTCCTCGCCGCCGCCGCCGCCGGCGCCGCCCTCATGTACCTCCTCGATCCCGAGCGGGGCGGGCGTCGGCGGTCGCTCGTTCGCGACCAGGCGCTCCGCATGGCGCGGCGGACGGGCGACGCGTTCGACGTGACGTCGCGCGATCTCACGAACCGGGCGCGCGGCGTGGTCGCCGATCTCCAGGCGCGCTTCCGCGACACGCCGGTGAGCGACGACACGTTGCGCGCCCGCGTTCGCGCTCGCCTGGGCGCGGTCGTGGGGTATGCCGGCGCCATCGACGTGGAGGTGGTGGCAGGCGCGGTGACGCTCCGCGGTCCCGCGCTCGCCCACGACGTGGAACACCTCCTCCGTCGCGTGCGCGCGGTGCGCGGTGTCCGCGACGTCGATCATCGGCTCCAGGTCCATCCGGAGGCGGCGGGAGTCCCCGGACTCGAACGCGCGCATCGCGTGCCGCGCGGCGGTGAGGTGTTCGAGCTGATGCAGGACCACTGGTCCCCGGCGGCGCGGGTGCTCACGAGCGTCGGCGGCGCCGTCCTCGTAGTGGGGGGGCTGAGTCGTCGCGACGCGGTGGGCCTCGTCATCACGACGGCGGGGGTGGTGATCGTGGCGCGCGCGGTGAGCAACGTGCCGATGGCCCGGCTCGCGGAGGCGGCGGAGCGAGCCGCGCGCGAGCTGAGCGCGCCCTGATCTCAGAACTCGACGAGCACCTTCATGACGGGCGCGCCCGCGAGCGTCTGCTCCATCGCCGCACCCAGGTCCTCGAGCGGAATGTGACCGCTCACGAGCGGCGCCAGCGTCACCGCGCCGGCGGCGGCGAGGCGTAGCGCCTCCTCCCAGTCCTCACGCGCGTAGAGCCGGCTTCCGTGCATGGTGAGCTCGCGCGCGAACATCTCGTAGAGATTCACCGGCACCGGCTCCGCGTGAATACCGACGATGCTGATCGTTCCCCACACGCGCACGACGTCGGGGAGCCGGCGCACGGCGCTCGCGTTGCCGGTGACCTCGAACGCGACATCGACCCCCACGCCGTCCGTCCACTCGCGCACGAGCTTCACGACGTCGGCGTCGGGGCCGGTCGTGTCGAGGCCGAGGCGTTTCAGGAGATCGAGACGATAGGCGTTGAGCTCGGTCGTGATCACCTCGGCGCCGCGGGCGCGGCACACCATCGCGATGAGGGCGCCGATGGGTCCCCCGCCGACGACGAGCACGCGATCGCCGGCGGCGACGCCGGCACGGCGCACGTCGTGAACGGCCACTGCGAGCGGCTCGATGAGCGCCGCCTGGTCGTCGGCGAGGCCGTCGGGCACGTGCAGCAGCCGCGCCGCCGGCACCGCCCAGTATTCCTGCATGCCGCCCGGCAACTCCACGCCGAGCACCCGCAATCGATAACAGAGGTACGCGGCGCCCATGCGGCAGGCGCGACATTCGCCGCACATGCGCAAGGGCTCCGCGACCACGCGCTCACCGGCGGCGAACCCGCTGCCGGCGGGCGCGCTGACCACCTCCGCCAGCGTCTCGTGTCCGATCACGCCCCCGCGAGGGATCCGATGGTCGAGGTGCCCCTGATAGATGTGGAGGTCGGTGCCGCAGATCCCGACGCGACGGACGCGCAGCAACGCCTCGTCCGCTGCCGGGCTCGGCACGGGAGCGCGCACGGTCGTGAACCGCCGCGCGCCCTCGTAGACGCTTGCCCGCATGGTGTCCGCGCGCGGCACCGACCGACTCCCGCTATTTCGGCTGGGGCGTGAGGCGGAGATACGGCGTGAGCGCCTTCCAGCCCTTGGGGAAGCGCGTTTTTGCCTCGTCGTCGGAGACGGCGGGGACGATGATGACGTCCTCTCCCTGCTTCCAGTTCACCGGCGTCGCCACCTTGTGGGCGTCGGTGAGCTGCAGGGAGTCGATCACGCGCAGGATCTCGTCGAAGTTGCGGCCCGTGGTCTGCGGGTAGGTGATCATGAGCCGGATCTTCTTCTGGGGATCGATCAGGAACACCGTGCGGACCGTGTACACCTCGTCGTGCGCGGGATGCACCATGCCGTAGAGGTCGGCAACGGTGCGCTTGGGGTCGGCGATGATCGGGAAGTTCGGGGCGTAGCCCTGCGTCTTCTCGATATCCTTCGCCCAGCCCGCGTGAGATTCGACGGGATCGATGGAGAGGCCGATCGGTTTCACGTTGCGCTTGTCGAACTCGGGCTTGAGGCGCGCCACGTAGCCGAGCTCGGTCGTGCAGACGGGCGTGAAGTCCCGGGGATGAGAGAAGAGGACGGCCCAGCTGTTGCCGATCCACTCGTGGAAGCGGATCGGGCCAGCGCTGCTGTCCGCCGTGAAGTCGGGAGCGATATCGCCAAGTCGGAGCGCCATCTGAATCCTCCTTATCTAGCTGTCCACGCCAGATCATACTCTTGACAATACCGATCGACAATGGGTAGTTTCCCTGGCATGGCACTGTTCCCTATCTTTCTCGAGCTGGCCGGACGGCCTTGCCTCGTCGTCGGGGGTGGGGCAGTCGCGGTCCGAAAGGTTCAGGGCCTGCTGCAGGCCGAGGCGAGCGTCACCGTCATCAGCCCGACCCTGACCGGGCAGCTCGCGGGGCTGCTCGCGGCGGGGGGGATCGAGCACCGACCGCGGCCGTATCGAGACGGAGATCTCGGAGGCTTCGTCCTTGCCTTCGCGGCCACCGATGACGACGCCGTCAACGCCGCCGTCGCCGCCGAGGGTCGCCGCGCCGGCGTGTGGGTGAACTCGGCGGATGATCCCGCGCATTGCGACTTTTTCCTGCCGTCGCTCCTGCGCCGCGGTCGTCTCACCGTTGCCGTCGGTACCGGCGGCGGTAGCCCCGCCCTCGCACGCGCGGTCCGCGAGGCGCTCGAAGCCCACCTTCCCCCCGAGTACGCCACCCTCGCGGACGTGACGATCGAGGTCCGGGACGAGCTCCGCGGCCGGGCCGGGAGTCCCGATGCGGAGCGGTGGCGGCGTGCTCTCGGTCCGGACCCGCGGCTGTTGATCGGTGGCGGCAAGCGCGCCGAGATCAAGCGTCGGCTGGTTCAGCGCCTGGAAGAAACGGCGTGAAGACGGGCGCGGTGGCCCTGGTCGGCGCCGGTCCCGGGGATCCCGGGCTGATGACCGTGCGCGGGCTGGAGCTGCTACGTCGCGCGGACGTGATCGTGTACGACCGCCTCGTGGATGTTCGCCTCCTCGACGAAGCGCCGGCGGCCTCGCGCGTGTTCGCGGGGAAGGCCACGGGTGACCATCCGTTGCCGCAAGAGCAGATCAACGCGTTGCTCATTCACCACGCTCGGTGCGGCCGGCGCGTGGTGCGTTTGAAGGGCGGCGATCCGTTCGTCTTCGGTCGCGGCGGCGAAGAGGCAGACGCGCTCGCCCGCGCCGGCATCCCGTACGAGATCGTCCCCGGTGTGAGCGCCGCCGTCGCGGTCCCCGCGTACGCCGGGATTCCCCTCACGTACCGCGGTATTGCTTCGTCGTTCGCGGTCGTGACCGGTCATGAGGACGGGTGCAAGGGCGACGGCGCCGTGAACTGGCAGCGGCTCGCCACCGGCGTGGACACGCTCGTCATCCTGATGGGTCTGCGAAGCCTGCCCCGCATCGCGCACGCGCTCATCGCGTACGGCCGGGCGCCGAGCACCCCGGTCGCGCTCGTCCGCTGGGGAACGACCGAGATGCAGGAAACTCTTACCGGACGTCTCGACGAGATCGCCGACCGGGCGCGGGCGGCGGCGCTCGAGCCACCGGTGGTGATCGTGGTCGGCGATGTCGTGAACCTGCGCAAGAATTTGTCCTGGTTCGAGACCGGCGTGCTCGAGCTCGCGCTGACCGAGTCTCGTTGATTCCGATGGCAGCGTCCGTGCATAGATGCGTGATGACGCGCGGGTTGTCGCTGGGGACCGCTCGCGCGACGCCCTTATTGTGACGCCGTCCATAGGTGCCGCCGTACGCTCGGGCGGGCTGCGTACACGCCGCCGCCGGCCCGGCGGGTCAACCGTGGGTGGCCGCGTGCTACTGTGTGTCCGCCCCGGTGATTCTCGCCGTCGCGCCGGGCCAGGAGAGGAAGCTATGCCTAGATGGTTGCTCGCCTCGCTGTCCGTGCTGGCCGTGTTGCTCGCTGTTGCCGCTTGCGCCAAGCGGCCTGCCCTCACGCAGGCCTCCGCTCCTGCTCCGACCGGGGTCGTGGCGGCGCCGCCGACTCCACCGCCGGCGCGGCCGGAACCCGCGCCGCTGGCGCCCGCTCCGGCCCCGCTAGCTCCGGAGCCCGCACCGGCACCGACGCCACCGCCCACGGCCGCTCCCGCGCCGCCGCCGCCGAAGCCGCAGCCGGCCGAGTTCACGACGGTCACCGCCCTGCGTGACGTCCACTTCGACTTCGACAAGTCGGAGATCAAGCCGGAGGCCGCGCGCATCCTCGACAGCAACGCGGACTGGCTCCGCACGAACGGCGATTACATCGTGCTCATCGAGGGACACTGCGACGAGCGTGGGACCAACGAGTACAACCTCGCCCTCGGAGAACGCCGTGCCCGCGCCGCCATGGATTACCTGACATCGAAGGGGATCGCCGGCAATCGACTCCAGATCATCAGCTACGGCGAGGAGCGACCGCTCTGCCACGACCACAACGAGGCGTGCTGGGCGAGGAATCGCCGCGACCACTTCCTCGTCAAGGCGCGCTGATCGTCATCCCGTCACGGCCCCGAGCCACGGCGCCTCCGCGCGGCGCCGTCGCTCGAAGGCCGTGATGGCGTCTCCGTACTCCTGGGTGAGCTCGATGTCGTCGAGACCCCGCCGCAGCGCTTCCTTCCGGAACCCGTCGATCTCGAAGCCGTAGCGCGTTCCGTCGGGACCGATCACCATCTGCGCATCGAGGTCCACGGTCATGGTCGCGCCGGGACGCTCGTGGAGCTGCCGGCGCAGCGTGTCCGCGATGGCGGCGGCGACGCGCACCGCGAGCACCCCGTTCTTGCCGCAGTTCTCGGAGAAGATGTCGCCGAAGCTCGGCCCGATCACAGAGCGAATGCCGTAGGCGGAGAGCGCCCACACCGCCATCTCGCGCGAGGAGCCGCAGCCGAAGTTCTCGGCGGCGACGACGATGCGCGCATTGCGGTACGGCATCTGATTCAGGACGAAGTCCGGCCGCTCCTCACCCTTGGCATCGAAGCGGACGTCGTGAAAGAGGTAGCGCGCGTACTCGGCGCCCTCGCGCGGCTTGCGCAGGAAGCGGGCGGGGATGATGCGATCGGTGTCCACGTGGGGGAGATCGATCGGCACCGCGACGGCGGTGAGACGCGTGAACGGTTCCACGTCAGCGCCCGAGTTCGCGCACGTCGGTGAGGCGCCCGGTCACGGCGGCGGCCGCCGCCATCGCGGGCGACATCAGATGCGTGCGCGCGCCCTTGCCCTGCCGCCCCTCGAAGTTTCGATTGGACGTGGAGGCGACGCGCTCGCCCTCGCGCGCGGTCTCACCGTTCATGCCCACGCACATCGAGCAGCCCGCCTCGCGCCACTCGAACCCGGCCTCCCGAAACACGCGATCCAGTCCCTCCGTCTCGGCGGCCCGCTTCACCAACCCGGAACCGGGAACGACCCAGGCGGGAACGACCGCGCGGCGGCCACGCGCGACCGCTGCCGCCGCGCGCAGGTCGTCGAGGCGACTGTTCGTACAGGAGCCGATGAAGACGCGATCGACGTTGACGTCGGTCAGCGCCGTGCCCGGCGCGAGGCCCATGTAACCGAGCGCGCGCTCCATGCTCTGCCGCCGCGCGGTGTCGGGCTCGCGGCCGGGATCCGGCACCCGGGCTTCGATCGGCAATGCGTCTTGCGGACTCGTGCCCCAGGTGACTGTGGGCGCGACGGTCGCCGCGTCGAGCGTGACCTCGCGGTCGAAGACGGCGGCGGGGTCGCTCGGGAGCGCGCGCCACTGCGCGAGCGCCTGCGCCCAGTGCTCGCCCTTGGGAGCGTAGGGCCGACCGTCGAGGTAGGCGAACGTGGTCTCGTCAGGAGCGATCATGCCCGCCCGCGCTCCCGCTTCGATCGACATGTTGCAGACGGTCATCCGCTCCTCCATCGACATGGCGCGGATGGCGGAGCCGGCGTACTCGATGGCGTGGCCCACGCCGCCGCCCGCCCCGATGGTCATGATGATCGTGAGGATCACGTCCTTGGCGGCGACGCCGAAGCCGAGACGGCCGTCCACGGTGACCCGCATCACGTTCGGTTTGCGTTGCCACAGCGTCTGGGTGGCGAGCACGTGCTCGACCTCGGTGGAACCGATGCCGAAGGCGAGCGCACCGAAGGCGCCGTGGGTAGCGGTGTGGGAGTCGCCGCACACGAGGAGGAGGCCGGGCAGCGTCAGGCCCTGCTCGGGGCCGATGACGTGCACGATGCCGCG
>Ga0075428_100009015_pt1 | contig 11068 bp, 15 predicted proteins | sample RhiMetdeltSRZDD2_FD_75291 | JGI IMG/M metagenome (GOLD analysis project Ga0075428, IMG submission 75291) | Populus rhizosphere microbial communities from Tennessee, USA - Rhizosphere MetaG P. deltoides SRZDD2 | ecosystem: Host-associated > Plants > Roots > Rhizosphere > Soil | place: USA... | reverse complement strand
ACGGCGTTCGAGGTGATCCCGTAGCGGCCGTTCTCGATCGCGATCGCCTTCGTGAACCCGAGCACGCCGCCCTTGGCGGCGGAGTAGACGGCGGAGCCGCTCGATCCCACGCGGCCGGCCTCGGAGGACACGTTCACGATCCGCCCGCGGCGGCGCTCCTGCATGCCCGGCAGCACCGCGTGCGTGCAGGCGATCACACCCACGAGGTTCACCGCGAGCACGCGCTGCCAGAGCGCCTCGTCCGTGTCCGTGAACCAGCTCCACTCGTCGTAGCCGGCGTTGTTCACGAGCACGTCCACGGGCCCGAGCTCGCGCTCCGCGCCCTCCACCGCCGCGCGCACCGAGTCGGTCGAGCGCACGTCGAGCTCGAAGGCCGCGCCGTCAACCTCGTCGGCGACTCCTCGGGCGCCGTCGAGGTTCACGTCCGTCACGGCCACGCGGGCGCCCTCGGCGGCCAGCCGCCGGCAGGTGGCGGCGCCGATGCCGGACGCGCCTCCGGTCACGAGTGCTGTTCGGTCAGCGAGTCGCATCGGGCGGGCTCGGCAGACTACTCGCAATGGAGTCGGTGGTGGTGCTGTCCGGCGGGAGCGGCGGAGCGAAGCTCGCGCGGGGGCTCGCCGACGCGTGCGACCAGCTCACGGTCGTGGCCAACACCGGCGACGACGTGGAGATGTACGGCGTGCACGTGTCCCCCGACCCGGACCTCGTGACCTACTGGCTCGCGGACGAGATCGACGAGCGCGGCTGGGGGTTGAGGGACGACAGCTGGCAGGTGATGGACGCGCTCGAGCGCGCCGGGCGCGATCCCTGGTTCCGCCTGGGCGACCGCGACCTCGCGATGTGCATGCTGCGGACCGAGCGCCTGCGCGCGGGTCACACGCTCACCGAGGCGCACCAGCACGTCGTGGACGCGATGGGCGTGAGCGCGCGCGTGCTGCCGATGAGCGACCAGCAGGTCTCGACCTGGGTCGGCGCTCGAGGGCGCGTGCTCCCCTTTCAGGAGTTCATGATCGTCGAGCGCGCCGAGGGGCCGATCGACGCGGTCGAGCTGCGCGGCCTGAAGCGCGCGCACCCGTCCGATGCCGTGCTTCAGGCGATCGCGGGGGCCGAGGCGATCGTGATCGGCCCGTCGAATCCGGTCATCTCGATCGGGCCGATCCTCGCGCTGCCGGGGATGCGCGAGGCGCTGCGGGCGGCCCCGGCGCCGGTCGTGGCCGTGAGCCCGTTCGTGGGCGGCGGCTCGCTGAAGGGACCGACCGTGGCGTTCTGCGAGCAGGCGGGCATCGAGCCGACCGCCGCGGGCGTCGCGCGCGCCTACGCCGAGGTGATCGACGGCGTCGTGGCCGACGAGGCGGTGGAGGGCGTGCCTGGGCAGGTCACGGACACGCTGATGGAGACCGCCGAGGACCGCGCCCGCGTCGCGAGCGAGGTCGTGGACTTCGCGGCATCACTCAACGGTTGAGATGTACGCTGCGCGGCACGGCACGCACGATCGCCATCCTCCCCGTCAAGAGCTTCGGCGCTGCGAAGCAGCGCCTGGCCGACATGCTCGGTGCGGGCTCGCGGCAGGCGCTCGCCCAGGCGATGTTCAGCGACGTGCTCAGCACGCTGCGCCGCGTACCGGGCCTCGACGAGATCGCGGTGGTCACCGGCGACCGGGCGGCGGAGTCAGCCGCATCTGGCGGGCGCGTGACCGTGCTCCACGACAGCGCGCAGACCGGCCAGTCGAATGCCGCCCTGATCGGAATCCGGCACGCCCTCGAGGCGGGTTGCGACCGCGCCGTGCTCGTGCCGGGCGACACGCCGCTGCTCGAGCCGGATGAGGTCGCCCGCCTGATCGGCGGCGCGCGTGGCGTGGTGATCGTCCCCGACCGTCACGGGACGGGCACGAACGCGCTCGTGCTCTGGCCCCCTGATGCGATTGAGCCCAGCTTCGGGCCCGATAGCTTCGCGCGCCATCTGGCGGCGGCGGAGGCGGCGGGCGTGCCCCACCGGCCGGAGCAGGTGCCGGGCCTGGCCCTCGACGTGGACACACCCGACGACCTTGCCGAGCTGGCGGCGGCGCTCGAGGCCCGGCGCGGCCACGCGCCGTCCACGCGCGGGGCCCTGAACCAGCTCGAGCGTGCCGGAGCATGGACGTCCGGCGTGCGGGCCTCGGCCTGACCGCGCTCAGCGTCACGCCGCTCGCCGCGCTGCCGCCCGTCCGGCCGGGTGACGACCTCGCGGGCCTGGTGGCGGCGGCCGCCCCGAACGACCTCAGCGACGGCGACGTGCTGGTGCTGGCCCACAAGGTGGTCTCGAAGGCCGAGGGCCGGGTCCGCCGCCTCGAAGCGATCGACCCCGGCGAGCGGGCTCGCGAGCTTGCGCGCGAGCACGACAAGGACGCGCGGCTCGTTCAGGCCGTGCTGGACGAGTCGGCGGAGCTGCTGAGAGCGGTCGACGGCACGCTCATCTGCGTGACCCACCACGGCTTCGTCTGCGCGAACGCCGGCGTGGACCAGTCGAACGCGTCGGCGGAGGGCGGCGAGCTCGTGCTGCTCCCGGAGGCCCCGGACCGCTCTGCGGCGCGCCTGCGCGACGGCATCGCCGAGGCGCTCGGCGTGCGGCCGGCGGTGGTGATCGCGGACTCCTTCGGGCGCGCCTGGCGGCTGGGGCAGACGGACGTGGCGATCGGCGCGGCCGGGCTCGTGCCGCTGGACCAGTGGATCGGGCGGCCCGACGCGTTCGGGCGCGAGCTGCGGGTGACCTCGATCGCCGTGGCCGACTGCGTCGCGGCGGCCGCTGACCTGGCGCGCGCGAAGGACTCGCTGGAGCCGGTGGTGCTGGTGCGCGGCCTCGAGCGCTTCGTCACGGGCGAGGACGGACCCGGTGCCGGCGCGCTGAAGCGGCCGCCCGAGCAGGACCTGTTCCGCTAGCCGCCTATAGGCGCGCGTGGATTCGAGCCCCAGAAGATCTGCGTCCCGACCATCCCGACCAGATGGACCATGACGGTGTTGAGGACCATCGACTTCGCCGTGGCGGTGCCCACGCCGACCGGCCCGCCGCTCGCGTTGTAGCCGTAGTAGCAGCCCACGAGCACGATCACGGTGGCCATCGCCATACCCTTGATCAGGCTGTAGAACAGGTCGGGCGGGTTCTGGAACATCCAGAAGATCAGGAAGAAGCCGCCCGACGATGTCTCGCCCACCTGCTGCACGACGGCGACGTACGAGGCGAGGTAGCCGGCCCCCACCGCGACGACGTAGATGAACGGCAGCACCATCCACGCCGCGAACAGGCGCGTGGCGCACAGGAACAGCAGCGAGTCGATCCCCATCACCTCGAGGGCATCGATCTCGTCGGAGATGCGCATCGCGCCGATCTCGGCCACGAGGCCGGTGCCGACCTTCGCCGACATCATGTAGCCGAAGGCGTAGGGCATGATCTCGCGCAGGTCGCACCAGGCGCTGAAGACGCCCGCGTAGGCGGGCGCCCCGGTGGAGCGGCTGAAGTAGGCGCCCTCGATCCCGCACTGGAGCCCGAGGATGAACGCGAGCCCCCAGATCACGAGTGCCGAGCCGAGGATCAGAATTCCGGCCTGGCGCAGGGTCTCGCCGAAGAAGCGCAGCACCCGCCCGCCGAACACGCCGCTGAGCACGCGGCCGCTGAACTTGGCGATCTCGCCGAACGCCGCGACCCACTCGCGCGGCGTGGCGGTCAGCTCTCTTACAGCGGGTTGACGAGCCACATCTCGCTGAAGAAGAAGAACCAGATCGCCATCAGCACGAGCGCGGCCGTGGCCGAGAGGGTCATCGCCACGTCGATGAGCGCGCGCGGCGCGCGCGCCCGGCGAACGCGGTTGCGCTCTTCACTTGAGCTGACGAGCCACGCCGAGCGGCGATGCCCGCTCGGGCCGTCGGCACCGCGGCTGCGCTCGTACATGTCGTTCACCCGGTAGAGCAGCCAGGCGAAGGCCGTCATCGCGAGCGGGATCCCGCCGAGCGTCGCGAACAGGAAGCCCTGCGCGGTGGTCGTCAGCTCACCCGCGAGCCACAGGCCGCCGAACGGGATGCCGATCCACAGTGCGGCGCTTCCCAGCACGATCGCGACGCCGAGCAGCGCCCTCATCGCGCCCGCCACTGAAGTCCGCTCGTCATGCGACTGTGCCAGCACAGTGCGCACACAGTATCACTGCTGTGCTGGTACAGTTCCACACGCGAGATGGGTGGCGCACTCGACCTACGCATTGACCGGGATGGCGACCTCCCGCTCGGCGCCCAACTTGCCGATCGTATCCGCGCCGCCGTCCAGAGCGGCCGGCTAAGCCCCGGCGACCGGCTTCCGAGCGTCCGCGAGCTGGCCGCGGGGGCGGGCGTGAACGTGAACACCGCGCGCGCGGTCTACGCGCGCCTCGAGTCCGAGGGCGTCGCGCGCAGCGAGCACGGCCGGGGAACCTTCGTCGCCACGGGCGCGCCGCCTGGCGAGGCCGCGCTGCGACGCGATTTGCGCCGGCAGATCGCTCAGCTGGAGGCGGCGCTGGTGAGGCTCCCGCCGCCCCCCGAGCCGACCGAGGCCAGCCCGCCCGCCGGCGCCGCGCTGCTCTCGACGGCGGACCTCGAGGCGATCCGCGACCGACTCCTGGAACGCCTAGACCAGCTCGACGCTCAGCGCGCCGAGGTGCTGCAAAGGCTCGAGGCGCTCGACGCCGAGCAGCCGTCCGACGAACCAGTGGGGGCGCCCGCCCCGCGCCGCTCCACGCCGAGCCTGGCCGGCGCGCGCATTCGCTGGGTCGGCGCCTAGCTCCGCACGAACGGGTCGGGCGCGCCGAGCTCCGTGAAGTCCCTCACCGCGTAGGGCTGACCGGGCACCCCGCCCACCACGAGCACGCGCATGCCGGAGTCGCCGGGGTAGAGCTTGCGCTTCGTGCCGGCCGAGACCCGCACCATCGTCTCGGGGTCGAGCGCAATCCGCTCGCCCTCGATGTCGATCTCGCCGTCCCCGCGCATCGTCACGTAGACCTCCTCCTGCCCGTCCTGGGAGTGGTCGTGCTCGGGATAGCCGTCCACGTTCGGCGGGAAGTCGATCACCTGGATGCCGAAGGAGGTGATCCCGAGCTCCGCTCGCGCCTTCTTGAACGAGCCCCGGACGATCGCCTCCATGTCGTCGATTCGCCTGACCGCGTAGTCCGCCATGCTGTGTTCTCCTTGGAGAGTGAGTAGCGTGATGCAACCCTACCGCCTCAACATCCTGAAGGGAATCCTCGCCTTCAGCGTCCTGTCCACCGCGGCCCACTACTCGCACAACTTCGTCGAGATGGACAGCTATCCGGGCGGCGGGCCGGTGGTGCAGGTGCTGATCGTCCTGTCCTGGCCGCTGCTCACCGCGATCGGGCTGTACGGGTACCGGCTCTACGCGCAGGGCCGCTACCGCGACGCCCACGTGCATCTGCTGATCTACTCGCTCACGGGGCTGATCACGCCGCTGCACTTCGTGTACGGCTCGCCCGACATCCCGGCGTTCTGGTACGCCACGATCTTCACCGACTTCCTCGCCGGTGCGTCGATCGTGGCGTTCGTGGTCTGGTCGGCTAGCCGACCGGCTCCGCGCCGCCTACGCCCTTCTTCCCAGGCGTGATGACGAGGTTGAAGTAGAGGAAGCCTGCGACCAGCGCGCCGAGCACGGGCGCCGCCACGTAGACCAGCAGGAAGTCGGCGGCGCCGCCGCTCCACTCGCCCGACACGATGGCCGGCCCGAAGCTGCGCGCGGGGTTGAAGCCGGCGCCCGTGAGCGGCGCCAGGACCATCACGCCCATGCCTAGTGCCGCGCCGATGGCGAGAGCGGCCCACTCCTTCGTCGCGCGCGGATTCACGGCCACGCCCACGATCACCCAGACCAGGAAGAAGGTGCCGAGCGCCTCGACGATCATGCCCGGGAAGATGTCCCCGTTCAGGCGGTCCGACACCGCCGTGACTCCGTAGTTGACCACCTTGCCCTCGTCCTCGAGCAGACCCTTGGTGAGCAGGGCGCCGGCCACGCCGCCGGCGAGCTGGGCCACGATGTAGATGAGCGCGTCGGGCGGCTTGATCTGGCGCAGGGCAGTCATCACGACCGTGACCGCCGGGTTGAAGTGGGCGCCCGAGATGAGCCCCAGCGTCTGGATCAGCCCGAACAGCACGAACGCGTGCACCAGGCCGATGACCGAGAAGTCGGTGAACCGCGCGGGGTCCGGGGACACGTAGAGCGAAACGACCGCGGTGATAAAGAACACGAGCAACAGCGTTCCGACGAACTCGGCGATATACGCCGCGGGCCCACGGTCCTGCACTTCGGTCACCTCCGGAGCGGAATTCATGGTGGTCAGCCGTACTGTTCGCCGCCGTGCGGAGATTCCTTTCCCTACTTGCCCTGCTCGCGTGCCTCGGCGGCTGCGGTGGCGACGACGGCGGGGGCAGCCCGCAGCGCGGCACGCTTGCGCTCGATTTCCAGCCGAACCCGGTTCACGCCGGGATCTACGCGGCCGACAACATCAGCATCCGCGTGCCCTCCGCGAGCACCGACTCGCTGAAGCTCCTGGCGGCCGGGCGCGCGGACATGTCTGTGGTGGACATCCACGACCTCGGGCTCGCGCGCGAGCGCGGCGCCGACATCGTCGGCGTCGGGGCGCTGGTGCAGCGCCCGCTCGCTGCGGTGATCACCCGCGGTTCGGACGTGCGCCGCCCGCGCGACCTGGAGGGACGGCGCGTGGGCGTGACGGGCCTGCCCTCGGATGACGCGGTCCTGCGCGCGGTGGTCGAGCAGGACGGTGGCAGCTTCGAGCGGGTGCGGCGCGTGACGATCGGCTTCTCGGCCGTGCCAAGCCTGATCACCGGGCGGGTGGACGCGGTCGTGTCGTTCTGGAACGCCGAGGGCGTCGCGCTACGCGAGCGCGGGGTTCAGACTCGGGAGTTCCGCGTGGACGCCTACGGGGCGCCGAGCTACCCCGAGCTGGTGCTGGCCGTGACCCGCGAGACGCTCAACGAGCGCGGCGAGCTGATCGACTCGATGCTGGCCGAGCTCGCGCGCGGCACCCGCGCCGCGCTTCGCCATCGCGACGCGACCATCGGGGAGCTCGTACAGGTGTCCGGCGCCGACGAGCCGCTCGTGCGCGCGCAGTTCGCGGCGGTGGCGCCCGCGCTAACGCCGCCGCTGCGGCTCGACCGCGAGGCGCTCGAGGGCTGGGCGCGCTTCGACGCGCGCTTCGGGATCCTGCGCAGCCCGCCCGACGTGACGCGCGCGTTCAGACTGCGCTAGAGCATCGACTCCACAAGCGCTGCCGCCTCGCGCGCCATCCGCGAACGCGGCACGACCCGCTCGAAGCCCGCCGCCTCGGCGCGCTGGCGCACGTCCTGCTCGACGTGCGAGTAGAACCCGAGCCGCGGCAGGCCCGCCTCCGCCGCCTGCTCGATCCGCGTGTCGGGCTCGTCCGTCAGGTCGACCACCAGCAGCTCAGCGTCGTCGCCGGGACCAACCGGCTCGTGTCCCGCCGCGCGCAGCGCTCCTTGGAGCTTCGAGCCGAAGAGCAGGTCGGGGCAGAGCAGCGCGACTCGCGCCATGATCAGCGCGCGCGCGGTGCGCGCGAGCACCCCGAGTTCACTGCGCGCGGCGGCGGTTGAACTCCTGGCGCACCGACTCGGGACGACCCCACATCTGCACGACCTCCACGCGCCCGGAGCGCGCCTCGCGCAGCACGAGCTCGCCCTCGATTCCCTCCGCGTCGAGCAGCGCGAGCGTGCCGCGCACGGTCTCGGGTGCCGCGGCGTGTCCGAACGTGTGCGCCGAGCGAAGTCGCCAGTGCCAGTCGTGCTCGGAGTACGGCATCGCGTTGATCTGCACGAGCAGCGTGGCGGCGTCGATGTAGCGATCCTCGTCCGCGATCCGAAGGTCCAGCTCCAGATGCGTCCAGTCCGGCGGGAGCGAGTCGATCACTGCCTGGAAGTCCGCGGCGAGTCCCATCGCCGAGGAACCTTACCCCGCCGGGTCTACGCGCATCGCGCGTGCGAGCAGGTCGCCGAGCGCGTGGTCGCGCCCGTTCGCCCGGACCGTGAGCGGGCCGCCGAACGGCTCGCGGCCGACCAGCTCGAGCTCGTCGCCCGGTGCGATCCCGCGCTCGGAGAGGTAGCGGAGCATCTCGGGGTTCGAGTCCGACACGCGCGAGAACACGCCCCGCTCGCCAGGCCGCAGCTCGGAGAGCGCGCGCGTGGGCGCCTCGTCGATCTCGCCGTCGAGCGTGGGGATCGGGTCGCCGTGCGGGTCGTGCGTCGGGTTGCCGAGCTTCGCCGCGATCAGCTCGGACAGCTCCGGGGAGATCGCGTGCTCGAGCTTCTCGGCCTCCTCGTGCACGCGGTCCCACGACATGCCGAGCGCCTCGGCCAGGTAGAGCTCGAGCAGGCGGTGGTGGCGCAGCACCTCGAGTGCCACGCGCTCGCCCGCCCTGGTGAGCTGCACGCCGTGGTAGGGCTCGCGCGACACCAGGCCGAGCGACTCGAGCCGCTTCACCATCGCGGACGCCGACGCGGGCGACACGTCGAGTCGCTCGGCGATCGCCGAGGTCGAGACCGGCGCGTCGGTCCGCTGGCCGATCGACCAGATCGCCTTCGCGTAGTCCTGGACGGCGTTCGAGATCTCGGTCGTGTCACTGCGCGTGGCGGCCATCAGAGCGAAACCATCAGCCCGGTCAGGTACATCACGGCAAGCCCGGTGAGCAGGCCGGCCACGGCCAGCGGGTGCAGCAGGCGCCCGGCGCCGTCGCGGATCGCGGGCGCTATCTGAACCACAACCTGGGCGATCGCCCCCGCTCCCACCCCGAACATCAGCGCGGCGAGACTGGGGTTGAACGCCGACGCGCCGATCCAGGCGCCGAGCACCGCTGGGCCCCCGGCGAGGAGCCCGAGCAGCACGAGCCGGCGCGGCCGCGCCTGGCGCTCCTGCGCCACCGGCGCCACGATCGCGAGCCCCTCGGTCGTGTTGTGGAGCGCGAAGCCGACCACGAGCGTCGCGCCGAGCGCCAGCGAGCCGACCGCATACGCCGAGCCGATCGCGAGCCCCTCCCCCAGGTTGTGCAGGCCGATGCCGAGCGCCACCAGGAAGGCGGCGCGGTAGCCGACGCCGGCGAGGCGCCCGCCGCCGTCCGAATCCGTTTCAACGCCGGCGCGCCGCCCGCGCAGCCACGCGTCCACCCCGGCCAGCGCGAGGAACGCGCCCGCGGCGCCCAGCCACACGAGCGCGGCGCCGCCGAACGCCTCGGCGCCGCTGCCGGCCAGCTCCGTGCCCTCGAGCAGCGCCTCCACCCCGAGGAACCCGAGCAGGCCGACCGTGAACGCCAGCAGGAAGCGGATCCAACGCGTGTCCACGCCGCGGATCCACGGCAGCCAGAGCATCCCGATCGCCACCGGGATCACACCGACGTAGATCCCGATCAGCGCCATCAGACCGTAGAAGTCGAGCCCTGCGTCCGGCGTCTCGACGGCGGCCTCGATCTCGTGGTCGATGGTCGCGCCGGTCGAGGTGACCAGCATCACCTCGTAGTTCTGGCCCTCGATCCACGGGTACTCAACGTCGATCTCCGACCCACCGAGGCGGCCGATCTCGCTGTCCGTCTGATCGAAGCTCGCGAACGCGTCGTTCACGATCACCTGGCGCACCTGGACGGGGTCGGCGCCCTCGTTTCGCACGTGCAGCTCGATCTCGTCGGGCTTGAGCACTGTGCGCTCGACCGCCAGCTCCTCCTGCGGCGCGCCGATTCGATCCAGCCCCGGCGCGTCCAGCAGGACGAACAGCCCGATCGCCACCGCGAGCACCGCCAGCGGCGCCACCCCCGCGAGCCAGGCGGGCCTGCGCGTCCTCTGCGCGGTGGCCGGCTCCATCACCCCTCTACTTCGAAGAAGCCCATCCAGCCAAGCTCCGCGAACTCGCTCACGTGGGCGTGGAACATGTACTTGCCCGTGTACGGGAAGCGCAGCTCGATTACGCCGCGCTCGCCCTGGCCCTGGATGACGGTGTCGGTGAAGTCGCGCGGCTCGAGGCGCGTGCCCGTCGGGAAGTAGTCGAAGAAGTTGGCGTGGATGTGGAACGAGTTGAGCGGGTCGAACTCGAGCAGGTTCACCAGGTAGATCCGCACCAGCTCGCCGCGCTTCACGCGGACCGGCCGGTGCATGTAGTCGAACGCGACCGTGTTGACCGCGTAGACCTCGTTGGAGCGGTCGAAGTTGGTGTCGAACCCGTTCATCACCATCACGAGCTCGTCGGCCCTCGGGCGCGCGTTCTTCGGGTCGATGATGAACGCGCCGTAGAGCCCCTTCGCGATGTGCTCGGCAAGCGGCATCGTGTGGCAGTGGTAGAGGTGCAGGCCGAAGGGCTCGGCCACGAACTCGTAGGTGGTCGACTGCCCGGGCTCGACGTTGCCCGCGCCCAGCCCCGCCACGCCGTCCTGCGAGGACGGGTGGATGCCGTGGAAGTGGATCGTGTGCGGGTGCTTCGAGCCGTTCGTGAAGCGGATCCGAAGCCGCTCGCCCTCGCGCGCCCGCAGCGTCGGCCCCGGCACGCGCCCGTTGTACGCCCAGGCCGCGTACTTCACGCCGGGCGCCACCTCGATCTCCTTCTCCTCGGCCACGAGCTCCCACTCGCGCACGCCGTTCACGATGCGGCCCTCGTCGAAGTCGCGCAGGATCTCCTGGGGGTCGAACCCGTTCGCGCGCGGGTCGACGGTGCCGACCGCGCCCAGGTGGGCGGCGTGCGCTCCGCCGCCGTTCGAGCCCATTCCGTGCATGTGCGGCTCGGCCGCGGCGGCGGCGCCACCGCCGTGGAGACCCTCGTGCGGAATCAGCTCGTGCAGCACCGGCAGCGCCGCTGAGGCGGCCGCCGCGCCACCCAGCAGACGCCGCCTGGAAAGTTTGCCTTGGCCTAGCTTCATGATTAGCCGTGCCTAAAAGTACACTAGTGGCGTGATCGCCACCAGCGACTACGAGCTAGTGACCGAATCGGCCGGTCTGGTCGACCGCTCCGATCGCGCGAAGTTCGTCGTGCGCGGCTCCGAGGCCGCCGACTTCCTCCA
>Ga0075428_100009013_pt1 | contig 11069 bp, 11 predicted proteins | sample RhiMetdeltSRZDD2_FD_75291 | JGI IMG/M metagenome (GOLD analysis project Ga0075428, IMG submission 75291) | Populus rhizosphere microbial communities from Tennessee, USA - Rhizosphere MetaG P. deltoides SRZDD2 | ecosystem: Host-associated > Plants > Roots > Rhizosphere > Soil | place: USA... | reverse complement strand
CCTCCTGAACCGCGGCTTCGTCCGCGGCCAGAGCGCCACCGTCACCCTCGACTTCGAGGGCCCGGTGCTGAAGCGCCATCTCCACCTCTCGCTGTCCGGCGACAACTTCCGCCGCCGCGTGGTCGTGGAAGGCAAGGGCCGCCACGACGACGCGTGGACCACGATCACGGACACGGCCTACGTCTTCGCGGTGCCGCCCTCATCCCTGGCGGGAGGCGCCGCAGGCGCCGTGGCGCGGCGCTACGAGACGGTCGCGCTCCCGGAGAACAACCAGCAGTTCCTGCGCGTGACCGTCATGAACGGGGACGGCGAGACCGAAGAGGTGCAGATCCGCGAGGTGACCGCGGGCACCGCCGCCGCCCGCCGGCCGCGGGAGGTCGCCGTGGCGCCGCGGCTGGTCCGCACCGAGGACATCGAGCGGCGCGAGACGCTCCTGACCCTGGACCTCGGCGCGCGCCACCAGCCCTTCCGCGCCGTCGCGCTGGAGGTGGCCGATCCGCGGTTCTTCCGCGGGGTGACCCTGGAGGCGCGGGCGGATCCTTCTCCCTCCGCGCCGGCCGGGACCCCGGCGCCGTCCTGGCGCGCGCTCGCCGAGTGCGCGATCTACCGGTACCGGGAGGCGGACCGCATGGTGGAGAACCTGCGCCTCGAGGTGCCCGGCCGCGAGCGGACGATACGCCTCCGCATCCACAACCGCGACGACGCACCCCTGGAGGTCGGCGCGGTGAGCGTCGCCGTGCCGGTGGAGCGCCTGGCCTTCGAGGCCGCGCCCGCCTCGCGCTATCGGCTGCGTTACGGCGCTTCGGGCCTCGGCGCCCCGGCCTACGACCTGCCGCGGACCGTGGGGGACGCCGCGCTGTGGACCGCAAACGCGGCGGAGGGCGCGCTGCAGCCTCCGATCCGCGTGCGCACCGCCGAGGAGCTTCCTCCCTGGACGGAGCGCCATCCCGCGCTGTTGTGGGGCGGCCTGGTCACCGCGGTCGTGGTTCTGGGCCTGGTGACGCGACGGGCGCTGCGCGCGACGGGCTGATCGTACGCCGATCGTCCTCTCGCTTCATTCGCGCGCAGTGCGTCCGGCGACGGCCTCGGCCAGGGAACGCGCCGCCTCCGGCTCCAGCAGCGCGCCCGCGAGGGTGGTGAACATCGTCAAGACGTCCTTCCGACCGTAGCTCGCGGGATAGTCGATCAGCTCGGCCATGAGCTGGTCGCGCAGCAGCGCTTCCATCGCCCCCAGCAGGGCCGAGCGCACGGCCTCCAGGTGGAGGCCGTCGCGGAGCTGGCCCGCCCGCTTCATGTCGAGGAACAGGTCGTCGAGCATGTGCACGAACTGGCGGAACCCGTGGCTCAGGACCACGTCGCGCCCTCGCTTGCGTATGCGGCGGCCTTGCAGCAGCAGCAGGGCACGGAGCCGTGGGTCCTCGCCGATGGCGTTGATGAGGGTGCTGCCCAGGGCCACGAACTTCTCGAGCGGTGAGGTCGCGCCCCTGCAGGCCAGCTTCACCTGCCAGTCCAGCGCCTCCCATCCCTTGTCGAAGACGGCCTGCAGCAGCCCTGCCTTGCTCCCGAAGTGCTTGATGAGCTGGGACTCGGTGGTCGCGGCGCGACGGGCAATGGCCGAGGTGGAGACGTTCTCGTAGCCCTCGGCGGCGAACAACTCCTTGGCGGCCTGGAGGAGCCGCTCATGGGCCGGCCCATCCGAGAGCGATCGCTCGGCGGAGGCGGGTGGGGTCATCCAACCATCGTAGTACCACGCCTGGAAGCGCCACCGGCCCAGGAGCCTCCTCTTTTCGGTGCTACGATCGAGGGCGATGTGGCGCGCGCGCGGCCTTCTCCTTTTCGCATCGATCGTCGTGGCCGGTAGCGTGGCGCTCGCCGGCCCCGCGGTCATCCCCCTGCGCCTGCCGTCGGGCAAGGTGCTGCAGTCGGAGGTGATGGTCAAGGACGAGGACCGGGCGATGGGGCTGATGTTCCGGCCCTCGCTCCCGTCCGACCGCGGGATGCTGTTCGTCTTCGAGCAGCCGGACTTCCACGGCATCTGGATGAAGAACTGCAAGTTCCCCATCGACATCGTCTGGCTGGACGAGGCCCGCCGCGTGGTGGACGTCGCGGCCAGCGTCCCGCCGTGCAAGGCCGATCCCTGCCCGGTCTACCAGCCGATGGGGCGGGCCAGCTACGTCGTCGAGATGGGCGCCGGACAGGCCGGGCACGAAAAGGTCGCCCGCGGCGCCGTCCTGGACTTCAAGCTTCCCTAGGACCCGGTCCGGTTCGCCGGCTGGGCCAGCGCGCCCGCGGCCGAGGGCTCCCTCCGCGCCTTCCCGAAGAGCCAGGCCACCGCGATGCCCAGCGCGTACAGCCCGACCATGGGCAGGGCCAGCATCGTCTGCGTCACCATGTCGGCGGTGGGCGTGATGACCGCCGAGATCAAGAACGACGCCAGGACCGCGTACTTGAACTGGCGGACCAGGAAGCCGGGCGTGACCAGACCGATGCGGGCCAGGACGAAGATCACCACCGGGAGCTGGAAGACGAGCCCCAGGCCCAGGAGGAACCAGGAATAGAAGGAGTAGTACTCGTCCACCTTGGGCATGAAGGTCATGTCCGCCCCGCCGAACTCGCCCAGGAAGCGGAAGGTCATCGGGAAGAGCACCGTGTGCCCGAAGGCCGCCCCGCCCAGGAAGAACAGCGTGCCCATGGCGATGAACGGGACGGCCCAGGACTTCTCGTGCGGGTACAGGCCGGGGGCGATGAAGGCCCACACCTGGTACAGGATGAAGGGCGCGGCCACGAAGATGCCCGCGAAGAAGGCCATCTTCATGTACAGCATCAACGCCTCGGACGGCCCGGTGTAGATGAACTTGATGCCGGGGTAGGCCGACCGCAGCGGCTCGGTCAGCAGGTGGAAGATCGGCTCCCGGAACCCCCAGCAGACCGCGAAGCCCACGAGGAGGGAGAGGAGGCTGCGGATGAGGCGCACGCGCAGCTCCTCCAGGTGCTCCAGGAACGACATGCGGTCGGGATGGGTGCGCGCCATGCGAGGCGGCCGCGGCTATTTCGGCTCGATGGGGGACGCGCCCTGGCTCACGGCGCGGGGCTCGGGCTCCACCACGGGCGGCGCGCCGGCCGTGGTGGGCGCGCTCGGGGACGTGGCGGGCGGGATGTCGGGCGAGGCCAGCGCGCGCAGCTTGTCCGCCTCGACCTCCTCCTCGATCGTGCGCTTGAAGTCGTTGGAGGCCTTCCGGAACTCGGCCAGCATCCGTCCCATGCTCTTGCCGATCTCGGGGAGCTTGCGGGGCCCGAACACGATGAGGGCGATGACCAGGATCAGGAAGATCTCGGGTCCGCCCAGGGTACCGAACATGGCCAGTGGGGATCCTACCACACGCGTTCAGGTTGACAGGAACCCTTTGAATCCAATACACTTTCGCGTGTTGGCTCCGAACCGGGCTCTCCTCACGGCGGCCGCGGTCATGGCCGCCTTCATCCCCTCCGCGGGCGCCGACATCCCCGTCGTCGAGCTCGTCGGCGTGGTCCATGCCGTCAGCGCGGGCCACGTGGCGGCGGCCATCGACCAGGCCGACGCCGCGGGCGCGCCGCTCCTCGTCATCCGCATGGACACGCCGGGCGGCCTCGACAGCTCCATGCGGCAGATCGTCGACAAGATGCTGAACTGCCGGACCCCGGTCGTGGTCTTCGTGGGCCCGTCGGGAGCGCGCGCCGCCTCCGCCGGCTTCGTGATCGCGCTGGCCGCGGACGTGGCGGCCATGGCCCCCGGCACCAACATCGGCGCCGCCCACCCCGTCTCGGCGTTGGGCCCCAACATGGACGAGGTCATGGCGAAGAAGGCGGCCTCCGACGCCGCCGCGTACGTGCGCGGCAAGGCCGAGCGCCGCGGCCGCAACGTCGAGATGGCGGAGAAGGCCGTGCTCGAGAGCCGGTCGTTCACGGAGAGGGAGGCCAAGGACGCGGGGCTCATCGACCTCGTGGCCAAGGACGTCCCGGAGCTGATCCGCGCGCTCGAGGGCCGCGAGGTGCGCCGCTTCGACGGCTCCGCCGTGACCCTGCGGCTCGAGGGCCAGCGCACGAGCACGGTGGCCATGACCTGGCGGCAGCAGGTCCTGTCCCTGATCGCCCGCCCCGAGACGCTCTTCCTGCTCCTGCTCGGGACGCTGGCCGGGCTGGGCGCGGAGATCAGCCACCCCGGCACCCTCTTCCCGGGCATCCTGGGCACGGTGTGCCTGATCCTGTTCCTGTTCGCCACGCAGATCCTGCCCGTGAGCGCCGCGGGCGTGCTGCTGATCCTGCTGGCGGTGGCGATGTTCGCGGCGGAGGTGAAGGTCCAGTCCTACGGTCTGCTCACCGTAGGGGGCCTGGCCGCGATGATCCTCGGGGCGCTGATGCTCATCGACTCGCCCGACCCCGGCGTGCGCATCCCGCTCGGCACGCTGCTCCCGGCGGCCGCGGTGATGGCGGGAGGCACGATCCTGCTCGTGCGTCTGGTGATCCAGGCCCAGCGCCGCGTGCCGGTGACCGGTGACAAGGGTCTGATCGGGCAGCACGGCGTGGCGGACACGCCCCTCGCGCCCGAGGGCTGGGTGCGCGTGCTCGGGGAGCGGTGGCGGGGCGTGGCCGACGCCCCCGTCTCGCCGGGCGACGACGTCACCGTGACCTCCGTCGAGGGCCTGACCCTCAGGGTCCGGAAGGGGGCTTGATGCAGACCGGTGTGATCGCCGTCATCGTGGTGTTCTGGCTGCTGTTGTCGATCAAAGTGCTCAACGAGTACGAGCGCGCGGTGATCTTCCGGCTCGGAAAGCTGCTGCCCGACGCGAAGGGCCCGGGGCTCACCCTCGTGGCCTGGCCCATCGACCGCATGGTGCGGGTCAGCCTGCGCACGGTGGTGCTGGACGTGCCGCCCCAGGACGTCATCACCCGCGACAACGTCAGCGTGAAGGTGAACGCGGTCGTCTACTTCCGCGTCGTCCACCCCATGAAGGCCGTGGTGCAGGTGGAGAACTACCTCTACGCCACGAGCCAGATGGCCCAGACCACGCTGCGCAGCGTCCTGGGCCAGGCCCACCTGGACGAGCTCCTGTCCGAGCGCGAGCGCCTGGCGGAGATCCTGCAGAAGGTCATCGACGAGCACACCGATCCCTGGGGCGTGAAGGTGACGCAGGTGGCGGTGAAAGCCGTGGACCTGCCGCACGAGATGCAGCGGGCCATGGCCAAGCAGGCGGAGTCCGAGCGCGAGAAGCGGGCCAAGATCATCCACGCCTCGGGCGAGTTCGAGGCCAGCAAGCAGCTCACGGAGGCCGCGCAGGCCCTCCAGTCGCAGCCCATGGCCCTGCACTTGCGCTACCTGCAGACCCTCACCGAGATCGCGGCGGAGAAGAACTCCACCATCATCTTCCCGATCCCCATCGACTGGATGAAGGCCCTGATCGAGCGGGCGAAGTAGGGCGGATGGCCCCTCCCGAGTACGATCCCCGGCAGTACGAGGGCGAGGAGCTCACGATCAAGGGGGACCTCGACACCTCGAGCGTCCCCGAGCTGCTCTGGTCGCTGCTGGCCAGCCGCGAGACCGGCATCCTGACCTTCCGGCGGGACGACCTCAGGAAGACCGTGTACATCCGCGAGGGCAAGGTGGTGTACGGCACCAGCAACGACCCGGACGAGCGGCTGGGGGAGAACCTCCTGCTGCGCGGCAAGATCACCGCCCGGCAGTACCTGCAGGCGAGCAACATGATCCGGCCCGAGCGGCGGCTGGGCACCATCCTGGTCGAGATCGAGGCGCTGGAGCCGGAGGAGCTGATGCCCGCCGTGGAACAGCACGTACGGGACATCCTCATGGACCTCGTCTGCTGGAACCGCGGCGACTACGAGCTCGTCATGAAGGACGTGGACCTGAGCGACATCGAGGCCCTCAACATCTCCACCGAGAACCTGATCCTGGAGGGCATCCGGCGGTGCCGGTCCTGGAGCCAGGTCCTGCGCGGGATCGGAGGCGACATCGACACCGTCACCGCGCCCACGGGGGATACCGAGGTCGTCTACAAGCTGGATCTCTCGCCGGAGGAGCAGGAGGTCCTGGCCCAGGTCAACGGCCGCTCCACGGTGGAGCAGATCTGCCAGGTCTCCTACCTGTCCGACTTCGAGACCTGCCGCATCCTCTGGGCGCTCCTGGTGCTGGGCGTGATCCGGAGGGAGAAGACCGGCGAGCCGCGCGGCGCGGCCGAGGCCGCCGCCGCCACGCGAGAAGGAGAGCTGGACCTGGAGGACATCGTCGAGCGGTTCAACCAGATGTTCGGCCGCATCTACTCGTTCCTCGAGGGCCGCCTCACCACCGGCGTGGACGAGTTCATGGACGCGGCCCTGGAGCAGGTCTCCCGCCAGTACGGCAAGCTCTTCGACGGCGTCGACATGCGCGCCTACGGGCGCGTGGACTACGAGCAGATGCTGGCCAACGTCGCGGACCTGCCCGCCGAACAGCGCAAGAGCCTGATGGTCTCGGGCCTGAACGAGCTGGTGTTCGTGATACAGCTCGCGGTACGGACGCGATACGGCGCCGAGGAGGCGGCCGTGATCTCGGGCATCATCAAGGACGGTTTCCGCAAGCTGGGCGTGGCGTGACCCTGATCGATGGTCCACATTAGCGGAGGGGCTTTGGCTCAAGACGACTACTATTACGAGATCCAGCTCACCAACAAGCAGCTGGTGTTCTACTTCATGGCCGGCGCCACGGGGCTGATCCTGAGCTTCCTCGCCGGCGTCATGGTGGGACGGGGCGTGGATGCCGTCTCGGGCGAGGTCCAGGCCGCGCGCACGGTCCAGGAAGACCGCATCGTGGCCGAGGAGACCCCCAAGCCCATCAAGCCCGCCACGGAGGACCTGACCTACGCGCAGCGCCTCGAAGGCGAGAAGGTCGAGGACACCCTCGAGCGGCCGGCGGCCGCTGCCGCGCGGCCGGCCAAGCCCTTCAGCAAGATCCCGCAAAAGACCGCGACGACCGCACCCGCACCCGCACCCGCGCCCGCAGCGAAGCCGACGCCGAAGTCCGAGGCCGCCGGCGCCCCGCCCGCCGCCGTGGTGAAGGCCGGGCCGGGAGGGCCGGTGGGCGCCCCGCTACCGCGTGTGGCTTCCAACCTTCCCGCCACGGCCGCGCCGGGCCCGGCCGCCGCGCCGGCCCCGGTGGCGGACCCCGGCGGCAGCTTCACGATCCAGGTCGGGGTGTTCAAGGAGAAGGCCCGCGCCGACGCTGTTGCGACGCGTCTGAAGGGCAAGGGGTTCGCTCCCAACGTGGCCGGCGGCGCGGAAGGGCCCTGGAGCGTTCGCGTCGGGAGCTACGTGGATCGGGCTGCCGCGGAGCGGGACCAGGCGCGCCTGCGGGACGAGGAGAAGCTCCAGGCCTTCATCCTGAAGCGGTGATGCGGCAGCGATGGCTGCCACCGCGACCGTAGGAGCCGCTCCGCCGGCATCCGGACACGCAATCGGAGCGCACGATCGCCTCTTCTACGGTGCCATGGCCGTCGCCCTCGGGTTGACGGTCTTTGCAGGGTTCGCGCGGACCTACTATCTGCGAATCCTCGAGGGGGGCCCGATGGCCACCCTCAGCGGCGCGCCCTTCTCCAGGCTCGTCCACGCGCACGCCGCTCTCTTCACGTGCTGGGCTCTCCTGTTCATCGTGCAGACGGCTCTCGTGTCGGCCCGCCGCGTCGCCGTCCATCGGCGGCTCGGCGTGGCGGGCGGCGTGCTGGCGGCGGCCATGGTGGTGGTAGGCACGGCGCTGGCCATCGCCGCGGCGGCCCGGGGCGCGGCGCCGCCGGGGGTCGATCCGTTGGCCTTTCTGGCCATGCCCTTGTTCGACATGGTCCTGTTCGCGAGCTTCGTCACCGCCGCCTTGGTCCTGCGACGGGACAAAGAGACCCACAAGCGCCTCATGCTCCTGGCCTACGTCAGCATCGTGGTGGCCGCGATCGCGCGAGTTCCCGGGGTGCTGGTCCTGGGGCCGCCCGGGTTCACCGGCCTGGCGTCACTCTTCGTCGTGGCGGGCGGGACCTACGACCTCCTCTCGCGGGGCCGGGTGCACAGGGCGTGGCTGTGGGGGGGCGCGATCTTCCTCGTCTCGATGCCGGTGCGCCTGTTCCTTTCGGGCACCGCTGGCTGGCGCGCATTCGCGGAGAGGGTGACGCAATGAGGCCGGCGGACCGCTTCACGCGGCCGGCGTGAGGACGGGCCTTCGCGATAAGCTGGGGTAGCCGAGGTCATGAGCTCGTCCTCCACTTCCATCGCGCGGCTGCCGGAGTGGGCGCGCAAGGGCAGCCCGCTGGCGCCGGAGGCCCGTCCGCTGCGAGTCCTGCTGCGGGGCCAGCAGCTGACGACGGTCTGCGAAGAGGCCCGCTGCCCCAACCTCGGCGAGTGCTTCGCCCGCGGCACGGCCACCTTCATGTTGCTCGGTGACCGGTGCACGCGCCGCTGCGGGTATTGCTCCGTGGACACCGGACGGCCGCTGCCTCCCGATCCGGGCGAGCCGGCGCGCGTGGCCGAGGCCGCCGCTAGGCTGGGCCTGCGCTACGTGGTCCTCACCGCGGTCGCGCGCGACGACCTCGACGACGGCGGCGCGGGACAGATGGCGGCCACCGTGCGCGAGGTTCGGCGGCGGCTGCCGGCGGCGAAGGTGGAAGTCCTGACCCCCGACTACAAGGGTGAGCCGGCCGCCCTCGCGCTGGTCCTCGACGCCGCGCCCGATGTCTTCAACCACAACATCGAGATGGCGCCGCGCCTGTTCCCCACGCTGCGCCCGCAGGGCAGCTACACGCGCAGCCTCGCGCTGCTGCGCGCCGTTAAGGACGAGCGGCCGCGGCAGACGACCAAGAGCGGCCTGATGGTAGGGCTGGGGGAGACCGACGCCGAGGTGGAAGGGGTCCTGCAGGACCTGCGCGACGCCGGCGTGGACATCGTGACACTGGGCCAGTACCTGCGGCCCACGCGCGCGCACGCCCCGGTGGACCGCTACGTGACCCCCGCGGGCTTCCAGGCCCTGGAGGCGAGGGCCCGCGCGCTGGGCTTCCCGACCGTGTATGCGGGGGTCTTCGTTCGTTCGTCGTTCAACGCCGAGGAGGTCTTCCACAGCGGGCCACTCCCCGGTTGAGGAAGGAGCTCCTGGCGGCGCTCTCGGGGGCGCTCCTCGCCCTCTCGTTCCCTAAGTTCGGGCACGGGGCGGTGGCCTGGATTGCGCTGGCGCCTCTACTGGTCGCCCTGGCGGAGAGCCGCGGTGGTCTCGATTCGTTCCGCCTGGGGTACATCACAGGCGCGGTGTCCTCAGTCGGGATCGTCTACTGGACCGCGCTCGTCGTCGTCCAGTACGGCGGCCTGAGCCTGCCTGTGGGCATCGGGGTCATGGGCCTCCTCTGCCTGGCCCTGGCGCTGTTCCCGTCGCTCTTCGGCTGGCTGGTGGGCACGTGGCGGAAGGCCCTGGGGCCGGCGGCGTTGCTGCTGGCGCCAGTGGCCTGGGTGGCGACGGAGATCCTGCGCGCCCACACCCTCTTCAACTTCTCGTGGTGCCTGCTCGGGTACAGCCAGCACGCGAACATCCCCGTCATCCAGATCGCGCGGTACGGAGCCGTCTACATGGTGTCGTTCGTGGTGGCCCTGGTGTCGGCGGTGCTGGCCTACGTGGTGGTGGAGACCCGGCCACGCCCACGGCGGACGGCCGCGCTGGTCACGGCGGGGGTGATGGCCGCGGTCCTGGCCCACGGATGGTGGGCCTTGTCGCGGCCGGTGGCGGAGTCGGGCCGCGTGCGGGTGGCCCTGGTGCAGGCGTCGGTGCTCCAGGAGGAGAAGTGGGACCCGCAGAGCGCGTGGACCAACCTCGACCGGCACCTGGACCTCACCCGCCTGGCCGCGGCGGAAGGGGCGCGCCTGGTGGTCTGGCCGGAATCCGCGGTGCCCTTCCTGTTCGACCATTCGCCCGAGCTGTCCACGGAGCTGCGGGGGCTCGTGCGCCAGCGCGGCATCTACCTCGTCTTCGGCAACGACGATCGCGAGGCGCGCGACGAGCGGACGGAGCGCTTCTGGGTCGGGGCCAAGATGCTCACGCCCGATGGTGATCTCGGGCTCCGGTACCACAAGATCCGGCTCGTGCCCTTCGGGGAGTACGTGCCGGTGCAATCCGTCCTCACGCTGGGCGGCCGGATCAACGCGAAGGTGCAGAAGCAGATTGCCGATTTCACGCCCGGCGAGGAGGCCGTCACGGCGATGGTGGACGGCCACCGCGTGGGGGCCTTCATCTGCTACGAGGCCATCTTCCCCGACCTGGTGCGCCAGTTCGCGGCGGGCGGGGCCGAGCTGCTCGTCAACATCACCAACGACGCCTGGTACGGCCGCACCTCGGCGCCCCATCAGCACATGGCCATGGCCGCCTTCCGGGCCGTGGAGAACGGCAAGTACCTGGTGCGCGCCGCCAACACCGGCGTCACGGCGGTGGTGGACCCCCACGGGCGCGTCCTGCAGCGCACGGCGCTCTTCGAGCGGACGATGCTGGTCCGGGACGTCGCCTTCGTGCCCGGCCTGACCTTCTACGCGCGACACGGCGACGTCTTCGCCTGGTCCTGCCTGGCCCTGGCGGCGGTCCTCCTCGCCCTCGCCCGTTTCGCGCGCGGTGGATTAAGATGATCGTTTGGAGGTGGCGTTGAGCGAGGACCTGGGACAGCGATTCTTCGATCTGGCCGGGAGGGCCGCGGACATCCGCGGCTACCTTTGAGGACGGCAAGCTGCGGGCCGAGCTCCAAAAGCTCGAAGAGCGGATGGCGGCGCCGGAGTTCTGGAAGGACCAGGAGGCCGCGCAGAAGGTGCTCCAGCGGCGCAAGCGGGTGGAGGGCGACCTCGACCTGCTGAAGCGCCTGCGCGGGCAGGAGGACGACACCCGCGTGCTCGTGGAGTGGCTTCAAGCGGGCGAGGACGTGGCGGGCGAGTTGGCACCGGCCCTCGACGCCTTCGCCTCCACCATCGAGGGCGCCGAGTTCAAGAAGATGCTGGGGGGCGAGCACGACCGCGCCAACGCCATCCTGACCATCAAC
>Ga0075428_100009012_pt1 | contig 11070 bp, 8 predicted proteins | sample RhiMetdeltSRZDD2_FD_75291 | JGI IMG/M metagenome (GOLD analysis project Ga0075428, IMG submission 75291) | Populus rhizosphere microbial communities from Tennessee, USA - Rhizosphere MetaG P. deltoides SRZDD2 | ecosystem: Host-associated > Plants > Roots > Rhizosphere > Soil | place: USA... | reverse complement strand
CGCCCGTCGCCCGTCCCCCGCCGCCCGTTATGCTGTCGCCGGCGGCCTAACGAACTGCTCGAGCCCAATGCCGAGCATCAAGGTCGCGAGCACGACAGCGGCCGACGTGAAGAACGGCACGCCCGTGCCGAGATGGTCGTAGGCGAACCCCGCCCAGAGCGGCGCGATGATGCGGGCGACACCGCCGAACGTCTGCTGCACTCCCATGTACAGCCCGCGCTCCCGCGGGGAGATCACGCGCGACAGGAGCGCCGTCACGCACGGGAACGTGAACGCGGTGCCGAGCGGAATGAACGCCACCGCGAGCGCCAGCACCGGAAGCGATCGCGCGAGTGGCATGCCGCCCAACCCGACCGCCAGGAGGAACACCCCGATGCGAGAGAGTCGCGGCTCACCGAGCCGATCGACCGCCTTCCCCAGCAGCAGAACGCGTGTGAACACCGAGATCGACCCGATGTACATGAAGAAGTAGCCAATCGTCTGCTCGGTGACCTGGAATCGATCGGCGAGAAACAGTGCCAGCACGGCCGTCACGCCCTGGAACGCGCCCATGGCGATCGCGTAGATCCAGATGAGCCTCGATGCCGGCTCGCCGGAATGCTCGAGCACCCGCAGCACCGCCTCACGCGACGACCGCGGCTTGTGCGCCACCGAATGCTCCCCCGTCACGTGGTGCGACTCGCGGAGGTAGTTCCACGCGAACGCCATGTTCACGAGGCATAGCACCGCGGCCACGAGGCCAGGCATCGCGTGGCCAACCGCGTGAAGCCCGGCGACGTCGCCGCCGCCGAGATTGCAGACCTTGTTGCCTAACGTGACGGAGAACGATCCGAGCACCGGCCCGAGCGCCACCCCGAGATTCGTCGCCGCCGAAAGCCAGCCGAGGCCGCGGGCACGCTGATCGGGCTCCACCGAATCCGCGACGTACGCCTGAATCACGCCGACGGTCCCGCCCCCCGCGCCCTGGATCAGGCGCGAGATGAAGAGCATCGCCAGCGAATTGGCGAACCCGAAGATCACGTACGCGATCGCCGACGCACCAAGCGCGACGAGGAGGGCCGGCCGCCGGCCGAATCGGTCCGAGAACCGGCCCCACACCGGCGCGCTCACAAGCTGCGCGACCGTGAACGTCGACACGAGCATGGCGACAACGGTACCGATCCCGAAATGCACTCCGCCGATGTCGAACCCCTCGCCGCTCAGGCGTCGTGCGTAGAACGGCAGGATCGGCACGATGATCAGGAGGCCCACCATGTCGAGGAAGGCCGTTGCCATGAGCACCATGAGCTTCGCCGGGATCTTCCTCAGCTCCCGGAGCAGCGTATAGAGCAGCCCGACAGCAAGCACGCCGAGCACGGCGCGCACGACGGGAGACTCAAGGGATGTTGCGATATCCAGAACCATTGAACGCGGTATCGATCAGTCGACTGCCTTGCCGAGCGCTGCGGGCTGTACCGCCCGTCCCACTACGCCGGCCAACGCGACGATGGTGAGCACGTAAGGGATCATCTCAACGAATTGCGACGGGATGAGCTGCAGCGACTGCAGGCGGATCTGCATCGTCTCGGCAGCCGCAAACAGGAGACACGCAATCGTAACACGTTTCGGGTCCCATTTGCCGAAAATGACGGCGGCCAGCGCGATGAAGCCACGCCCGGCCGTCATTCCGTCCGTGAACTGGTGCTGATCGAGCGCCAGGTAGGAGCCTGCCAGCGCCGCGCACCCACCAGACACTGCCACTGCCAGCCACCGCACTCGCCTCACCGGAACGCCTACCGATAGGGCTGCGTCCGGCTTTTCGCCAGCCGCACGCACGCGAAGCCCGAACGGCGTCCGGTAGAGGAGCCACCCGACGGCGAACATGCTGAGAATCCCGAGCCAGACCAACGGGTTCGCGAGCGAGGAGAGCACGCCGCTCCGGACCTGGCCTCCGCCGAAGCCGGGAATCCGGGGCGAGTTGGAGGAGCTATCGAACGCCAGGCGGAGAAAGAACCGGGTGACGCCAACCGCGAGCAGGTTCATCGCGATCCCGACCACGACCTGGTCGGCGCGGTATCGAATCGTGGCGAGGGCGTGCAGAAGGGCGGCCAGCAGCCCGCCGGCGATACCGGCGACGATTCCGACCAACGCCGACCCGGAATAGTAGCTCCCGAGCGCGGCGCAGAACGCTCCCGTGAGCATGAACCCCTCGAGCGTGAGGGCGATTATCCCCGCGCGCTCCGAGATGATCCCGCCCGCCGCGGCGAACAGGTACGGCACCGCAATGCGAAGCGTTTGGATCAGGAAGGCAATCACCGTCGGGAATCGGGAGTCGAGGAATCGGCGCGCCGAAGGCGCGCGCCGGGGAACGGGGAACCGGGAACTGAAGCTCCACGCGGAGTCACTGTTCCCGGTTCCCCGTTTCCGGTTCCCGGGGTTCCGATTCCCGCCGAACGTCGGGCGGCAACCAACGCCCTCCTCACCTCAGGCACCGCCGTCGCAACCGCAATGATGACGACGGCGGTCAGCACATCGACCATCTGTTTCGGGACCAGCGCGTTCACGGCCAGTCCGCCCTGCGAGAGGGTCGCGAACAGCAGCGCTGCGACGACCACCCCCACCGGGTGATTGCGCCCCACCAGGGCGACCGCGATCCCCAGAAACCCGCTGCCCGCGGCGAACCCCTCCTCGTAGTAGTGCTTGTAGCCGAGCACGTAATTGAGCCCACCGAGTCCGGCGAGCATGCCGCTGAGCATCATCGTTTTCGCCCACACGGTGCCGACGCGAACACCACCGTATTCCGCCGCGTCGGGCTGCAGTCCAACGGCTCGGAGCTCGTAGCCGGGCCGCGTCCTGAACAGAAACCACCACACCCCGCCAGCCGCGGCGAGGGCCAGCAGGAATGTGGTGTTGGCCGCCGAGCCCGAAAACACCGCGAAGACCGCGGCCAGACGCGGCAACGCTCCGGCGTTGATCTCGGGCGTGTGCAGCGTCTCGCTCACGTGAATATGGGCGGCGACAATGTAGTTGAGCAGCGCGAGCACGACGAAGTTGAGCATGATCGTCACGATCACCTCGCTCGCACCGAAGCGCGCCTTGAGGGCGCCCGGAATCGCGCCCACCACGCCGCCGCCCGCGGCGGCCGCCAGCACGCAGGCGACGACCGCGAGGCCCCCCGGCGTGCCGTGCGGCATCGCGAGCCCGACGAGCGCCGCGGCGAAGCCACCGCTCGCGAGCTGGCTTTCGGCGCCGATGTTGAACAGCCCGGCGCGGATGCCTAACGCGACGGCGAGACCGGTGAACGTCAGCGTGGTGGCCTTGTAGATCACCTGGCCGAAGCCGTACGCATTGCCCCACGTGCCTTCGAGCAGCTGCCGGTAGACGTCGCCGGGTGACTGGCCGAAGATGATGATGAGGATGTCGCCCACGACGGCGGCGATCACGAGAGCGACCAGCGGCGGCAGAATCGACTCCTCGATGTGCGCGCGCACGCGCGCCGCTCGGTCCAGCGCCGGGCGATCTGCAGGCGGAGGCATCACGCAGCGGTTCCCTGCGCGCCGGTCATGTAGGGACCGAGAATCTCCCGGGTCGCTTCGCCGCCTGGCAGCGTCACGACGATACGTCCGCCATACATCACGGCAACGCGGTCCGCGAGCGCAAGGATCTCGACCAGGTCGGCGGAGACGAGCAGGATTGCCTTGCCGTCCGCGCGAGCCTTGCGCAGCTGATCGTGAATGAATTCGATCGCTCCGACGTCGACTCCCCGTGTGGGCTGCGCGGCGATGAGCACCGTGAAGTCACGACCCATCTCCCGGGCAATGACGACCTTCTGCTGGTTGCCGCCGGACAGCGCGCGAGACGGCAGCGACTCGTCAGGCGGTCGGATGTCGAACGTCGTGATGCGGCTCGCCGCATTGCTCGCGATGCGAGCCTGATCGAGCACCGCGGCGCCGCCGGTGAATCGGTGCTGCTGACCGAGAATCAGGTTGTCCGCCACCGAGTACTCGAGCACGAGACCGCGCCGGTGCCGATCTTCCGGAATGTGGGAGAGTCCACCGTCCGCCCGGGCGCGCACGTCGCGAGTCGTCACGTCCCGAAGCGTGCCTGACGAGTCAGCGATGCTCACCGTTCCGGACGCCGCCGTCCGAAGCCCGGTGATCGCTTCAATGAGCTCCGTCTGCCCATTCCCTTCGACGCCGGCAATGCCAAGGATCTCGCCGCGGGTGACGGTGAACGAGACCCTGTCCACCTCGTTCGGCCTGCGGGGGGAAGCAACTGTGAGGTTCTCGACCTGCAAGGCGGGAGACGGGAGACGGGAGACGGGAGACGTGGCGTCCCGGGGGTGTTCCGTCTCCCGGCTCCCGTCTCCCGTCTCCCGGCCTATGGCAACACCATCCATCGCGAGCGACACCTCCCGTCCCACCATCATCTTCGCGATCGTTCGCGGCGTCGAGTCGGTCGTCTTCATCCGACCCACCGTTCGCCCCGCGCGCATCACGGTGATCGTTTCCGAGATCTCGATCACCTCATCCAGCTTGTGCGTGATCAGGATGACCGTGCCGCCATCGTCGCGCAGGCGACGCAGCACCTTCCACAGCTCGCCCACTTCCGGCGGCGACAGAACGGCCGTCGGCTCGTCGAGAATCAGCACGTTCGCGCCGCGGTAGAGCGTCTTCAGGATTTCCACACGCTGCGCTTCGCCCACCGAGAGATCGGACACGAACCGCGACGGATCGACGCGCAAGCCGGTTCGCTCCGACAGTTCCCGCACCTCGCGCTCCGCCGCGCGCAGGTCGAGCGAGAGCCCGCGCCGCAGCTCGCGACCCAGAATCAGGTTCTCGGCGACGGTGAGCGTGGGCACGAGCATGAAATGCTGATGCACCATGGCCACGCCCGCGTCGATCGCCTGCCGCGTGGTCCACCCGGTGACATCGCGAAGCGGTCCATTGCCGGTCGCGACACTGACGGTTCCCGCGTCCGGCGGGTACATGCCGGCGAGCACGCGCATGAGCGTCGACTTGCCGGCGCCGTTCTCGCCAACGAGGGCGTGAATCTCGCCTGACGCGACCTCGACATTGGCGCCGGCGTTTGCGACGACGGCACCGAATCGCTTGACGATTTCGGCCATCCGCACCGCCGTGGCGCCGCTCATCGCGTGCTCGGCACGTCGATCTTGCCGGCGATGATCTCGGCCTGCAGCTCGTTGAGCCGAGCGCGGACGGCGTCCGGAATCATCCGTCGGTTGTTGGCGTCGTACACGTATCCCACGCCGCCTTCGGCCAGGCCGAACTGGGAGATCCCACCTTTGAACGACCCATCTTTCGCGCGGCGGATTGCGTCGAAGACGGCGGCATCGACGCCCTTCACCATGGAGGTGAGCACGTAGTTTGGCGCCTCCGCCCACTGATCGGCGTCGACGCCGATCGCGAGCTTGTGCGACGACCGAGCGGCTTCGAAGACCCCGAGTCCGGTGGACCCGGACGCGTGGAAGATGATGTTGACCCCCGACTGATACTGGCTGAGCGCGAGCTCCTTGCCTCGGCCCGGATTGCGGAACGCCTCGGGCGTCACGCCGGCGTACTGCGCGATGACAGTACAATCCGGGCAGACATGCTTCACGCCGGCCCGATACCCCGCCTCGAACTTGTGGATGAGAGGGATGTCCATGCCGCCCACGAAGCCGACCTTCCTGGATCCGCCAACGAGGGCGGCGAGGGCCCCGACGAGGAAGGACCCCTGTTCCTCGCGAAACTTGAGGGCCGCCAGATTCGGCGGTGGAGGGATCGGGTTGCCCTGCGGGTCGGTGCTGACGGCGTAGTCGACGCCCGCGAACTTCGTGTTCGGGTATTCCTTCGCGAGCTGCGTCAGGTCATCGGTGAAGATGAAGCCGACGCCGATGACGATGTCCATCCCCTCCGCCGCGAGGAGGCGGAGGCCGGCCTCACGGTCCGATCCCTCGCCGGGCTCGATGAACCGGACCTTCGCCCTCAGCTGGCGCTCCGCCCGCTCGGCGCCGAGGTAGGCGCCATCGTTGAAGGACTTGTCCCCGCGGCCGCCGACGTCGAAGACGATCCCGACGTCGATCGCGTCGGTCGCCTGGGCTGACGACGCCCCGCGCGGTCGCACAAACAACAGCGCGACGTGCGCCACGAGGAGCACGCCGAGGAGAATGAGAAGCCGTTTCATCGCGCGGATAAAATCCGTTCGTGGACGGGGGCGGGCAAGCCTTGTCATCCGGCGCTCGGGACGACAGAGACGTCATCGCGACGCCGGCCCGAGCTTCCAGATGCCCGACAGCATGTCCGACGCGTAGAGGAAGCTTCCGTCGAAGTGCACGCCCCAGATGAAGGCCTGCACATTGCCGTCGAGACCCACCGCCAGCTCGCGTCCCATCTTGCGCAGGTCGCACCGTCCGTCGCTCGACTTCTGGGTGGCGGTGCACGTCGAGAGGTCGCCGCGCACGTCGAGTGCGCGGACACCCGCGTTGTAGTACGCCGCGTAAAGGATCCCCTGCGCCTCGTCGACCGAGAAGTTGTGCGTTCCGGCGCCGCCGACATGGTAGAAGGCCACTTCTCGCGGCGCCGACATGTCGCTCACGTCCACGACGTGGATATCGCCGTTCGACGAGTTGAGGATCGAGCCGCTTCCGGGGGCCTCCTCGCCTACGAACACGAAGCGTTTCGCGTTCGCGCCACCGGTGGCGTCGTGGAACCACCACACGTTGTGCGCTTTGCTGCCGCCAGCCCCCGGCGACCAGGGCTTGGTCCGCACGTTTCCGATCTGTACCGGGTTGGCCGGCGTTCCGCCCTTGCCGCCGCCACCCAGGTCCCAGATGGTCACACCGTTGTCCCAGAGGGCGGTGAACAACAGCCCGTCGCGCACGAAGACGTCGTGCACGAACGGGTCGCCCATGTTCCGGACGAGCACCTCGCGCGGATCTCGCGGGTCCGACAGGTCCACGATCACGAGACGAGGTGTCGGCGGGTCGATCGAGAGAAACGCGTACAGCGTGCCGTTGACCCGTGCGACCTCGGCGGTGTGAACGCCGTTGCTCGTGTTCCCGGTCTGATACCGCGTGAGACGTGTGGGCTTGAGCGGGTTCGTCAGATCGTAGATGACGATCGACCCGTTGGCGAGCTCGGTGGCCACGACCAGCAGCTTCCCGTCATCCGACACCTGGATGTCGCCTAACGTGGTGGCATTTTCGACGATGAGCGAATCCACCATGACCGGCGTGCTTCCGGCGACGTCCCAGATGGACACGGCATTGCCGACGGCCGCTGGGGACCGCTGGCCCCAGGTGGATGTGTAGGCGATGGTACCTCGCGTCCAGAGCTCCGCCGTGTAGCGCACCGTCGTTTCACCGTGCCCGATCACGGGCAACGGCGTTCCGGAAGGGGGATTCGCGTCCGTTACGGAATCGGAGCCGCAACCAGCGAGGGCGGCGGCGACCAGCGTGACCAGCGGCCCGCGAAACGAACGAGGTGTGAATGCCATCCTGAATTGCGGATTGTTGTGATCAGTGGACGTGCTGGTCGCCGCGCGTCGCCGGCGAACGAACGTTAGGCATGCCGGCACCGTACCGTCCCATGCGATGGGCTCTCGCCCCGATCCCGAGCCGCAGTCCGACCGACGTGCTCCAGATCGACGCGGTGCCGTAAAAGTCTCGCGGCACGAACCCGGACGGCGAGAGCTCCTCGCTCGGATGGGCATACGTGACCTCCACGAACGGCGCGACGTCGACGCGTCGTGCCGGCAGCGGTTTGCTCACGGCAACGGTCCCGATGTGCCATCGCGTTATGCCGATGATTCCGAGGTCGCTTGGGTTGCGCGAGAACCTGAAGGGATCGAGCAGGCGCTCTTCCTCGGGACGAGTGGTGTTCTCGAACCGCGCGCTCACCGTCGCTCCCCCGGGCGATGTGGACCCCTCCGCCAGGATCGACGTGAATCGGCTTACTTGGAGGTCGCCCACCAGCTCGTCCGTGCGCGCCCATTCCATGAGCGCGTAATCGAGAAAACCAAGTGACTTCGCGAGTCGCGCCCCGACGCTCCACTTTCGCTGGTCACGGCCGCCACCGCTCACGAGCTCGGGCGACGTCACCGACGCGAAGCTTCCCTCGATTTCCAGGAGCGAAGGGCGAGTCACCGTCGCGCGCACGGCCCATGAATCGCCGAAGCGGCTCGCCTCGGGTGGCGCGCCCGGGCTCAATGGCTCGTCGCCATTGAACAGCGCCCCTTCGAGCGTCACCGGACCGGCGCTCACCGCCGCGATCGCGACATACCGCTCGAGGATCTGTGCGAGATGATGGTTCACAGGGTAGGCGGCGAACGGCCGGGTCATCGGATCGTCGGTGCCGAAGGGAACGAAGCCCTTGCCTCCGGCGAGTGATACCCCGATGCGTCCCAAAGCTCCGCTCGCGACGACGATCGCTTCGTGGAGGTATGTGTGGGGATGGCGCCGATCAGCGTAGCCCTCGCCGTAGGCACCCGGGTTGAGCTGTCCGCGACCGAGAGTCAATCCCTCGAAGTCGAGCGTCAGCACGCCGCCGACGTGACCGCCGAGCACGCTGCCATTTGCCATGATGAGCGGCTGCGTGAGGTAGCCCTCGGTGTAACTCCGGTTCGCGAGCCCCGGGTCCACGCGCGTCGCCAGTGCGATCGCCTGGGCGCGAAGCCCGAAGCTCGTGCGCGTCGAATCGTGTGATTCCATCGGCCCGGCACCCGTCTGCGCTCGGACGGTGAGTGGGCGAACCAGTTGGATGGCGCCAGCGATCGCGAAGGCAATCGCGACTCGCGGATGGTGGAATCGCACGCTGAAAAAGTAGTGCTGGGGACGGTCCGGCGAGGGACGCCATTAGGTCGTCCCCAGCGAAGCCCTGATGTCATCCCGAGCGAAGCGAGGGATGACATCAGCGCTGACGGGTTAGTGATTCTCCCCGCTGTCCTCGCCCGGTGCTCGGCCCCCGACCTGCTCGGTATTCCCGGTCTTCTTCGCGGCCTCGGACTCCGCGAACCGCTCCTTGTCGCGATCGAGCAGCCCGGATTTCTCGCGCTGCTCGTCGCGGTCCGCGCCCCCCGACTCCGGGCGATTGCTCGGTTGAGCGTGCGATGGTTTCGATCCCATGACGTCCTCGGTTGGAATGGTCGACCACGGATCGTCACGAACCATGCCGGTATGGGACCCTCTGGACGCGTTACCGATCGCGACCTGATCGGTAGGCCGTGACGGAGCCTCGTTAGGGCCGTGACGAGCCGTGCATTCGTCCGCTCCCGGTAGGCTTCCGATCGCTCTTGCGCGATACGGCCAGTGTGGATAACGTGCGACTCCCGGTCAGCAGCTCTCCGGGGATCGTTCTCCACAACGCAAACCGCTCGTCGAACGGCGTCATGAACGCGGCCACGCTCCTCCTTACCACGCTCCTCAGCCTTAGCCTCGTCGTACTCGGGGTAGGGCTTATTGGCGTTCGGAGAGGCGCAACGACACCGTAACACGAGTCACTGTGGCCCCTCTCCGCAAACGGGAGGCGCCGCTCGTTTCTACAGCGTGAGGCCCGTCCCGGTTGGGACGGGCCTCACGTTTTTCATCACTTCACTGCGAGAGGATCACCATGACGACGAAACCACGAAGCCAGGGCGACGCGCCTAACGATCGACCACGTCCGCCGGCCGCGAGCAGCGACACCCGCGAGACGACCTGGAATCGCCAATCGGACCAGACACAACCGCACGCCTCGCACTCGCCGATGTCACAGGCCGATGGCGATCCGTAAACGTCATCCGCCTCACCGGTTAGCCTTGCTTCCATCTTTCATGGGTGGGGTGTTGATTCACACGCATGACAGATCGCATACGAACCCGCTTCCTGATCATCGGAAGCGGCGTGGCGGGGCTGCACACGGCCTGGCGCGCCTCCCAGACCGATGACGTTCTCGTCGTCACCAAGCGGTCGCTGTTCGACAGCGCGACCGCATACGCGCAGGGCGGGATAGCCGCCGCCCTCGGCGCCGGGGATTCACCCGAGCTCCATCGCAAGGACACCCTCGCCGCGGGCGCCGCGTTATGCGACGCGGCCGCTGTCGAGGTGCTCGTCGAGGAGGGGCCAGCGCGCGTGCGCGAGCTGCAGACCGCCGGTGCACGCTTCGACCTCGGGTCCGACGGAAAGCTCAAACTCGGCAAAGAGGCTGCGCACTCCCGCAACCGCATTGTGCACGCGTACGGCGACCAGACCGGAGCCGAGGTCGCGCGCACGCTGAGCGCCCGCGTCCAGGAAAGCGAGCGCGTGGCCGTCTTCGAGAAGACGCGCGTCCTCGACCTCATCGTCGATCGTGGGCGCTGCTGCGGCGCACGGGCGAGCGTCGCCGGCCGCGCCGTCGAGATCATCGCCGACGCGACCGTGCTCGCGGCCGGCGGGTGCGGCCAGGTCTATCGCTACACCACGAACCCCGTGGTCGCGACGGGAGACGGATACGCGATCGCGCATCGCGCGGGCGCGACGCTCGCCGACATGGAGTTCGTACAGTTCCACCCGACCGCACTCGACACGCCCGAGAATCCACTCGCGCTCATCTCCGAGGCCGTGCGTGGCGAAGGCGCGATTCTTCTCAACGCCGATGGCGAGCGGTTCATGCCGGCCCGCCACCGTCTGGCGGAGCTCGCGCCGCGCGACGTCGTCGCGCGCGAGATCTTCCGCGAGCAGGCCGGTGGACGGAAGGTCTATTTGGACGCGCGAAAGCTGGGCCCCGGATTCAAGAAGCGATTCCCGGGGATCTATGCGCTGTGCAAGGCGCGCGGCATCGACCCGACGCGCCAGCTCATTCCGGTCACGCCGGCCGCGCACTACATGATGGGCGGCGTCGTCGTGGACCTCACCGGCCGCGCATCGCTCCAGCGACTCTACGCCTGCGGCGAAGTGTCCCGAACGGGCGTCCACGGCGCGAATCGTCTCGCGTCGAACTCGCTGCTCGAGGGGCTCGTGTTCGCCGAGCGCGTCGCGCGCGACATGGTCCAAACGCCAAAACTGACGGCCGTCCCTCGCAAGCAGAGCTGGCGCGTGCCGCCTCTCGCCGATCGCGGCGCAGCGCAGGTGGCGGC
>Ga0075428_100009009_pt1 | contig 11071 bp, 11 predicted proteins | sample RhiMetdeltSRZDD2_FD_75291 | JGI IMG/M metagenome (GOLD analysis project Ga0075428, IMG submission 75291) | Populus rhizosphere microbial communities from Tennessee, USA - Rhizosphere MetaG P. deltoides SRZDD2 | ecosystem: Host-associated > Plants > Roots > Rhizosphere > Soil | place: USA... | reverse complement strand
GACGCCGTCCTGGCCGGCCGCGGCCTGCGCGAGTCCCGCGCGGCCGAGGGCGCGGCGGCGGCGGAGAAGGCCGCCGTCCCGGCGGAGGACGAGACCGGGCGGCGCCGGCCCAAGGCGCGGCCCGTGGCCGTCCCCGCGCCGATGGCCTGATCGGGCGACCAATCGCGTACGAGACGTGAAGTCGCGCCGGTCCGCCGGCGCGGCTTCGTCAACAACTGAATCAGGGATAACACTCATGGATATTTCGGCGGAGATGGTGCGCAAGCTCCGGGAGGAGACCGGGGCGGGCATGATGGACTGCAAGTCGGCGCTGGTGGAGGCCAAGGGAGACGTCGCCACCGCGCGCGACCTGCTGCGCAAGAAGGGCCTGGCCGCGGCGGCCAAGCGCGCGAGCCGCGCGGCCAGCCAGGGCCTGGTGCAGGCGTACATCCACCCCGGCGCGCAGATCGGCGTGATCGTCGAGGTGAACTGCGAGACGGACTTCGTGGCCAAGACCCCGGAGTTCCAGTCCCTGGTCAAGGACATCGCCATGCACGTGGCCGCCTCCGACCCGCTGTACGTGTCCAAGGAGGAGGTCCCGGCCCAGGTCCTGGAGAAGGAGAAGGAGATCTACCGCGCACAGGCCGGGGCCCAGGGCAAGCCCGAGAACGTGCTGGACAAGATCGCCGAGGGCAAGCTCAAGGACTATTTCTCCAAGTATTGCCTCCTGGAGCAGCCCTTCATCCGCGACGGGAACCTGACCGTGGGCCAGCTCGTGCAGGACAAGATCGCCGTCATCAAGGAGAACATCGTGGTGCGGCGCTTCGCCCGGTTCCGTGTGGGCGAGGAGAAGGAGAGCCAGACGAACCCCATCCCCGTGGGGTAGGATCGGGGCACATGCCCGCCGCCCCTGGTCGAATGGCCTACGGCCGCGTCCTGCTCAAGCTGTCCGGAGAGGCGCTGCTCGGCGAGAAGCCCTTCGGCATCGACCGCAACTTCGCCGACTACCTGGCCGACGAGATCCACGAGATCCACGGCCTCGGGGTCGAGATCGGCATCGTCATCGGCGGCGGCAACATCTTCCGCGGCGTGTCCGACAACGCGCGCGGCATGGACCGGGTCTCCGCCGACCAGATGGGGATGCTGGCCACGGTCATCAACGGTCTGGCCCTGCAGGATGCCCTGGAGCGCGAGGGCGTGGCCACCCGCGTCCTCTCCGCCATCGAGATCCGCCAGGTGGCCGAGCCCTTCATCCGCCGGAGGGCCATCCGCCACCTGGAGAAGAAGCGGGTGGTGGTCTTCGCCGCCGGCACCGGCAACCCCTACTTCTCCACCGACACCGCGGCCGCCCTGCGGGCCATGGAGATCAAGGCGGAGATCATCCTGAAGGGCACCAAGGTGGACGGCATCTACGACAAGGACCCGGTGAAGAACCCCGACGCCCGCCGCTACGACGAGCTCACCTACCTCGACGTCCTGAAGAAGGGGCTCGCGGTCATGGACGGCACCGCGGTCGCCCTGTGCAAGGACAACGCGCTGCCCATCATCGTGTACGACCTCAAGCAGAAGGGAAACCTGCGACGGATCGTCGCGGGCGAGAAGGTCGGCTCCATGGTGAAGGGCTAGCCCCAACCACCGGAGGACGGGATGGCCGCGATGACCGCAAAGGGCCTCATCGCCGACGCGAAGCAGCGGATGCACACCTCGCTGGAGACGGTGCGCCGCGAGCTGTCCGCGATGCGCACCGGACGCGCCTCGCTTTCCATGCTGGACAACGTCCGCGTGGATTACTACGGCAACCCCACCCCGCTGAACCAGGTGGGCACCCTCTCCACCCCGGACCCGACGCTCATCACCATCCAGCCCTGGGACCCCAAGATCCTTCCGCTGGTGGAGAAGGCCATCCGCACGTCCGACCTGGACCTGAACCCGCAGAACGACGGCAAGATCATCCGCATCCCCGTGCCCTCGCTCACGGAGGAGCGGCGCAAGACGCTGGTCAAGCACGCCCACAAGCACGCCGAGGAGGGCCGGGTGGCGGTGCGCAACGTCCGGCGCGACGTCAACGACCACCTGAAGCGGATGCTGAAGGACCACGAGGTCAGCGAGGACGACGAGAAGCAGGCGATGGCCGAGGTGCAGAAGCTCACCGACCACAGCATCGACCAGATCAACGAGATCCTGAAGAAGAAGGAAACGGAGATCCTGGAAGTCTAGGGCCCGTACCGGCCCCGCCTCCCCGTATAATCCGGCCGTGGCCGTCACGCATCTCGAGTGCACGCGCTGCGAGCGGCACTACCCGCCGGGTCAGCCGCTGAACCTGTGCGAGTGCGGCGGGCCCCTCTTCGTCCGCTACGACCTGGAGCGCGCGGCCAAGAACATGCGTCCCGGCCACCTCGCCCTGCGCGAGCCCACGCTCTGGCGCTACGACGACGTGCTGCCCGTGGAGAACCCCGACCACAGGGTGAGCCTGGGCGAGGGGTTCACCCCGCTGTTGCCCGCGCGGCGCCTGGGCGCGCTTACAGGGATGCCGCGCCTCTTCATCAAGGAGGAGAGCGGCAACCCGACGGGATCCTTCAAGGCGCGCGGCCTGTCCCTCGCCGTGTCCATGGCCAAGGCCTTGGGGGCCACGGACGTCTGCCTGCCGTCGGCGGGCAACGCCGGCAGCGCCGCCGCCGCCTACGCCGCCAAGGCCGGGCTGAAATGCCACGTGTTCGTGCCCAAGGACGCGCCCCACGTCTTCGTCATGGAGACCGAGTCCTACGGCGCCGACGTGCACAAGGTGGACGGGCTCATCACCGACGCCGGGCGCGTCTGCGCCGAGCGGGCGAAGGAGGCGGGCTGGTACGAGTGCGCGACGCTGAAGGAGCCGTACCGCGTCGAGGGCAAGAAGACCATGGGCTATGAGCTGGCCGAGCAGATGGGGTGGAAGCTGCCCGACGCCATCCTCTACCCCACCGGTGGCGGCACCGGCCTCATCGGCATGTGGAAAGCCTTCCAGGAGATGGGGGCCATGGGCTTCGTGGGGCCCGGCCGGCCGCGCATGTACGCCGTACAGGCGGACGGCTGCGCGCCCATCGTGAAGGCCTTCGCCGAGGGCCGCGAGGACGCGCCGATGTGGGAGGACGCGCAGACGCTCGCCTACGGCATCCGCGTGCCCAAGGCGCTGGGCGACTTCCTGATCCTGCGGGCCCTGCGCGAGAGCCATGGCGCGGGGGTCAGCGTGTCCGATCCCGAGATCATCCAGGGCGTCAAGGACGCCTGCGCGCACGAGGGACTGTTCATGGCCCCGGAAGGCGGCGCCTGCGTGGCGGCCCTGCGGAAGCTGAAGGCCTCGGGGCACGTCAACGCGGACGACACGGTCGTCCTCTTCAACACCGGCACGGGCTTCAAGTACGTGGAGGCCATGGCCCCTCTGTGGTGAGCGGGCCGGGCATGACGCGCCTGCTGCACCGCGACGATCCGTATCTCCTGGAGTTCGACGCGCGGGTGGTGGCGCGCCGCGAGCACGAGGGCCGCCCGGCGGTGGTCCTGGACCGGACGGCCTTCTACGCCGAGAGCGGGGGCCAGCCCTGGGACACCGGCACGCTGGACGGCGTGCCCGTCGTGGCGGTCCTGGAGCATGGCGGCGAGGTACTGCACGTGCTGGGCGGGCCTCTCGCCTCGGAGGCGGTCCAGGGCCGCGTGGATGCCGAGAGGCGCCGCGACCACATGCAGCAGCACCACGGCCAGCACCTGCTCTCCCGCGCCTTCATGGAGACGGCATCGGCCGCCACGGTCAGCTTCCACCTGGGGGCGGACGTCTCCACCATCGACCTGGACAGGCCGGTCACCGAAGACGCCGTGCGCCAGGCGGAGACGCGGTGCAACGGAATCGTCTGGGAGGCGCGGCCGGTCCGTACGAGTGTCCTGCCTCGAAGCCAGGCCGAGGTCCTGGGCGTCCGCGCGGCCGATGACGTCGGCGACGCCGTGCGAGTCGTCGAAGCTGAGGGCTACGACGCCCAGGCTTGCGGCGGGACGCATCCCCACCGCACCTCCGAGGTCGGGGTCGTGCTCGTCCTGGGACACGAGCGCTACAAGTCCGGATCCCGCGTCCGCTTCGTGTGCGGGGAGCGCGCGGTCGCCGCCTTTCGCGCCCGCGCCTCGGCCTTGAACCAGGTCGGCGCGCTCCTCTCGTCGCCCCTGGAGGATCTCCCCGCGAGTGTGGCGCGGCTGCAGGAAAAGCTCGTCGAGACCACCCGGCGCGGGCGCGAGATGGCCGAGCGGGCATTGCGCGGCGAGGCAGCCCGGCTCCTCGGCGCCGCCGGATCCCCCGCCGTGGTGGCCGCCGTCTACGAAGGCTGGCCCGCCGACGACCTGCGCGCGCTGGCCCAACACCTGGTGGGAGGCGGGACTTGCGTCGCGCTGCTCGCAAGCCGGGCCGAGAAGGTCCACCTGGTCTTCGCCCAGTCCGAAGGCCTGCCCCACGACGTGCCCGCGCTGCTGCGCCAGGCCCTGGCGGAGATCGGCGGACGCGGGGGCGGGCGCGGCAACCTGGCCCAGGGCGGCAGCGACAGCGCCGCCGGCCTGGAGGCGGCCCTGGCCAGGGCCGAGCGGACGGTGCGCGAGCGGTCCGCGGCCTGAAATGACCCGCAAGCACGTCCGCGTCGTGTTCACGGGCGGCACGATCTCGATGCGCATCGACGCCGGCACGGGGGCCGCGGTGCCCGCGCTCTCCGGCGAGGAGATCGTGGCCCGCGTCCACGGCCTGCGGAAGGAAGCGCACCTCACCCTGGAGGATTACGCGCGGCTGCCCGGCCCCCACGTCACGCCCTACTGGATGTGGCAGCTCAAGGACCACGTGGCCCGGCTGCTGGCCCAGGCCGACGTCGACGCGGTGGTGCTGACGCACGGCACGGACACGCTGGAGGAGACGGCCTTCCTCTTCGACCTTACCCTCGACCAGGCCAAGCCCGTCGTCTTCTGCGGGGCCATGCGCACGGTCTCCGAGCCCGGCTGGGACGGTCCCGCGAACCTCATGGCGGCGGTGAGGGCGGCCGTCCACCCCGAGTCCGCCGGGCGCGGCGTGCTCATCGCGGTGGGCGAGGAGATCCACTCGGCCTCCGAGGCCACCAAGTGGCACACGCAGAGCCTCTCGGCGTTCCGCAGCGCCCATGGGCCGCTCGGCATCGTGGACCGGGGCCATATCGTCTACCATCGGCCGCCGTTCCGCCGGCCGCCGATCGGCGCCGCCCGGCTCGTGGCCGAGGTGGACCTCCACACCATGGCGACGGGGATGGACGACGCGCTCATCCGCGCCTCGGTGGCCCGCGGCGCCCGCGGCCTCGTGCTCGAGGCCACCGGCTGCGGCAACGTCCCGCCCCCCGTTCTTCCCGGCCTGCGCGCGGCGCTGGCCGGCCGCATCCCCGTGGTCCTCGTCTCGCGGTGCGCGGAAGGCCGCGTCTCCCCCGCCTACGGATACGAAGGCGGGGGACGCATGCTCGAGGAGATGGGCGTCGTGTTCGGCCAGGACCTCCCGGGGCCCAAGGCCCGCATCAAGCTGATGGTCGCCCTGGGCCTGACGTCCGACCCCCTCGAGATACGCCGGATCTTCTCGGACGGCCTTCCCGCCGCGCGCTGAACAGCCGTCCGCAGCGCGTCCACAGCTTTCCGCCAGCCGATCCACAGGTTTTCCACCGGAGGATCCACAGATCCCTCCCGCGTCACGGCGATCGATAGATGAAGAAGACGCCCGCCCGATCGTCGGGAGCGCGCCGCCGGAGGTCCGGATAGGGGTTCGGGCCCTTCGGCTCGACGATCCCCAGCAGGAGGTTCGGGCTCACGGCCACGACGCCTTCGAACGGGCTCGCCGCGGGCCGGCCCGGGTACAGGTGAACGCCGGGCAGGTCCCGCGCGCGCAAGCCGATGCGCTCCGGGTCGTCGGACCCGTGGTATCCGAGCTGGACCTCCTCGACGCCGTGGTGCTCCATCCAGGCCTTCAACCGCGGCAGGTCCTGGCCCCAGTCCAGGTTGGAGTCGGCCAGCACGCGATGACCGCCGGCGGGACCTCCGGCCAGCGCGTTGAAATACGTCAGGTACCCGCGCGGCATCACCACGAGGCTGGGCACCGCATGCAATGCCAGCACCACCGCCAGGAGCCAGCGGCCGCGCCGCCAGGTCAGGACCTGCGGGACCGCGGCCGCGGCCAGAAGGATCGCGTACGGGTAGACGGGAAGGAGGTACCGTTCGCCGATGTCTATCCGCCCGATCGACACGACGAGGAAGAGCATCAGCGCCGGAATCAGCCAGTGCCATCCGACCCCGCGCCACGCCCGCCGCTTGACCCCGGCCGCGGCGGCGAGTCCGAGCGCGAGCAGGAAGCCCGGCGTGTTCTTCACCGCGAGGGCCACCACGTAATACGTCCGCCAGCCCTTCTCGGAGAGTTCACCCAGCATGTAGGCGCGGTGCCCTTCGACCGCGTGCGCGAGCTGGAAGCGCAGGCCCTCCAGGTACGGCTCGGGGAGCGCGCGCCACGACCCCAGGCGCGCCACGATGTCGCCCGCCGGCCCCAGGTCGCGCGTCATCGGCTCCGCCACCGAGCGCCCGGGCCACGGGACGTAGCGGAACCCATGGGCCGCCCAGATCAGCGTGGGGACGATGAGCGCGGCCGCGATGGCCAGGACGCCGAGGCCGCGGAGGAGGCGCGTCCGTTCCGCCGGCGGCAATCGCCGCACGTCGAGGATGGCCACCAGCGCCAGGCTCGGCACCAGCAGCCACGCGGTCAGGCGGGTCAGGACCGCCGCGGCCAGGGCCACGGCCACGATGACCCCGCGTCGCGGCGTCGGCGCCTGGCACCACCGCCGGAACGCCCACGACGTCCCCAGGAATCCGAGCGCCGCAGGGACGTCGGTCGCGGCCAGGTGGCCGTGCGCGAGGAGCGACGGATGGAAGGCGGCCAGGGCGAGGGCCGCCAGGCCCGCGGCCGGTCCATGCTCAGCGCGCGCCCACGCCCACACCAGGACAGCGAGCAGCAGCGTCAGGAGGATGGCGGGCAGGCGAGCGAGGGCGATGATCCGGCTGGCGCTGTTCTCGTGGAAGAAGCGGTAGATCCACCCCCATTCCCCGGGCGCCGCGGGCGTGTGGAGGCGGAGGGGAAGGAGCGGAAGGGCCGCCAGCATCTTGGCCAGCGGCGGCGTCTCCGGGTTCAGCCGGAAGTCGAGCGCGGTGAGATGACGATAGCCGGCGCTGATGTACACCGGCTCGTCGACCGTGATGCCGTCGGTGCGGGAGCCGACGACGAGCGCCACTGCCATGACAGCGAGAAGGAGCGCCATCGCTGCACGTTCACCCACAGGAAATCCGCGGCCCATCGACGGGTTTTCCACAGGTTTATTCACAGGTCACAGCGCGCACACGCGTCAACGGGTTGTCCACGGCTTGTCCACAGGTTGTCCGCAGGGTTTTCCACACCCGTGCGGACCGCCGGCGGATCAGCGGAGGCCCAGGTCGGCCGCGGCGGGAAGACCCGGAAGGCCTTGCGCCAGCCGCGCCCCGCGCAGGATCGCGCGCGCCACGACCTCCGCGGCCGCGGCCCCCACCACGAGGACGCCGCCCGGCACCGACGCCGACCCCACCGACAAGGCGAACACGGTGTCGCCGTCCCACGGGGTGTGGACGGGGTTGACGGCGCGGGCCAGGCCGTCATGGGCCATCTGCGCGACCTTGGTGGCCTCGGCCTTGGTCAACCCCAAGTTCGTGGCCACCACGACCAGGACCGTACTCTCCCCTTTTCCGACCGCCGGCGCCCGCCCGGCCAGCAGGGCGTTCGTCGTCCCCTCGAACGCGTCTCCGGCCGCGGTCCGCGCGCCCGCGACGATCCGCCCGCTCGAAGGGTCCACGACGTCCCCGGCCGCGTTGACCGCGGCCAGGGCGGCCACCACCCCGCCGCCGGCCAGCGTCACGGAGGCGGTCCCCAGACCCGCCTTCATGGCGTGGTCGAATCCGAGCAGCTTTCCGACGGTCGCCCCGGCTCCCGCGCCGACGTTCCCCCGGCCACGGGTCCCGCCGCCGCGGCCTTGGCCGCGGCGTACCCCGCGGCGGCGTCGGGACGGACCTTCGAGTCGCCGACCGCAAGGTCGAACAGGATCGCCGCGGGTACGATGGGAACGCGGGCCGGCCCTGCCGGGAACCCGACCTGGCGCTCCTCGAGCCAGCGGACCACCCCGGTCGCGGTGTCCAGGCCGAACGCGCTGCCGCCCGAGAGCACCACCGCATGCACCTGCTGCACGGTGTTCAACGGGTCGAGGAGATCGGTCTCGCGCGTCCCCGGCGCGCCCCCGCGAACGTCCACCCCGCACGTCGCGCCTGCCTCCACGAGCACTACCGTGCACCCGGTGGGCCGCCGCGTGTCGGTGAAGTGGCCGACCTTCACGCCGGCCACGTCGGTCAGGGCGCCGGCATCGCGCGTGGCGGCCCGGGTCGACCGCAACGAGAGCGACGAGAGGCCGATGCCGGCGGTCAGGGCCCGCGCGAAGCCGCGCCGGTTCATGGCCTGCGATCTTACCCTCGCCCGCCGCCGTTGCGACCCCGGTCCCGGCGTGCTACCTTTTCTGGACAGCCACCGACCCGCGTCGGGCGGTGAGCGTGGAGGAGGACGCGACTGCCGATCCCGGCCCGTCGCCTGGATCCCTTCAGGGACCGGGACGATCCCGCCCCGTACGCCGCCTCCGAGGAGAATACATGAGCGCCGGACCGTCGCCCGTCGTCCCCGGGAAGGTCACAGTGACCACGCTGCGCCAGAAGTACGAGCGCCGCGAGCCCATCACGATGGTCACCGCATACGACTACCCGACCGCCCGCATCGCGGACGAGGCGGGTCTGGATGCGATCCTCGTCGGCGATTCCCTGGCCATGGTGGTCCTGGGCCATCCCGACACCCTGTCCGTCACCATGGACGAGATGATCCATCACGCCCGCGCCGTCCGCCGCGGCGCCTCGCGCGCCCTGCTCATCGGCGACATGCCGTTCATGAGCTATCAGGCGGACGAGGCCGAGGCCCTCCGCAACGCCGGCCGGTTCCTCAAGGAGGCCGGCATGGAGGCCGTGAAGCTGGAGGGCGGGCGCACGGCCGCCCCGGCCGTGGGGCGGATCGTGCGCGCGGGGATCCCGGTGCAGGGCCACATCGGCCTCACGCCGCAGAGCGTGAACGCGCTGGGCGGCTGGAAGGTGCAGGGACGCACCGCCGCCGCCGCGCGGTCGCTGCTCGAGGACGCCCTCGCCCTCGAGGACGCGGGCTGCTTCTCGCTCGTGCTGGAGAGCGTGCCGGACCGGGTGGCCGCCCGAATCACCGAGCGCCTCTCCATCCCCACCATCGGGATCGGCGCCGGGGCGCAAACCAGCGGGCAGGTCCTCGTCCTGCACGACATGCTCGGGCTCTTCGACCGCTTCACGCCGCGCTTCGTCAAGCGGTACGCCGAGCTGGGCGAGGCCGCGCGAGCGGCCCTCGAGGCGTTCCGCGCCGACGTGCAGTCCGGCGCGTTTCCCGGCCCGGAGCATTCGTACGCGATCGACGACGAGGAGTGGCGCGCGTTCCTGGAGTCGATCGGCGAGCAGCTCCCCCAGCCCTCCGCGCCGACGCGGCGGTGAGCGGCACGGCCTCGCCGCCGCGCGTCCTGGTCCTGGGGACCGGGGCGATGGGCTGCCTCCTCGCCGGCCGCCTTTCTCGCGGCGGCGCCGCCCACGTCACCGTCGCGGGCGCCTGGGCCGAGGGCCTGGACGCGATCGTCCGCCACGGCATCACGGTCGAGGACGAGACCGGATGCTGGTCCGTCCCGGTCGAAACCGCGCCCCTCTCCGATCCCGACCACGCCGATTTCGTGCTGGTCCTCGTCAAGAGCCCGCAGACCGCGGCCGTGGCGGGCACCGCGGCCCGCGCCCTCCATCCCGGCGGGTCGATCCTTTCGCTCCAGAACGGCCTCGGCAACAGCGAAGTCCTGGCCCGCGCCGCCGGCCGCAATCGCGTCGCCGTCGGCGTGGCCACGCTGGGCGCGACGCTCCTGGCTCCGGGCCGGGTCCGCGCCTTTCCCGGCCGGATCGTCATCGGCGCCAGCCGCACCGAGCCGCTGGCGCGGCTCGTCGACGCCTTCCAGGCCGCCGGCATCCCGACCGAGACCACCGATGACATCGACCGGCTCGTCTGGCGGAAGCTGGCGGTGAGCTGCGCGATCAACCCCGCCACCGCGCTCCTGGGCCTCTCGAACGGCGCTCTCCTGGCGTCGGCGGAGAGCCGCGGGCGGATGGCAGCCGCGGCGCGCGAGGTGGGCGCCGTCGCGGCCGCCATGGGCATCGAGCTCCAGGCCGATCCCTCGCAACTGGCCTTCGAGGTCGCGGCTGCCACCGCGGGGAACCGCTCGTCCATGCTCCAGGACCTCGACCGCGGAGCCACGACCGAGATCGACGCCTTGTGCGGGGCCGTCGTGATCGAGGGGCGCAGGCTCGGCGTCGCCACCCCGGTCAACGAAGGCCTCTGGCGCGCGGTCCGCGAGCGGGAAGGCCGGCCGTTGGCGGCGCTGGCGGCGACCGTTCCGTGACCCTCGCCGCATGAAAACCGTCAACAGCGTCCGCGACGTCCGCGGGTGGCGGCGCGCGTCTGCGGGCCGTCTGGGCCTCGTCCCAACGATGGGCTACCTTCATGCGGGCCACCTGTCCCTCGTCGAAGCGGCCCGCCGCGACAACGACCGCGTGGCGGCCAGCCTCTTCGTGAACCCGACACAGTTCGGGCCCACGGAGGACTTGTCGCGCTACCCGCGCGACCTGGCGCGCGACACGCGCCTGCTGGAGGAGGCGGGCTGCGATCTGCTCTTCGCTCCGCCGCCCGAAGAGATGTACCCGCCCGGCTTCGAGACCGCGATCGACGTCGGCTCGGTCGCCGCCACCCTGGAGGGCGCGCGCCGGCCGGGCCATTTCCGTGGCGTGGCCACCGTGGTGATGAAGCTCTTCGGGATCTTCCAGCCGGATCGCGCGTACTTCCAACAGAAGGACGCTCAGCAGCTCGCGGTGACCCGGAGGATGGTCCGCGACCTGGACCTGCCCGTCGAGATCCGTGCCTGCCCGA
>Ga0075428_100009008_pt1 | contig 11072 bp, 6 predicted proteins | sample RhiMetdeltSRZDD2_FD_75291 | JGI IMG/M metagenome (GOLD analysis project Ga0075428, IMG submission 75291) | Populus rhizosphere microbial communities from Tennessee, USA - Rhizosphere MetaG P. deltoides SRZDD2 | ecosystem: Host-associated > Plants > Roots > Rhizosphere > Soil | place: USA... | reverse complement strand
AGAACTGTAAGATGGATCGTTGATGTTACTTCTCCTGTATTTACCGGCAGTTATGCTGATGTAAATCTTGGTTGTAACCCGGCTAATCCTGGTGGTTCATTGGGTAGTGCTTCTGCAACTGATGGTTGTGGCGCTGTAACTATTACTTCTTCTGATGGCTCAGTTCAAAGCAGCGGATGCAATCGTTCTCAAACAAGAACATTCACTGCAAGAGATGGTTGTGGTAACACTGCTACTACATCTCGTACTGTAAGATGGATCAGTGATGTTACTGCTCCGACATTTGTAACAACTCCTGCAAGTGTTGATATTGAATGTTTCGAAGCAATTCCAACATCTGCTGCTCCAACAGCTACAGATGCATGCAGTACTCCAACTGTGACCTCTACGGGTTCAACAGACAATGAGTTTGCATGTACAGCACAGAACAATTTCAAGAGAATTATTACCCGTTCATGGAGAGCTGTTGATGGTTGTGGTAATACGGCTACGTACACACAAACTATCAGGGTGAAATGTTGTGAGGCTATCTGTACTTATACACAAGGTGCATACGGAAATGCCGGTGGTCAGGATTGTGACGGTACAACCAGTATGTCGACTACGGCATTGATCAATCAATCAATAGCTAACTGGGGTGGTTTGATTACAATTGGTAAACCAGGTAGTTCTGTTACCATTGCTACCGGTCAGGCAAGTTGCGTGATCGCTGCATTACCTGGTGGCGGACCTTCTAAGGAATTACCGGCTAGCAACTCCAGTATTTGTAATCTGCCGAATTCATTATTGAACGGCCAGGGCAGGATCAGGAACGTGCTTCTTGCACAAACCATCACGCTTGCTTTGAACATCGGTATCACCAGTCCGTCTGATCTTGGAATATTCCCGCTTCAGGGAGGCGTGCTCGTAACAGCCGATCCTTTGGGTGGTTGTGGTTCCGATATTCCGGACTTGAGTTCATGCACACAAAGAACAATCAGTGCGGCCGTAGTTAATGCAATACCGGGTACAAAGAATGTGGCAGGTTTATTAGAACTTGCTAACAGAGCGTTGGCAAATACTGATGGCGTTGTTGGTTCTGAAAACGGAGTGTCACTTTCTGCGATCAATGACGCGGTATCGGCGATCAATGAGGTATTCGATGAGTGTAAGATCTTCATCGGCTGGAATGTTCCTTGTCCTTCAGGTGGACGAGTTGTGACAAGCAATTCAACATCATCAGAGCCTTCATTGATTGTAACAGCTTTCCCTAATCCTTATCAAGAGAATTTCACTCTTAGAATAAATTCTCCTGTAACTGGTCAGGCATCGATCAGCTTCTATACTATCGATGGCGTAAAGATCAGTGAAATGAAAAAGGATGTTGTAGCTCTCAGGGAAGTAAGTGTGCCTTACAATGTTCCTGGAGCATACAAGACAAGGATCGTGTATACTGTCACCATTAGCGGTTATAATGCCAAGGGTGTTGTTCTCAGTCCTAATGAACCCTAATTATTAACAACGAAAAACTCAGATAATTTAAAGTCTCCCGGTAAAACGGGAGACTTTTTTGTTTTGTATAAGTGGTCGAGATTTCACGTATGTCATTATCATACCACGTTACTATATCAGTTTTGTTGAAAGTATTTACGATGTCATTGCGACGCATAGGTTCGTTCTTAACCTCGGCAGTATTCCTCATCGCGAGGCGACAACACAAAGGCAAATCTTGCCATAGTTAATAAGCCGAAGCAATCTAACAAAAGGAAAATGAGCGTTGAGCTTGCGTTTTTAGATTGCTTCAGCCGTACTGAGCAGTGATTGATGAGTGTGGATGCTGTGCATTCCCTCCATGGAGGGGCAGAGCAAGCTGCCAATGAAGAAATGATCGGAAGGGGTGGGTCAAATGGTGTCCTCTCCGGCATTTTTACAAACAGGATTTATGAATTAATTTAGAAGGCTGGCTTTAATCCCGAAATCATGCGTTTGAAAATTTATCCGCTTCTAATAATCTGTGTGGCGCTTTTGGGCTGTAAGCATGAAGATGATAGTACCAAAGCAATTGAGCTCAATAATCTTGGTTTACAATTGACGAACCAGGGAAAAGACCGGGAAGCAATTTATGTTTATCAGCAAGCAGCATCTTACAGAAATATCCCAACAACAGATAGAACAACTTTTCTAAGCAACCTGGCACTTGCTTATCACAAGATCAACATGAATGATTCGGCAAAGTATTTTTATAAAAAAGCTGCCAATATGAACAAGCGGGGTTCTTACAATTATCTGGTCAATGTTGCATACGTCTATCTTATCGATAAAAGGCTTGATACTACCTGCAAGTTGTTAGAGAAAGCATACAAGGCTGATAGCACAATGGTATCTGTAAATAATTTGCTTGGAGTTATCTGGCTCGGTGAATACGATAAAAACTATTATGACCCTGTAAAAGCCCTTCGGTACAATGCAAACGCCTATAAAATGCTGCAAGACGGTGACACAAAATTTATGTTAGCCAAAAATTATTACCAGGTCGAAAACACTGCGGAATCTTTACGACTATTTCGCGAACTGCACTATGAATATCCTGACTACATCGCTTATCTCGTCACATTGATTATGATCGAACAGGAAATGAACAATTTATCCGAAGCGGAAAAACTTCTCGAAGAATTAAAAACAAAAGATCCTGAGAAGTACAAACAACGACGAGATGATCCAATTGAGCCCGGCACACATGTTATAGTTTGGAACCCGGATTGAAATTTATGTTCTAGATAAGGTGAAAGTTATAAACCCCGATACTCTATGCTCATTCGATCATGATCATTATTATGTTTATAATTGCACAAGAAGACCAACATTTATATCATCGGATGAAAATCACTTTTCATTTTACCATCCAGTCGCATCATACAATTAATTTCTTTTCTTTCCATGCATTTTATTCATTATTGGTAAACCGATAAAGACATACCACTTCTTATGTGAAGCCCATTCATCCACTACTCACTTCCCAGTGAATTCTTTTTTCTTAATGATACCCGTTATAAAGGTTGATAGTTGCTCCCATGATGCTGTGACCAGCCTATTGATCACCGAACAATAGTTAAGAATGACCGTGCACTAATTTCATTTCGAAATGGAAATGGCTAACCCCTAAATTCATTGGGCAAACAATTATGAGTTCGTAGTTTTACTATTGATTTCCAAAAACTTATTCGAAAAAAAACTTAGTAAAATCTTTGTAAACTAAAAAAACACCTTACCTTAGATTCCTCATAGTTTGTTTCCGATCCATCCATCCTTTCAAATGCCGCCATTTATTTTCCCTCATTGAAGACTTTCATATTACCTCATACCCTCCGAAGATTTGTGATCCTATTGGTTATTGCTTCTGATTAGTTCGGGTTTTTAAATTATATCTACTAATACTAATTGTTTATGAAAGAAACAATCAACCGGCTGTTTAGTAAATTCAATTTGCTACAGCTAACAATCATGATCTGTACTACTCTCGTTAGTACCTTATCTTTTGGGCAGGCAGGAAATGCCCCCATGCAATCATTACCAAATTTTCCCGGGCCACTGGCTATCGATGGCTTTATTCAAAGGCAGGGAGTCAATGGCGATTGGCAAGCAGGCCCAGGCGGCGCAACGAATGTTGTTTTCAATAACAGCTGCGTGCCGTTAGTACCGCTTGCTTTTTATTTCACTGATCTGTTTAACGACCAGACAAACGATGAGATCTTTGATGGTGGTAATAAACTTAATGATAACCCCAATGTTTGGGGTTGGAGAAGCCAGAAGCCGCCGGCAAAAGATGACATCAATACATCGATGGTGTTTATTGCTTTGAACCCGGCTGATAATCATATCTGGTTGGCGATCTCCGGTGACCGCATGTCGACGAATGGAACCAGTTATATTGATTTTGAATTCTATCAGAATTCCATCACCAGGACTAATGGTGAAACTCCTCCCGGCGCTCCTGTATTGGGAGGAACCGGTGGTTTCGTTTCAACAGGTCCGCATAATGGAAGAACTGTTGGAGATATCAGCATCACCCTTGAGTTCACAGGTGGTGGATCGTTCGCAACGGTAAAATATCAGCAATGGCAGGCAGGTAGCGAAGCTGGCACCTATGATTATTTCAACGTTACCCCGGCCCCGGGTACAGCATTTGCTGCAGCGAATGCCGGTGAAATCAACGTGCCATGTGGTGCATTTGGTGCTACTACTTATGCGCCATTACAATTTGTAGAAGGTGCCATTGATCTTACTGCATTGATCGGAGGTACCGGTCTTCCCAATGAATGCGGTGGACTTCCGTTTGAAACTTTATTCATAAAAACAAAATCTTCCGCATCTAATACTGCCGACCTTAAAGATTTCATCGAGCCATTCCAAATAAATGTATGCTTTGATCGTACGGCTCCGGTGATTAATTGTCCTAACACACTCAACCTCGGTTGTAATCCAACTATCCCACCACCAAGTGGTGCTACTGCATCTGATAATTGCGACGGCGTAGTCATACCCGTTTCAGCCGACGGCCCTGTCCAAAGCAGCGGTTGTAACAGAACGATGGTAAGAACCTGGAGAGCACAGGATGGATGCGGTAACACTGCTACTTGTGGACAAATTATTAACTGGACTCAGGATAATACACCACCGGTCTTCAGCGGCAGTTTTGCCGATGTAGATCTTGGTTGTAACCCGGCTAACCCGACTGGATCTTTGGGTGGAGCAAGCGCGTCAGATGCATGCGGTGCTACTACCATCTCACAAAGCGACGGATCAGTTTCTTCTGCCGGTTGTAATCGTGCACAAACAAGAACATTCACAGCAAGAGATGGTTGCGGAAATACATCTTCAGTTTCCCGTACCGTTAGATGGGTGGCGGATCCAACGCCTCCTGTATTTACCGGTAGTTATGGCGATGTAAACCTTGGTTGTAACCCGGGTAATCCGGATGCTTCGCTTGGCAGTGCTTCTGCAACAGATGGTTGCGGTGCTGTCACAATAACTCAAAGCGATGGCTCCGTCGCTTCTGATGGTTGCAACCGTTCAAGAACAAGAACATTCACTGCGAGAGATGCATGTAATAATACAGCGACAGTTTCACGCACCGTAAGATGGATCGCTGATGCTACTCCTCCAGCATTTACCGGCAGCTATGGCGATGTAAATCTGGGTTGTAACCCAGGTAATCCAGACGGTTCATTGGGTAGCGCTTCTGCAACTGATGCTTGTGGTGCTGTAACAATCACTCAACAAGATGGTTCAGTTGTTTCTGATGGCTGTAACAGGTCAAGAACAAGAACATTCACTGCAACCGATGGTTGCGGCAATACAGCTACTATTTCCAGAACCGTTAGATGGATTCTTGATGTTACTCCTCCTGCATTTAGCGGTAGCTTTGGCGATGTGAGTCTTGGTTGCAACCCGGCAAACCCAGATGGTTCATTGGGTAGCGCTGGTGCAACAGATGCTTGTGGTGCTGTTACTATAAGTCAACAAGATGGTTCAGTTGGCTCTGACGGCTGTAACCGCTCAAGAACAAGAACATTTACCGCAAGAGATGGATGTGGTAATACAGCTTCAATATCACGTACGGTAAGATGGATCGCCGACGCTGCCGCGCCGGTATTCACTGGTGGTTACGGTGATGTAGTTCTGGGTTGTAACCCGGAAAATCCTTCTGGTTCACTCGGTAGCGCTTCTGCAACTGATGCTTGTGGTGCTGTCACAATAACTCAACAAGATGGCTCAGTCGTTTCTGAAGGATGTAATCGTTCTCAAACAAGAACATTCACTGCAAGAGATGGTTGTAGCAATACAGCTACGATATCACGTACGGTAAGATGGTCAACATCACCTGCTCCTCCAACATTTACAGGAAGCTATGGCGATGTAAATCTCGGTTGTAACCCGGCTAATCCTGATGGTTCACTTGGTACTGCTACAGCAACAAGTGCATGTGGTACTCCAGGTATAACCTCTTCAGATGGTCCTGTTGTGAGTGATGGATGTAACCGTTCAAGAACAAGAACATTCACTGCAAATGACGGATGTAATAATACTGCCACAGTATCGCGTACTGTAAGATGGATCGCTGATGTTACTCCTCCAGCATTTACCGGCAGCTATGGTGATGTAAACCTTGGCTGTAACCCGGCTAATCCTGATGGTTCATTAGGCAGCGCATCAGCTACTGATGCTTGCGGTGCTGTAACAATTTCTCAAAGCGATGGTTCAGTGGCTTCTGATGGTTGTAACCGTTCAAGAACAAGAACATTCACTGCAAGAGACGGATGCGGCAATACAGCTACAATTTCAAGAACGGTAAGGTGGATTGCTGATGGTACTGCTCCTGTATTTACCGGCAGCTATGGTGATGTAAATCTCGGTTGTAACCCGGCAAATCCTGATGGTTCGTTGGGTACCGCTGCAGCTACTGATGCTTGCGGACCGGTAACAATAAGCCAAAGCGATGGTTCAGTTCAATCTTCAGGTTGTAACCGTTCAAGAGCAAGAACATTCGTTGCAAGAGACGGCTGTGGTAATACTTCTTCTGTATCACGTACAGTAAGATGGACCGCTGACGTTACTGCACCTGTGTTTACACCATGCCCGTCTAACGTTGATGTAGATTGTAATGTGCCTATTCCGACAGCTTCTGTACCAACAGCAAGTGATGCTTGCGGCACACCGACAGTAACACAGACTGGTACTACGGATAATGCTGCAGATTGCGCAACCGGCTTCAGCAGGGTTGTTACCAGGACCTGGACTGCACGTGATGCTTGTGGTAATACATCCACTTGCACACAAACTATCAGGGTGAGATGCTGCCCGGCTGCATTATGTACTTATACACAAGGTGCATACGGATCTGAAGGCGGAAAAATGTGCGATGGAGAAAATGGCGGATTTAGTACTCAAGAGTTTATTAATGCTTCTCTCGCAAATTGGGGTGGATCGTTTACTGTGGGTAAACCAGGACATTCAGTACTTGTTAACAGTGCACAGTGTGTGCTCGATAAATTGCCTGGCGGTGGTCCTGCTAAAGAACTGGTTGCCGGTGATATTAACCTCTGCAACTTTACTCCGCTACAACCAAACGGTGGTGTGAGGAATATTCTATTAGCTCAAACCATTACACTTGGTCTAAATCTCGGTATTGAAAATTCACAGCTTGGTAACTTCGCATTGCAGGTTGGCACATTAGCGACACAAGAGATAGACGGAGGTTGTGGTGGCGATACTCCGTTAGAACGTATATGCCATTACAATGTATTGGCTCCGTTCAACCTGATCAGCGTAGAGAACCAGTACACATTCAGGACATTTACACAGGAAGTGATCGATGCAATTCCTGGAGCTAACACAGTAGCTAACCTGTACGAACTTGCAAACAGGGCATTGGCTAACGTTGATGGCGTTGAAGGTTCTGAAGGCGGTGCTTCTCTCGATGCGATCAATAATGCAGTATCTTCTGTAAACGAAGTATTCGATGGTTGTAAGATTTCTATTGGCTGGGATGTGGCTCCATGTCCTCCAATTGATCCTACACCAGGCGATGGAAGAGTTGCAACAACAACAACTCCTACGTTGACAGTAACAGCTTACCCGAATCCTTATCAGGACAATTTCTCTTTGCAGATCAATTCGCCTGTAACCGGCGAAGCACAGGTCGGTATCTATACTATCGATGGTGTTAAGATCGGTGAGTTGAAGAGAGATGTGGTGGCCAATAGGAACGTTTCTGTACCGTTTAACGTGCCTGCAGCTTACAGAACAAGGATCGTGTATGCCGTTTCAATAAGCGGAAGCAATTACACTGCAAAAGGCATTGTTCTTAGCCCTAACGAGCCTTAATAATTAAACAGCAAAACACAGATAATTTTAAAGTCTCCCGGTTTCGGGAGACTTTTTTCTTTTATACAGTAAGGAGCATTTACCCTATTGCTGTTTCTTTGCAGATACACTTTTATATTTCTCTTAGTTAGAGTATTTTCATTGCAACAAAATTTTTATGGCGAAAAAGAAAAAGGTTGAAAAGCACGTACATACCAAAACGGTAAAGCTGAAAACTGAACCCGTACCCAAATGGCATCTGCCGTTTATTTTCATCTTAACCTTTATTGTCTACATCCCGGCTTTAACAGCAGGTTTTGTGAATTGGGATGATCCTGATTATGTCGGGGAGAATAATTACCTGATTCGCGATCTCAGCCGTTTACCTGAATTATTCACTACATCGGTTCAGGGCAACCATCACCCGGTGACCATGTTCTCCCTTGCCTTGAATTTCGCCATCAGTGGAGATGATGCCTGGTCCTATCACCTTTTCAATCTTATTTTTCATCTTGTAAATTGTTATCTCGTTTACAGGTTTGCCCTTATACTTACAAAGAATAATTCGCTCATCGCTTTTGTTACGTCTCTGCTTTTTGCCATACATCCATTGCATGTGGAATCGGTAGCCTGGGTTTCTGAGCGCAAAGATGTTCTGTACACGCTTTTCTTTCTTGCCGGTCATATCGCATTTACAAAATACGTTGACACGAATGATAAAAAGCAATATTGGTTCACACTGCTGTTCCTTGTTTTGTCGTTGCTGTCAAAACCTGCAGCAGTTATCTTCCCTGTATCATTGTTTTGCATAGATATTTTACGTCGCCGGCAATTCTCATTTAAACTTATCACTGAAAAGATCCCGTTTTTTATCCCGGCCATCATAATGGGTCTTATAACTATTGGCGCGCAAAAAGAAGTAGGCGCCACCGGTGAAGAATATTTCGGTTTAGGTAAAAATATTCTTTTTGGCTTTTATGGTATCCTGATGTATTTCGTGAAAATGATCATTCCCTACCAATTGTCTGCGTTCTATCCTTTTCCTCCATTAAATGAAAGTTTGCCACCGGTTTATTATATCGGTCCTTTGTTTGCACTGGCGCTTGCGGCCGTTGTATATTTTACATGGAAAAAATATCGCTTCGTTGCTTTTGGCATCAGCTTTTATATTGCAAATCTTTTATTGGTTTTGCAAATATTTTCGGTAGGTAGCGCAGTTATTGCGGAGCGATATACCTACGTGCCCTACATCGGGCTATTCTTTATTGCTGGTTGCTTATTGGACAGGTTTGTGAAAGGTAATCTGACAAAAGCCTATACCATCATCCTGCCTGTTGCCTTGATATATTCTGCAATAAGTTTTATGCAGGCAAGAACATGGAAAGATGGCGCCACGTTGTGGGACACTATTATCAAGAATCAACCAAGTTCGAGAGCGTACAGCGCAAGGGCAACACTTTTAAGAAAAGATGCCAATAGCCTCAGAGATAGTGCGAGCCGTCTTATGGCAAGACGCAACACACAAGAAGCAAATAAAATATATGCAGAAGCAAACAATAGTTACAATCAGGCAATAAGTTATTACACACAGGCAATTAAATTAAATGCCATCGATCACGAATCCTATAATAACAGGGCGAACATCTATATGGACCTGAATAAATTTGATTCCGCATTTCTCGATTATAAACAGGCATTAGTGGTCAAGCCTGATTATTATGTTGCGCTGGATAATATTGGTGGCTGGTTTGCAAGAAGAAATTTGTTCGATTCTGCACTGATCTATTTCAATCGTGTTGTCCAGCAAAAACCTGATTACAAAGTAGTATACAGCAATCGCGGTCTCACTTATATGAGCTTAAAACAATATGAACTGGCCATACGCGACTGGCAGCAATTTCTTCAATACGAACCGGATGCTGCCGATGTTATCAATACAATAGGTCTGTGTTATCGTATGTTGGGCAAGAACCAGGAGGCATTGGGATACATCAACCGGGCAATACAACTGATACCTGACCCCGCTTTCTTTCTCAACCGCTCCTATACTTACAATAATCTCGGTAATCGTGAAAATGCAAAAAAAGATGCGTTAACAGCCAAACAAAATGGTGTTCAGGTTGATGCTGCATATGCTGCATCATTAGGCATCCAATAGATCAAAGTTTAAGGATCTGCCTGTAATTATCAGGTATTGCCATGCCCTTTTGCATTGCCGTGATGGCATCGGCTTTTGCTTTATCGAATTGATTCAACCGGTAATAACAATAAGACCGATTAAGAAAATAATCACCGCTCGGGTTGATACGGATCGCTTTATTAAAATCATCCAGCGCCTCGTTATATTTTTGATAGGCATTAAAGAGAATGCTTCCCCTGTTATTCAATGCAAAATCGGTGTTGGGATTTATCTCGAGACATTTGTTCAAATACTTCAATGCCGAATCGGGCATATTGAAACGCTGGTAAACGGCTCCTTTGGTGTAATAGCCAAGCCTGTTTTTGGGTTCGAAATGTATCAACATATTAGCATCGGCCAGCGCCAATGTATCCTTATTCAATCGTAAATAGATATTTTGCCTGTTCTCATAAGCTTTGGCATGATTGAATTTTGTCTTTAATGATTCGTTGCAATCTTCCAGTGCCCTTTGTAACAGTTCCGCCTGTTTTGCTTTATTTTCAGGTCTTGCGGAAATGCTGATCAGGTAATTTGCACGGTTTGTCCGGGGAACAGAAGCGGTGGGAAAATGTTTAATCGTGTCCGTCCAAAGAGTGTCACTATTCTTCCAAACTTTGGTACGCTGAAAGGTCATTACACCAAAAACCAACAGCGCCGCCCCGGGAATACCCCATAACAATGGCTTGTTGGCAGCATATTTATCAAGCAGCATTCCTAACAAAAAGGCCAGCCCGATATAAGGCACATAAGTATATCTTTCTGAAAGCAACGTGCCTCCAATGGATACTAACTGCACCACGAGAATAAGATTGATCATAAAAAACAAAAAGCAAAACACAATGAGTTTATTCTTTCTTTTAAACCAGACAAAAGCTAATAAAGCAACCATGACAACAGGTGAGACCATCATGGGTAGAGGCATGGCCCTCGTCATCGGGAAAGGATGAAACGCCGATAACGGATAGGGAACAAAGAATCGTACGATGTACATCATGCTGGTGTACGTAGCAAAAAAGAAACGTGTCCATAAAGGATAAAAATCAAGACCTGC
>Ga0075428_100009007_pt1 | contig 11072 bp, 8 predicted proteins | sample RhiMetdeltSRZDD2_FD_75291 | JGI IMG/M metagenome (GOLD analysis project Ga0075428, IMG submission 75291) | Populus rhizosphere microbial communities from Tennessee, USA - Rhizosphere MetaG P. deltoides SRZDD2 | ecosystem: Host-associated > Plants > Roots > Rhizosphere > Soil | place: USA... | reverse complement strand
AAGCGTACGCTAAAACAAGTCGAAATCGTGGCTCCTACGGATTCCACAGTTCTGCTTTTAGGAGAAACGGGTACGGGCAAGGAGCTGATTGCCCGCGCGATCCACAATCTGAGTTTCCGCCGCGAACGGACTTTGGTGAAAGTAAACTGCGCGGCCATACCGACAGGCCTGCTTGAAAGCGAGCTGTTCGGTCACGAGAAAGGCGCATTCACCGGCGCCATCGCACAGCGCATCGGCCGCTTCGAGCTGGCGAACCGCGGCACGATATTCCTCGACGAGATCGGGGATATTCCCATCGAGCTGCAGCCCAAGCTGTTGCGTGTGCTCCAGGAGCGAGAATTCGAGCGGCTGGGAAGCACACGGACTATTCACACCGATGCCCGCCTGATCGCAGCCACCAATCGCGACCTCCGAGAGATGGTTGAGCAGCAGAAATTTCGCGAAGATCTGTTTTACCGCCTGAATGTTTTTCCTATTTACGTTCCAGCCTTGCGGGAACGCTCGGAAGATATCCCATTGCTGGTAAATCATTTTGTTCAGCGTTTTGCCCGGCGGATGAACCGGACCATTGAGACAATCCCTGCCGAAGCAATGGCCGCCTTAACACGATACGCTTGGCCGGGAAACATCCGCGAGCTACAGAATCTAATCGAGCGCGCGGTTATTGTTTCTCACGGACCCGTGCTGCAGATTCCGGTCCGAGATCTTGATAACTGCGCCGCACCTCGCCGAGACAATGAAAAGGACCAAACGCTAGAAGAAGCCCAACGCGCGCACATTCTGGCAATCCTCAACGCGACCCGGTGGGTTCTCGCTGGACCACGCGGGGCGGCGGCGCGCCTCGGAATAAATCGCTCGACGCTCCAGTTTCGCTTGAAAAAGCTTGGAATTGTTCGGCCCGATATCTGCGCGAGCTTGGATTAATCCCATGAGTGCCAATCGGCAGGCACTTGCTAGCCTATTTAGCGTCGCCAGCTTGGCAGCCTGAATTTGATCCGCGCTGCTGCTCTATCATCCCGTCGAGCGAGCGTTGCCAAGAGGCCTACGACTGAACGTAAGTGAAACGGTAGCGGACCTCAGCCGGCAAATTGCTCAAGCCGTAATTGCGCTTCGCTCCAGAGCGGGAAAGATAGTTGGGATTGATTCGCTGCGAAGCTCAACTACATTCTCGGTCAGTTGGACTTGACGCACGCTAAAGAAAAGATTACTAAGCAAGCAAAGATAACAATAAGAAAAGCGTTAGCCCGCAGGAGATGATCAGCGAGCTTTGCGATGACAACCAGCAATTGACGCGAAACTTGCGAGCCGTGCACGAGGTCCGCGACCGTCACAATGACGTAGCGACGACCAGCCTGATCGAGGTTTGGATTGATGAGACTGAACGGCGAACCTGGTTTTTGGCGGAGATCGCGCAGGCTGATTAGCGCAGACTTGAGAACGGAGGCCACAATGACAGGAGGTTATGGCTCTGGAGAACGGCAAAAAACTCGTCCCTTACAAGATCCTGCCGTTCGCAGTGAGCTCTGTGGTGCAACTAGGCCGCTCTCGCTTGAGGCTATTTAACAGTCATAGATCATGACTCGATCATTAACATAGCGGTCTCATCAATTGGTTGGCTTTTCGAACCAGATTATTCCGAAAACCGCCCCGGACAATTTGTGATCGTTGAGTCTCGGATGCCAGGCCAAAAGAATTTGTGGGATGGTCCCGAGGACCGCTTGCCGTCTACGGAATGATCTTGTAGGGGGGCCTGTCTCGGTATAGCGTAAAGATGTCTCGTCCATATAACCGGCGTTTTTCTTTTACCGCATCTCGACAGACCCGGCAGCGCCGAAAGGCCTCAGGCACGATGTGCACCTTTTCACCGCAAATATATCGTCAGCCATGGATTCGAGTCGCTGTAACAAAATGAATACAGTGGTGAGTAGAATCGCGAAGAGAGCAAGGAGAAAACAATATGCCGAAAAAAGACGACTTCGGTTAATTTAAGTCGACAAAAAGTATCGATCGGATTGTCATATGCATTTTCAAAGAAGGAGGATGAAATGGCCGATTCCGCGAAAGTTAAAGATTTGCTCACGCCCGAGCAATGTGTGTTGGCCGTAATAGACCATCAGCCACAGATGTCTTTTATGGTGCGATCTCACGATCTTACGGTGATAAGAAACAATGTCGTAGCGCTGGTCAAAGGCGCAAAGCTGTTTAAGGTTCCGGTTGTGTTGACCACCGTCGCTTCAAAAACGTTCAGCGGCGCTCTTTGGCCAGAAATCCAGGCGGTCTTCCCTGAACAGGAACCGATTGATCGCACATCGATGAACTCCTGGGAAGACAAGAAGTTCAAAGCGGCTGTTGAGAAGACAGGGAAGAAGTCCTTGATTATAGCCGGACTTTGGACCGAAGTCTGTGTATGTTTCCCTGCGATTCAGGCGCTTCGCGACGGATATGATGTGTATATCGCCACCGACTCGTCCGGCGATATCTCCATGGAGGCCCATGAACGGGCGATTCAACGCATGATCCAGGCAGGCGCTGTGCCAATGACCAGCTTTCAGCTCTTGTACGAGTGGCAGCGTGACTGGGCACGTGCAGAAACTTACGATGCAATGATGCAGCTTCATTATGATTATTCAGCATACGGAATCGGTGTTCGGTACGCCAAGTCACTTCTCGGAGAGCATGCAGGGGAAGGCTAACCTGCGTGGACCCGGGAGGCGTTTGTATCGCTTGCGTAGATTAGTCGAAGTGAATGATCGACGACGTGCTTGATTTCAAACAGGCCAGAAGAAATTCTCAACTAGGAACACTCGTGAGTTTTTCTAATGCGCTCGGAGGCTCACATGGCGACGGATGAGTTACAACCAGACTTGATCTTGATAAACGGACGTATTGCAACTCAGGATGAGCATCGCTCATTCGCACAGGCTGTTGCCGTTCAAAACGGACGGTTCCTCACCGTCGGCACCGGCGAAGAGATCATGCGCCGTCGAGGGTCAAGCACTCAAGTCATCGATCTTGGCGGCAGGACAGTGATTCCCGGCCTCAACGACTCGCATATGCATCCGATTCGTGGCGGCCTTAACTACAACATGGAGTTGCGTTGGGATGGCGTGCCGTCGCTTGCTGACGCGCTGCGTATGCTAAAGGAGCAAGCCGCGCGCACGCCGCCGCCGCAGTGGGTCAGAGTCGTCGGAGGGTGGACGGAGTTCCAATTCGCCGAACGGCGCATGCCGACCTTGGAAGAGATCAATAAAGCCGCGCCCGATACGCCGGTTTTTGTACTGCATCTTTATGACCGGGCATTTCTGAACGCTGCGGCTTTGCGGGCCGTGGGTTACACAAAGGATACTCCCGAACCGATTGGCGGAGAAATTCAGCGCGACAAGCAGGGTAATCCCACCGGACTGCTCATCGCCAGGCCAAACGCGATGATTCTTTATGCCACGTTGGCAAAAGGACCGAAGCTCTCGCAAGAAGACCAGATGAATTCGACGCGGCACTTCATGCGCGAGCTCAATCGCTTCGGCGTGACCAGCGCCATTGACGCTGGCGGCGGTTTTCAGAACTATCCCGACGACTATGCAGTCATCGAAGAGTTGCACAAGCGCGGCGAGCTGACCGTGCGCCTGGCCTACAACTTATTCACGCAGAAGCCAAAGGGAGAGTTAGCCGATTTCCAGCAGTGGACAGGCATGACAAATTACCGAGCGGGAGACGATTTTTACCGCGTAAACGGCGCCGGGGAGATGCTCGTTTATACAGCGGCGGATTTTGAAGATTTTCTGGAGCCGCGGCCCGACATGCCGCCTCCCATGGAGACAGAGCTGAAGCCGGTAATCCGGCATCTGGTTGAAAATCGTTGGCCGTTCCGGCTTCACACAACCTACGATGAGACGATCGCGCGCGCCTTGAACGTCTACGAAGAGGTTAATCGTGAGGTTCCGTTCGAAGGCTTGCACTGGTTTTTCGACCACTGCGAAACGATTTCCGACCGCAACATTGAGCGGGTGAAAGCCCTCGGCGGCGGCATCGCCGTGCAAAATCGCATGGCTTTCCAGGGCGAATACTTCGTCGAGCGTTACGGCGCAAAACAAGCGGAGCGCACGCCGCCGATCCGCCGCATGCTCCAATTAGGCGTTCCCGTCGGCGCCGGCACCGATGCCACTCGCGTTTCGAGCTACAACCCGTGGCTGTCGCTTTACTGGCTTGTGACCGGCAAAACAGTTGGCGGACTCGCGCTCTACCCGGAAAACAACCGCTTCGAGCGCATGGAGGCGCTGCGTCTTTACACCGTCGGGAGCAGCTGGTTTTCTTCGGACGATGGTAAAAAAGGATCGATCGCTCTCGGTCAGCTCGCGGATTTGGCGGTTCTCTCGGCGGACTACTTCTCGGTTCCCGAAGAGCAGATCAAGCAGATCGAATCCGTGCTGACGATCGTCGGTGGCAAAGTGGTGTACGCCGCTAAGGAATTCTCCAAGCTCGCGCCACCGCCGCTGCCCGTGAGTCCCGATTGGTCGCCGGTGAAAACATGCGACGGTTATTGGCCATCAAATCTGCAGTCCTCCCAATCGGTGCAAAGCAGTCACGCTATGGTTTCTGCCAAACCTGCAGGTCGCGAGTTCCATGGCGCGTGGAGTTCCTGGTGGTTTGGCTGCGGATGTTTTGCCTGATCCCGTCGACCCACCAAATATCAGGAGGACTCAATGCGCAAGATCATTGTCGTTGCTCTCGTTGCGATTCTGTCGGCCGCAGCATGGCCTTGCACGCCCTTTTCGTCCGCCGCGGTCCCTGCAGACGGGGGCGCTGTCGCGGACAACCCGAGTGTTTCGGTCGGCCCTCAGTATGACACGACCCATGTCTACGTTGCCCCGAATGATTTTGAGCGCTTCGTCACAAGCATCATCGCAACATTTGGTGGTAGCAAGTCGCAGCAGGTCATCACCAATGTAACGCCAACACCGAGTAGTACGATTTCTCAGTTGGTGCTTACGCCCGTGGGTACGATCTCGGTTTTCGGATTTAAAACACCCGTGCCTTATCCCTTCGGTCGCGAACGGACGGGGTATCTGGTCACCGATATGGACGCTGCGGTTCGCGCGGCCCGCGCGGCCGGCGCGGACGTCATCGTGGCGCCTTTCAACGATCCGATCGGCCGCGATGTTGTTATCCAATTTCCCGGTGGTGTAAACATGCAGCTCTATTGGCACACGAGCGCGCCGTCGTATGCTAAGCTGCAGACCGTGCCCGAAAATCGAGTATACGTATCCCCAGATAAGGCCGACGCGTTCATCCATAGCTTCGTCAAGTTCGCGCATGGTAAAGTCGTCGCCGACGATACCCGCGCGCCGGGTATCGAAATTGGGCGACCGGACGACACGTATCGGCGTATCCGCGTTGAGTCGGGATTCGGTAAGATGACCGTGCTTGTAACCGATGGCCATCTGCCCTATCCGTACGGGTACGAGCTGACTGGTTACGACGTTGACAATCTGTCCGAGACCTTGAAAAAAGCGAAAGCGGCCGGCGCGAACGTGTTGGCGGGACCCTACGCCTCTGATGGTCGGCATGCGGCGATGGTGCAGTTTCCCGGCGGCTACATCGCCGAGGTCCATTCACAGCGAGACCAGTAAGCCGATCGCATTGACGAAGCTTTTATCCGGATAAATTCACTGAGTTCTCAGGTAGGCCGTGGGTAAATGACAGATGCCATACAAGCGTTTGTCGGCGCTCCTGATGGGGCTCGTTGCCATGTGTACTATCTGCGCGCGCGCGCTTGGTGACGGCGAAGCGCCGACCCCCTCGGTACCCGAGCGGCCCGCGATTAAGCTTAACCGCTGGCAAGAAGATTGGTCAGTGCTGGCCGATCCGCGGCTGCGGACCGAACCGCTCGACAACCTCAAATATATCCCCCTCAACCCCAACGATCCGAAGAGCTATGTGTCGCTGGGGGTCACGCTCCGCGAGCGCTTTGAGATGAACAATGCTCCTTCTTTCGGGGTGGGTAATAATCCCAACGACAGCTATCTACTGCAGCGCTTCCAGTTTCACGCGGATGTGCGTCCGAATAAGAATTGGCAGGTCTTCGTCGAGCTCGAGGATGTCCGTGCCTTCTGGAAGAAGATCATCACCCCCGTCGATGAGAACCCACTCGACCTACGTCTGGCGTTCGTCACGTATACCGGTGGGCTAGGTGAAGGTGAGCTAAAGGTCCGCATCGGACGTCAGCAGATGGCGTTCGATCTACAGCGTTTCGTCTCCATCCGCGACGGTCCTAATGTTCAACAAGCCTACGATGCCGCGTGGGTCGACTGGGAGCTGGCTCCCTGGAGATTCATCACGTTCTGGAGCTTTCCGGTGCAGTATCGCCATAACCATCCCTTCGACGATTTTTCTGACAGTAATTTGCAATATGGCGGCTTCAGGGTCGAGCGGCAGAACATCGGACCAGGTTCGCTGTCCGCGTACTATTCCCGGTTCATGCAGAATAATGTTAGGTATCTCGATGCCGCAGGTGACGAGCGACGCAACATCTTCGATGTCCGATACGCCGGCGACCTATCCGGCTTCGATTGGGATCTTGAAGCGATGGGTCAGTTTGGGTCGGTCGGCGGCAAGCGAGTGCAAGCCTGGGCGATAGGCACGATCACCGGATATACATTTTCCGATCTCAGCTGGGCGCCACGGCTCGGCCTCCAATTCGATGCAGCATCGGGTGATCGGCATCCCGGTGACGGCACCCTCGAGACCTTCAATCCACTATTTCCCAACGGTTACTACTTCACGCTTGCGGGCTACACCAGCTACGTGAACCTCTTTCATCTGAAGCCGTCTCTCACTGTGAAGCCGATTAGCAACGTGAAATTGATGGCGGCAGTCGGGTTCCAATGGCGTCAGACGACAGCGGATGCCGTTTACGTTATGCCCAACATCCCGGTCAGTGGGACCGCTGGTGCGGACGGACGGTGGTCGGGACTCTATAGTCATGTTCGTGGAGAATGGGCGATCACGCCAAACCTAGCCGGCGCTGTTGAGGTGGTCCGGTACTGGGTCGCTGACGTCATCCGACGTGCGGGTGGTCACGATTCTCAGTACGTAAGCGTACAACTTCAGTTCGGTTGGTGATGTGCGCCGCAACCGAAGGAGGTAAACGATGGATGAACCCGTAACCCACAAGCAAGCGGAACATGTGGCCTTTGTCCAACTGGGCCGAAACACGGCGTACGAATTCATCCTCACCTCTATCCTGCTTTTTGGGGTCGCGAGTATCGTGAGATGGGTGATCGGACCCTCGGTCATCTCGCGGTCGATCCCGCAGATCCATACCGAGCTAGTGCTAGTGCTCGTCGGTGCGGCCGTGGCGTTGCTTCTCGCTGGGCTGATCCTCAGTCCGTTGGGCCGGGCCTCGGGCGGACATATGAATCCGGCCATCTCACTCGCCATGTGGCGCTTCGGCGTCTTTCCGGGAGTGGGTATAGTGCCGTACACGATCGCGCAGCTGCTCGGTTCGGTAGTTGGCGTGGTGGCGGCCCGTGTAGTGTGGGGCCAAGTGGTCGCGGAGCCGCCGGTTGTGTACGCCGTGCTCCAGCCGGGACCCCTGTGGTCGACTGCGGAACTATTCACAGCCGAGACCCTGTCTATGGCGGTCATCGTGTTGATCGTCGGCATCTGTCTCGCGGAGGACCGCCTGGCGCCGTTCGTACCCTGGGTCGTCGGCATCCTGATCGGAATGGCCATCGCAGTCCTCGGCACGACTACCGGGGGCAGCGTGAATCCGGCCCGCCAGTTCGGACCGGCGGTGATGTCTGGACAGACGCAGTTCCTGTGGGTATATCTACTCGCACCGATGCTGGGAGCCGTGATCGCGGCTTGGCTGCGACAGACGATCCAACACCGCCGAGCCGTATTAACGCACCGACTATGCGGTACCCAAGCGGACGGGCGCCGGCTATCCGATCTTTCGACTCCCCACGGAACGCACTATTCAGCACAACGCACGGGCGATCGATAACGATCTGGGGCGGCCGTGAGGTGCCGTTGATCCGCGGCGAGATGGAAAACGCAGCGCTAACTGAGACGCCGCTTCGGAACCGCGAGCAACCAGACCTAGAAGTTCACTCATTCACAGGCTCGTCCACAATAACGAGCGTGCGCAGATGAAAGAGAGGCGCGATGATTCGGGCGAGATCGAAACCCTAACGATCCCCAGCAGCCCGAGCGCCGTCGCTCCGATCTTCGCGCTATTGCTCCTCGTGTTTCCCCCTCAAGTCTTCGGCCAAGTATTGCGCGATCCGCCGACGCCCTATCACTTTCTGCGCTACGATGACGTTCCGGCTGATGAGCAGAACCCCGCATGGCCACACGATTTCTGGGCGCCGATCAAATTCATCCCCCTCGACATTACGCCTGGAAGCTACATCAACTTCGGCGGCCAGCTCCGGGAGCGCATGGAGCACTTCAGCCGGCCCTTCTTTGGTCTCACGCCACGAGGCACTACCACCTATGACATGCATCGCTTGTTGCTAAACGGCGATCTGCATATCGGCGACACGTTCCGAACTTTCATACAGCTCGGAAATCATGAGGTCACATCGCCCAGCATGTCACCACCGACCGACGTCGACCACTTCGATGTGCAGCAGGCATTTTCGGACCTGAAGGCCTCGATTGGTCAGGATGCGAGCTTGACCTTCAGAGGTGGCCGGCAAGAGATTACATTCGGAGCGGCCCGGCTAGTTGACGTGCGCGAGGGCCCGAATGTCCGCTTGAGCTTCGATGGTGGACGAGTCTTCTATGAATCACCAGCACTTCGCATCGATGCCTTCGGCGTTGCCCCCGTCGTTGTAGAACGCGGCGTCTTCGACGACCACGCCATTCCGCGAGAACCGTTCCCCGGCCAAGCCTTCTGGGGCGTTTATAGTGTCATGCCGGTCAGCGCCGTTCCTGGACTTCATATCGACCTCTACTATCTCGGCCTCATACGCCAACAGGCGCCGTTCAATTCCGGCGTCGCTAACGAGAGGCGGCAGACGATGGGTACGCGTGTCTGGGGTGGTGCAGGAGCCTGGGACTACGATACCGAAGGCATATTTCAGTTTGGAACCTTTGGATCCGGCAATATCCGTGCCTGGTCGGTGGCTTCCAACACCGGTTATACCCTTGCGAGCCTCTGGGGGGAGCCGCGCCTGGGATTGCAAGCCGACGTCGCGAGCGGCGGCGCTCCGGGCAAAACGCTCAAGACCTTCAATCCTCTCTTTCCAAAATTCGCGTATTTCACGGAAGCCTCGATCAACTCACCCATCAACTTCATCGATGTTTACCCCTCGGTGACCGTTCAGCCATTGAAGAACTTCGCCTTCAAAGTTGGCGTTGACGTGCTCTGGCGCTACAGCATCCAGGACGGTTTTTACCAGCCGCCCGGGGTTCCGCTCGTGCCCGGCTCCGCGAACAAGAAGCGTTTTCTCGGTCTGCAGTCCAATCTCCAAGCAGAATGGCAGGCGACCTCACATGTCTCTGTCAACGCCGCCTATGTTCACTTTCTGACAAAAGGGTTTCTCAAAGCCGCGGGCGCCAAAGACATCGATTTTCTCGGCGTCTGGGTGTCATATAATTTCTGAGGCAGCCGTGAGTCAACCTTCCCTCGACAACACTTCCCAACCTAAATCATTGGCGCGCCCAGGTGTTTCCGCATGGGAGCCGCTTCGACAGCCGGTCTTTCGCGCTCTCTGGATCGCGTCGCTGACATCGAATATCGGTACGTGGATGCAGAACGTCGGCGCCGCGTGGCTGATGACTTCTCTCACGCCCTCGCCTGTCGTGGTTGCGCTTGTACAGGCGGCAACGAGCCTGCCGGTTTTTCTGGTTGGATTACCTGCCGGAGCGCTGGCTGACATCGTCGATCGCCGCCGGCTGCTCATCGTGAGTCAAGGTTGGATGTTGCTCTCTGCCGCCGCCCTCGGCGTACTGACTCTGATCGGGTTCATGTCACCCTGGATACTACTCGCACTCACGTTTGCTCTTGGTTTAGGTGCGGCTATGAATGCGCCGGCATGGCAGGCGATTGTTCCGGAAGTCGTCTCGCCTTCCGAACTGCAGGAGGCGGTAGCGCTAAACGCTGCCGGATTCAACGTTGCCAGAGCGGTTGGACCGGCGCTCGGGGGTTTGATTGTTGCAGCCGTGGGCCCAGGACCGGTGTTCTTGCTCAATGCCGCTTCCTTCATAGCCGTGATGCTGGTCGTCTATCGCTGGAATCGACAAAGAGCTACAAGCCGATTGCCCGCCGAGCACGTGATTGGCGCTATGCGAGCGGGAATAAGGTATGTGCGAAACGCTCCGTCTTTACAAGCTGTGCTGGTGCGCTCGGGCGTGTTGATTGTGTGTGCTGCGGGACTTTGGGCGCTCCTTCCACTGGTAGCGCGAGATCAGTTAGGTCTCGGTGCGACGGGTTACGGCGTGCTGCTCGGGTGTTTGGGAATCGGTGCAGTTACCGGAGCGACCCTCCTACCGCGCATCAAACGAAAATTTTCATTGGATATGCTGGTTGCCGGAGCGACGGTGGTCTTCGCGGTGGCCACAGCAGCACTTGCATATGTGCAAAATGTTTTCTTGGTCGGCGCAGCTATGGTGGCCGGTGGCATTGCTTGGATCGCGCTCATGTCCAGCTTCAACGCCGCAGCTCAAACCGCGGCGCCGGAATGGGTCAGAGCCCGCGCCCTGGCGGTTTACCTTCTCGTGTTTCAGGGTGGCATGGCCGTTGGAAGCATCCTTTGGGGTGCGCTCGCTACTCGAATGGGGATTAGAGCGGCTCTGTTGGTTGCGGTCTTCGGCTTAATCGCGGGGTTGATGCTTATCACTCGTTATCGGCTAGCCGAAGGGGAAAAGATCGATCTAACGCCTTCACTCCATTGGCCCGAGCCCAGGATGATCGTGGGGTTGGAACCCGAGGGCGGGCCTGTTCTCGTTGAAGTCGAATACTTCATCGAATTGGAGCGTGCGCACGAGTTTACCAAGGCGATGGACGACGTGCGGCGAGAACGCCTCCGAGATGGCGCCATGCGGTGGGGGCTGTTCACTGATTC
>Ga0075428_100009003_pt1 | contig 11075 bp, 6 predicted proteins | sample RhiMetdeltSRZDD2_FD_75291 | JGI IMG/M metagenome (GOLD analysis project Ga0075428, IMG submission 75291) | Populus rhizosphere microbial communities from Tennessee, USA - Rhizosphere MetaG P. deltoides SRZDD2 | ecosystem: Host-associated > Plants > Roots > Rhizosphere > Soil | place: USA... | reverse complement strand
ACGGCGTTCTCGAACGGCTGCACGGCGATGACCGGTGTCGAAGCGGTCTCGAACGGCGTACCCGCATTCCGTCCGCCCGAAAGCAAGAACGCCGCGACGACGCTCGTCATGATGGCGGTGCTGTCGATCGCGATGTTCATGGGCATCACGCTGCTGGCACATGCCTACGGCATCGTGCCGAGCGAGAGCGAAACCGTGGTCTCCCAGGTCGCGCGGAATACGTTCGGCGACCACAGCGTGTTCTATTACTCCGTGCAGATCGCGACCATGCTGATCCTGGTGCTGGCCGCCAATACCGCGTACGCGGACTTCCCACGGCTGGCGTCGATCGTGGCGCGCGATCGGTTTCTGCCGCGGCAGTTCATGAACCAGGGCGATCGTCTCGCTTTTTCGAACGGCATTCTGATCCTCAGTGCGCTGGCCGCGATTCTGCTCGTCGCCTTCGGCGGCGACACCCACTCGCTGATCCCCCTCTACATGATCGGCGTGTTCGTCTCGTTCACGCTCTCACAGGCCGGCATGGTGGTGCACTGGCGACGGCTGGGTGGACGAGGATGGCGTTCGAGCGCCGCGATCAATGCCTTCGGCGCGGTCGTCACCGGCGTCGTCCTGGTCATCGTCGCGACGACGAAGGCATTCGAGGGCGCGTGGATTGTCATCGTCATGATTCCGCTCCTGGTCGCCGTCTTCGAGGCGACGAGGCGGCACTACGATCATGTCGGCGCCGAACTGACGCTCCGCGACTGGCGCCCCGAACCCCTGGCGCACAACACGGTGCTCGTGCCGATCGGTGGTCTCCAGAGAGCCGTCGTGCAGGCACTTCGCTACGCGCGCACGCTGTCACCTGACGTCCGAGCCGTGTACGTGAACATCGATCCATCCGCCACCGAGGCGATTCAGCAGCAATGGCGCGAATGGGGCCAGGACGTCAAGCTGATCGTCCTGGAGTCGCCCTATCGATCGTTGATGGAGCCGCTGCTTGAATACATCGAGCAGTTGCAGTCGGTCGATCCGAACGGTTGCGTCACGGTCATCCTCCCGGAGTTTGTACCGAAACGCCTCTGGCATCACCTGCTTCATAACCAGCATGCGCTGCTCATCAAGGGGGCACTGCTGTTCAAGCCAAATGTGATAGTCACGAGCGTTCCATTCCATCTCGGTCGGCAATCTGAAGTGCCCGCACCGGCGACGATGGAACCGTCACGCGTGGAGGGCAGGCCAGCGTAAAATGTCGGGCTATGAGATTCACTCGTTTGCTTCTCGTTGTCGGCGTCCTGGCAGCAATCACTCCTCTAACGGCGCAACAGGGAACTACTGTCGATCCGAGCCTCTATGGCGGTATGCGGTGGCGGAACGTCGGACCCGCGCGAGGCGGGCGGTCGATCGCCGCGGAGGGCAGTGACGCGCGCCCGAACGAGTACTGGTTCGGCGCGACCGGCGGCGGCGCGTGGAAGACCACCGACGGCGGCACGACCTGGAATGCGATGACCGACGGCAAGATCACCACGTCGTCGATCGGAGCAGTCGGCATCTGCCCCTCGAATCCCGACGTCGTCTACATCGGCAGTGGAGAAGCCGACATTCGCGGCAACATCATGATGGGCGACGGCGCCTACAAGACCGCCGACGGCGGCAAGACCTGGACCGCGGTCGGCCTCAAAGATTCGCAAGTCATCGCCAAGATCCGTCTCCATCCCTCCAACAACTGCGACACTGCGCTCGCCGCAGTGCTTGGCCACGGCTTCGGCAACAACGATGAACGCGGCGTGTTCAAGACAACCGACGGCGGCAAGACGTGGCGACGCACGCTGTTCCGCGACAACAAGACCGGCGCGGTTGAACTCGTGTACGACCCCAAGAATGCCAACGTCGTTTACACAGCGCTCTGGGAATCCAATCGGTCGCCCTGGGGCATGTCGAGCGGCGGTCCCGGCAGCGGCCTCTTCAAGTCCACCGACGGCGGCGACTCGTGGAGCGAGATCACCAAGAACCAGGGATTGCCGGCGGGCATGTGGGGCAAGGTTGGCTTGAGCGTGTCGGGCGCCGATAGTAATCGCGTCTATGCGCTGATCGAGAACGAGCCGGATGGCGGTCTCTATATTTCTGACGATGCGGCCGCAACGTGGAAGAAGGTCAGCGACAACCGCAACATCCGTCAGCGCGCGTTCTACTACACGCGCGTCTATGCGGATCCCAAGGTGAAAGACACCGTCTGGATCCTCAACGTCAACATCTACAAGTCAACAGACGCCGGCAAGACGCTGCAGAACATCCGCGTGCCGCACGGCGACAACCACGACATGTGGATTGCGCCGGGCGATTCGAATCGCATGATCGAATCGAACGACGGTGGCGCGAACGTGAGTGTGAACGGGGGACAGACGTGGACGGATCAGGATTATCCGACCGCGCAGTTCTATCACGTGTTCCTGACATCGCACATTCCGTATCAGATCTGCGGGGCGCAGCAGGACAACTCGACGGCCTGCATGTCGAGCCAGGCCGGCTTCGGACAGGACACCTATTACTACGACGTCGGCGGCGGCGAAAGCGGCTACATCGCGCCCGATCCTCTCGATCCGGACGTCTATTACGCGGGCAGCTATGGCGGACTGCTGACTCGTTACGACCGCCGCACCGGCCAGCAGCGCAACATCAACATCTGGCCAGACAACCCGATGGGCTACGGATCGGAGGGCATTACCGAACGCTTCCAGTGGACGTTCCCGATCATCTTTTCGCCGGTGGACAGGAAAACGATCTACGCCTCGTCGCAAAGCATCTGGAAGACCACGAATGCCGGCCAGACGTGGACGAAGATCAGCCCCGACCTCTCGCGTCACGATCCCAAAACGATGGGAGCGTCTGGCGGTCCGATCACCAAAGACAATACCGGCGTTGAAACCTACGGCGTCGTCTTCACGATCGCGCCGACACCGCAGGACATCAACACCATCTGGGCGGGATCGGATGACGGCTTGATCCACGTCACGCGCAATGGCGGACAGAATTGGGAGAACGTCACGCCGAAGGATCTTCCCGAGTTCGCGCGTATCAGCCTGATCGAGGCGTCGCCGCATACGATCGGCACGGCCTACGTCGCTGCCAATCGGTATCAGATGGACGACATGAAGCCGTACATCTACAAGACAACGGACTTCGGCAAGACCTGGACGAAGATCGTCAACGGCGTGAAGGACACGCACTTCTCGCGGCAGATTCGCGAAGACATCAAGCGCAAGGGCCTCTTGTATCTCGGCACCGAGAACGGCATTTACGTGTCGTTCGACGATGGCGCGAACTGGCAGTCGCTGCAGCTGAATCTTCCCGACACGTCGATCCAGGGCATCCAGGTCGCCGATCGCGATCTCGTGATCGCCACGCACGGACGCAGCTTCTGGATCCTCGACAACATCGGGGTGCTTCGCCAGGCGACGCCGTCGATCACCACTGAAAACCTGCACGTGTTCGATCCGGTCGATCCACAGCGTGGCCTCGAGCGCAACATCGCGATCGATTACTACCTGAAGACCGATCAGGACACCGTCAAAATTGAATTCGTTGATGCGCAAGGAAATGTCGTTCGCACGTTCACCGGCGATGCGAAGCCGGCGCCGGCGAACCCCGACGGTGACGGCGGCGGCGGTTTCGGCGGCCCGCCGGCACGCGTCGGCATCAAGAAGGGCATGAACCGCTTCACGTGGGACATGCGTTACGAAGGCGCAACGGTGTTCCCGGGCATGATCATGTGGGCCGCGAACCCCACGCGCGGCCCGCTCGCACCACCGGCGGATTTCACCGTACGGGTGACGGCCGGCGGCGAGACGAAGTCGCAAGCCTTCACCATCGGCATCGATAAGCGCCTGCAGGGACAGGTGTCGGCGGCGGATCTGCTCGAGCAGTTCAAGCTCTCAACCGAGATCCGGAACAAGGTCACCGAAGCCAACGCCGCGGTCATCCAGATCCGCAACATCCGCGATCAGGTGAACAAGTCGCTCGAGAAGGTGAATCCAAAGAAGAAGAAAGAGATCCAGGCCATCGCCGACAGCCTGCTGAAGCCGATCGCGGTCGTTGAGGAAGAGGTCTACAACACCAAGCTGCGAAGCGGCCAGGATCCGTTGAACTTCCCGATCCGATTGAACAACAAGATCGCCGCGCTGCAGGGTGTGGTCGAGAGCTCCGACAACAAGCCCACCGATCAGACCTACGTCGTCTTCAAGGAGCTGTCAGCGAAGCTCGATGCGCAGATGCAGAAGCTGCAGCAATCGCTGAAAACGGATCTACCGCGGTTAAACGCCGCATTGAAGCGCGAGAGAATTCCGGAGGTTGATCCAAACAAGAAACCCGAGCCGCCGCCAGCTGCGAAATCACAGTGAAGCATCCGCCTTCAGGCGGATTGTTATTCGGAGAGGTGAAACGGAACGGAAGTCGTCACAACTCGCGGGCGGAACAGTAACGCCGCCTTCAACGTCAACGCGCTCTGGTTGTGAAGCAGGTGATGCCACCAATGCTTCACGACGAACTCAGGGAGCACCACCGTGATGTAGTCATCGGGGTGCTCCTTTTCCATTCTGTCGATGTAATCGAGCAGCGGCTCCGACATCGATCGATACGGCGACTGCAGCACCACCAGCTTGACGTGCGACCCCCACACCGGCCAGTCCTTCTTCAGCTGCACCAGCGATTCGGGATTGACGTTGACGTAGACCGCGCGCACGTCCTTCGCCAGCGCGGATGCGTAGCGCAGCGCTTCGATGACCGCGCGATGCACGCCGCCGATCGGCACGATCACGATATGACCGTGCGGCGTGGTGTCGACGGCGATCCTGGACAATGACAGTTGGGCGGCGACGTTGTCGTAGTGCCGGCGCGTGGCCCGAAACACGGTCGTCAGGACGGGGATCAATACCAGCACGATCCAGGCGCCGTCGCGGCCCTTTGTGATCGCAACGACGATCAGCACGATGCAGGTGACGATCGCGCCGACGCCGCTGATCGCGGCGCCGGTCCGCCATCCCGGCTCTTTGAGCCGGCGCGTGCGCAGGAACATGCCGGTCTGCGACAGCGTGAACGAGAGGAAGACGCCGATCATGTAGAGCGGGATCAGCTGGTGAGGATCGCCGCCGAAGAACACGCACAGCGCAGCGGCGGCGACGCTCAGCGCGACGATCCCGTTCGAGAACGCAAGCTTGTCGCCCATGTTCATGAACTGGCGCGGCATGAAGCGGTCGCGCGCGACGATCGAGGCCAGCCGCGGGAAGTCGGCAAACGCGGTGTTGGCCGCGAGCACGAGGATCAGCATCGTCGCCGCCTGCACGGTGTAGTAGAAGAGGTTGCGGCCGCCGAAAACGCCGCGCGCGAGCTGGGACACGACCGTCTCGGTCTCGCTCGGCACCACTTGATAGGCGTGGGCGAGCACACTGATGCCCAGGAACATCGACGTCGCGATCACCGCCATCAACGCGAGCGTGCGCTTGGCGAGCACCGGCGCCTTGAACGCCGGCACACCGTCCGACACGGCTTCAACGCCGGTCATCGCCGTGCAGCCGTTTGAAAACGCGGACAGCAGCACGAACACGGTGATCGTGCCGGTCCCAAGCGTCGGCACCGGATCGACCGGTTCGACCGGCACGACCGCGCCCGTGATCATGCGGGCCACGCCCGTCGCGATCAGGACGAACATCACTCCGACAAATCCATACACGGGCACACCGAACAGCTTCGTTGACTCCTTGAGCCCGCGCAGGTTGCCCAGCATCAGGATGCCGATGAAGATCAACGACAGCACGACGCGATTGACGTGCAGGGCGGGAATCGCGGAGGTGATGGCCGAGACACCAGCGGCGATACTGACGGCCACGGTCAACGTGTAATCGATCAGCAACGCCGCCGCGGCCGCCAGCCCGAAACCGGGACCGAGATTGTCGCGGGCGACGATATAGGCGCCGCCGCCGCCCGGATACGCCTGGATCGTCTGGCGATACGAGAACACGACAATCAGCAGCAGCGTCGCGATCAACATCGAGATCGGCGTCGCCGTCGCCAGCGCGGCGACGCCGCCGATCATCAATACCCTCAGCACCTCCTCGGTGGCGTAGGCGACCGATGACAGCGCGTCCGACGACAGCACCGCGAGACCGCCGAACAGACCGAAACGGTGATGCCCCGACTGGTATGTGGCGATTGGGCGTCCAACAACGACGCGTTTGAACGGACCGAGCACGAAAAGCCTCCAACGCTTCCGGGGTTAGCTGACGGGCTCAGAGTGGTAGGTCTCTGTCGCGAAACGCGATTCGCCCCTGTATCGAATGGCCTGGGTCCCCCGGTCCGCGGATCACGCACGCGGATTAAGCACCTCTGATCATGCGCCTCTATTCGGCCGAACGCAAATTACGAGATAAAATGGCCGGATGCGCATAGCTCGGAGATTCATCCTGAGCGGGCGTGTGCAAGGCGTGGGCTTTCGCTATTTCGCGCAGGATGCCGCGCGCCGCGAGGGCCTGCATGGCTACGTCCTGAACCGCGACGACGGCAGCGTTGAAGCCGTGGCGGAAGGCGAGGTCGAATCAATCGATCGATTCGAGCGCGCATTGCGCCGCGGGCCTTCGCGATCGCGCGTCGAGCACGTGTTGATCGACGAGGTCAATCCGGATCAGGGCAACACGGGATTTCACATTCGTTAGTTGGAGCGAGATGGATCATCTGAAAGCGAAGATTCGCGAGATTCCTGACTTCCCGAAGAAGGGCATCCTCTTTTACGACATCACCACCTTGCTGTGCGACAGCCAGGGATTTCAGGACACGATCGACGCGCTCGCCGCGCCGTACATGGGTGAGGACATCGATCAGGTGATCGGCATCGAGAGCCGGGGATTCATTCTCGGCGCCGCCGTGGCCGCGACGCTCGGCTGCGGCTTCGTGCCGGTGCGCAAGCCCGGCAAGCTGCCGGGCGCGACGCACAAGGAGGCCTACAGCCTCGAGTACGGCGAGAACGCGCTCGAGATTCACCAGGACGCGTGCGCGACGCAGAAACGCATCCTGATCGTCGACGACGTGCTGGCGACCGGCGGGACGGCAAAAGCCACGATTGATCTCGCGAGAAAAGCGGGCGGAAAGATCATCGGCATCGCGTTTTTGATCGAGCTCGACTTCCTGAACGGCCGCTCGAAATTGACGGGAGAGAACGTTTACTCTGTACTGCATTACTGATGGCCAGCTGGCCTGATAGCCTGCTGGCCTGATTTGCGCGTGTAGCTCAGTGGATAGAGCACCCGCCTCCTAAGCGGGGGGCCGCAGGTTCAACTCCTGCCACGCGCACCAGCCTTCGCTCACGGCGGACCAGATTAGAATTAGGAACGAAATGAAGCACGAAATGAAGCAGCACGAACGGCACCACCTGAAAGACAACGAGCTTGCGATGGCCCTCAACCAGGCGCAATCGTGGGTGCAGAAGAATTCGAGCACGCTCACCACGACCGTCGCCGCGATCGTGATCGTGGCCGTGGCCGTGCTCGGCTACATGGCGTATCGCAACAACAGCGACGACAAGGCCCGCGTGGCGCTGGCCGAAGCCATGGTGATCGAGGAAGCGCGGGTCATGCCGCCGGGACCGCCCACCGGCGCCACCAACGATCCCAACGCGATCGGCGGACAGTTGCCCGGCACCTATCCAACCGAAAAGGCGAAGCTCGAAGCGGCGATTCCGAAGTTCCAGGCGGCCGCCGACGCCTATCCGTCGACCGACTCCGGCCAGACGGCGCGTTTCCACCTCGCCCGCACCTACGTCACGCTCGGCCGCTATGACGAAGGCCTGAAGGAATACGACAAGGTCATCGCCGGCGGCAACGCGCTGCTCGCGCGCAGCGCAAGGCTCGGCAAGGCCGACGCGCAGTTGCGCGCCGCGCAGTACGATCCCGCGATCGCCACGTTCAAGCAGATCGTCGACACCAAAGAAGCGGGCCTGCCGATGGAAGCCATACTGATGGAACTGGCGCGAGCGTACAAGCTCGCCGGCAAGACCGAAGACGCCAGAAAGACGCTGACGCAGATCGTCGAGCAGCACGCCGACTCGCCGTACGCCGCCGAGGCGCGATCCGAGCTCGACAAGCTCAAGAGCTAGGCGCGCGCCCGTTGGCGCATCGCTTGCTTCCTTGACCGGCGATGCGCTTCGCGTCGGCGGTCGTGATCGGTCTGGCGTGCACATTTGCACCGTCCGTGTCTGCTTCGCAGACACCGCCCACGTCCTATCCCGCGCTCAGCAATCGCCAACCTTATCCAGAACCACCGTTGCCGGTGCTGCCTGCCGCGGGCGGACGGTTCAGCGATCCGACATTTGCCACACTGCTGCTGCGCGTGACCGATTCGGCCACTCTGCCTGCCGACATCGGGCGCTCCTTCACGACGCCCTCCGCCGCGCATCAACTGGCCTGGAATGCGACGTCGGATCGCTTCTATGTCAGGGGCGTTGACGGACGCGTCATTCCGTACAACTTCGATGCCGCCTTGATGCAGGCAACGCGCATCATGCCGGCTGCCGGTGGCAACGGCGGCCTGACGATCGTGTCGCAGGCCGAGCCGCAGTTCAGCTTTCTGTCGCGCGATACGCTGTTTGTCTCGTGGCAGGACGCCATCAACGACTGGCCGGTGATTCGCCGGTTCGATTTCGCAAGCCTCAGCTACGCCGACATCATCAATCTCGGCGCGCTGACGCCGGTGAACGGAGCCACGTATGCCGGGGCGCTGTCGTCGAGCGCCGGCTCGCCGGAGCGCTTGAGCGTGATCTTCGGCGGGCAGCAGGACACGCATTACAAAGTGGCGGTCTTTGAGGCGAGCGGCGCGAACCCGATCGTGCTCAATTCGATGGACTCGTGGATCGAACGCGGCGGCGTCCGCAAGGCCACCAACATCGCGCTCGGCTTCAACCTGCATCACGCGTGGATCGACAAGTCCGGCGGCTTCGTCGTGTTGTATCCGGTCGGCGCCAGTCCCGTCCCATACCTGATTTGGGATCTGAGTACCGATCAACTGACGATGGTGAATTGGGTCGCGGACGGGCACGACGCGCTCGGCTTTGGCGCGCAGGTGAATCAATCCTGCTGCACATCGTCCTCATACGATGCCGCGCAGTGGCAATATCGCCGGCTGTCGTCGCCAGGCGTGACGAAAGATCTGATCGCGCCGGTCCTGACGCCGATGGAGGTGTACCTCGCCGATCACACGTCCTGGAACAACGCGCATCGCAGCCGGCTCGTTCCCGTGCTGTCATCCACGTATCGCTACTACGACGGCGGCTTGAATACGACACCGTGGCGGGCGTGGGATAACGAAGTGATTGCGATCGAGACCGGCGCTTCCGGCGGCGCGAGGGTCTGGCGATTCGCGCACCATCGCTCGAACGTCGAATACGATGGCAACGCCAGCGCCACTTATTTCTGGTACCTGCCGCGCGCGACGATCTCTCCAGACGGCCGGTGGGCGCTGTTCACATCCAACTGGGAGAAAACGCTCGGCCCGGCGACCGGCGCCGAGCCTGGCGGCAGTTATCGCACCGACGTCTTTCTCGTCGCGCTGACGCGCACTAGTGCTTTGTCACATCTCGTAAAAAAGTGAATTCGGCCGTGGGTGTGAGTCTGACGCCCGAGACATCGGTGCGCGACACGGCAACGTTCGTCTTGTACCAAAGGCTGATGTACGGCGCGTCTTCCGCGATCACCTTCTGCGCCTGCACATAGAGCCGCCGCCGTTCCTCATCGGTCGTCGCGGCCATGGCCGCATCGATCAGCCGATCGACTTCCGGATTTTCGTAATATCCGCGATTGAAGCCGTTGGGCGGCATCTGCTTGGAATGAAACACACGCCGCAGCATGTCGGGATCGGAGACGCCGACCCACTGCAATGTGAACAGTTGGAAGTTGCCCTTCAACACATCGGCATACAGCGTCGCAAACTCGTACGAGCGCACGTCGAGATCGATGCCGACCTGCTTGAGATCCTGCTGAATCACCGCCGCCTGCAGGCGGATGAATTCATTCGTCGAGACCTTGAGCGACAGCCGCAAGCGCGGCTCGGGGCCATCGCCATCCGGATCGCGATACCCGGCCTCTTCGAGCAGCGCGATCGCTTTCGCCGGGTCGTGCGTGAACTGGAACACGTGCTCGTCGAACGCCCATGAGGCGGGCGGCAGAATGCCGACGGCCGGCCGCGCCAGTCCACGCCGCAGGTAATCGACGATTGCCTGGCGATCGATCGCGTATCCCAGCGCATGACGCACGCGCTTGTCCTTCAGGATCGGATCGCGCATGTTGATACCGACGTAGGCGTAATCGGTGCCCGGCGATTCGGCGATCGTCACCGACTTCTCGGCTTCGAGCTGGTGAATCACGTCCGGCGACAGGTCGTTGACGACCATGTCGATCGTGCCCTTGCGCAGCTCCAGCGCGCGCATGATTTCATCGGGCACGACCTTCAATACCACGCCATCGTTCGACGGCCTGCCGCGGAAGTAATCAGGAAATGCCGTGAGCTCAACGCGATCGTCGACGGCAAAGCTGACGAACTTGTACGGGCCGGTACCGATCGGGTGATCGCGAAGTTCCGGGCCGGCGCCTTTCGGCACCACCGGCATCACGAGGTTGATTGGAAACGATCCGAACGGCTCCTTGAGAACAAAACGGACGGTGTACGGATCAACCGCCTCAACGCGCGCGAGCGATCGATACGCGCCTTTCCGCGGCGACACGAACGCCGGATCGATGAAGCAGTTGAAGGTGTAGACCACATCGTCGGCGGTCAGCTCGTGGCCGTCGTGAAAGCGCACGCCCTGGCGCAGCTTTACGATGTAGGTCAGCGGATCGATCTGCTCCCAGCTCGATGCGAGACCGCCGACGACCTTCAGCTGTTCATCGAGCGCGAGCAGGTAGTCGTAAATCAGCGTGTGAATGCGTTGTGACGTTTCATCGCTGCCGATGCGGGGATCGAGACTGTTGGGCGAGCTCAACACCGCCAGCGTGATGACCTTGGACGGGGCCGGCGCAGGGGAGCAGCCGCTCAGGAAGACGGCCAACGCCAGCGCGTAG
>Ga0075428_100009001_pt1 | contig 11076 bp, 8 predicted proteins | sample RhiMetdeltSRZDD2_FD_75291 | JGI IMG/M metagenome (GOLD analysis project Ga0075428, IMG submission 75291) | Populus rhizosphere microbial communities from Tennessee, USA - Rhizosphere MetaG P. deltoides SRZDD2 | ecosystem: Host-associated > Plants > Roots > Rhizosphere > Soil | place: USA... | reverse complement strand
GGCCGGCGTGCGGCCACGTCCGAGAAATCTCATTCGATCCGTCTCGTACTCAATCTCAGTGGCCGAAACGTTTCCTGCCGAAGTGTGAATTGCCCAGACTGGCTGCTCATTTGCACCGCGGGGCCGGCGTCTGGCCAAAAGCGCGCCGCAATGGGGATCGAATTCTGTTTCCAGAAACAGCTTTGCGAAAGCGGGGTGGGCCTGATCAGCCCGACGGTCATTCAGAGACACCTCCGCATAACTCGTCACCTCAAATTCGCGAGGGCGATGGCCGTGATTGACCAGCGTGACCTTGCGCACCTCGGCATCTGCATCCGGCAGGACACAAACAGCGCAGCGGGTCTCGACGTCGCCATCCAATCGACTAAACTCGGCGCGATCAGGGTGAAGCTCGAACGCACATTCATCGGCGGCCTTAGGTAACGGTTGAATGCCAATCGACCACATGCGTTCGTCGCCGAGGTCACGCACGTAATAGAACTGGCCCCAACAGTCGCGGGTGGCATCTTCGCGCCAGCGAGTTACATCCAGGTTGCGCCAGGTGCTGTAGCCTGCGCAGGCGCTCGTGATCATCACGCTGTACGAACCGTTGGAGAGCAGCGCTACCGCACTTTGCGATCTCGTTTCTTGTCCTTCCGACGACGCAGTTAAGTCATTATCGCTTCCCTCGACAAATTGTTTTCTTGCTTCCATTTTGACCCATCACAAAACACTTCTCTCAGCCCTTTGTTGGGGATTATCAACTGGTTAGAACGAGTTGGGAACTGTTAGAACAGACAGGTTACTTAGTGTGATTGGGGTCATTAGTTTTGCTTTTCAGTTTGGGGCTTAGCTCATACGAAGGCTTCACTTTTAGCTGACGAGTTGGTGTTGAACGGAAGCCCTGTCGAATTGTGGCAGAATTCCCGCAACCGGGAACTTTAATTGACGCCGGGGAATTCCAGCGCAGCTTGTGAATGCACACTTAAACGAGATTGAGGCTCAATGTCTGATGTTTCTCCTTCATTGAGGGTTCTGCGCAAAGACGCCAAACCTACGCGACGCTACTTCTCCAAAACCGGACTCCAACTCTGATCCGGATTGAACCGGTCAATTCTCCTGGCGATTTCAAGGGTGTTCGGACCGAGGTCCTTTTGATAGACAATTCCGTGCACAGGCTTCGTTTGAAACTCGGCCATCAGTAGTCAGTTCACTCTCTCTCAGCTATGATTTTGTTGTCTTCATGACCTTTAGTAATAGCAACGGCCGCCATTGTCATTGGCGGCCGCTGCTGTTTATGGCTCATGTCGCCCGGCTTTTTACTGAGTGCAGACCCCAATCGTGTCGCCGTGCTTGAGGTGGTCGCCCATGTCTCCTCTGAACGGGACGTTGATCGTTTGCGTGTTCCTCGGATTTCCCGGAGGAGCGTGGCAGATGTTGACCGTCGGTAGGTCGATGATCCATCCAGCCAGTCCCTTGTTCGGGGCGTAACCGGAACCAACGAATCTCATACCGTCGGGGGTCATTGAGTTGGTGCTGTTTACGATCCAGCCCTCAAACCCCGTGCCCTGGGCACTGAGGAACTTCTCGAAATCGACGAACCCGAGCTCAGGAGTCCAGAGAAACGCCCTGTGACCGGACACGTCACCTGGGAATTGGGCGACTGAACCGCCGAAACCCGCAATGACCTGACCGTCGGCGCTGACGGCATTGGCTGACGAGGAATTTATTGTTCCAAACCTGCCAAGAAGCTGGACGCCTTTTTCCTGTGTCCAATACCACGCTTCGACCTTGGGACCGGCGTTCCTGCCCAGAATGACAGAGCCGTCGGGCGTCGATGCATTCGCCTCTCCGACGAACAATGACGGGGTGGTGAAAGGTATGAATTCGCCGTTGACCCAGCGCGCTCCAAAACGGGTTGAATTGGAATTCGGAAAATCGTACCAACCCAGGACGGTCGAACCGTCGGCAGAGATGTTGTTCGGACGAGCATTCCTTGTACCCGCAGGGACGGGCAGTTCCCGGCTCCCGTTTTCAGGTGTCCAGATGAACGGCCGAGCTCTTCCGGTCTCGCCGGGAAGCGGTCCATTGGTATCCACTGCCACACTACCGGCAACAGCGCGGCCATATTCGGCGATACCCCAACCTACGGTCACGTAATCGGCCGGGGCGACCATCGCCGGCGGAGCCACCGTCGGAATCGGTAACTGCTGCCATGATCCGCCCGGATACTGAAGGATGCTGGCAACACGCTTGTTTGCAGCATTGAGCGTATCGGAAACGAAAAACGAGCCATCACGCGACATGGTGCCAGAAACAGCACCTGGCGTCGTGTTCAATACCTGGTGACCGTCCGCTTCGGTAAAACGATATGTTCCGCCGGAAGTAAGAATGCCGCTGATGATATTGCCGTCGCTCGAGACCGAGTTAACTGTGATAGTCGCGGTCAACGGAGTGAATTTCGGAGCGCCTTGCACCGTGTTGAGTACGATGTCAGCCTGTGCGACTGAGCCCGCAGCCGCGACGATGGGCGTCATCTGACAGCGGTCGTCCGTAAGTCCATTTCCGCTCTCGTTCTCTCCGTTAAAAAACTCCTCTCCCTCGGGCAAGAACTCAGGCTGCTTTGTCGGGTAACCGCCCTCAATGATCATGTCGTTATAAATAACGTAACGCGCGCCCGGCGTCAGACCATTAATGGTAAAGGTTCCGTCATTGCCCGCTGCGACGCGGACATAATCGCCCGACATCGCCGATATTGCATCCGTGTACGGGTTGTCGAGGTTTCGGACGATCACGTTAACGCCGGTGATACCTTCGCTGCCGTCGGTCTTCAGGATACGGCCTGTGATCGACCCGTGCGTTTCCGGATAGCCCGGCGCCGGATAAAGATTCGAAACCGAAGTCTTATCGTCGGACACGTTTACCGTCGCCATTTGCAGTCCGTTCCCTGTTCCCGGTTTCACGTTAAGAAACGGGTACATCGTTTCACGGTCGTCGGGAGTGATCGCCGTCGAATACGGCAACGCGGTGGCGCAGGTCAGAGGACCTCTTGCGTCGTTTTTCTGCAGGATAGCGCCGTTGGTCTGCGAGTGAGCGAGGTTGATCGCGTGGCCGAACTCGTGCGTGAAAATCGCCCGGAAGTTCTGGAGCTGATCATCACCAACCCATCGCAGTTGTGAGTTTACAAGGACCCACGACTCGGTGATCGTGCCCGTGGTCTCGTCGGCCCATTCAGGTTGGGCAATACCAAGCACGGTTACCGGAGCACCCAAAAAGTCGCGCATGATAGTGCCGCTTTGGTCATAGATGACGTGGACGCCACCTCCATTATCGGGACCGATCACCAGACCGGCGTTCGACGGGCTATTGATATCCGGTAGACCGATAGACGCAAAATCGCCGATGATCTGTGCCTGGAAAGACGAGCTTTCAACGTCGTTCCACTGACCGATCGAAAACGCAACCGCCGCGTCGGCAACTTCGTTCGATATCGGCGTGAACTGCGACGGAATGATCTCGAACGGACCGCTGTCGGTAAAGACACGAACCGGCGAAGAGACATCCCAGCGGTACGGGATGCGCTGCTCTTTATTCCACATCATCAGTGGCCCGCCGGCGTTCGCTACAACCGCAGTGAAGAGAACGACAAACAACGAGGCGACAACAGTTACTCTCTTAGTTTTTTGCATGACGCAACTTTCCTCCTTCTATCCATTTTCCGTTGACCGCGCGACGCACGAACGACTTAAAGCCTTCGGCATTCACTGCTCCGCGCTTCGTGGCCAGCAGCCGCTTGTCCTTATCATTAAGGAGACCGGCGTTGACATCGACGTTCTCGAACAGGCCTTCGTTACCAGCCTGACTGATCGCGTTTCCGCCCTTGAACATCACCTTGCCCTGGCCGAGACCGGTGGTCGTCTGCAGACCGGTCATCGAAGCAGGCTTGTAGAGGAAGAACATCGCATCCTCATTGACTTCGTACTTGGACCAACCTTCCGGCGTGGTGCCGATGTACACTTTTCCGTTCTCCATTTTGCGCGGCTGCGTCAGACCGAATTGACGGAATGTATATTCCTCGCCAACCTCGCCGCGAAGCGTCTCTTTAACTTCGATAGTGACCTGCGTGTAAGGAATACCGTTCTCGAAGCCGTCGGTTACTTCCTTGACTGCACCGGTGATGATCTTTTCCGAATCGGCGATCAGGTCAACGATGTTCGGTGCTCCGCTCAGGGTCGATTCCGCTTGCGTTGTCTCAACCACACTGCTGTTGGTGGTCACGAGCGCCGGCGATGCCGTGGCGGAAAGTTTGGTCTGGGTTTTGGGCGCGTTTTCGGTTGAGCCCAGGAACAGTTTCTGAACGTCTCTCGCTCGTGAAACGCCGAGCAGAGCGCAGAGGCTCAATACCACTACGCCCATCCGCTGCACACTACGTTTCTCCGGCCACATCGCCCGCGCGACACGAGCGCCGAACTGGTGTGAAGCTCCCTTCATCTTTTTTATCTTCATCTCTTCTCCTATGATTGCTGCATCCTTCGTTGCCGCCTCGGTGACGGAACCGAAATTCAACGGATCCTCAACGTCCCAAAAATGAAGGTCTACAATCCGTGTGTTGACCTCATTGAACCTGTGCTTGGTGGCGTATAATTGTTCAGGACGCGCAAGCACACAACGAAACCTTCTCTAACCATCATCTGTCCAAAATCTGTCCACGATGGCGAGCGGCAAAACTGTTCCGGGAATTAGCTTCGGGCCGTTTTTTCTTGATTCGGCTGGCCGCCGTCTGCTGCGCGATGGCCACCGCGTTCCCGCGAGTCCCATCGAGGTGAAGCTGCTTGAAACACTCCTGCGAAATCGCGACCGTGTGCTCACAGGCGACGAGCTGCGCCTGATGGTCTGGGCGGAAGATCCTGCGACCGGAATAGCACCCGCCCAGGACGCCAACGTGCTTTACGTTGCGATCAGAAAGCTACGGCGATCGCTTGGGGATTACGGCAAGTGGGTAGTCAATATCCCGAAGGTCGGATATGCCATATCGGAGGAAGCCGATGTTGCGGCTACAGATGAGGAGAGCTCGAGAGCACCCGACAACGGCCGTCCTTTCGTCGGCCGGCAGGCCGAGCTCGAGAGGCTGAAGAAGCTGCTGGCAAATACCCGCCTGCTCACTCTGATCGGATCTCCCGGTATCGGCAAATCGCGTCTTGCTGCGAGACTGGCTGATGAGATCGCGAGTAACTATCCGGACGGATCTTACGTGGTCAATCTTGTCCCGATCGCTAACGACACGCTGGTTCCCGGGGCGGTGCTCAGTGCGCTCGCCCTTGCCGAGCGCGCTGACCGGACGGAACTGGAAACCATCTCTGAATACCTAAAGGAAAAGCGCGTCCTGCTTGTGATCGACAATTGCGAGCACCTCATCGAGGGGTGCTCGCACCTTGTTGATCACCTGTTGCGAACCGCACCGAAGACCAGATTGATCGCCACCAGCCGTGAGCCATTGCTGCTCCTGGGCGAGTCTGTCATGTCAGTGCCTCCGCTCAGCGTGCCCGAGCCGAATTCCTCACACGCGTCATATGAATCGGGGCAATACGAAGCCGTCGAGCTTTTCCTCATGCTCACGAAACAGCACCGCTCCGATTTTGAGATCGAAACAAAAGATCTCGCGCTTGTCGGAGAGTTGTGCCGGTTGCTTGAAGGCATCCCGCTCGCAATCGAACTCGCCGCCGTGCAGGTCGGCGCTTACACAGTGGATCAGATCATCGACGTGATGTCTGACCGCTTTCGACTGCTCCAGCGGCGAGGCGGTGAGGACCTACGCCATCGAACACTCGAGGGTGCGGTTGATTGGAGCTACAGTCTGCTCGCCGAGGAGGAACGAATATTTCTTCGCCGCCTTTCGGTTTTCGCCGGCGGTTGGACCAGTGAGACGGCCCGCGAGATCTGTGCCGGCAACGGCATCGAGAAGAACGAAGTTGTTCACCTGCTGGCGCAGTTGGTCAGACGATCTCTGATTCAACCTACTGTGATAAACACGAGTCAGCGCTATGTCATGCTTGAGACCATTCGCCAGTTCGGACGTAAGTGCCTGAGTGAATCTGGCGAAGAGGAACGTATCGTCGAACGTCATGCGCGGTATTTCCTCGAACTTGCCGAGAATGCTTTCGAGGCGGGCGGCAACATTGACTGGCTCGTCAGGACGAAAGAGGAATATGACAACGTCCGAGCGGTATTGGAGCGATCGATCCGCGAAGGTCGAAACATCGAAATCGGATTGCGAATGTGCGGTGCTCTGGCGAAGTTCTGGTTCAATCAGGGACATCTTCGCGAAGCGAAGTTTTGGACGCGACTAGCCCTCGAAGCCGATGACCGCAGTTGTCCAGAGGCCAGAGCAAAAGTGCTGAGGACGGCCGGTTTCTTTTTCGGTCAATTGGCCGGCGTGGGCGAAGACTCGGAGCTGGGAAAGACTTATTTTGAGCAAAGCCTCGCAATATGGCAGGAGTTGGGAGCGGAGAAAGAGGAAGCTTTTACATTAGTCCACTACGCCTTCTTGCTCTATCGTCTGGGGCTGCTCGACGATGCACGACGGGCCGCACAGAAGAGTTTGGATATTAGTTCCGCGGCGGGCGATCAGGCGAACATGGCCCGCTCGGCAAATAATCTTGCGCTGACCTGGCTTGAGGTAGGTGAGTTCGAGCAGGCCAAGCCGATCTTTGAGGTCGCCCTTGCGGCGGCCAGGAGCGCGCGTGACAAATATCTCGAAGGATTATCCCTCCACTATTTAGGTGAGACGGCTCTGCGAACGGGCGAGCTCGCGCAAGCCAAAGATTGCCTCACCATGAGCCTCGACCTGTTCGAGTCGTTGGGCAACCGACCGTTGGCCGCCCGCACGCAGTTGCTCCGGGGCGAGCTGGCGTGCTGCGAAGGCACCTTTGTGGAGGCGCTCGAACTGCAGCGAGCGGCCCTGAAGGATCTAAGCGAGATCGAGGACACGCAAGGGATTGCGGCGGCCCTCGAAGCTCTGGCCTGCACCTGGGCGGAAGAGGGGTGGAGTCCGGACCTGTTTCTGACGTTGAGAGGAGCGGCGGCGGGTCTGCGACGCGACCTCGGAATTCCGCTCAGCCCGGCCAGGGGGCGCGTCGTGGAGCGCTACGCAGAGAGCGTTAAGGCGGTGCTCGATGAAAGCTCAGTCCGGACCGCGGAGGAGAAAGGCAAAAGCATGAGCGTGACGCAGGCGGTGGAGTTCGCGCTCGGCTCCGCGTCCTAGATACTGTAACGTCGATTCCGCCGTTCCAGAATAAAAAAGTAAGACGAGCGAATGAGCCAGTGGGTCCTGCTGAGCGTACGATCAGATCGCTGAGCGACCCAAGGTTCACTCCGAGCACCTGGGCCTAAGATGCGGCTAAGATCGTGACGGTCCGATTATCGTGGAGGATTTGCGGCGCGTTTCTATTCGAGAAGCTCTTGACACGCGGGAAAAAGGCCAACCATGCAAACTACTGCTGTAGCACGATTGATGGGTTTGCTACAGAACTCCCCAACGTAACTGTGCTCGACTTGCTCGCGGCAGTATTCCCACGCCGTGGGTGAGAAATAAACAATCACGTCATAACTCGCATTTACTTCTACGAAAACACCAAAATCGTCGGGATGATTAGTCCTTTCCCAAATCTCTTCTACAAATTCCAATACGTCGTTAGCCTCGGCACACGAGTATTTTCTTTGCGGAAAGGTGATCGAATACCAATTGTTGATCATGAGGGTGGTCCCGTTCGCTTCTTGGTGATTTATGCCCTTTTGCGCTCTGGTTTCCTTACCACCATTATCATACCGCCTTCGTCATTATGGTCATCAAATCCATTTCACTGAGTGGCTAACTCCTGACAAAGTCTCCCGACTGGTATCGATGTGCAGATATTCTGGTCATGCCGAGCTGGTACGAACCATTTGGAAATGGTAATCCTCGAAGGCATGTTGCACGGTTTACCCATCGCCGCCACATCTGTAGATGGTCCATAGACATTCTCGAGCCTGAAAGAAACGGACCGCTGTTCCCACCGATAGTAATGTGACGCTGAATGGCTTTGCCTAACGTGGCCACGCTCCTGAAAGAGAATGCAAACACAGAGACTGACGCGGGCGCCGACGCTGCTTTAAAGCAAACTTTTCGGTTTGATGAATGAGGACTACCAAGGACAATTGGACCAGCAAAACCGGATGACCCAAGCGACTATTGCCTGATATCCGCGAAAACAAGCCCAAACTTTTGAGCCTTAGTTGAGACACGGTCTTTCCGCGCTTCCCCTAAGTCCTTTAGATGTAACGCTTAAATTTTAGGTATGGTGCCGAAGGGGGGACTCGAACCCCCACGAGTTGCCTCACACGCCCCTCAAACGTGCGCGTCTGCCAGTTCCGCCACTTCGGCTAAAAGAGAGGTTTTCAAAAGTGCGGCTATTATAGCCGGAAAAATTTCAACAACAGAGCCTACTTGCTCGCAGCAGGTGATGCTGCTGGCGCCGCCGGTGAAGCTTGTTGCGTCGGCGCTGGAGTCGGGGTTGATACAGGCGCCGGTTCCTCTGCTTGCGACTCCAACACAGATCGTGAGCCGGTCAGGGTCGGCAGACCCAGCGTCAGTGCGATCAACATGAACGCGGCCGCCGCGCCGATCGTGATCTTCGCCAGGAGGCTCGCCGTGCCGCGTGGTCCAAAAGCGGTGCTCGAGACGCTGCTGGAGAAGAGTGCGCCCGCATCCGCTTTGCCCGGCTGCAGAAGAATCACCACCACCAGGATGAAGCACGACAAAATAAAAAGACCGTAAAGAATATAAGTTAACAAATCAAAACCTCACCGATCGTAATTAACAATCTGCGCAAAACTCTCCGCCTTCAAACTCGCACCGCCCACCAGCGCGCCATCGATGTCCGGTTGCTTCATCAACCCCGCGATGTTGTCGGGTTTGACCGAGCCGCCGTACAGGATTCTCAAAGCCTCACCCGCCGCTTTAGAGTGCCTTTCCGCGAAAACGCGCCGGATAAACGCATGCATTTCCTGCGCTTGCTCCGGCGTCGCTGTGCGTCCCGTGCCGATGGCCCAGACGGGCTCGTAGGCGACGATGATACGGTCGAGATCTGACGGTGTCAACCCGCTGAGTCCGCCGCTCAACTGCGTAGAAACAACGTTTTCGGCGCTTCCCTGCTCTCTCTGATCGAGCGTTTCGCCGACGCACACGATCACCGTCAAACCGCTTCTGATGCCAGCGTGCGTCTTCTTGTTTACCTGTACGTCGGTCTCACAATAGAACTGTCGCCGCTCCGAATGACCAACGATTACATAACTCGCGCCGGCGTCCTTCAACATCGACGCCAACACCTCGCCCGTGTGGGCGCCTTCCTCGACTTCGGTCGAGCAGTCCTGACCAGCGACCCGTATGTTTGATCCTTCGAGACGATCCGCGACTGTCTTCAGCGCCGTGAAAACAGGCGCGATCACGACTTCACAGTGATTGGCATTCGCGACAAGAGGCTTCAGCGCAAGCGCAGTGTCAACTGCGTCGCCAACCGTCTTGTACATCTTCCAGTTTCCAGCGATTACGGGTTTTCTCATTTACTTATCAGTGAGCGCTTCGACGCCCGGCAGCGTTTCGCCAGCCAGGAATTCAAGCGTGGCGCCGCCGCCCGTTGAGATGTGTGTGATCTTGTCGGCGACGCCGGCGCGAGTGACAGCGGAGACGGAGTCGCCGCCGCCCACGATCACGGTCGCACCTCGCTCCGCGGCGCCGGCAACAACGCGAGCGACGCCAATTGTTCCCTGATCGAAAGGCGGTTCTTCAAAGACGCCCATTGGACCATTCCACACGATCATGCGTGCGTCCTGGAGCGCGCTCGAAAAGTGGGACACGGTTTCGACGCCGATGTCCATTCCGACGAGACCAATGTTCGTGAACTCGATCGGTATTGTCTTCGCAACGATCTGCTGGCCCTTGATCGGTTCATAGCTGTCGACCACTTGATGATCCGTCGGAAGCAGAAACTCAATTCCTTTTTCCTCAGCGCGCTTCTTAATGTCGAGCGCGGGTTGCAACATGCTGTCTTCGACCAGAGACTTGCCGACCGTGAAGCCCTCAGCTTTCAAAAACGTGTAAGCCATCGCGCCGCCGATCAGGATCTTGTCGACGCCGCGATCGATCAGCGCATTGATGACCGGAATCTTGTCGGAGACTTTTGCGCCGCCGAGTATCGACACAAACGGGTGCTCAGGTTCGTTGAGAACTTTGCCGAGGTATGCAAGCTCTTTCTCCATCAACAGACCTGCCGCAGACTTCGACACGTGACGAGTTATGCCGGCTGTCGACGCGTGCGCGCGATGCGCGGTTCCGAAAGCGTCGTTGACGTAGACGTCACACAAGCCAGCCAACGCACGAGCGAAGTTGTCGTCGTTCTTCTCTTCTTCGGGATGAAAGCGCAGGTTCTCGAGCAACAAGACGTCGCCGTCCGACATTGCTGCGACTTTTGACTCGGCTGGTTCGCCAATACAGTCGTCGGCGAATGCAACAGGACGACCGAGCAATTGCGCGAGGTGTTCTGCAACTGGACGAAGAGAGTATTTGTCAACGCGCCCGCCTTTGGGTCTCCCCAAGTGCGACGCGAGGATCACGCGCGCTTGCTGCTCGATGGCGTAGTTGATAGTCGGTAGTGAGGCTTCGATGCGCGTGTCGTCTTCGACTTTGCCGTCTTTCACGGGGACGTTGAAGTCGACGCGAATGAACACGCGCTTGCCACGAAGAGTCAAATCTTTGATCGATAGCTTAGCCACAAAAACGCACAAAAAAGATCACAAGCCCTTGGATGCGATGTACTTGATCAGATCGCGAACACGGCAGGAATAACCCCACTCGTTGTCGTACCACGAAAGCACTTTCAGCATCTTGCCGCCGATCACTTTCGTGTACTCCGCATCGACGATTGAAGAATTCGAATTGCGCTTAAAGTCGACTGAAACCAACGGCTCCTCGCTGAAGTCGAGGATGCCTCGCAGCTCTTCATTTGCCGCATCCTTGAACGCGCGATTCACATCTTCCGCCGTCGTCTCGGTCTCGAGATCCAT
>Ga0075428_100009000_pt1 | contig 11076 bp, 8 predicted proteins | sample RhiMetdeltSRZDD2_FD_75291 | JGI IMG/M metagenome (GOLD analysis project Ga0075428, IMG submission 75291) | Populus rhizosphere microbial communities from Tennessee, USA - Rhizosphere MetaG P. deltoides SRZDD2 | ecosystem: Host-associated > Plants > Roots > Rhizosphere > Soil | place: USA... | reverse complement strand
CACCTGCCGCCGAAGCAACGAGCGGTGTTGATCCTGCGAGAGGTCTTGCGCTGGAAGGCCTTCGAGGTGGCCGAACTGCTCGAGACGACCGTAGCGTCGGTGAACAGCGCGCTCCAACGCGCCCGGTCGACGCTCGCGTCGGCGGACCTCACGAGCGAGACCCTCCGGCCGATGGACGAGGAGCAGCGTGGGCTGCTCGCCCGCTACGTGGACGCGTTCGAACGGTACGACATGGACTCGCTCACGGCGCTGCTCCGCGAGGACGCCACCTGGTCGATGCCGCCCTACGACCTCTGGCTGCAGACGCACGACGACATCGTCGCGTGGTGCCTCGGACCGGGGATCGGCTGCAAGGGCTCGCGGCTCGTCCCGGTGGAGGCGAACGGGTCGCCGGGGTTCGGCCAGTACAAGCCGGCCCCGGATGGAGGGCTCGCGCCCTGGTCGCTCCAGGTCCTCGAGATCTCGAACGGCCGGATCGCCGGGATCAGCTTCTTCCTCGACACCGAACGGCTCTTCCCGCTGTTCGGGCTCCCGCCGAGGCTCGACCCTTAGAGGACCGGTCGCAGGGCAGCGCCCGGTCCAGCCCCACGAAGGCCACGAGCTCTCGCAGCTCGCCGCGGGCGTCCCGGAAGACCAGGCGACGCCCGAGGCGCCTGGCCTCGAGCTGCAGCCGGGCGAGCGCCTCGACCGTGACCGCGTCCGGGTGGGCGACACGGCCGAGATCGCACACGACCGCGTCCGCGTCGGACCGCTCGATCAGGCGGCGGGCACGCTCGCAGAAGGCCGCGATGTCGGCGCGGTCGATCGCGCCCTCGAGCGCGAGGATCGTCGCGTCGTGGTCGGGCGGGAGGCCGCCATGCGGTCCATCCGTGGTCATCGTCCACGAGACGAGCGAGGTTCCCCGAACTCATCGCTCGCGCGCTCCGCCCGTCGTGATCGCCGCTGCTACGCTCGCGTCCATGCTGCAGCGGATCGAGGGGCTGCCCCAGGGCGTCATCGGGTTCGAGGCGGAGGGCGAGATCCGGTCGTCCGACTACACCGACGTGCTCATGCCCGCGGTTCAGGAGTTCTGGGACCGGGGGAACGACGTGCGGATCGTGCTGGTGTTCGAACGGTGGGAGGGCATGTCCTCCGGCGCCGTGTGGAAGGACCTCAAGATGGGCGTCGACAACCTCCGGCGCTGGAAGCGCATCGCGCTCGTCACCGACCTCGACTGGATGATCACCGTCACGTCCCTCTTCGGCTGGATGACGCCCGGCGAGTTCAAGCGCTTCCCGGTCGCCGAGCGCGACCACGCGATCGCGTGGGCGGCCGCGAACGACGCCTGACCGAACCGATCAGGATCCGCCCGTGAGCGCGACGACGTCGTCGCGTGCGAGGAACGATGCGCGGAGATCCTCGTCCGAGATGCCGGCGGCGACCCCGTCGACGATACCGGCGGCCCGGCGGCGCAGGTCGTCCGCGCCCGCCGCGCCGACCCGGTCCCGGAGGTCGGCGGTGAGCGCGAGCGCACGCCACAGGACCCGCCGCTCGCCGAGGCGATCGGCCTCCTCGACCGCGGCTGCGAGATCGGCCTCCGCCTCCTCGAGCGTCCCGCTCGAGATCCGCGCTCTCGCTCGGGCAAGCAGCCCCTCGGCGACCAGGATCCGGACGCCACCGCGGCGCAGATCCTCCACGAGGTCGGTCGCGATCGTCTCAGCCCGGAGCGGGTCGTCGGCGTCGAGCGCCAGGGCAGATGCCGTCAGCCGCTGAGCGGTCATCGAGAAGGTCCGGTCGGGCTCCGGGTACCCCCGGACGTCGATGTCCCGAAGCGCCTCGTTCGCTTCCGCATGCCTCCCCATGGCGCGGAGAACCTCGGCCTTGGGGATGCTCGCGAGCGCCGTGAAGACCGGCGAGTTCTGCAGGGCGAGATCGACCGCACGGTCCGCAAGCTCGAGCGCTCGACGCAGGTCGCCGAGGTCCACGAGCGTCCGGGCGAGATCTGCGCGGGCAAGGACGCCGGCGATCACGAACCCCCCTCGTTCACCGAGCTCGAGCGTGCGATGGATCTCCTCGATCGCCGGGCCGATGTCCCCCTGGTCCAGCCTGCAGCGGTACACGGTGATCGATGCGGCCGCCTGTCCCCAGGCGTTGTCGATCGAGCTCGCGATCGCCAGGGCACGTTGGCCCTCCGCCATCGCCGCGGCGTGGTCCCCGGAGAGCAGGCGGATCGAGCCGGCGATCGTGCGGTTCTCGGCGAGCATCGGTCGGTTGTCGAGTCCCTCCCACAGGTTTCGCGCCTCCTCGAGCCGAAGTTCCGCGATCTCGAGGTCGCCGGCCGCCATGTGAGCGCGGCTGACGTCGTTGAGCGTGAACGCGAGCTGCTCTCGGTCGGCGAGCTCGCGAGCGATCTCGAGCGAGGCCTCGCCCGCCTCGACCGCCCGAGCGACGTCGCCCGCGCCGTAGACGTTCGCCACCACGATGTTCCAGAGGCCTCGCGCCTCCGCAGCCCGATGGCCGAGGCGACGGGCCATCACCACATTCTCCTCAGACAGCCGGCGTCCCCTTTCGGGATCGAACTTCGGCGTCACGGTGGAGTACAGGAGCGCGATCGCGGACCGGGCGGAGAGTTCCATCTCCTCGTCGCCGGTTTCGCGCGCCCGCTCGAGCATCCGCTCGTAGTTCGCGATCGCGTCGTCGTAGCGCGCCGACAGCTCGAGCGCGTTCCCGCGACGTTCGAACAGCGAGCGGACGATCATCGGATCGGCCCCCGTCCGTTCGGCGATCTCGAGCCCGATGGCGTAGTTGGCCTCCGCTTCGGCGTTCGCGTAGAGACGCGCGGCCGCGTCACCGGCGATCATCGCGTACCTCAGCGTTGGCTCGTCGTCGCCGGCCGCGCCGAAATGCCGAACGAGCAGCGGGGCGACGTCGTCGGGACCGGTCGCGTTCGTGGATTCGATCACCTGTGCGACGCGCCGGTGCACCTCCTTCCTGCGCCGCAGCAACATCGATCCGTACGCGGCCTCCTGCGTGAGCGCATGGCGGAACGTGGAGGCGGGGCGCGGGACCTCGGGCACGGCGCGGATCAGATCACGCTGCTCGAGCTCGAGAAGATCGGCCGCGACGCCGCCGCGACCCGCGGCCCCGTCGCCCTTCGCGACCTCGTTCAGGAGCTCGTGTTCGAAGGTCCGGCCGATCACCGAGGCGACCTGGAGCGTCTGTCGTGCGGACGCGGGAAGGCGATCGAGGCCCACCGTGATCAGGCTCTGGACGGTGTCGGGGATCGCGAGCTCGCCCGGAGAACCCTTCCGGGACCGCTCGGCGGCTTCGCCGTCGATCAATACCCGCGCGACCTCCTGGACGAAGAGCGGATTGCCCTCGGTCTTGGCGAGGATCCGCTTCCTGACCTCCTGGGAGATCGACCCGACGGGCACGAGCTCGTCGAGCAGCTCCCCGTTCTGCTCGTCCGTGAGCGGCTCGAGCTCGAGCAGCGTCGCCCGGCCGCCGAGCTCGGACCGGATCTGCTCCTGAAACGGCCATGAGGCGGCGCTCCGGTCGGGTCGGAGCGTGATCAGGCAGACGAGCGGGACGCGCCCCACCTGACGCGTGAGCGCTCGGATGAGGTCGAGCGAAGCGTGATCGCACCAATGCAAGTCCTCGAACGCAACCAGACGGCGTCCGCCCTGCGCGAGGATGGCGCCGATCAACAGGTCGGTCAGCTCACGCTGGAACGTCTCCCCTTCGAGGCGCGGCTCGTCGCGAAGCTCGACACCCAGCAGCGCGCGTACGACACGTTCACCACGCTCGCGCCAGCCGCTCGGGGCTTCACGGAGCAACTTCGCGATCTTGGCCCGTACCACATCGGCCTGATCGGTCTCGGCGATGCCTCCACGCTCCCTCATGAGCCTTCGATACTGTGCGTAGGGCTGCATCGAGTCGTACGGCACGCACTGCCATAGACCCCATCGCCGGTCGTCCTCCGGCTCCAGCACCGCCCACGAGGCGCTTGCCTCCTCGAGCAGGCGGGTCTTCCCGATACCTGGCTCGCCGGAGATCAGCACGACCGATCCGCGCCCTCGGCGGGCATCCTGGAGGGCCGCCCCGACGACGGCCGTCTCCCGATCGCGGCCGACGAGCGAGGCCCCGAGCGCGCGCGTGGCACGCACCTTCCACGGCGAGGCGAGCCGGCCGAGCACCCGGTAAGAGGAGACCGGTCGGCGTTTGCCCTTCACCTCCACCGCTCCGAGCGACTCGACGTCGAAGAGGTCACCGATCAGCCGGTACGTGTCCTCGGTGATCTGGACCGTGCCCGGTTCGGCGGTCTGCTCCATCCGGGCCGCGACGTTCACCGCGTCGCCCATCGCCGAGTACTCCTGCTTGAGCTCGGATCCGACGTCGCCGACCACGACCGGGCCCGTGTTGATGCCGACGCGGACGTTCAGATCGAGCCCGCGCTCCTTCGCGAGCCGCTCGCGGAACGGACCGATCGAGGAAACGATCTCGAGGCCCGCCATCACCGCGCGCTGCGGGTCGTCCTCGTGCGCTGTCGGCGCGCCGAAGAACGCGAGGATCGCGTCGCCCATGAGGCGGGCCACGGTCCCCTCGTACCGGTAGATCGGCGCGATGAGGTGGGCGTACGCCTCGTTCATCAGGTCGGTCCATTCCTCGGGATCGAGCTGCTCCGCCATCGACGTCGAGCCGCGCACGTCGCAGAACAGCATCGTGACGACGCGGCGCTCGCCGGACATCGGGGAGGACCCATCGGCGGCCGGCGCAGTCGCGTCGATCCGGGCGCCGCATGCGTTGCAGAACCTCGCTCCCTCGGGGTTCTCCCGGCGGCACGTGGGACAGGCCGGCATGGCTGGACCTTATCCCGCCGCTCCGCCGCCGACGTCGCGGCCCCGGACGCCGTTCGATAGCGTCGGGCCGTGCCGAGGACCCGGACCGACGTGCTCGACCGACGAACGCTGAACCGCGCGCTCCTCGAGCGCCAGGTCCTGCTGCGGCGCAAACGGCTCTCGCCGTTGCGCGCAGTCGAACGGCTCGTCGCGATGCAGGCACAGGTGCCGCGCGATCCGTACGTCGCGCTCTGGTCGCGCCTCGACCCGTTCCGTCCAGAGGCGCTCGCAGAACCGATCGCGGATCGGCGGGCCGTCCGGATGACCCTGCTACGCGGGACGCTGCACCTCGTGACCGCTCGCGACGCGCTCGCCCTCCGCGCGCTGATCCAACCCGTGATCGAGGGGGTCCTGTACGGCTCGAGCCCGCTGCGCACGGCGGTCGGGAGCGTCGACGCCGCGGAGCTCCTCCGGCTGATCCGCGATCGGCTCGAGGAGGAGCCGCGCACCCGTGCCGAGCTCGTCAAGGCGATCGCCGAGCGGTGGCAGGACGCCGACGCGTCCGCGCTCGGCTACGCGATGTACCTGCTCCCCACCGTGCAGGTCACCCCGCGCGGCGTCTGGGGGCAGACCGGACGCTCCGCGTTCACGACCGTGGAGTCGTGGCTCGGCCGGCCGATCGAACCGGACACCCAGCCGGACGAGATGCTGCTGCGGTACCTCGCGGCCTACGGGCCCTCGACCGTCGCCGACGCGCAGACGTGGTCGGGGTTGTCGGGTCTCCGGGGAGCGTTCGAGCGCCTCGCCCCCCGCCTGCGAAGGTTCCAGGACGAGCGACGCCGCGAGCTCTTCGACGTCCCGAACGGTGCCTTGCCGAGGGCCGGCACACCGGCGCCGCCGCGATTCCTCCCCGAGTACGACAACGTCCTGCTCGCGCACAAGGACCGCAGCCGCGTCTCGCCGCCCAGCGGCGTGCCGACGTGGACCGAGGTCGGATGGGGCACCGTGCTCGTCGACGGGTTCGTCGCCGCGAGGTGGAAGCTCGACCGCGAGGACGAAGAGACGACGCTCCGGATCGAGCCGTTCGTGAAGCTCTCCCGCGACGATCGCAACGCCGTCGCGGAGGAGGGCAACCGCCTCGCGTCCTTCGTCTCGGCGGACGCCGCCCGTCGCCGCGTGCGGATCGCGGCCGCCCGCTAGCGAGCCGTCGGCTCATCGACGCTGCGGTACCCCGCTCGACCGATGGCGGCCAGCGGCGGCTCGGGCGAGACTCCCGCCAGAGGTGTTCACGATCCAGATGCTCCCGGCACGTCGGGGCGACGCGCTGCTCGTCCAGTACGGCCCGACGACGCGCCGAGGCGGATCCGCTCGACGGCGGAACGCCGACGTGGACGCGGATCCGCGAGCGTGATCCATGATGGGAGGACGATGGACGGGCCACCCCCGGACGACGTCCGCCTCCGCGACGCGACGCACGACGATCTCCCGATCTTCTACGAGCACCAGCGCGACCCCGTTGCGAGCCGGATGGCGGCGTTCGCGTCGCGGGATCTCGACGCGTTCATGGAGCACTGGACCAGCCGGATCCTGGAGAACGAGACGGGGGTGGCCAAGACGGTCCTCGTCGGCGGGCGTGTCGCCGGCAACATCCTCGCGTTCGATCACGACGGCAGGCGCGAGATCGGCTACTGGATCGGCCGGGAGTTCTGGGGACGACGGGTGGCCACGCGAGCGCTCGCGGCGTTCCTCGTCGAGGTCACCGAACGCCCCCTGTACGCGGGCGTCGCCAGGCACAACCTCGCGTCGATCCGCGTCCTGGAGAAGAACGGGTTCGAGATCGCGGACCAACCGGTCGAACCTGCCGCCGACGGGATCGAGGAGCTGCTGCTCCGCCTGGAGGCGTGAGGTCTACAGGCGAAGCGCCTTCGGCCTCGACATCAGGACGTCGGGGTCGTCCCAATCGACCCCGGGGACGTCGACGTAGAGCTCGATCTCGTTCCCGTCGGGGTCGGCGAGGTACAGGCTGTGCGTCATGCCGTGGTCCGCCGTCCCCATGAGCGGGACGCCGGCCTGCTGCAGGCGGGCGAGCGCCGCGCGGAGCTCGTCGTCGGTGTCGCCGACCTTCAGACCGAAGTGGTACAGGCCGACGCGGCGGCCCGCCGGGATCGGGGTCGCGTCCTCGCCTACCTCGATCAAGAGCAGCTCGTGGTGCGTTCGGCCCCCCGAGAACATCGCGGCCGGGAACGGCATCGTCGCGTCCGGGATCGCCTGCCGCCACCCGAGCACATCCCGGTAGAACCGGACCGACCGCTCGAGATCGCGGACGTACAGCACGATGTGACCGAGCTCCTTCACGCTCCCGGGAACCAGCTGATCCGACATCTCGACCTCCTCGCTCATCAGGCACTCCCTCGTCCCTTCCCCGAAGGTACCGCCCGGAGTCGGTGGACGATGCGCGCCGGCGTGCCGGGGCCTAGGCTGGCTGGCAGGATGGCGAAGCACGACGACGCGTACGCGACGCCGCAGGAGGAGTGGAGCGCGTTCCTGGGTGGGACGCACCCGCATCTCCAGGACCGATCGCCGCTCCGGTTCATCCCCTCGAGCCCCCGCTGCAAGCTCTGCGAGGCGCCGTTCCGAGCCCCCGGCGCCCTGCTCCTTCGCCGGTACGGGTTCCAGCCCTGGGAGAAGAACCCGAGGATCTGCGGCCGCTGCTTCAGGAACATCGACAGCGCCGCGAAGCGGTGCCCCGGGGGTCCACAGGACGAGGAGGTGAAGGGCGGCGAGGTCGAGATCTCGATGCTGTTCGCCGACGTCCGCGGCTCGAGCAAGCTCGCCCGCCAGATGCCCGTCTGGGACTTCACGCAGTTGATGAACCGCTTCTACAAGGTGTCTCGTGACGTCCTCTTCGAGACGGACGCGATCATCGAGAAGTTCGTGGGCGATGAGGTGGCGGCGCTGTTCGTCCCGTTCCTGACCGGCCCCGGCCACGCCGAGATCGCCGTCCGCGCCGCGCGCCAGCTGCTGCGGGCCACCGGACACGGCGAGCCCGACGGCCCGTGGGTCCCGATCGGCGCAGGGGTCCATACCGGGACCGCGTTCGTCGGCCTGGTGGGCTCGGACAGCGCGAGCGACTTCACCGCGCTCGGGGACCCCGTGAACGTCACCGCCCACCTGGCCGCGCAGGCCGCGATCGGCGAGGTCCTGGTCACGAACGACGCCGCCACCTCGGCCGGCCTGGACGTCGGCGGCCTCGAACGGCGGAGCCTCTCGCTCAAGGGACACCCCGTCGAGGCGCTCGTGATCTCGGTGGAACCGGCGCAGACCCCGGCCGGCTGATCACTTCGTGTCGCGCGCCGCGAGCCTTCTGCGCGTCGAACCCGGCGAAGGCCGCATCGTGCTGCTCGTCGTCGCCGCGATGTTCGTGGGCACGGCCGGCTACACGATCGGCGAGAGCAGCGTGGGCGCGCTCTTCTTCGATCACGTCGGCGCCGACGCCCTGCCGACGATCTACCTCGCCCAGGGCGCGACCGGGATCGCCGCGATGCTCGTGCTCACGGGCTGGATGGGCCGGGCCGAACCGCGTCGCGCCTACGTCGCGATCCCCGTGGGCGCCGCCGCGGTCGTGCTGCTCGAACGCGTGGCGCTCGGCCTCGACGTCGGCGGGATCTACCAGGTCCTGTGGCTGACCATGGCCGTCGTGATGCTCGTGCAGGCCGTGTTCCTGTGGGGGACCGCGGGGCTCGTGACCGACACCCGTCGGGCGAAGCGCCTGTTCCCGCTGTTCGCGGCCGGCGGGATCCTCGGCTCCGTCGTCGGCGGGCTCGGGACGGGTCCGCTCGCGCGCTGGATCGGCACCGAGAACCTCCTGTTCGTGTGGGCCGCCGCGTTGCTCGGCACCGCGGCGCTGTGCGCGTCGGTGCTCCGCGGCCAACGACGAGGTGTGCGTCGCCGGTCGGCGAGCCCGTCGCCGATCCGCCAGATCGCGATCGGGTTCTCGTACGTCCGGCGGTCCCCGCTGCTCGTCTGGATGACCGCGGCCGCCGTGCTGTTCTCGGTGCTGTTCTTCTCGCTGTACCTGCCGTTCGCCCAGGAGGCGACGGCCCGGTACCCCGATCCCGACCAGCTCGCCGGCTTCCTCGGCATCTACTGGGCCGGCGTCACCGCCGCCGCCTTCCTCGTCTCCGTGCTCCTCGCGAACCGGCTGCTCGGATGGCTCGGCGCGGGGACGCTGATCCTCGTCCTCCCGGTGCTGTACGCGGGGTCGTTCGGGCTTCTGCTCGCGACCACCACGTTCGCGACGGTCGTCACGACCCGGTTCGTCGTGAGCGTGTGGTTGCAGGGCGTGGCCTCGCCGGCGTGGGAGACCCTCGTCAACGTCGTGCCGGAGAGCCGGCGCGACCAGACCCGCGCGTTCCTCAACGGGGGACCCACGCAGGTAGGGACCGTCATCGCCGGCGTCTTGCAGCTCGTCGGGCAGCAGGTGCTCTCGGCGAGTCAGCTCTCGCTGATCGGCTTGGTCGCCGCTGCGGTCACGGTCGTCGTCGCGCGCGGGATTCGTCGCTCGTACACGCGGGCGCTCGTCGACGCGCTCCGCCTCGGACGGCCGGTCGTGTTCGAGGACGCCGGCTTCGTCGGCGTGCCGATCGTCGTCGAGCCGGACGCCCAGGCGGTCGGCACCGTGGCCGACGCGGCTCGGAGCCCGGACGTGCGCGTCCGACGGCTGGGGGTCGAGCTGCTCGGGGAGGCGTCGGGGACCCCGACGCGGGACGCGCTCGTCGCCGCGACCACCGATGCGGACCCCGTGGTGCGGGCGCACGCGGTGACGGGTCTCTCGAAGATCGGCGATCCGGACGGACGGACGGCGTTCGAGCGGGCACTCTCCGACGACGACCCGGCCGTCCGCCGCGCGGCGGTCGACGCGCTTCGATCCTCGCCCGAACGCATCCCGCGCGCGACGCTGCGCGACGACGACCCTCGGGTCGCGACGGCGGCCGCGGCGGCGCTCCTCGTTTCGGACGACGCTCGGACCGAAGCGGTCGCGCTCCTGCGGGCGCGACTCGCGGACCCCGACCCCGGCATCCGGGCCGACGCGCTCGCGGAGCTCCGAACGGCAGATCCGAAGGATGCCACGATGCTGCTGTCGCGGCTGCCCGACCCGGACGCGGCGACCGTTCGCGCGGCCCTGCTCGAGACGCTCGCGCGGGTCGATCCGGAGGCGGCGATCGGCAAGGCGCTCGAGGCGCTCGAAGCCGAGGACCCGGCGCTCCGCGAGGCCGGCCTGCACGTCCTCTTGCGGCTCGACCTGCGAGATCACGGCGCCGAGCTGCGCTCGATCGCCGAGGAGCGGACGGTGCTCGCGATCCTCGATGCGGAGCTCGCGGCCTCGATCCCGGCCGACGAGGAGGCGACGGCGTTGCTCCGCGACGCGGTCGTCCAGCGCGGCCGTGGACGGGCGGTCGTCGCGCTCTCGACGCTGGCCCTGCAGAGCGACGACCGCGGGGCGGCGCACGTGGCGCTCGACAACCTCGACACCCGAGACCCCCTGCAGCTCTCGAACGCGCTCGAGGCGTTGGAGGTCACCACGGATCCCGCGCTCCTTCGCCCCATGCTCGCCCTGTGGGAGACGATGCCGGCACCGCCCCGGTTGGCCGGAAGCGAGTGGCTGTCCCGAGCGAGCGTCGACGAAGACCCGTTCATCCGGTCGTGCGCCGATCTCGTCCTCGCCGTCCGCGACGATCGGGACCGGGACGACGACCCCGTAGCTTCACGAGGAGACGACATGACCAGATCCCGAACGTCGATGTCACCGATGGAACGCGTGCTCGAGCTGCGCAGGATCCCGCTGTTCGCCGAGCTCTCGCCGGCCGACCTGCATCGTCTCGCAGCCGTCGCCGAGGAGCGCTCGTACCACGACGGTGACCTGCTGGCGGCCGAGGGCGAGCTCGGCGACGAGCTCCACGTCGTGGTCGAGGGAACCGTCGTGGTGACGCACGGCGACACGCTCGTCGCGCGCCGAGGCGAAGGCGAGGTGGTCGGGGAGCTGTCGATCATCACCCGTTCGCCGAGGGTCGCCTCGCTCACCGCGGAGGCCGCCGTTCGCACGATCGCGATCGGCCAGCGCGAGTTCGAGAGCATGATCCGGGAGCGCCCGGAGATCGCGCTCGCGGTCATGCGGGTGCTCGCCCAGCGCCTGACCGAGATGGACCACGTCGCGAGCCACAGTACGACCGGGTAGGACGGGGAAGATGGAGGATCGCCC
>Ga0075428_100008997_pt1 | contig 11078 bp, 9 predicted proteins | sample RhiMetdeltSRZDD2_FD_75291 | JGI IMG/M metagenome (GOLD analysis project Ga0075428, IMG submission 75291) | Populus rhizosphere microbial communities from Tennessee, USA - Rhizosphere MetaG P. deltoides SRZDD2 | ecosystem: Host-associated > Plants > Roots > Rhizosphere > Soil | place: USA... | reverse complement strand
ATTGCTCATTACCCACGTCACCGTCTCGGCTGCAGGCACCCGCTCGTTGCACAGCGGTGTCCCCGTCAACCAACAGTCACAGCAGCCAGCGGTCTCCGGACCAGCGCGCGTAATCGTGACGATCGTCGTCGAAGGTCTGCGAATCCCGGCCGTCGACGTCGAACTCAGGAACGTGGACGACAACATCGTCGTTGGCAAAACCACGAGCGATGCCGTCGGGCAGGTCACCTTCCCGGATGTGTCACCGGGGCGGTACACCGTCCATGCCGTTCGCGACGGATTTGCCGACACCAACTCCGCACCATTCAGCGTCAGTGCCGGCGAGACCGAGCAGGTGCTCGTCGAAATGCGGCTCACGTTCGTCCGGGAGAGCGTCGATGTCGTCGTGCCCGCGAATTCACCGACTGAAAGTCTGCAACCGGTCGCGGTCAGCGACGTGCTCACCGGATCAAAGATGGACATCCAGCCGCTGGCGGGCGACGACTTTCAGTCGCTGCTCACGGTTCTGCCCAGCATCATTCGAGGGCCGGAAGGACGTTTGCGAATCAAAGGCGGCGCGCCGACGACGGGCGCGCTGCAGATGAGCAGCGCCAGCCTGAACGATCCATCCACCGGTGACTTCGATCTGGAGTTGCCCAGCGGCGCCGTCGAATCGGTCGAAGTCCTGTCGAATCCCTTCGCCGCCGAGTTCGGCCGGTTCTCGACCAGCGTGACTCAGGTTCGCACCAAACGGGGAACGAATGAGTGGATGATCAAACCTGACAATCTCGTGCCCGGGTTCGGCAAAGGTTTCGCGTTCATCAACAAGTTCGAGCCGCGCCTCTCGATTTCCGGACCGCTGCGCAAAGACAAACTCCTGCTCGGCCAGTACGTGCAATATCGATTCGTACGAACACCGGTGAAGAGTCTTCCCGGGGAACCGCAGCTGGGGCTCGACAGCTTCGATTCCTTCACACGACTTGATGCGGTTCTCTCGTCGCGGCACGCGCTCACCGGTGGCGTGATCTATTTCCCGCGAAAGATCACGAACGCGACGATGTCGACGTTCCGTCCGGAAGAAACCACGCCGAAGTTTACCCAGGAGGGATTCTCGTCCGGTGCCGCCGATCGGATCATTCTCTCCGCGAACGCAGTTCTCGAATCCACGCTCGCGATTCGATGGTTCGAAGTCGATCAACAGACAAAGGGCGACCAGCCGATGGTCTACTCGCCGCAAACACAGAGCGGAAACTTCTTCAATCGGCAGGAGCGGAATGTTCGCAGTTTTCAGTTCGTCGAAGCCCTGACCTATTCGAAAGAGCACTGGGGCGGCGATCACATGTTCAAGGTCGGGCTCGACCTTCAGAACTCGACGTTCGAAGGAGATACCTCCAGCCATGAGGTCGATGCCATCCGTCTTGACGGTTCGCTGGCCGAGCGAATCACGTATTCCCCATCGTTGACCCACCCGAAGGTCAGTGGAACCGAGTTCGCAATGTTCGCGCAGGATCGCTGGCGTGTGAACGATCGGCTGGCGTTCGAGCTGGGCCTCCGGGCGGACCGCGACGACATCGTGGAAAGAGTGAATTACTCGCCGCGCGTTGGGATGTCGGTCAGCCTGCTCCCGAACGGGCGCGGCATTCTGAGAGGCGGGTTCGGAAAATTCTCGGAGCGCACGCCGCTCAACGTCGGCGCGTTCACCCAGTACGATGTTCAGACGGTTGCCCGGTTTGGAACCAGTGGTGCGCCGATCGGCGCGCCGCTGACCTTGGTCCACACGATCGACGAAACGTTCAAAACGCCGGAGAGCTTCGTCGTGACGTCGGCCTGGGATCAGCGATTCGGGCGTCTCTTCTTTTTCAAAGCCGCCTACTTGCATCGCGAAGGCTCCCACGCGTACATCGTCAATCCCGATGCAACCCGGGGCGTACTCACGCTGGGTTCAACCGGCGCTTCGAAGTATTGGGAATTCGAAACGACCGGGCGATTCCTGGCCAACGAACACCGCGACCTCTCGGTCTCCTATGTCAGATCGAGGAGCACACGCGATCTCAACGATTACGATCAGTTCTATGGCAACTTCAGAAACCCGATTATCAGGCCGAACGAGAACTCGTTGAGTCCGACCGACGTGCCCAATCGTCTCATTGTGCGCGGCACGCTTGGCGTCGGTGGCGGTTGGGTCTTCGCGCCGCTTTACGAGTGGCGCACCGGATTTCCGTATTCCAATGTGAACGAGTTTCAAGACTTCGTCGGTGAACGTAACCGTGCGGGACGACTGCCGAAGGTGTCCACTCTTGATTTCACGCTCGCACGCGAGCTCCGCTTTCGAAAATACCACTTCACCGGCGGACTGAAGGTGTACAACGTCTTCAATACCGGCAACGAACGCGACGTGCAGAACAACCTCGCCTCGCCCGACTATGGCAAGTTCTACAACCCGATCGAACGTTCGATCGGGTTCGTGTTTTCGTCTGGCAAGCCGTAACCGCGTCGACGATCGATCACAGATACACCGAATCCCCAATCGCCTGGGGAGTAATCTGTCGCCATCCCTGGCGGATCATTCGGCCGCGCCACTCCTCGGCCAGACGAAACGCTTCGGATCCACGCGGACAACGTTCCGAGAGAAGCGTTTTCCCGTCCACGACGATCCGGAGTTCCCAGTCCACCGCCCACGCCATCAGCGCGCACCGCGCCTGGTATTCATGCCGCCGCATCGTCCACAACGTTCCAACATCGTTCGGTTCCAATTGGGATCCCAGTTGCGACGCCCTTGATTTCACAATGCCCCCTTGGTTCTGGCAGATACCCCACATCGTAGCTGGGCGTCGTGATGTTGGTGTAAACGTGGCGCGACAATCCCAAAATTTACATAGTTGTTACAGCCACGGATTCACACGGACCACGGATCCCCGCATCCCGGACAACGGATCCCGACTGCGTTCACCACGCGATCATCGCATCCTCAAAGATCGCCGCGAGATCGTCAGGACTCGCGGGACGCGGCGATAGCTTGGTCACGCGGTGCTGCGGCAATGTGCCTTCGACCAGGCGCGGAATGTCGCTCGATGAGTAGCCGACCGCCTTCAATCCGTTCGGAACACCAAGCCGCTGCATGAACCAGACGATGCGATCCGCGAGAATGCGTCCGGCATCAGCATCCTTCGCGCCGTTCACGTTCGCGCCGAGTGCTTCGGCCGCCACCAGGTGGCGCGTTGGATTGGCGGACGCCGTAAAGCGGAAAACAGCCGGCGCATTGAGGATGACGGAGACGCCGTGCGGAATGAGCGGGTGATCGATCGGATAACCGGGCGCGCGGTACGAGTGCACGTGCCCTGATACGGGATACGACATACCGTGCGGGAGGTGCACACCGGCGTTGCCGAAACCAACGCCGGCGTACGACGCAGCAAGGATCATCTGGGCGCGCGCATTGTCGTTGCCGGGATCTTCGACCGCCGCGACCAGCTGCTGTGCGACGATTCGCAGCGCCTGCAACGCCCAGATGTCGCTGATCGGGTTCGAACCCTGATAGGCGGGACGCAACGTTGGACTCGAAGGTCGGGGACGCGACGTATAGGAGATCGCGGTGAACGATTCGACGGCATGACTCAGGATGTCGAGACCGCTCGACGCGGCAACTTCCTTCGGCATGGTTCGAGTGTTGTCCGGATCGAGCACCCCCAGTGTCGGCTTGAGGCGTCGATTGGCGATGCCCGTCTTTGCGTGCAGCGCGGTCAGATCGAAGATGCTGACACCGGTGGTTTCGCTGCCAGTCCCGGCGGTGGTCGGAATCGCGATGAGCGGCTTGAGCGGACCCGGCACCGGCAGCGCCTTTCCGATCGGCGCGTTGACGTAGTCGAGGAAGTCCGCTGGCGGATAGGTCGTATAGAGATTGACCGCCTTGGCGGTGTCGATCACCGAGCCGCCTCCGACGGCGACGATTCCATCCACGGGATTCGCGACCGCAAACTCAATCGCCGCGCGGAACGACTCGTCGGTTGGCTCCACGCGCACGCGATCGAAGAGGATCGCCTTCACGCCGGACGCCTCGAGCGACTCGAGCACAGTCAGCACCGGAGAGAGCCCCGACACATTCGGGTCAGTGACCACGAGCGCGGTTCGGACGCCAAGATCGACAAGGTCAGTTCCGACTTCCTGCGTCACGCCGGCACCGAACCGCAGGTTCGAGGTCGCCATCTCGAAGGCGATTTCATTGTTCATCGTGGCTCCAGTGTGACAGTGAACAGCGCTGATTACGCCGGATAATACATCCGTGGATCCAGTCGGCCCGGTTCTTTTCGCGCTCACCGTCATTCTCGCGACAGCGAAGATCGCGGGGCACGTGAGCGTGCGTCTTGGACAACCGGCCGTCCTCGGTGAGCTTATCGCCGGTGTGGTACTCGGAAATCTGAATCTCGCCGGCGTCGACGCCTTTCACCGCATCGCGGACAACCCGACGGTCGATATCCTGGCGCAACTCGGCGTCGTGATTCTCCTCTTCGAGGTCGGGCTCGAGTCGACGGTTCGCGACATGTTCAAGGTCGGGTGGCCGGCACTGTTCGTGGCGGTGCTCGGGGTCATCACTCCATTCGCGCTTGGCTGGGCGGTCAGCGCGTGGCTTCTTCCGGACCGAGGACCGTACGTGCACGCGTTTCTCGGAGCGACACTCACGGCGACGAGCGTCGGTATCACCGCGCGGGTGCTCAAGGATCTCGGCCGATCGCGCATGCCCGAGGCGCGCGTAATCCTCGGTGCCGCGGTCATCGACGACGTGCTGGGGCTGGTAATTCTTGCGGTCGTTAGTGGCGTGATTACGAGCGCCAATCGGGGAGAGTCGATATCGTACGGCGGGATCGCCATGGTTCTCGGTACGGCGTTCGCCTTTCTCGTCACCGCGCTGGTGCTTGGCGTCGCGCTTTCGCGACGAATCTTCAATGTCGCGGCCCGCCTGCGCGGCAGCGGTGTCCTCCTGGCTACTGCACTGATCTTCTGTTTCGGCCTGGCTTACCTTGCGTCGCTGGTCGGCCTGGCACCAATCGTCGGCGCATACGCCGCGGGGTTAATCCTCGAAGAAGCGCACTTCCGGGCGTTCGTCAATCGCGGTGAACAGCAGATCGAGCAGCTGTTGCATCCGATCTCCGCGTTCCTGGTCCCGGTGTTCTTCGTCTTCATGGGCATGCACGTCGATCTCGCAGCGTTTGCGCGGGTGAACGTCCTCGGGCTCTCCGCCCTCCTCACCGCGGCTGCGATCGTGGGAAAACAGGCCTGTTCGCTCGGGGCACTCGGACAACGGCTCGACCTGGTCTCAATTGGCATTGGCATGATCCCGCGCGGCGAAGTCGGGTTGATATTTGCCAACCTCGGACTCGGTCTTCACGTCGCCGGGCAGCGGGTCGTGGACGAAGGGGTGTTCTCGGCCGTCGTCATCATGGTGATCGTCACCACGATCGTGACGCCGCCGGCACTCAAATGGAGTCTTACGCGCCTGCCGAGCGATCGCGCCGATCGTCAGCCGCGTTGAGCTCGCAGATTTTGCCGAGGAGAAACAACAAGAGATCCCGGTCAACCTCATCCGTTCACGGCCGACTCGGCGGCACTCCCCCATATGCCGGATGACAGTGGACCTTCGCGATGCACTACCCTACATAGATGGACGCGGAGGTCGCATGCGCCTGAAAACATGGCTGGTGGCGGCGCTCGGACTTGGAAGCCTTGTCGTGCTCCTGGCGTTCTCGCTGGTGGCGTCGTCGCGTAAGGCGCAGGAGATTTACGCGCAACTCGATCAGCTCAACGAGCACTATCGGCAGGTCGATGTGAGTCTTCGCCGGCTCCGTTCCGACGTCAACCTATCGGGAATTTTCGTCCGCGATTACCTGCTCGACGTCGCCCGCGAACACGCACCTGAATACCGCGAACAGATCGCCGAGTTTCGCCGGACGAACATGGCGACCCTTGCCGAGCTGAAAACACTGATCGATCGCGACGATCAGATTCAGAGCCTCCAGGCGAAACTGGATGATTACTGGCAGGCCTTCGAGCCTCTCTTTGACTGGACACAGACGGAGAAGATCGTCCGCAGCGCGGCCTTCCTGAGGCACGAAGTCGTCCCGCGCCGCGAAGCGGCCTTGGCGATTGCACAGGAGATCGAGGAACTCAACAACACGAACCTCGCGACGCAGCGCGCCAAAGTCGCCGAGCGTTACGCCGCGCTCCGTGGCGATCTGCAGTGGCTGCTGCGACAGACCGTCCTGCTCGGCCTGGGCGTCGCGATCATCGTAGTGCTCCGCTTGCGCGTGCTGGAACGCCGATCGGAACAGGCTGAGCACCAGATGCGTGAGTTGTCGCAGCGTCTGGTCGACGCCCAGGAAGAGGAACGACGTAACCTGTCGCGCGAGCTGCACGACCACGTCGCTCAAGTCCTGACCGGCCTGCGCATGGAACTCGGACGGGTCGAACGAATGAGCGCAGCCGTGAGTCCCGCGATCGTCGAGTGCAAGAAGCTCGTCGACGACATGTTCCGAACGGTCCGTGATCTGTCACTTGGCCTCCGGCCGAGCATGCTCGATGACTTTGGCCTGGCGGCGGCCCTGGAATGGCACGTGCGCGATTTCATGCGACGGTACGCCGTCGATGTGGAACTGAAAATGGACGGCGATTTCGACACGCTGCCCGATAAGCAACGCACGTGTGTGTACCGCGTGATCCAGGAAGCGATGACTAACTGCGCGCGGCATGCGAACGCCACGCACATCCGTATCGCGATCGCAGCCGATAACGGACAACTCCGCGTCTCGGTCAGCGATGATGGCGTCGGGTTCGATCCGGCGCATCCGCATCGAGGACTCGGGCTGCGCGGGATCGATGAACGGGTCAGAGAGCTCGAGGGGACGGTGACGATTTCGCGCAACGGGCGAGCAGGAACGACGCTCCTCGTACGGTTGCCGCTGCCGGTTCCAATGATGGAGGCCCCGCTTGCGCGTGCTGCTGGCTGACGATCACGGTATCGTCCGGCGAGGGTTGCGCGGACTCCTCGAGGCGGAAGGGCTCACCATCGTCGGCGAAGCGGCAGACGGCCTCGAGGCCGTGCACCTCTGCGAAGAACAGCACCCGGATCTGCTGATTCTGGACATCGGCATGCCGAAACTGAGCGGTATCGAAGTGGCGGCGCGCGCGCAGAAAATGAATCGTCCTCCTGGCGTCATCATTCTCAGCGTTCACGGCGACGAGTCCTACATCATGCGAGCGCTCGCCGCTGGAGCACGAGCGTATCTGCTGAAGAGTGCAACCGACGAGGATTTGATTCCGGCCGTTCGCGCCGTTGCGTCCGGGAAACCTTTCTTCAGTCCAGGCGTGACGGCTGTGCTTGTCGAGGATTACATTCGCCGACTGCAGCAACGCGGACTTACCGATTCCTACCATCTGCTGACTGACCGCGAGAAAGAAGTGCTCCAGCTTCTAGCTGAAGGGCGGTCGAACAAGGAAGTGGCGTCGCTCCTGAATCTCGGCCTGTCGACGGTGGAGACTCACCGCGCGAACCTGATGCAGAAATTGAACCTCCACAATACGGCGGAAATCGTCCTCTACGCGGTACGAAAAGGGCTCATCGTTTGACATTTCCAGCTCATCGAGCCCAACCATATCCCCCCTAGACAGGATGGACACTGCACTCAAAGTGGCGTCAACTAGACATATGAGAACGATCGCCGCTGACTACACACAGACCGCCACACCGGAAATTCAAGTCCGCGCCCAGAACAACCTGCCAACCGCGCTCGTCGTCGTGCAGCGTGCATGGAGTGAATGGCGTACCGCTCTGGTGCGGGTCAGCGATCTCGAGGACGTTCACTGGTTCCGTCCGGCAGGTGCGGTTCGTCCATTGATCCATGCGTATGTCATGTGCGACCGGCTGGTGTCGGGACGACTGTCGCACGATTGCACCAAATCGGCGTGCCCGCATCGCGTCCTGGTGTGTCTCCTCAAGTCCCACACGACAGGCAGCGTCTTTGAGGAGCTCGCTCGTCGCGCCAATTCGGCAGAGGTCCGTCGCATCCAGTTCTAAACCCTCCTCGGCTGGTACTCGGCGTGAGCGCGTCGGATCCGATCACCCTGGCTAGCGTGTCTGGAACGCTCGCCCTCGTGGCACTGGGAGCGAGTCTCGTCCCCGCGTATCCTGCATCGAGACTCGATCCGTTGCAGGTCCTGCGGGGGGAATGAACCTGACCGAACCCATCAACTCCTCGGGCACGAGCGATTTGCGCGGTGCCCCGCTCGTTCGCCGATCGAAGGCTTCCTTCATCGCCAATCGAAGGGCCGCTGCGGCAGCGTCGTGGCGCCCCGGGCGGACGCGGGTTGATGTCCGCACCGTCATCATCAGCGGGCCGAACGCGCTGATCCCGTCGATCTGCGTGTCGCCCAGCACGTCGGGAGTCTCACGGCGCGCACGCTGTCCCGCTTCGCGAAGCGTTGCAAACACTTCCGGAAGGTCTGCATCGTACGGCGCGTCAACGGTCACAATCGCCAGCGAGTATTCTTTCGAATAGTTGATCACCTGCTTCACGTCGCCGTTCCGCACGACGTGCACGCGGCCATCGGCATCGCGCATCTTCGTCGTCCGGAACTCGATCGCTTCGACGACCCCTTTCGCATTCGCCGCCTCGATCGTGTCGCCGACCAGATAAGTGTTCTCGAACAGGATGAAGAAGCCTGAAACGACGTCGTGAATCAAGGCCTGTGCGCCAAATCCCACGACCAGGCCCAGGATGCCGGCACCGGCGAGAAACGGCATCGGGTTGAATCCCATCGACGCGAGGATGAGCACGGCGGTCCCGAAGTAGACGGCGTAGGCGAAGGTGCTGCGGACGATGGGAGCGATCGTCGATCGGCGGCGGCGCGTCATCTCATCGAGACCCTGTTCCGGCAGCATACGCCGCGAGATCTCCAGCTGGCCAAGCTCGATGAGTCTCGCGGAAAAACGCGAGCGGAGACCAGCGACCGTACGACATGCTGGAGGGGCATCGTTGCCCGATGGGGCATATGCTTTGCGTCCCGGACGCCGCTCGGACGCTATATAAACATGACGACAACGCCTCCATTCCCTGACATGGTGTGGATCCCGGGTGGGACATTTCAGATGGGATCCGACAAGCATTACCCCGAGGAACGCCCGCTAAGGCGTGTGTCGGTCGATGGATTCTGGATGGATCGCACGCCGGTCACGAACGTTTTGTTCCAGACGTTCATCGCTGAGACCGGTCACGTCACCTTTGCCGAAATTCCGCCGAATCCTGCCGACTATCCTGGCGCAATCAAGGAACTGCTCGCCCCCGGCGGACTGGTGTTCATCAAGCCCGCGCAACCAGTCGATCTCCGGGACATTCGCAACTGGTGGCACTTCGTTCTCGGCGCCGACTGGCGCCATCCGCGAGGACGCGGTTCGAACCTCGCCGGGCTCGACGAACATCCGGTCGTTCAGATTGCATACTCCGACGCCGAGGCGTATGCAAAATGGGCGGGAAAATCGGTGCCCACGGAAGCCGAGTGGGAATTCGCCGCCCGCGGTGGACTGGATGGCGCCGAGTATACGTGGGGAGATCAGCTCACGATTGATGGTAAACACATGGCGAACTTCTGGCAGGGGGAGTTTCCCTGGCAGAACCTCGCGGAGGATGGTTTCGAGGCGACATCACCAGTCGGCTCGTTTCCGCCAAACGGGTACGGTCTCGTCGACGTGATCGGGAACGTGTGGGAATGGACGACGGACTGGTACACAGCCCGGTCGTCCTCGGCTCCGGCGAAAGCGTGCTGCACGCCGCGAAACCCGCGCGGTGGTCCTGAGAGTGAGAGCTACGATCCGAACCAGCCGCACATCCGCATTCCTCGCAAAGTGATCAAAGGAGGATCGCATTTGTGCGCGCCGAACTACTGTCGCCGTTATCGACCTGCGGCGCGGTTTCCCGAGCCGATCGACACTTCCACCTCCCACCTCGGTTTTCGCTGCATCGTTCGGCCGTCGTAACCATCATCGATTGGTGAAGAAGATGACACGCCAGCACATCGACCGCGGCAGCCTCATCGTCCTTGTGCTTCTGGTGTGGCTAACACAACCGCCCGCCATTTCTGCAGATGCCCAGACAGGCGATCCGCTGCCGTCGTGGAATGACGGCACTGCAAAGCGGACGATTGTCACGTTCGTTTCCGATGGTTACGCCGGCATTGTTTCCGCCGCAGGCAACTGAAATTCGATCAACGCTCCGCCGCCGGGGACGTTCGTCGCATGGATCATTCCTCCGTGCGCCTCGATGATCGATCGAACAATCGACAGCCCCATGCCCATGCCGCCCTGTTTCGTCGTGTAGAAGGGCTCAAACACCAGGTGTTCGGTTCCCGCGGTGAGCCCCGGACCGGAGTCGCGCACGGTGACGACGATCGCATGATGAAAGCGGTGACATCCGATCACGATCCCTCTTGGCGCCTTCTGCTGCTCGGCCATCGCTTCCATCGCGTTATGCAGAAGGTTCAGGATCACTTGCTGTAATTGCACGCGATCGCCGCTCGCACACACCGGATCCTGATCGAAGTCGAAGGCCAGGGCCATATTGCGAAGCGCCGCCTCGGTGCTGACCAGTTCAACCACTTCACGAATAGCGGCGGTCAGATTGATCGATGCGATCTCGAGCTCACCTTTCCGGAGCAGTTGCCTGAGGCGCTGAATGACCTCGCTGGCACGTCGGTCGTCGCGGACGATGTCCCGCAGGATCGCGCGCACCTCGTTGATGTCCGGTTGCATCGTGCTCAGCATGCGGCCGGCGGCCTGGGCGTTGGTCATGATGGCGGCAAGCGGCTGATTGAGCTGATGCGCGAGCGAGGCGGTCATCTCACCAACCGTTGACACGCGGCCAACATGCGCCAGTTCCTGGCGGCTGCGGTGCGCTTCCATCTCCGCGCGCCGAAGCTCGGTGATATCGGTACACGTGACGACCGCGCCTCCCTCTGGCCGATTCAATCGAACCCCGGCCAGCGACGACCACGCCGCGTCTGCACCCGAGCCGATCATCAGTTCGAGGGCGAACTGATCGCGGGTGCGATCGAGCACC
>Ga0075428_100008995_pt1 | contig 11081 bp, 4 predicted proteins | sample RhiMetdeltSRZDD2_FD_75291 | JGI IMG/M metagenome (GOLD analysis project Ga0075428, IMG submission 75291) | Populus rhizosphere microbial communities from Tennessee, USA - Rhizosphere MetaG P. deltoides SRZDD2 | ecosystem: Host-associated > Plants > Roots > Rhizosphere > Soil | place: USA... | reverse complement strand
CCACGATTTCCGGGTTCTGCATGAAGCGGTTCCACACGCGCCCGGTCCGGTAGTTCTCGATCATGATCGTGATCGGCCCCTGATCGATCCCCAGCACATCCATGCCATACCAGTCGGGGTTCACCGCCAGGTTGAACGCATCGCCGAAGCCATAGGGCCCCCACAGCACGCTCTTGTAGTTGTTCCACAGGTTCTCGATCACCGGGATGACGATCTCGGGCGCGAACGAGATCGAGCTGATCGCCGCCGTGGGCGTGATGGTGCCGTTGTCGTTCTCCGCCGGCGGCGCCCCGTGCGCGATGTAGAGCGGCGCCGGCGGCGGGTCGTCCGAGGCGGTGAGCCCCCACTGGCTCGCACCGTAGCCCTGAAAGCCGCCGGGGTTGGCGATGCAGTAGGCCCGCTGCGCGTAGGTGGCGCGGCGCGAGTTCTCGAAGTAGGTGAGGCCCTTGCCAGTCATGTACGTGTCGTTCCACAGCCGGAAGTCGACCCAGCAGTGCGAGTACTGGTGCCCGAAGAGCGGGGGAAAGCGCAGGTAGGAGTAGCCGTAGTGCGTCTCCCAGGCATAGAAAGCGGTCCAGGAGGACCACGCGCAGCCCGGAACCGGATGGGTGGGCGAACCGATCGCCAGCAGGTAGAGGATCATCGCCTCGTTGTACCCGGTCCACGCGCCGAATCCCGAGAACCCGGTCCCGGGCTTCCAGCCCATCCAGATGAGCGTGCAGCAGGGCGGACTGCAGGTCGAGACGAAGGTCCAGTTCACGCGCTGGTAGATCAAATCGGCGAGGGCGCGGATCTGTATCTCGTCCGCGCTCCCGCCGTTGAAGAACTGTTTCGCGTCCAGGATCCCCGCCAGCAGCAGCGCGGTGTCGATCGTGGACAGCTCGCTGTCCCAGGTGCGCGTGGCCGTGGTCATGTCGAGGAAGTGGTAGAAGAGCCCCTGATAGCCGATCATTCCGCTCGCCGCGGTGCCTTGGGGACCGTTCCAGAAGGTCTGCAGCGCGGCCAGCACGCGGGACGCGGCCGCCGAACGCGAGACCCAGCCGTGGTCGACGCCGATGCAGATCGCCGAGAGACCGAATCCAGTCGCCGCGATGCTGCACGGCGACCAGGGCTGGCTGCGGTCACGGATCAGGCCGTTCGTGGGGTTGGCCTCGTCCCAGGCGAAGCGGAACGCCCCGTACTGGAGGCTGTCGAGGATGGCGTCGGTGGTCTCGACGGTCGCGGCACGAGCCGACGGCGCCATGCAGGCGAATGCCACCAGCACGAGAAGCATTGGATGCAGGTTGCGCTTTATCATGGGTGCGGTTCCTCGCAGTGGGTGCTGGTCAGGTGCATGGCCGTCAATAGAGGAGTACCAGGGTCAGGCGGTGAACGTCTCCCAGGCGCCCCTGGTCGGCCCAGGCGTAGTCGACGCGATACTCGAACGACTGCAGGCGGCCGCGGATGCCGGCCCCGAACGTCAGGCCTTCCTCGGAATCCGCCATGAACAGGCTCTGGTACCCGGCACGAATCGACACCAGATCGCGGTACGTAGCTTCGGCGCCCCCGTTCACGCTCTCCGGATTCGAGTTCGGATGGTGCGCCTCGCTCGAGAACCAGAGCCGCCAGTCGGGTGCCGGGCGCCACGGGAAACCGACCCCGACCCGGAACAGGACCGGGACCGCATAACCCTGCACGTAACGCTCTCCCGGTAACGCGCCGTTGTCGCCGGATCGGCTCGGATCGCCGTCGTAGGCGATGCGCAGGTCACGGCCCGAGAAGCGCGCCCCGGTGCCGAAGTTCGTGATGCTGGAGCCGATGTGCAGGCCGTCGGGACGGATGCGATAGACCGAGCCGACGTCGAACGTGACCGCACCGGCCGAGTTGTGCCAGATCGTCTCCTGGAAATACTTGATCTGGAGTCCGGCGCTGAATCGCTCGCTGATCGCGCGCGCGAACCCGATCCCCAGGGCGACGTTCGAGACGCTGTAGCGCTCGCCGGTGCCCAGCGGATGATCGACCGTGCGCACGTCGATCTCGCCCGAGTTGAGCGACGTGATGGTCACGAATCCGGTTCCCCGGTCGCCCAGGGGCAGCGCGCCCGCCAGGTGGTCGTAGCGGATGCCGGCCAGCCAGTCGACGTGCGTGAGCTGGAACTCGAGCCTCGTGATCCGCCCCGCGGCCGCCGGGTTGTAGTAGGCGCCTTCGAGCGCCCCGTCGACCGACACCCCCGCGCTGCCGATCCCGGTCAGGCGCGCGCTCGGCTCGATCAGCAGGAACTGGCCGAGCGTGGTCCCGGTCCGGGTCTGGGACGCCACGAGCGACGGCATCAGGAGCAGCGCCGCCATCGTGACCAGGATCGCGCCGGCCATGACGGTCCGGGGTCCGAGGGTTCCGGTGCTCGGGCGCGCGCTCATTTGACGATCGCCAACTTGCCCACGTGCGTGCCGATCCCCGGCGCGTCGACGTGGAAGATGTACAGGCCCGGTGCCACCTCGAGATTGTCCCGGGTGCGCAGGTTCCAGGCCACGAACCCCTCGAAAGACGATTCGTGCCGCAGGGTCTGGACCAGGTCGCCCCGCACGGTGTAGATGCGGATGGTGCAGGTGCTGGGCAGGCCGCGGAACTCGATGCGGCGCTCCCCGCGGCCGGTGACGTTGAAGGGGGCAGGCTCGAAGCTGGCCGCCTCGATATAGGGGTTCGGCACCACGTACGGCAAGGTCTCGAACCCGACCCGCTCGGCCGCCCGGTCGACGCTCGGGCCGTGGGTCCGGAAGGTGAAGACATCCCCCTCGCCCAGCGGGCGGTTCAGCCGCAGGTGGTAGACGTCGCCCAAACGGGGCGCCTGGACGGGGCTGGGGGCCGAAAGGCAATCGACGGTCCAGGTGACCAGCGAATCCACGCGCACGTTGGGGATCGGAAGCAGGACGTCGATGCCCTCGCTGGTCGCGCTCAGCGTGCCGTCCAGGTTGCCGTCACGGAATATGAAATCGAGCTGGATGTCCCCGGTGTCGGCGTGCGCGAACACCCGGAACTTGGCCGGGCGCGCCGGGACGAACAGTCCCACGGCCCGGCTCGTGTCCACCACCATGTCGGCGAATACGATCGAGATGTCGTCGGGGAAGCCGGTTCGCCGCTGCTCGATCGGCTGCACCGCCGTATACCTCACGCCAAGGCGGACGTTGGTCGGACTCCCCGGCGCGAAGCCGGTCCCCGTCGTGTCCACACGCACGCCGGCGATGGTGGTGACGAGCGGCAGGAGCCCGCAGCCGACCGAGCCGGTGCCGGTGGCCTCGAAGTCGCGGCCGTTTTCGAAGCACACCACGCCCGCGGTGCTGTCCGAGAGCGTGTAGCGTGTGGCGCGGACGCTGTCGGGACTGGAGGCGAAGAAGGCGACCTTGTAGAGGTGCCCCTCCACCAGTGACGAGTTGACCACCTCGACCGCCACCTGGCCCACGCCGCGACCCAGCATGTGGGTGGCCGTGTCGGCGGTGGCACCACGGTATCCGAGCACGCGCGGGTTGGGGCGCACGTTGACGACATTCGTGGGCCGGACGAGCCCCCCGCGCGCCGTACGGGTCACCGCGACCGCGTTCTGGGAGGGGTAGATCCGCAGGGAATCGTAGTTGGACTCAATCCCGTAATCGTACGCGACGATCGCGTAGTAGTACTCCTGCCCGTTGGTTACCGAGTGATCGGTCCAGGTGTGCGTGATCCCCGTCTCGTCGCCCAGCCAGTACTGCACCCCCTCGATCGCCTTGGTGGTGAACCCGCGGCGGCCGTCGATCAGATCGAATTGGGCGATCGCCTCGCGCAGCCCGATGTCGCCGCCGCGCCCGGTGGTGATGACCCCCGGATCGAGGAAGTCGGGCTCGGTCGACCGGTAGATCTTGTAGCCCTCGAAGTCGAACTCCCCGCTCACCGGGTCCACGCCGCGCTCGGCCACGTCGTCCCACGACAGCCGCACGAACCCGTCGCCGGCCTCGGCCGTCAGCGTCGGCATGGGCGGCGACACCGCGAACTGGTAGTTGGCGTTGTAGATCTGCTGGACGGTCCCCACCGTGGTTCGCAGCTCGGCCAGGTCCGCGCCGAAGGCCAGCGCGAGGCTGAAGCGCTCCCGCTGGCCGGCGCGCAGGATGAACGGTCCCGAGGCGAAGAGGAAACCGATGTTGTAGTTGTTGGCCACGGCCGAGTCGAATCGCGCCGGCTCGTAGGGATCCGTGAACTTGTTGTACAGCTTTGCCGGCCAGACGTTCGCGTCGGTGTAGAAAAGGATGCCGTCGGTCGCGGGGTCGGGATTGCCTTCGCCCGCCTTGATCCGGTTCATCTTGAACCCGGTGAGGCCGATCTGATCCGATTCGTTGATGTCGGTGCGGTCGAAATTGGGCTCGCCCTCGGTCGGCGTGCCGTCTCCCTCGCCGGTGTCCCCGGTCTTGGGCAAGCCGTCGCCGCCCACGTCGTGGAACTCAGGGATCCAGTCCATCTCCTCGTCGCCGGTCCACCAGAGGCCGATCCGGTATGGCGCGCGGTTCTCGAGCGGACCGTAGGCGGCCTCGAACCGGGCCAGGTCGTAGTGGGCGAGCACGTAGGCGCGAATCGCGCCCTGGCCTTCGATCAGCGTGCCGGGGCCGGCGTCGCGGCGCTCGTCCGTGATGCCGTCCTCGTCGTTGTCGACGCCGTCGAACGGATTCCCGGGCGTTTCCAGGTACGCGTATCCCAGGTAGCCCGTGCGGTCGCAGTTGCTCGTGATGTCCCGGCCGCGACCGGTGCGATCCCAGGTGTAGACCAGGTTCAATCGCGACGACTTGTCGAAGAAGGCGTTGTCGTCGTCGGACTCGAAGATGTTGTCGCACGAGCGCTTGGGGCCCCCTACGCCCGAGTCCATGTAGAGCCCGAAGATGATGTCGTCGTAGTCGGTGGTGCTCTCGTTGGCGATGTCGTAGTGCCAGAAGATGACGTTGCCGGCCTGGGGGTTCGCCCACTGGAAGCCGCGCACCTCGACCCGCAGGCCAAGCCCGTGTCGCGTGGTGTCGCGAATGTCGGGGAAGTACTGCCACGCGTCGTAGAAGTCGTCGTCCATGACGAAGAAGCTCTCCTGGTCGGCGACCTTGCGCTTGCCGAAGTAACCGTTCCAGCTCCCGGACCAGCCCGGATCGTCCGGATCGTCCACCCGGTCGGGCCAGAACGGGGGCCAGGTGCGAGTATCGTTGCTCATCGCCGGCGAGCGGCCCTCATTGATGGTGGGATCGGGCTCGAAGTAACCGGGACGCGGCTCGAACCGCATGATCCGGTTGAACTCGGGGCTGATCTGCTGGCGCTCGCGGAATCCCGTCTCCATCAGGAACACGTCCTGCCCGTCGCGGGTGCGGATCTTGTTGAGGACGAACGGCGTGATGCCGTCGGAGTAGTTCATGCCGCTGCCCTTGGGAACCTCGACCGAGTGGAACACGCTCAGGTCCACGCCGCCCGGGTCCGCCGGGTAGTCGCCCACCATCCCGAAGTTCCAGAACACCGTGCGGATGTTGGCGGCGTCGTGGAACCCCGAGCGCTCGGCGTCGATGCGACCGCGCTGGTCGGGCGGCACCGGTACCGGTACCCCCGCGCCCGCGGGCGCAAGGAGCCCGGCCAGCAGGAGGGCAAGGGCCACCGTGGCGGCGAACGCCGGGACAGGCGAGGTGAAATCGGAGCGCCGGGGGTTGGTCATCACGTCCCTCCCTCCCAGCGGAGCCCGAGCTCGATCCGGCGCGGTGCGAAGTAGCGCGACGGGTTGGCCAGGTCCTTCAGCTCGGGGGCCCCGTAGGTGCGTGGATAGAACGGGCTCCCGGTGTCTCCGAACACACCGCCGTTGAAGAAGCGTGTGTCGAAGACGTTGTAGACCACACCGAACAGGCTCCAGGCGGCGCCGATGTGCCCGAGCGTCTTCTCGCCCCGAAGGTCCGTCGCGAAGGAGGTGGGCTTGCGGCCGGAGTTCCGATCGAACGAACCGAGGATGTCGCTCGAGGGCGTGAACGGCTGCCCACTCGCCGCGCGGAACACGCCGCTCACGCTGAACGAGGAGGGCCGCGACAGCGTCACGATCAGGTTGGCCGTGTGCCGCTGGTCCCAGTTGAGCGGCACCGGGCGCGGGCGCAGGTCCTCCTTGGCATCCCGGCGGGACGCCGCCTCGTAGGGATCGTTCGCGTTCCCATTGGCCACCTGCCACGTGTAGTCGAGCGCGGTGCTCACGAGGCCCAGGGCGCGCTGATCGAGCGCCACCGTCAGCCCGATCACGCTCCCGAAGTCCAGGTTGGCGAGACGCTCATAGAAGGCGTTGTTGTACGTCGTCTGGATGTCGGTGCCGAGCAGGTCCTCGATGTCCTTGTAGAACAACGTGAGATCCAGACCCAGCCAGTCCCGCAATTGCTGCTTGTATCCGAACTGGTACTGGATGGTCTTCTCGGGCTTCACGTCGGGATTGCCGAACACCCCGTAATCCTTCTCGTCGCTCGCCGCCAGATTCTGCAGCGGCGAGTAGTCCGCGTTGCCGAAGATCTGTCCGAGCTGCGGCATCTGGTAGAAGTGGCCATAGGAGAAGAACACCGACGTCTTGGGCGTCACCGGGTAGGACACCCCCAGCCGAGGGGAGAACCTGAGCTTCCGGCTGGCGGGGCGCGAAGGCACTTTGGTCGCGCCCGAGATGGCATTGGCCGGATTCGAGAGGTCGCCGGGCACGCTCGTGCGGGCGTTGAAGTACTCGTAGCGCAGACCGGCCCGGACGCGCAGGTCGTTCCACTCGATGTCGTCCTGAGCGTAGATGGAGCCGATCACCGGCCTGAAGGTGCGCGGGCCGAAGAAGCCCTCTTTCGGCTCCTCGAAGTGGCGGTTCCACGCGTTCCCCGACCAGATCAGATAGCCCGGGGTTCCGAACCGCAGCCAGGCTGGCTCCCACTCGAAGCCGGCCTTCACGTCATGATGCGGCCGGGGCACGTGACTCACCGAGCCGGCGAAGACCATCGCGTTCGTGTTTCGGATGACGCGTGTCCCGGACACGCCCCCGAGAACCGCGTCGAACAGGAATCCCGGCGGGGCGATGCCCATCTGGTACCCGTCCCTCCCGTCGCCGTACCGGTCGTAGCGACGGTCGTTGATGTTGTCGAACACCCTCTCCTTGTAGTCGAAGTAGTTCTGCCTCACGTTCAGGCGATAGAACGTGGTGGGGCGCAGCGTGTGTGTCCACTCGATGCCGTGCACCGCGGAAAACGTGTGCTTCCTCGGCAGGCCGTCCACGTTGAAGCGCCAATTCCAGTTCTCGTCCCGGGCCTCGATCCGATTGAGGATCGCTTGGTAGCTCACCTCGATCCCCGGGCGGGGCCGGTTCGTGAGCTTGGCGAGGCCCAGCCACTCCCGCGTGTACCCCACCGGGACTTGTTCCACCGGCGCCAGCGAGAAGGGATCGGGCTTGGAGTAGTCGACGTCGATCAGGCGACGCAGCCCCCGCATGTAGCTGTTCTTCTCCCCGTAGCGACCGCTGGCCAGGAAGATCGTGTTCGGGAAGCCGGTCGGGCCGCTCAAGGTGAGCTGATAGTTCTGGAGCGTGCCCGGCCGCAGGGCGTCCGGCTCCGGCCGGTGAGCGCCGGAATACACGAAGTCGCCCGCGAACGCCTCGCCGGACCACTGGAATCGCTCGCTGCCCCGCCGCAGCACCGCGTTCACCACTCCACTCATCGCGTGACCATATTCGGCGTCGAATGTGCCGCTGATGACCTGGACCTCCTCCAGCACGGAGCGGTCGAGGCGGATGGACGAGGCATTGTCGAACGGGTTGTTCACGCTCAGGCCGTCCACTTGGTATTGCACCTCACCCTGGCGGCCGCCCCGGATGTGGCCGTCGACCACGCCCGCCTGGAGGTTCACGATGTCCTCGAGCTGCTGGACGGGAAGCGTGGCGATCTCGGCGCGCGTCACCGTGGCGATGTTGCTGGTGAGTCCCAGCTCGATCACTGGACGCCGCGCGCTGACGATCACCTCCTGCATGGGGACCGCGCTTTCCTGAAGCGTGATGTCCATCGTCGTCGTGCGGTCCGCCGGGATGGCCACGCCGGTGAGCGCGACGCCCGCATAGCCGATCAGGCTCACCCGCAGCGTGTAGGTCCCGGCGGGCACGTTGAAGATCGTGTAACGGCCTTCGGCGTCGGTGACCGTGCCAAGGCGCGCCTCGGGGAGCGCGACGTTGACCGCGGCGAGCGGCTGCTTCTTCGCGTCGCGCACGACGCCGGTGATCTTCCCGGTCGTGCCTGCCCGGGCCGCGCCCATGGCCAGAGAAAGCGCGAGCGTCGCCACGGCGGCGACGCTCGCCCAACTTCCCGCGCTCCTACGAGCCGTCATGCGGGTCTCGACCCCCCGGGCACCACCTGAACGACGGAGACCGGCCTCCGGCCCGCTCCCGCCACCAACCTCACCGCGTGATGAGCATTCTCCCCGTCATGGTGGCCGCCGGTCCAGCGCCGTCTTCGGTGACGAGCAGCCGGTAGTCGTAGAGCCCGCTCTTCAGTCCATCGGCCTCGAAGGTCACATGGGACGTCCCGGCGGCCTGCCGGCCGTAGTTCCGGGACGCGACGTGGCGACCCTGGAGGTCGAAGACCTCCAGCCTGACCCCGGCGGGGCGCGCCAGGGTGAAGTAGACCGACGTGAGGTCCCGGAACGGATTCGGACGGTTGCCCAGCAGCGACACCCCGACCGTCGGGCCCGGTTCGGGCGGCCCCACGCCCACGACCTGCTGGACGGGATCGAGGTATCCCCACGCCGGGCCGTCCTTGCTTCCGCCGTCGGCGCCGCTTCCCCCGGCGTGCTCTCGCTGCCACCACACGCGAGTGCTGTAGCTGCTCCCGGCAGCCGTGAACGTGTCACCGTCGAGGAGGTCGATGCCGAGGAAGATGCGTCGATCGCCGAGCCCCGCTGGGTAGCCGATCTTCGTGAGATCGATCCACATCTCGGCGGTGTAGCCGATGTCCGAGACGAAGCGAGTGGTGGTGTCGGCGGGGTTCGTCGAGGCATTCTTCAGGTGGAGAGCCACCTGGGCGCCGCTTTGGCTGATCAAGGACGGCAGCTCGTCCTCGGCGAGCACATTCCCGGTGGGGCCGATCCGGAACGTGTAGCGGTACGCCATGAGCTGGTGATTGCTGGCGCTCCGGGCGACGTAGTCGTTGAGCGTGACGATGAAGCCATCGTAGCGGTTGTTGTCGACCGAGTAGTACTGGACGATCTGGTCGCGCACGTCGAAGCCGAGGTAGAGGCGATTGCCCTTGTGGAACCACTTCACCGAGCAATCGGCGGGATCCAGGATCGTCGGGATCGGGTGCTGCACGTCGTGGCCGTCGAATCCGTTCAGGTAGATCTGGTACTGGCCGCTCCGCCACGGCCCCTGCCCCGGATACGACGCCCGCAGGCCCAGGTCATCGTAGCGGATGTCGAAATGCGGCGCGCCTTGCCACACCGGATCGGTGAGCGAGCCGTCCATCACGGGCGCCGCGAAGTTGTCACTCGCCGGGATGCGCACGTCGGGACCGAAGGGCGGCGTCGGACCGGAGGCCACGGTGACCGACGGCTTCGCGATCACCCGCACATTGTGGAACCAGAAGTCGTTCCCCCACGGGTTCTGCCACCACACGCGGTTGGCGCTGAAGAGCGCCTGGAACGGCCACAGCCAGTCACAGTCGTAGATCGAGACGTTCCACTCCACCACGTCCCCACCTGGCTGCGTGATGTCGTAGCCCATGACGCCGAGATCGAAGCGCATCTCCACGACGTAGCCCCAGTCGTCGTCGTCACTGGGATTCCCGTCCACGTTGTTGTCGTCGTTGCTGATCCCTCCGACCGTCGTGACGGCGTCCCAGGCCTGGATTTCGGCCGGCGTGCGGGGGCGCGGACAGTCCGATGGGTTGTCGCTGCACCCGGTCCACCAGCCCCGGAAACGGATCGGGGCGCCCGGCGCGTTGGCCGCCACCGGGTCCTCCGGGTACCACCATGAATAGAAGTACTCGGTGGCCGGCGCTGGACGGGTGGTGTTCGAGTGGTTCTTGACCGACATCAGGAGCCCGTCGAACCGGTTGAAGACCTCCGACCCGCCGACCGATTTGTCGCGGACGTAGGCACCCAGGTAGAGCTGGTTGCCCACGGTGAGGAATCGGATGGTGGCGTTGGTGGGATCGACTGGGCTGATCCCCGACTCGAAGAAGTAGCCGCTGCCGGGGATGCCCGTGTCCTGGGACATCACGATGACCACCGACTCGGCCTGGGCCCAGGCCGGCTCGTTGAGCCTTCCATCCATGGTGATGGGGGCCCCGGCGGTCGATCGCGCCCAGATGAAGTCCTTTCGGGGCGCCTGGGCAGAGCTCGGGAGCGCGGTACCGAGCGTCGCGGCAAGAGCGAGAGTAGCGATGCAACCGCGATTCATGTCGAGCCTCCTGCGATGGTGTCGCGGTCAGAGACGAAGCCTTCGGGGCGAGCACGATTGTGGCATCGACCAGTCACTCCGTGGCAGGCTTGAAAACGATTACATCGCGATCCCCCCTTGTCAAGACGGAACGGCAGCTTCTTGCCGGTCCCGGCCCGGCGCGGCACCGGGCCGACCGGACGCGGGTGCCCGGTTTCGCTATGCTGCGCCGCCTCGCAACCCATGCCCTTGGAGGTTCATGCCCGGAGACACGCTCTTTCCGCCTGGGTTCCTGTGGGGAGCCGCGACGTCCGCCTACCAGATCGAGGGCTCGCCGCTGGCCGATGGCGCGGGTCCCAACATCTGGCACCGGTTCTCCCACACGCCCGGCCGAACCCACTCCGGCGACACCGGGGACGTGGCGTGTGACCACTATCGCCGCTGGGCCGAGGACATCGAGCTCATGCGCGACCTCGGCCTGGGCTCCTATCGCATGAGCCTGGCCTGGTCGCGGCTGCTCCCGGAGGGACGCGGCCGGGTGAATCCGAAAGGCCTCGACTTCTACGCCCGCCTGATCGATCGGCTGTTGGAGCGCGGCATTCGGCCCTCGGTCACGCTCTACCACTGGGACCTGCCGGCCGCTCTGGACGACCGCGGCGGCTGGCTCAACCCGGACATCGTCGGCTGGTTC
>Ga0075428_100008994_pt1 | contig 11081 bp, 14 predicted proteins | sample RhiMetdeltSRZDD2_FD_75291 | JGI IMG/M metagenome (GOLD analysis project Ga0075428, IMG submission 75291) | Populus rhizosphere microbial communities from Tennessee, USA - Rhizosphere MetaG P. deltoides SRZDD2 | ecosystem: Host-associated > Plants > Roots > Rhizosphere > Soil | place: USA... | reverse complement strand
ATAGCACTCCACGGTGAGGAATCCGAGATCCGCGGCCATTTGCAAGTGGCATTCCAACTCGCTCGCAGACCCCAAGGCAATGTATGCAAATCGCGCAAAGGGATTCAGACCACCGCAACCTCATAGTGGCTCTGCTTCAAGCAAAACCATCCCCTCGCGGCCCTCATCAAATCATCGCACGACAATCTGACAACAGACGACAGAGGACTGACCGGCGACGTCCATCGCCGATATTATCAGGTAATGAAATGGGTCCTGATTGTCGTCGGCGCCGTATTGGGGCTGGTGGCCTTGATAACGCTGATCGGCGCGTTCGTGCCGCGCGAGCATCGGGCGACGAGCACGGTCGTCCTGCATCAGCCGGTAGACAGTGTATGGAAGGTGGTCCGGGACCTCGGTGGCGTCCCGGCGTGGTGGCCCGAGATCAAGGAGTCGGTGCGGCTGCCGGACAAAGACGGTCACGATGTGTGGCGGCAGAAGATGAGCGGCTGGGACGTCCCGCTGATCGTGATCGAGTCGACGGCGCCGAGGCGCCTCCTTACGCAAATCGACACGAGCGCCGGCGGAGCGTTCGGCGGGACGTGGACCTATGAGCTCACTCCGGATTCGGGCGCAGGGACAAAAATCAGCGTGACAGAGGCGGGATGGATCGGCAATCCGATCTTCCGCACTCTGTCACGCTTTGTGTTCGGCTACTACGGCTCGCTCGACGGCTACTTGAGGGCTTTAGGCAAACGTTTCGGAGAGTCCGTCGAGCCGGTTCACTCCTAGCGGCTCCGGAGTTTCGACAGCAGCCGCAGTATCGCCACGTAGAGCCAGATCAACGTCACGACCAGCCCAAATGCCGCGTACCACTCCATGTGCTTCGGCGCGCCGTGCTCGACACCCTGCTCGATGAAGTCGAAATCGAGCACCAGGTTCAATGCCGCGATCGTAATGACGAACAGGCTGAAGCCGATGCCGAGGGGCGTCCCCTCGTGCAGCATGCCGATCCGAATGCCGGCGAACGAGAGACCAATCGCGACCAAATAGAAGATGGCGATCGCGCCCGTCGCCGCGCAGATGCCCATCTTGAAATTCTCGGTCACCGGAATGATGCGCAGCCGGTAGACGATGAGCAGCGCCAGCAGTACGCCGAACGTGAGCCCGACCGCTTGGATCACGATCCCCTTGAACTGGGCCTCGTAGATCGCGGAAATCGCGCCCAGAGCGAGTCCCTCGAGTGCGGCATACATCGGAGCGGTGAGCTTGGCGATCCCCGGCGCGAACACGGTCACGAGTCCCACGGCGAAGCCCCCGAGGAGACCAACGAACAGGTAACCATCCACCGGCGCCCCGATAAACGCTTCCATCCAGGTCCAGGTCGCCGTGGCCATCAGGATCAACAAAAGGAACGCCGTCCGGTTGACGGTGCCCTCGAGTGTCATGACTGGCGTGCCTTCGACGCGCTTGACGTTCGCGAACGTCTTCGCGTTGAGCACGGGATTCGTGGTGCGCATCTGCGCCTCCAAGAGCCTCAAGAAGGGGCTCCTAAGCTAAAAACGCCCGTCGACTAGCCCAAATGACGCGCGTCACACCCCTTGGTACACCACGAGTTACGGGAACAACGACGGTGCACCTGCTAAACTGGCCGTCTGCCGTCTGCCGTCTGCCGTCTGCCATCTGCCATCTGCCATCTGCCATCTGCATTTGCATCGCATTCGTAGGATTGAACTCGCGTGGAATCGATGATTCGTTGATCGCTGACGAGGGCAGAATGAATCTCCCCGGCCATCGAGATCCACGTGCGAGCATTTAGAGAGCTCGTTGTTTGGCAAAAGGCTCACCACCTGACGATCAACGTGTACCGTATTACGAAATCCTTCCCTCGCGACGAGCTATACGGGCTGACATCCCAGATGCGTCGTTCCGCCGCCTCGGTTGGTGCGAACATCGCTGAGGGATGCGGCCGGGGAACACCTCGCGATTTCGCCCGCTTTGTGCAGGTCGCCCTAGGCTCGGCTAGCGAGCTTGAGAATCAGTTGCTCTTGGCTCGCGACCTCGGTCTAATCTCTACAAGTACACACGCCGATCTGGACAAATCCGTCACTGACGTAAAGCGAATGCTGACGGGACTCCTTCGTCGCCTGACGGCAGATGGCAGACGGCTGACGGCAAACGCCTAGCGTCGCGCGCTCAAATAATCGACCGCGAGATGCGCCATCACGCGGACGCCGGTGGGCAGCGCCGCCTCATCCACAAAGAATCTCGGTGAATGATTCGGCGCCACCTTGGCGGGATCGGTGCCGGGCGGGGTGATCCCCAAAAAGAAGAACACCCCCGGAATGCGCTGCTGATAGCGCGAGAAGTCTTCCGCCGTGGTGCTCGGCGCCCCGACCACCAGGTGGTTTGCTCCCGCGACGGCGCGCAGAGTCGGCACAATTCTCTCCGTCAGTGCGGGATCGTTGTACGTCACCGCGGTAGTGGTATCGATGACGACGAGTGCGGTGGCCCCCGCGCTTTGTGCGATCGATTCCGCCGTGCGCCGCATCCGTTGATGAATGTCGTTGCGCATCGCGGTGTCGAATGTCCGGATCGTGCCGAGCATCACCACACTGTCGGGGATGATGTTGAATCGCACACCGCCGTTGATGGCACCGACGGTAATGATCGCCGGTGCCGCGGTCAGATCGACCTGGCGACTCGTTATGGTCTGCAGCGCGACCACGATTTGTGACGCGACGACAATGGGATCGACGCCGGCCCACGGCAGCGCGCCGTGCGTCTGCCGGCCCTTCACGATGATGCGAAACGCGTCCGCCGCGGCCATGATGCCGCCCGACCGATAGCGGATTTCGCCCGCAGGATACGGGAAGACGTGGAGGCCGAAGATGGCGCTCGGTGTCGGAGTGTCGAGCGCGCCCTCTTCGATCATCAGCTGCGCGCCGCCGCGCTCGCCGGCCGGCGCGCCTTCCTCGGCAGGCTGGAAAATGAACTTGACCGTGCCGGGCAGCTCGTTCCGCATCCCCGCCAGGACTTCGGCGACGCCCATCAGGATCGCCGTGTGCGCGTCGTGGCCACACGCGTGCATCACCCCGACCTCCTGCCCGTTGTATGTCGTGCGCACCTTCGACGCGAAGGGCACATCCACTTCTTCAGTCACGGGAAGGGCGTCCATGTCGGCCCGCAGCGCAACGACGGGACCCGGTTTCCCGCCGCGGAGCACCCCGACGACGCCGGTGTGCGCGACGCCGGTGCGCACCTCCAGGCCGAGGGAGCGCAGATGGGTCGCGACCAGATTGGCGGTGCGCGTTTCGCGATTCGAGAGCTCGGGGTGCTGGTGGATGTCGCGGCGCCAGGTGAGCACCTTCTGTTGCACCTGCGAGGCCAATCGATCTACCTGGGTGTTCAGCCTGGTGGACTGGCCCTGGAGCTGGGTGCTGATTCCGAGGGCGATGATCGCCGAAAGGATAGGTCGCATGGTGCCTTAACGTAACGAACCTTCGCAACCCTTACATCGTAGGGAGTGTCGAAGCCGATATACCCCATTGCTCTGGAGCCCGTCATGAATCGCTACCTCACCGCGTTCGCCCTCGTTGCCCTGGTTCTCCCGGTCGGAGCGCTCGCCGCGCAAGAAAGTGACGAGGAATGGTTGGAGGACTGTCGAGACGGTTGGAAGGGCGATTATGGGCGGTCACGGCGGCATTGCGAGATCCGCGAGCTGGGAATGAAGCCTCCGAAGGGGCCGCTCAGCGTCGAGCCGGGGATGAACGGGGGTGTGGAGATCACTGGATGGGATCGAGACAGCATCGCTGTGACGGCACGCATTCAGGTACAGGCCCGCAGGCGGGACGATGCCGAGACGATCGCTCGCGATCTCAAGATCGAGGTTGCCGGCGGCGCAGTCCGTGTCACCGGTGGACGGAGCTCCTACGGTCGCCATCAAAACTGGGGAGTCATGTTCATCGTGAGGGTACCGCGACGCACCGATCTGACCTTGTCTACCGAGAATGGTCCGCTCTCGGTGACTGATGTTTCCGGTCGCATGGATCTGCAGACGCACAACGGGCCGCTGTCGCTCTCGGGCGTCGGCGGCGACGTGCACGCGAGCGCTCAGAATGGCCCGCTCATGGTCGAGCTGTTGGGGACAAAGTGGGAGGGGACGGGACTCGATGCCGAGACCATGAACGGGCCGGCGGATCTCGAGATTCCCGACAACTACAATGCCAAAATCGAATTCGGAACCGTGAACGGGCCGATGGACGTCGGCTTCCCGATGACTGTGACCATCAACGGCCGTGTCAAAGACCGGATATCGACGACATTGGGGAACGGTGGCCCACCGATCCGGGTCGTTACGACGAACGGCCCGATGACCGTGCGGCGTGGCAGGATCTAGACGCCGATATCCTCGTTCCACAGCCCGGGGTGCGCCGCGATGAACTCCGTCATGAGACGGATGCAGGTCGAGTCTTGGCGCACCTCGAGGATCACGCCACGTCGCTCGAGTAGCTCTTCTTCGCCGAGAAACGTCTTGTTCTCGCCGATGATGACTCGGGGAATGCCGTAGAGCAGGACTGCCCCGCTGCACATCGCGCACGGCGACAGCGTGGTATACAGCGTCGCGTTGCGATAGACGTGCCCCGGCACCCGGCCGGCGTTCTCGAGCGCATCCATCTCGCCATGCAGGACGGAGCTGCCTTTCTGCACGCGCCGGTTATGGCCCCGCCCGACGATCTTGCCCTGCGATACGAGCACCGAGCCAATCGGGATACCGCCCTCGCGCACGCCCTGCTCGGCTTCGGCGATCGCCGCCGCGAGAAAGGGATCTTCCGTCACGCGGCACTCGCGTGCATGGCATCGAACTCGAACACATTTGGCCCGCGCGGCATCTCGCGCGCGATGCGAACCATGGCCCGCGCGACCGTCTTGGCGCGAATCGGCCGATACCGGCGAAAGGGACCCGGCAGGAACAGCGGCATCACCGGCGCCGTCAGCATTGCAACGCGCTCGCCAAAGCGGAATTCGGCGCGTGAACCCAGCAGGAGCGAGGGCCGGAGGATCTGCACGCCGCGATAGGGGAGTTGACGGGCTGCGGCTTCCGCTTCGCCTTTCACGCGACTGTAGAAGATGCGCGAGGCCGGATCGGCGCCGATCGCGCTGACGAGCAGAAACTGCTTGGCGCCGATTCGAAGCCCCCTGCGCGCGAGCGCGATGACGAAGTCGTAGTCGACCCGCCGAAACGCCGCCTGCGAGCCCGCCTGCTTGATGGTAGTGCCGAGGCAGCAGAAGACGTCGTCGGCATTCGGCAGATCCACCGCCTCGAGCGCGCCGAGATCGAGAATGCGTTGCTCGAGCTTCTCGTGCGAGTGCGGGACGCTGCGGCGTCCGACGGTGACGACGTGAGTCCATGTATCATCCGCCAGCAACAGCGGGAGTACATGGCTGCCAACGAGGCCCGTCGCGCCGGCGAGTAGAGCAGTGCGGCTCATGTCCGCGAAAAGTAGTTATTATCTCGCGCGTGGGAATCTCCGAGGCGCTGCAACACAATCCATTGGTCGCGGGCGGCTTGCTGTTCGTCGCGGGACTCCTCACGAGCCTCAATCCGTGCATCTATCCGATGATTCCCATCACCGCGGGTGCGCTCGCCGGGGTGAACGTCGAGGGTCGAACACGCCGCCGCACGATTCTGCTCACGCTTACGTATGTCAGTGGCGTCGCGCTGTTCTACGCACTCCTCGGCTTGATCGCGGGGCTGACCGGTTCGCTCTTCGGGACGATCAGCGCAAGCCCGTGGGCACGACTCGCGATCGGGAATCTCCTGCTCGTCTTTGCGCTCGCGATGCTGGACGTGATTCCCGTGAGACTGTCACAACGCCTGACGTCCTGGGCCGGTAGCTTGGGCGGCGGGTCGTTTCCCGCGGTCTTTCTCCTGGGGGCGACGTCGGGGTTGGTCGCGGCGCCGTGCGGAGCACCCGCGTTCGCGGCGGTGCTCACGTGGGTTGCCACCACACAGAGCGCTGTGCTCGGTTTCATCTACCTCTTTATCTTCTCGCTCGGAATGACGGCCTTGCTCGTCGTGGTCGGATTGTTTTCCGGCGCTCTCGCGGCGCTGCCCAGGGCAGGGGCCTGGATGGCGTGGATCAAAAGGGCGGCCGGCGTGGTTCTACTGCTCATGGCTCAGTACTATTTCGTGAAAGCAGGACAGGTCTGGTGAAGACGTTCGTGGTGCGTGGTGCGTTGTGCGTGGGGCTTCTGCTCGCGGCGCCAGTAATCATGCGCGCGCAGGAGGTCATTGGCATTCCGGTCGGTCAGACTCCACCTGCCGTCACGCTCGAGAACCTCGACGGGGACTCTGTGTCGCTGGCCCAGTGGATTGGCAAGAAGCCGGTCATCGTCGAATTCTGGGCGACGTGGTGTCCAATCTGCGCGGAGTTGTTGCCGAAGCTGGAGGCGGCGCAGAAGCGGTATGGGGACCGGGCGGAGTTTCTCGTCGTCGCCGTCGCGGTGAATCAGAGCAAGAACAGCGTGCGGCGCCACCTTCAGAAGCATCCGATGCCGTTCACGTTTCTTTGGGATGGGAATGGGGCTGCGGTAAGAGCGTTCCAAGCCCCTTCGACATCCTACATCGCCGTGCTCGACGGGACCGGGAAAGTGGTCTACACGGGGGTCGGTGAAGCGCAAGACATCGAGGCAGCGCTGCAAAAGGCGATAAAGGGCGGTAGGGGGCGCTAATCGCCCGTCCCTCCCGCCCCTTTACCGCCTCCTACTGCCCTGTCGAGTCAGCCGGAATCAGCTTCGCGATCGCCGCTCCAAGCTCCGAATACGCAGTTGGATCGATTTCCCGGAACGGCGTCGCGCGGTAGGCAATTTTTCCATCCGGTCCTACCACAAACAGATTGCGGTTCGTAAGACCAGCGCGGCTGGCCAGCGCGCCGTACGACTTGCCGACCACCGTCCCCGTATCACTCGCGAACAGAAAGGGGAACTCGGCGTCGCGCGCCCACGAGGCGAGCGCGGTGTCGGGATCTGCGCTGATCGCGATGAGGACGACGTTCCGTTTGAAGAGCAGTGCGTACTGATCACGGTACGCATTCATTTGAATCGTTCAGCCACGCGTTCGCGCTTTGAAGAAGAAGGCGAGGACGACCACCTTCCCCTTGTAATCGCTGAGTCGCACCGGGGACCTGAGAGTGCCCCACCGTGTCGCGCCGGGCATCGCGAAGTCGGGGGCTACCGCGCCGACCTCGAGCGCCGGAGGAGCGGGCGGCGCGGGTGGGGGAGGGGCTGTTGGCTGCTGCATGAGTGCGGCAAACACCAAGGTCGTGAGCACGAAATCTCCTGAGCGGAGTCGATCTCTAATCTACCGCGTCGGTCCCCCGTGGCTACCCGTTCATTTTTTCACGCCACCGACGCCGTAGCGCGAGCGCAGAATCTCGAGGTGATGCCGCTCGTGCCCGGGAATCATGTAGGCGAGAGCGCGGACACTGACCGGCTTGCCGTTGGCGGTACCGCGCCGGCGCCAGGCGTCGGCGTCGAAACTGCGAAGCAGCGCCAACGTCGCTGCCCGAACGGTACGGAGCTCACCCACGACATCCGCCAGGGATCGGGCATCGAACTTCGCGACGGGGACGTACGCGTTCTCGTCGAACCCTGGGAGCGGCGTCGCATCCCCGCGGGCGATGCGTAGCGCGCGGTAGGCCATGATGCGCTCCACATCGGCGAGATGCCCGACGACTTCCTTGACGCTCCATTTGCCGCGCTCATAGCGATGCATCGCGTCCTGCTCGGAAAGGCCGTGCAGTACCGCCGCCGTCTCTTCGATTTGGGCCGCGCACACGATCACGGGATCGAGCTCGGGCACGCGCTTGATGTAGCCGAGCCAGGGTGAAGGAATCTCATCGGGCTCGGGGCGACCCACCATCCGGACGCTCACGCCTGCTTGCCTCCGAGCTCGTTGACCGACATTGCCTTCACAGTCTTGCCCTCACCGGTGAGAATGCGTCGATGATAATCGACTTGGCCCAGGTGATAGGCCAGGTGCGTCGCGAAATGCGCCAAAAATGCACCGGTGCTCGATTTGACTCCGCCCACCGCCTCTGGATACGGTTTTGCGAGATCCGCCTCCGTAATCTTGCTCATCCCCGTCTCTACGGCGATGATCGCGTTGTCAATTTCACGGAGCAGCTCCTTGCGCGGCATGTCACGGCTCCCGAACTCCGCGTCGCGGTTGCGGACATAGCCGTTCTTGCCCAGGACGTTGCCAAGGAAGTACTGGATGTTGCCGGCCAGATGCAGCGCCAGATTGCCGCCGGGATTAGCGATTCCCGGCAACACTTCCCACAGGCCGTCCTCGCTGGGATAGGTTTCGATCTCGCGCCGCAGCGCCTTGAGCTCGCGCGTGATCACGTTGGTGATCCAGTCTTTCATGCAACCCTCCCTACGCGCATGGCCACAGGCCACCGTGCCAGGCGCGCTTGCTGCGGCGGGCCCCACGCGCGACCGAGCTCGGTGACAAGGTCGTCCACGGGATCCTGGCGATGACGCTCAATGTACGCGCGCGTGGCGGACCAGGTGCGGACGTAGCCGGCGACGTCGTCCAGAGTCACACGTTGCTCGATCGCGAAGGCGGGGGCGGTGAATTCCGTAAAGGGAAACTCAACGCTTCGATAACGTTCTTCCACCATCCTGCGTTCCGGCGGCCAGTGGGGCCCGACGACGTCGCGGTAGAAGTGGTGGACGACCGCATCGATCGGCGGTGCAATCTCGAACATCACGTACGTCCAGACGGCGATCACTCCCCGTGGGCGCAGCACGCGGCGCGCTTCGGTCCAGAACCGCGAGCGGTCGAACCAATGGAGCGCCTGGGCCGCCGTCACGAGATCGACCGAGACAGCCTCCAGCCCGCTGTCCTCGGCCGAGGCCACGCGGTAGGTGACGCGATCGTTCGAGGTCGCGTGCTGGATTTGCGACTCGCTTGCGTCGGTCGCGATGACGTTCCGGAAGTGCCGGGCCAATCCCACGGCCGCCTGGCCCGAACCGGTGCCCGCGTCCCACGCGTCGTTCAGCGCGGGCGCCTCACTCGCCAGGAAATCGAACAGCGCGTCGGGGTAGCGCGGCCGGAACGCAGCGTAGGTTGCGGAGACGCTGGAAAAGTGATCCGCGAACGTCACGGGCGCGGCACAGCCGTTGCTCGAGGTGGTGGAGGCGGCGAAGGTGACGGCGCGAGCGGGGGTGTGCTCCGCTGTGCATCCCGGCACTCCGGCCAAGCGCCTGGTTGCCCGCTCGCCGTCGTGGCGAACACGGTGCGCTTCTCGCGCGACATGCGCACGGAGTCCTGGTCGGCGAGATACACGAGCATCGCGGCGAGCGCCGCGTTGTTCTTCACGTCGTCGAAGCTGACCTTGTCGTAGGTATCACGGTTGGTGTGCCACGTGTAGCGGCCGTAATCCCAGTCGCCGGAGCCGAGTCCAAATCCCGGCGCGCCGCACGATACGAACGAGGCGTGATCCGTCCCGCCACCGCTCGGGTTGCCGGGGAAGCTGAACTTGATGTTGCGCGTGATGTCGGCCGGCACGCGCGCGAGGTAGCGGGCGAGCGCGGCCGACGCGTCGGGGAAGCCGGACGCGCTCATGTTCTCGACGCGCCCCGTCCCGTTGTCTTGATTGAACAGCGCCTGGAGGCCGCTCACGATCTCCGGGTGGTCCTTCACAAACGCGCGCGAGCCGTTCAATCCTTGCTCTTCGCCGCTCCAGTGACCGACCAGAATCGTCCGGCGCGGATTCGGATAGACGAGCTTGAGGAGCCGCATCGCTTCCAGCATCGTGATCGTGCCGGTGCCGTTGTCGGTCGCCCCGGACCCGCCGTCCCACGAGTCAAAGTGAGCTGAGAGCATCACATATTCGTTGGGAAGCTGGCTGCCTTTGATCTCGCCAATGACGTTGAACACGGGCACTTCGCCTAGCGGTTGCGATTCGGCCGTTACCTCGATGACAGGTGCCTGCTCATTCTCCGCCAGGCGGTAGAGCAGTCCATAATCTTCGCAGGCGATGTCGAGGACGGGCGTACGGTCGGTAAAGGCCGCGAAGATTTTTTGCACGCCCCATCCTTGCGACCAGAAGCTGCCGATGGTTCCCGCGGCGCCGGCCGCTTCGAGGCGGCGAGTCAGCGGCGTGGCGGCCGAGACGCCTCCTCCCGGTCCCCAGTACCCGGTGCGCTGCTGGCGCTGCTGCCACCCTTGCTGCGCCGCGGTGCGCCGCGCCTTCAGCGAATCAGCGCCGTTCGGCGCCGCCCACTTCTCCCAACTGTCGTCGGGCCGGCAGGTCGGCTGCGGGAATGAGATGAGCACGAACTTGCCTTTCGCCTGCGGCAGCCACGCGACGAACGCAGCGCTGTCGGCGACGTCGGGGAGGACAACGACCGGTGCGCGGACCGGCCGTCCCTTCGGCGTGGGCGGGCTCCAGGCGAGCATCGTGCCTTCGAGCGTGCGCACCCGCGGCGACACGAGATCGATGTGCGTCTTGCCGCGGCGCCAACCGCGCCAAGTGCCGTACTGCTCCTTGCGAGCAGCGATGCCCCAGCTCGTATAGGTCGCGATCAACCAGTTCTGCGCGGCGGTCATCCCGGGCGACGCCGTCAGACGCGGGCCAACCGAATCGAACAGCGCTTGTGCTAGGCGCGGCAGCTGCGAACTGTCGGTCGCGATCGTCCAGATGCGGCGCAGCACGGGGTCTTCGATGGCAAACCCCGTTGGTTGCTGGCCGAATTGTGCGTGAGCGGCGATGGGAATGAGAACGGCGTAAAGAACGGCGTAAAGAACGGCGTACGAAAGGCGGCGCACGTTGTGACCCCTGTTGGCGGGTTAGGAGGAAAGTTTAGCTAGGTGGTTCGGCGTTAGACAACCGAATGCGGTACCGTACTTCTGGAACTTCGGTGCGCGGGTAGCGGCGAGTCGCGGCGTCCTGACGAAAGCCGTACCGCTCATAGAACTTGCGCGCCGGCGAGTTCTGCTCGAGCACCCACAACGTCACTTCACTGAAGCCCCGACGCTGGAACTCGGCGAGCACATGATCGACGAGCGCGCGGCCGTGTCCACGGCCCCG
>Ga0075428_100008993_pt1 | contig 11081 bp, 10 predicted proteins | sample RhiMetdeltSRZDD2_FD_75291 | JGI IMG/M metagenome (GOLD analysis project Ga0075428, IMG submission 75291) | Populus rhizosphere microbial communities from Tennessee, USA - Rhizosphere MetaG P. deltoides SRZDD2 | ecosystem: Host-associated > Plants > Roots > Rhizosphere > Soil | place: USA... | reverse complement strand
CATCGTCAGCCCGAGCGCCTCGAGCCGGCGGAACTCGTCCCAGGTGGCCCACTCGCCGACCAGGTTGGAGTTCGCGATCAGCACGCGCGGCGCCCACTCGTGGGTGCGGAACACGCCCACCGGCTTCCCGGACTGGACGAGCATGGTCTCGTCGTCGCCGAGCGTCCGGAGCGTGCGCACCAGGGCGTCGAATGCCGCCCACGAGCGCGCCGCACGCCCGGTGCCGCCGTACACCACGAGCTCGTCGGGCCGCTCCGCCACGTCCGGGTCGAGGTTGTTCATCAGCATCCGCAGCGCGGCCTCCTGGCCCCAGCCGCGGCAGGACAGCTCGCCGCCGCGGGGAGCATGGACCTCCCGCACGCTCACTCGAGGCCCCCGATCGCGCCCTCGACCGCGTCGAGCACGGCCCCCGAGGCCACGAGCGCCTCGGCCTCCGCCAGCTCCGGGGCGAGCCAGCGGTCCGGCCCCGGGCCGGGGACGGCCGCGCGCACCGCGGCCAGCGCGGCGGCGGTGCCGGGCGCCGGCGCGAGCGGCGCGCGCAGGTCGAGCGCGCGCGCCGCGCAGGTGAGCTCGACCGCGAGGATGCGGCCCAGGTTCGCCACCACGGTGCGCAGCTTGCGGGCGCCGCCCCAGCCCATCGACACGTGGTCCTCCTGCATGGCGCTCGTCGGCAGCGAGTCGGTGGCGGCGGGCACGGCGAGGCGACGGTTCTCCGCCACCATCGCCGCCTGCGTGTACTGGGCGAGCATCAGCCCCGAGTTCACGCCGGCGTCCTCGGTCAGGAACGGCGGCAGCCCGTAAGACCGAGCCGGGTCGAGCAGGCGGTCCGTACGGCGCTCCGCGATCGCGCCGACCTCCGCGGCCGCCATCGCGAGGAAGTCGCAGACGAGCGCCACGGGCGCGCCGTGAAAGTTCCCGCACGACTCCACGCGCCCGTCGGGGAGCACCACCGGGTTGTCGATGGCCGAGCGCAGCTCGGCGCCGGCGACGGTCTCGGCGTGGGCCCAGGTGTCGCGCGCGGCGCCGTTCACCTGCGGCGCGCAGCGCACCGAGTACGCGTCCTGCACGCGCGGATCGTCGTGGCGATGGCTCGCGACGATCTCCGAGCCCGCGAGCAGCCGCGTGAGGTTGGCCGCGCTGCGTGCCTGGCCGGGCTGCGGGCGCATGGCCACGAGGTCGGGGGCGAAGGCGCGATCGGTGCCGAGCAGCGCCTCGGTCGACATCGCGGCGCTGACGTCCGCCGTCTTCAGCAGCCGCGCCAGGTCGTGGAGGGCCAGCAGCAGCATCCCGAGGATGCCGTCCGTGCCGTTGATGAGCGCGAGGCCCTCCTTCGCGGTCAGGGTGAGCGGGTCGATCGACGCCGCGGCCAGGCCGTCGGCCGCCGGGATGCGCTCGCCGGCAGGCGTCCAGACCTCCCCCTCGCCCAGTAGCGCCAGGCCGCAGTGGGCCAGCGGGGCGAGATCGCCGCTCGCGCCGAGCGAGCCGTGCTCCGGCACCACCGGGTCGAGGCCCGCCGCCAGCAGCGCGAGCATCGTGTCGGCCACGATCGGGCGTGCACCGGAGCGGCCCATCGCGAGCGAGCGGGCGCGCAGGAACATCATCGCGCGCACGCACTCGCGCTCGATCGGAGGGCCCATGCCAGCCGCGTGCGAGCGGATCAGCGCGCGCTGGAGCTCCTCGCGCCGCTCGGGCGGGATCCAGGTGCCGGCGAGTGAGCCGAAGCCGGTGGAGACGCCGTAGACCGGCTCGTCCGAGCTGGCGAGGCGCTCCACCACGGCGGCGCTCTCCTCCATGGCGGCGCGCGCCTCGTCCGAGAGCCGCGCGGGCACGCCGTGGCGGGCGACGGCGACGACGTCGGCGGGCTCGACCCGGTCGCCGGTCAGCTCGATCGTCGCCGTCTGCATCCCGGCCATTCGATCACATCGCCGCGCCGCGCTCGCGGCCAGCCGTGGCGCTCGCCTGCGAAAGTTGTTCGGGTGGCGAAGGTCTGGGTCCTCGACACCGAGACGAAGGGCACCGGCGCCCAGATGGTGCCGCTCGAGAAGGTGCTCAGGCAGCCGGCCTCCGAGCCGGAGCGCCGGCGTGCGCGGGCTCTGCCCAGGCGGCGGCCTCGACGGGACGCCCCCGAGCAGGTGCCGCCGCGGCGCTTCCGCGTGATCGACGCGCTCTCCCGCCAGGTACTCGCGGACGACGCCAACGCACCGGAGACGCTCGAGGTGCTGCGCGGCGTCGAGCAACCGGTCGACGTGAGCATCTACGTCTGGGAGCACGGACCGCAGGAGTGGCGGCTGCTCACCAACCGCGAGCGCAAGCTGCTCTGGGGATTCAGGGACCGGCGCTAGGCAGCAACCGCGCGTGCGGGCGCCGGCGCCGGTGCCGGTGCCGGTGCCGGTGCCGGTGCCTCGGCGGGCGCCTGCGCTGATGCGCGCGCCTGGGCGAGCTCCGCATGGACCTGGCCGGCGGGCAGGCGCCCGGCGAGGAAGCAGGCGAGCACCCGTTGCTCGGCTGGGCTGAGGCGGTGAATCACGACGGGTGCAGGATTCCGTCCCATTACCTGGGGGTTCTCTTTCCCGCACAATGCTCCTGCAAAACAGAAGCACGGCTCTAGTGTTGTTGAGCGTTGAAGACCTTCTGGCGCCTCCTGGGATTTCTCCGCCCGTACCGTCGCGGCGTGACCATGTCGTTCGTCCTCGCGGCGGCGGCGATGGGCGTGAGCGTGCTGATCCCGTACCTGGTCGGACGCACCGTCGACGAGATCAGCAAGGGCGGCGACAACCTCTGGCCGCTGGCGCTGGCAGTGGCGGGCGCGGGCGTGCTGCGGCTGGTGTTCAGCGTGGCGCGCAGGATCGTGGCGGGGCGGGTCTCGCTGGGCGTCGAGTACGACCTGCGCAACCGGATGTACCAGCACCTCCAGTCGCTGGAGCTCGCGTTCTTCGACGGCCAGCAGACCGGCCAGCTCATGTCGCGCGCCACGGTGGACCTTCAGTCGGTGCGCTTCTTCCTCGGCTACGGCCTCATCTTCCTGGTCCAGTCCGCGATAACGATCCTGATCGCGGCGGGCGTGATGATCGTTCTCGACCCGAGGCTCGCGGCGGTGGCGCTCGCGCCCACGCCGTTCGTCATCTGGGTCGCGTTCCGATACGGCCAGCGCAACCGGCCGGCGACGCAGGAGGTGCAGCAGCGCATCGCGGAGCTGACCGCGGAGGCCGAGGAGAACATCGGCGGCGTGCGTGTGGTGAAGGCGTTCGCGCAGGAGCCGCGCCAGCTGCGCCGCTTCGGCAGAGCGGTGGCGCGGGTGTTCGACCAGTCGATGGTCTCCACGCGCCTGCGCGCGTTCTACTCGCCGTTCATCGGCTTCCTCCCCCAGCTCGGCCTCGCGGCGCTGCTGCTCGTGGGCGGCAGGCAGGCGATCAACGGCACGCTCACGGTCGGCGAGTTCATCGCGTTCTACGGCTACGTCCTGATGCTCACCGGCCCGATGCGCTGGCTCGGCATGGCGCTCGGCATGGCGCAGCGGGCCGTGGCGAGCGGCGCGCGCGTGTTCGAGCTGCTCGACCGCGAGCCTCAGCTCAACGCCGCGCCGGGCGCGAAGCCGCTGCCTCCCGGCGGCGGGCGCGTGGAGCTGCTGGGCGTGAGCTTCGGCTACGACGGCGAGGAGCCCGTCCTGCGCGGGATCGACCTCGACGTGGAGCCCGGCCGCACCGTCGCGATCGTCGGCCCGACCGGCTCCGGCAAGACCACGCTCGTGATGCTGATCCCGCGCCTCTACGACGTGAGCGAGGGCGCCGTCCTGGTGGACGGCGTGGACGTGCGCGACGTGGAGCCGGCGTCGCTGCGCCGCGAGGTGGCGGTCGTCTCCGACGACGCGTTCCTGTTCTCGGCGACGCTCGGCGACAACATCGCCTACGCCCGCCCGGACGCGACCGAGGAGGAGATCACCGAAGCGGCCGAGCGCGCCGGGCTCGCCGAGCTGCTCGATGAGCTGCCCGATGGGCTGGACACGCTGGTGGGCGAACGCGGCCTCACGCTCAGCGGCGGGCAGCGCCAGCGCGTGGCCATCGCACGCGCGCTGATCGCGCAGCCGCGCATCCTGATCCTCGACGACGCGACCTCGAGCGTCGACGCCACCACAGAGAACCGCATCAAGTCCGCGCTCGCAGACGTGATGACGGGCCGCACCACCTTCGTTATCGCACACCGGCTGTCGACGATCGCGCTCGCCGACGAGGTCGTCGTGCTGGAGGCCGGCGAGATCGTCGCGCGCGGCACGCATGCCGAGCTGCTCGAGACCTCCCCGCTCTACCGCGAGATCGCCGAGAAGGGGCTGCCGGACCAGGTGTTCCTCACGCGCGAGGATCCCGAGCGCGAGGTGGCGGGGCTATGAGCGGGGGAACGCGTGGGGCGCTAGCGCGGCTGCGTGATGCCGACCGCGCCGAGCGGGCCGGCCGCCTGCGCCACCTGATCAGCCTGCTGCGGCCGTACCGCGGGCGCGTGATCCTGATGTTCGCCGCGCTCCTGATCGCCACGGCGGCGGCGCTCGCCCCGCCCTACCTCGCGGGCCGCGCGATCGACGACGGCATCCGCCAGGAGGACATGAACGCGCTGACGCTGATCGTGATCGCGTTCGTGGTGGCGGCGCTCCTGAACTGGGCGGCCACATACCTCCAGACCTACCTGATCAACTGGGTCGGCCAGCGCGCGCTCCAGGATCTGAGGGTCGAGCTGTTCGAGCACCTCCAGCGGCTCTCGATCGGCTTCTACTCGCGCAACCGCGCCGGCGTGCTGATCTCGCGGCTGACCAACGACGTCCAGGCGCTGGACCAGCTCGTCACGGAGGGGATCTCGACGCTCTTCTCCGCGACCCTCACGCTGGTCGGCACCGCCGTGATCCTGGTCGTGCTCGACCCGGGCCTCGCCCTGATCACCTTCCTGACCTTCCCGGTCCTGCTCGTGGCGAGCGTGGCATTCCGGCTCGCGTCGGCCGGGGCGTACCGGCTCACGCGCGAGAAGATCGCGCAGGTCACCGCCTACCTCCAGGAGACGCTCTCCGGCGTGCGCGTGGTGCGTGCGTTCGGCCAGGAGCCGCGGCACCGCCACCGCTTCGCGGAGCTGAACGACGAGCACCGCGAGGCGAACATGAAGACGGTCTACCTGAACGCCGCCTACTTCCCGTCGGTGGAGCTGCTGTCCGCGGTCGCCACCGCGGCGATCCTGATCTACGGCGGGAACGAGGTCGTCGACGGCACCGTGACGATCGGCGTGCTCGCCACCTTCGTCTTCTACCTACAGAGCTTCTTCGACCCGATCCAGTCGCTCTCGCAGCTGTACACCACCTACCAGGCCGGGATGGCGGCGCTCGACAAGATCTTCGAGCTGCTCGACGAGGAGCCCGACGTGGCCGACAAGCCCGGCGCGCTGGAGCTCCCGCGCGTTCGCGGGGAGATCCGCTTCGACGACGTGACCTTCTCGTACGGCGGCGACGCGCTCGCGCTCGACCGGGTGAGCCTCGACGTCCCGCCCGGTCAGACGCTGGCGCTCGTGGGCGCCACCGGCGCGGGCAAGTCGACGCTCGCGAAGCTGGTGGCCCGCTTCTACGACCCGGACTCCGGGCGCGTGCTGATCGACGGCCATGACCTCCGCGACGTGACGGAGCGCTCGCTGCGCTCGCAGCTCGGCATCGTGCCGCAGGAGAGCTTCCTGTTCTCGGGCACGATCCGCGACAACATCGCCTTCGGCCGTCCGGACGCGACCGACGATGACGTGCGCGCCGCGTCGCAGGCGGTGGGCGCGCACGACTTCATCGAGCGGCTGCCGGAGGGCTACGACACCGAGGTGGGCGAGCGCGGCGGGCACCTCTCGGCCGGCCAGCGCCAGCTGGTGGCGTTCGCGCGCGCGGCGGCCGCGGACCCGCGCATCCTGATTCTCGACGAGGCGACCTCGAACGTTGACGTGCGCACCGAGGCGCAGATCGAGCGCGGCCTGCGCCGGCTGCTCGCGGGCCGCACGGCGATCGTGATCGCACACCGCCTCTCGACGATCCGCGGCGCCGGGCGCATCGTGGTGCTCGACCACGGCGGCATCGTTGAGCAGGGCACCCACGACGAGCTGCTCGAGGCGGGCGGCGCCTACGCACGTCTATATCGCGACTGGGCCGCTCAGTCCGCCGCCTGACGCAGGTATTCTGCGCCCGGTGAGGCGTCTCTCTCTGGCCCTCGGGTTCGCCGTGCTCGCCGCGCTGCCCGCATCGGCGTCCGCGACGGTGACCATGACGGATTTCAAGGTCGAGCCCTCGTCCAAGCAGGGCGGCGGCCACCCGAGCGTCACCATCACGCAGTCGTTCAGCTACGACAACACGACCGACAGCGTGAAGGACGCGTTCGTCCGCCTCCAGCCGGGCCTGCTCGGCAATCCGCAGTCGGCGGCGCTCTGCACCCAGGGGCAGTTCCAGGCGGACAGCTGTCCGTCTGAGTCGACCGTCGGGTCGGTGGCGATCGACGCGCTCGCCTACGCGCTGCCGCTGGTCGGGGTGCCCTCCACGAGCCACGGCAACGTCTACAACATGAAGCCCACGGGCGACGAGCCCGCGCGGCTGGGGATCGTGGTCGACGCCGCCATGGGCCTCCAGAAGCTCTTCCTCCAGGCGCCGGTCTACATCCGTCCGGGCGCCGACGGCTATGGCCTCGAGTCCACGTTCGCCGACCAGCCGCGCAACGCCGGCGTCCCCGTACAGATCACGAAGATCGCGCTGACGCTCAACGCCAAGGGCAGCAAGGGCCCGTTCATGCGCATGCCGACGTCGTGCGCGGAGGGCACCTCCGTGAGCCGCGCGAACTCGTGGGAGACGACCGGCTCGTTCTCCCAGAAGGAGTTCAAGATGACGCCGACCGGGTGCGGCTCGCTGGCGTTCGCGCCGCGGGCCGAGGGCTTCCTCGGCGCACCCGGGCTCACTGGAGTCGGCGCGTTTCCGCCGATCAGGACGACACTGAGGTTCGACCCCGAGGCGGCGGCACTCAGGAGCGCCGAGGTGATCCTCCCGCGGACCGTCGCGGCGAACCTGCCCGGGCTCGGGCGCGCGTGCGCGCGCGAGGCGGCCGCCGCGAGCAACTGCCCGGAGAGCTCGCGGGTGGGCTTTGCGACGATCGACTCGCCGCTCCAGCCGGCCCCGGTCAGAGGACCGGTGTACCTCGCCTACAACACCGCCGCGGTGACTCCCGGGCTGATGGTCCTCCTGCCGCCTCCGGTCGGCGTGCGGCTGGACGCCGAGGTCCTGCCGATTCCCGCCGGCACGCGCAACACGTTCGGGTCGAACCCGGACCTGCCCGTGCGCAGCTTCACGCTCGCGTTCGACGGCGGGCGCCCCGACGCCGCGCTGCGACTCGCGGCGGACCTCTGCGCCGTGGGCACCGACCTCACCATGCGCGTGAAGCTGATCGCCCACAACGGCAAGCAGTCCGAGTTCACCCAGGAGCTCGCTACCCCGGGCTGCGACCCACGCGCAACGATCGCGATCCGCCGCCGCGGCCGGACCGCGTCGCTGGTGGCGCGCCTGCGGGCAGCCCGCAACGGGCCCGGCATCACCGCCTTCACGCTGAAGCTGCCGAGGACGCTGACGCGTGGCAAGCGCCGCCCCGTCGTGATCGCCGCCGGCACCCGCATGCGCCCGATCAGCCGCAGGCGCAGCGCCTCGATGCCGTTCCCCCGCGAGGTCCGCTCGGCCAAGATCGTATGGCGCGGCCTCCGAGCCAGCCGCCGGCTCCGGCGCAGAGCACTCGTCCGGCTGGCGATCCAGGACGCGCGCAACCACCTGACGACGCTGAAGCCGCGCGTACGGGTGCGACGCCTGGCGCCGCGACGCGGGTAAGCCAGCTACGCCGCCTCGCTCCGTTTCCGGCCTCGCCCGGAGAAGTTCTCGGTCTGCGAATGGCAATTCGGGCACAGGAACTGCAGGTTGGCGAGCCTGTTGTCGCGGCCATCCCCATTCACGTGATGGAGCGCCATCGATAGTGGCCGGCCCCGCCACTCCGTGAGCCCGCACGCCTCACAGCGGTTCTGCTTCACGCCGGCCCGGATGAGCCGGTTCTTGAGGTTGTGGCGGCTGCGGTAGGTGTCCGCGACCAGCAGACGCTCCAACGGAAGCACCCACTCGCGCGTCGCGATCGCTCCGCGCTGGACGGCCGCACTCCACGTCTGCCGGGAGAAGCCGAAGTGCGCGACGCACTCGGCAACGCTGTGCCCATCGTCGTAGAAGCGCTGGACCGCACGCCAGTCGTAGCGGCGGGCGCCCCGCTCGTCCACCGGATGACCGAGGCGACGGGCGTGGTAGGAGACCGTCGATTTGCTCAGGCGAAGGGCCGCCGCGATCTCACCTCGCGACATCCCCTGGACGAGCAGTCGGGAGACCAGCACTCGGGTCTCGACGATCCGGTACACGTCGCTCATACGAACATATGTTCCCAGGCGGTGCGGACGGCTCGGCCCGTGGACGGTCCCGACGCGGCTCCTATACTGAGACGCCGTTGGGGATTGGTGTAATTGGCAGCACGCGACACTCTGGATGTCGAAGTTGGGGTTCGAGTCCCTGATCCCCAGTAGGTCAGGCTGGCCGATTAGGCGCCGCTTGTATCATCTGTAGCAAGCAGCGCTACAGAGAGTGGGTCGGGATGGAACCGCTTGCAATCGCGTTCGTCGTGTTCTTCTTCGTAGCGATCGTGCTCGGGCCGCTGCTGGGTGCCGAGGATCGGCCGGAGTGGCTGTACCCGGACAGCAGGTTCCGGAAGATGTACGGCAAGTTCGGACAGCGCTGACCCCGAAGCGGCGTCAGCGGCCCGGCTAGAGCGAGCCCAGATCCTTCTCAGGATCCGCCAGGGCGGCGGGATCCACCTGAGTGCGCTCGCTGAGGAAGCGGCCCGCGTGCTCGAGATCGTCGGACCTGCCCACGGTGAGCGCGGCCGTCACGCGGCCGTCGTCGAGGTAGAAGGCCGTGAAGTCGTGCTCCTCCATCGAGCCGCGCACGACCACATCGCCCGACCCGGGTCCGATGTACTCCATCGAGACCCAGTCCGCCAAGTCCGAGAAGAAGTACGGGACGACGTCGTGCTCGACTCCGCGGCCGAGCATGTTCAGGCCGGCTGTCTTGCCCTGGTTGAACGCCACGTCCCAGTGCTCGATGCGCATCGGCGCGCCGTGGACCGGGCTGTCGTACTCGCAGATGTCGCCGGCCGCGTAGATGCCGGGGACCGAGCTCTCGAGCCCCGCCGAGCAGCGCACACCGCCCGCCTCGCCCAGCTCGAGGCCCGCGGCACGGGCGAGCGTGACGTCAGGCGTCACGCCGATTCCCACGACCACGAAGTCGCACTCGAGCTCCAGGCCCTTCTTCGTGACCACCTTCGTCACCCGCTCGCCGTCGCCCTCGAAGCGCTCGAGCTCCTGGCCGCCGTGGACCGTCACGCCGTGTTCCTCGAGCACGCGCTGGAAGAAGCCGCCGACCTCGTCGCCGAAGAACGGCTCGAAGGTCACGTCCTCCATCATCACGATCGTGCAGTCCACGCCGTGCGCCGCGGTGAGCGACGCCGCCACCTCGCAGCCGATGTAGCTGCCGCCGATCAGCACCGCGCGCTTGCGGGTCTCCGCGTCGGCGCGGATCGCATCGGAGTTCGCAAAGGCGCGCAGGTAGTGGATCCCGTCGAGGTCGCAGCCATCGACACGCAGCCGCTTCACGTTCGAGCCCGTGGCGAGCAGCGCCGTCTCGAACTCGATCTCGTCCTTCGTGGACAGCGTGGCCACTCGCTCCGCCGCGTCGAGCTTCATCACGCTCGTTCGCTGGAGCAGCTCGATGTTCTGCTCGTCCCACCACTCGTCCGGCCGGAACAGCACTTCCTCGCGCGACTCCTTGCCCTGGAGGTACGTCTTCGACAGCGGCGGCCGGTTGTAGGGCGGATCCGGCTCGCGCCCCACCAGGAGGATCGAGCCCTCGCCGCCCTCCTCGCGCAGCCAGCGCGCGCAGTTCGCCGCGGCCAGGCCGCCGCCGATGATCAGGTGGTCGACCTTGCGTCGCGCCACGGTTATGCGGCCGTGCGGGTGGTGAACAGTTCGGTCACGCGTGACTCGATGCCCACGTCGAGGACCACCAGCACCTCGTCACCGGGCTCGATCACCGAGTCGCCGGTCGGCACGAAGCCGCCGCCCTCGCGCAGGATCGAGATCACGAGCGAGCCGTCGGGCAGGCCGAGGTCCTTCACCGCGCGGCCGGCCGCGGGCGAGCCCTCGGCCACCTCCAACTCGATGATCTCGAGTCGCTCCTCGGGCAGGTCGAGGAGGTGCACGAGGCCGTACTTCGGGACCTCGTGCTCGATCAGTCGCAGGATCAGGTCCGTGGCCGAGATCACAGGCCGCACGCCCAGCAGCTCGAAGTGCTGGAGGTTGCGCGGGTTGTTGCAGCGTGCGACCACGCGCTCCACGCCGTACTTCTCGCGCGCCACCTGCGAGATCAGGATGTTGTCCTCGTCGTCGCCGGTCACGGCCACGACCAGGTCGGCGCGCTCGATGCCCGATCGCTCCAGCACCCACAGCTCCGAGCCGTCGCCGTACATCGCGCTGTGCTCGAGCTCCTGCTCCACCACGGCATAGCGGTGCTGGTCCGACTCGATCACCGTGACCTCGTGGCGCTTGTTGATCAGCTCGCGCGCGAGGTTCCAGCCCACCTTCCCGGCACCCACGATCACCACGTACATGGGCTAGTGGCCTCTCCGACGAGTTCGTGCCCGGGCTGGCGAGCGAAAGGCGAGCATGGCAAGGAGCCGCGAAGCCGGCATAGCAGCGCTATGGCGGCGAGCGGGGACGCCGCCAGGCGACGACTTGCAGCCGCCAGACGGGTGCGAAATCGGAGGAGCGGCCACCTAGCCCGCCACACCCTCGAAGCGGATCTGCCCGCGGACCGCCGCCTCGAGCAGCTCGATGGCGGTCTGCGTGGGGCAGACGGTCTGGAGACCCTGCTCCGCGTACCAGCGCGCGCGCGCCGGGTCGAGCACGCGCACGACCACACGCTCGACGTCGAAGCGCCGCTGTGCGATCTGGGCGATCAC
>Ga0075428_100008990_pt1 | contig 11084 bp, 10 predicted proteins | sample RhiMetdeltSRZDD2_FD_75291 | JGI IMG/M metagenome (GOLD analysis project Ga0075428, IMG submission 75291) | Populus rhizosphere microbial communities from Tennessee, USA - Rhizosphere MetaG P. deltoides SRZDD2 | ecosystem: Host-associated > Plants > Roots > Rhizosphere > Soil | place: USA... | reverse complement strand
ATCGAGCTCGTGCTCGAGAACGGGATCGTGGTCATGAATCCGACCGATCCGGGCGTCGATCCGGTGCTCGAGAAAAAGTTAGGCGCGCATCGCTTCTGCGCGATCGCCGTCGGCGACGACGAGTACATCCTCGGCTTCGATGTCTCGCCGGATCTCCGTCGCGAAGACATCCTGTTCTCGCTGAACCTCATCCGCTATGCGATCAACCAGAAGGTTCGCACGCAGCGGTACGAGTCGCTGATCGTCGAGGCCCAGCGCATCCAGCAGTCGATCCTGCCGTCCCGCGTTCCGCAGTACGCGGGATACGACATCTGGGGACGCACCGTGCCCGCGGAGATCGTCAGCGGCGACTTCTACGATTTCATCCCGGTGTCGGAGAGCGTCCTCGGACTCGCCATCGCCGACGGATCGGGCCACGGACTTCCCGCGGCGCTGGTCGTGCGCGATGTCTACATGGGCCTGCGCATGGCCACCGATCGCGACTTCAAGATCATCCGCACGCTGGAGAAGCTCAATCACATCATTCATCGCGGCCGCCTAACGACGAAGTTCGTGTCGCTTTTCTACGGCGAGCTCGAGACGGGCGGAATCCTCATCTACTGCAACGCGGGACACAATCCGCCGTTCCTGCTGCGCAGCAGCGGCAAGACCGAATTCCTGCGCAACGGCGGACCGGTGCTCGGCCCGACGCCCGACGCGACCTACACGCGCGGCTTCGCGAAGCTCGAGCCGGGGGATCTGCTCTGCATGTACACCGACGGAATCATCGAAGCGCACGACCGCAATGAGCGCGAATTCGGCACCGAGCGATTGATTCGCGTCGTGAAAGCGAAGCGGCGAAGCTCCGCGCAGGAGATCGGACAGGAAGTGCTCTCGCGCGTCGCGAAGTGGGGACGCGAAGGCGAGGATGATCGGACGATCGTGGTCGTGAAGGCGGTCGAGGTGTAGCGTGGCGGACGTTCTCTATTTCAACGGGCGATTCACGACGACGGACGAGCCGGTGCTGCGCGTCGAAGACCGCGGCTTCCAATTCGGCGACGCGCTGTATGAGGTGTTCAAGTTCCTCGACAGGCGTCCCGTGTTTCTCGCCGATCACTACCGCCGCCTCGAGCATGGTATGCGTCACATCGAGATCACCGCGCCGTTCACCGAGAACGAATTCGTCGCCATCGTGCGCGAGCTTCTCGATCGCACATCGTTCGCGGAGGGAATCGTGTACGTGCAGATCTCGCGCGGAGAAGGGGAGCGCGCGCACTTCTGGCCGGAGAACATCGCGCCGACGGTCGTTCTCTACACGCGGCGCTTCAAATTCCCCGACGCGCTCAAGAAGGAGCGCGGCATTCGCGTCGTGACGACCGCCGACACGCGCTGGCAGTACTGCAACGTCAAGTCGGTGAATCTCCTCGGCAACGCGATCGCCAAGAAGCACGCACAGCGAGCCGGCGCCGACGAAGCGATCCTTCTCGCCGACGGCTTCGTTCGCGAAGGCGCGAGCTCGAATTTCTTCGCCGTCAAGAACGGCTATCTGGTCACGCATCCGCTCGACGACCACATCCTGCCCGGCGTGGTGCGCGATCGGGTCATCGGACTCGCGCTCGCGTCGAAGATCCGCGTCGACGAGCGCCCGTTGCGCGAAGCGGAGCTGTTCGATCTCGACGAAGCATTCATGACCAGCACGACGCAAGGCGTCATGCCGATCGTGGAGATCGACAATCGCGTGATCGGCAACAGCCGCCGCGGCGAGATCACCGCGCAGCTGCAGCGCCGGTTCGACGATCTCGAGCGGGCCTGAGTCCTATTGCGCCGGTCGCACGAGATGCGGCGTACGCCGGCGATGCATGGGCCGCATGCCGAGGTTCTGCATCGCGTTGTAAACGAACCACACGCTGCAGATCGTCGCGAACACGAGGCCGAGCTGCAGGATCAGATCCGTGAACCTCGCTCCGCGCCAGACGTCGACGACGAACATCGCAAGATTCGCGATTCCGCCCGCGCTGCAAACCGCCCCCACTACAAACAGCGCCAAATTGCCGTTGCGTGACCGCACCGGAATGCGCAGCATGTGTTGTCCCCCCAGATAGGGACAGATTTTAATCCATATCGTTTACATGGGATGCAAAAAATAGTTGGGCATCAATCCGAGATCAGATCGCCCAGGATGTTTCCACCCAACCCGCCGATGCCGCGCGACTCGCCGCGGCTTCCGCCGGTTGCCGCCGCGATGCGATTCGCGAACCGGCTGAAGGGAAGCGTCTGCAGCACGATGTGACCCGGCCCGTTCAGGACCGCGTAGAACAATCCTTCACCGCCGAACAGCGCGTTCCGGAATCCGCCGACGAATTGAATGTCGTAGCTCACCGTATCGGCCATCGACACGATGCATCCGGTGTCGACGCGGAGCTGTTCGCCGGGCGCGAGATCGAATTCGAGGACGTTGCCGCCGGCGTGAAGAAATACGAGTCCGTGTCCGGTGAGCTTCTGAAGGATGAATCCTTCACCGCCGAAGAGGCCCGCACCGAAACGTTTCGTGAAGGCGATCGAGAGATCGATGTTGCCGATGCCGCAAAGAAACGCGTTTCGCTCCGCGAGGATGGTGTTGCCGCGCAACTCGAGCGGAAAGATCTTGCCGGCGATCGGATTCGCGAGGGCCATCTTTCCCTCGCCGGCATTGCAGCGGAAGATGCTCATGAACATCGATTCGCCGGCCAGGAACTTGCGCATCAGGCCCTTCATCACGCCGCCCTGCATCCGCGCCTGCAGATCGATGCCCTGGCCCATGTACAGCATCGCTCCCGCCTCGGCGAACACTTCCTCGCCCTGCCTGAGCGTGATCTGCAGCGCCTGCATGACATCGCCGACGATCTTGTAGTCCATGGTGCTCTCCTTCATCGAGTCTATCCTCGTCGCGAAGCGACGGGGATCTCCGGTTATACCGCGATGTGGTTGCCTACGCAGCGCTGCGTAGGCCGTCGAGACCCGGGATAACCAGAGATCCCCGGTCGCTTCGCGACCGAGGATAGACTTGATCGAGAGTGCGAAAGACGATCACCGAGGCAAGCCCCTTGCTCGACGCGCTGAGCGCGCTCTATCCCGAGTCGTCCAAGACCACACTCCGGCAAATGCTGCAGGCGGGACGGGTGCGCGTGAACGGAGAGATCGAGAAGAACGCGCGCCGCGCTCTCGACGCGGAAGACGTCGTCGACGTTGCACAGAAATCGGTGCACATCGCGCTGCCGCCCGGGCTGGCCATTCTTCACGAGGACGACGACATCCTCGTCGTGCTCAAATCGCACGGACTGCTCACGGTCGCGACCGAGCGCGAGAAAGAAACGACCGTGCAGGCTTATCTCAACGCGTACTTGAAAGAGAAGCGCGGCGAGCGCGTGCACGTCGTGCATCGGCTCGACCGCGAGACGTCCGGTGTGCTCGTGTTCGCGAAGCATTTCGAGGCGCGCGAGGCGCTGAAAGACCAGTTCGCGGAGCACGACGTCGATCGCATGTACGTCGCGATCGTGGAAGGAAAACTCGATCCGCCGAGTGGAACGATCCGCTCGCATCTCCGCGAGCGTCGCGATCTGCGGATGGAGAGCGTCGATGCCCATCCGGACGCAAAGCTCGCCGTCACGCACTACCGCACCATCGCGTCGAACGAGCGCTGGTCGATGCTCGAGGTCACGCTCGAGACCGGCCGCAAGAACCAGATCCGCGCGCACCTTTCGGAAGCCGGACATCCCGTCGCCGGCGACCGGATGTACGGCAGCACCGTGAATCCGTTAGGCCGGCTCGGCCTGCACGCGAAGCTCCTCGGCTTCGATCACCCCGCCACGCGCAAGCACATGGTCTTCACGGCACCGGTGCCGAAGGTGTTCAAGGAGTTGTTTTAGCTGAAGCTCACCGCCAGGTGCGATCCCTCTTCCTTGTAGATCGTGTCGACGAAGCGAATCACGTTCGACTTCAGCGACATGAACAGGGAAGACACGCGGATGCCGCCGCCGAAGAAGCGGACGCCGCGCAGCAGGTCGCCGTCGGTCACGCCGCTCGCGCAGAAGATGATGTCGTTGCCCGCCGCGAGGTCCTGTGTGTCGTACACCTTCTGATCGTCGGTGAAGCCCATCGCTTTCAGGCGGTCTTCCTGCCACTTCTCGAGCGGCTTGAGGCGGCCCTGCATGCGACCGTTGAGACAGCGCATCGCCGCCGCGGTGAGCACGCCTTCCGGCGCGCCGCCGATGCCCATCGCCGCGTGCACGCCCGTGCCGCGCACGGCGGCCGCGATGCCCGCGGAGAGATCGCCGTCCGTGATGAGCTTGATGCGTGCGCCCGCTTCGCGGATCTGGGCGATGAGATCGTGATGGCGCTCGCGGTCGAGCACGACGATCGTCAGCTCGTCGATGTCGCGCTGAAACGCGTCGGCCATGCGATGGAGATTCTCGTCGACGGGAGCGGTCAGGCTGACCGAATCGGCGGCCGTGGGACCGACGACGATCTTGTCCATGTAAATGTCGGGAGCGTTGAGAAGTCCGCCTTTCTCCGAGGCGGCGATGACGGCGACCGAGTTCGCAGAGCCGGTCGCGCAGAGATTCGTGCCTTCGAGCGGATCGACGGCGATGTCGACTTCCGGATAGATCTCGCCCTCGGTCCAACCGCGGCCGAGGGGCTCGCCGACGTAGAGCATCGGCGCCTTGTCACGCTCGCCCTCGCCGATGACCACGGTGCCGCGCATCTTCAGCTTGTTCAGTTCCTCGCGCATCGCCTCGACGGCAACCTGATCGGAGTATTTGCGCTTGCCGTATCCCATGGTGCGCGCCGCGGCGATCGCCGCCTTCTCAGCCGCGCGAAGAAAACCGATTTCCAGACTCGATTCCATGACGCTCCGTTCTCTCCGGAATTTGCGCGGACACTCTAACAGAAGAGAATGCCGTGACGACCGATGACCCGGTTTTCTCGATCCTTCCTCGCGCTTCTCCTCCTTTCCACGACTCCCGCCTTCGCGCTCTCCGTCAATGTGTGGATGCAGGGCAAACGCGTCGAGCCGAATGCTGACGCTCACGCTGCCCGAGGGCGGCACCTTCGTCGATGCCGATGATCCCGTGTGCAGCGGGTCCGCGGATCGCGTCGTCTGCACGCACGCAGAGCTGGCGAATCGCGCCGGCTTCCGGGTCGCTGCGTCGGTAGTCGCGCCCGATCGACGCAGTGGTGGCGACTTCGCCGCGCATGCGATGGTGGCAAATGCCGAATTCACGTTCACACTTCCGCTCGTGCGGCACATCGTCGTGACGAACACTCGCGACGAGGGGAGCGGCTCGCTGCGACAGGCGATCCTCGACTCGCAAATGCTGTGCGAGCTGCAGCCGTGCACGATCGATTTCCAAGTCGATGGAACTATTCGTCCGCTCACGCCGCTGCCGGAGCTGCGCGGCATCGTGAAGGTCGATGGTCCGGACGAGCACGACGTCGACATCGACGGATCGCTGCTCACGGAAGGCAATGCGTTCCTGCTCGCGTCCGGATGCGAGCTGCAAGTTCTCGATCTCTCGATCAAAAACTTTCCGTGGCCTGCGATCGAGACGAAGCATGCACCGTTCAACTGGGAAGTCTGCAGAGATTCCGTCGACACCGGACGATGGCTCATCGCGCGGAATCGCATCACCGGCAACGGCGGCAGCGGGATCTATCTCGATCTGCACACCGATCGGAACGGCTTCGGCGACGCGGACGTGACCGACAACGTGATCGCGTCGAATGGCGAGTGGGGCGTCGCGCGTACGTTCGGATGTGACATTGCGATCCGCCAGAACTCGATCCATTCGAATCGTTACCTCGGCATCGACGCCAATCTCGATCTGGCGACGTCGAACGTTCCCGAAATCTTTTCGACCCTTTACGACAGCGCACGCAACAAGACCACCGTGCGTGGACGTCTCGACAGCGTGTCCATGCCCGGCGACTGGTTTCTCGTCGATCTTTATGCGAGCACCGAGGATGGACAAGCCGAGACATGGATCGCAAGCGAGCGACTGCTCGAGCCGGATGAGGAGTTCACGATCGAAACCGATGGCGACCTGCGCGGGAAGTGGATCACGGCGACCAGCACACGCACGCGCACGACCGGACTGGCGACGCCGCCCCGCATCTCGACGCACACGCACGGGTTTTCGATGCCCGGCGACACATCGGAGATCAGTCGCGCGGTCCAGGTGTATTAGCGCGCACGATCGCCGCGCCGATCTCCGCGATGGGTGATGGCACATCTTGATTGAGATGCGCGGTTGCCTGCGGCCGTTCAGTGGATTCCCACGGTCGTGCGTGCAACGTTGTCTGCGCTTTCCTCACTATCCAGCAGACGGTCCCCGCTGCGCGTTAGGCGCACGGCCCGATTGCAGAAGGAGAGTTCATGTTCAGACAGAGATTGCTCCACGTGTGTCTTGTCGCAGCGATGCTGCTTTTGGCGGGTGCGTCATCCGGCCAGAACGTTCTCGTCAATGGCGATTTCGAGACGAATCCTCCGCCTAACAACGGAAACAACATCGGCTGGTCGGTCGCCCCATGGGTCGTCGGAACCGGACAACAGCCCAATGTCGTGAAAGTCGACGGGCCGGGTGGCTTTAACTATGGAAGCTCGGGCCAGCAGTCCGACGCCTCGGCTCCAGGCGCGGGGATCCCGCAGCACTACCTCGATGTCACGGGTGGCAAGAACGACTTCTACCAGAGCTTCACGCCCCGTTGTAGCGGGTTCGTGGAGGTCGGCGGTTCGTTTTCGACGCGCGACAATCTCGCCGGCACCGGAAGCCTCGCCATTCGCCTCGGGACAGGGACCGGCGGTGCCGTCGTAGGCACGTCGAGCGTCGTTTCGCTGCCCGTAGGCAATTCGGCGACGACTCCGTGGACGAATTCCGCGTTCGCCGTCCCCGTGACCGCGAATACGACCTATTCGTACGTCGTCACAATGGACAACAACGTGAATTTCGACAATGCGTTTGTGAAATACCGCATCCAGTGCGACTGCATGGTCGTCAAGATCAAGGAAGCGCTCTGTGACAAGAACGGTACGTTCACCGTCACGACGCAGGTGACGAACAATTCAGGGCACGCCGTTCAGTACGTGCTGATCTCGCCGCCGACCGGTGCCACCTATTCGGTGTCACCGAATGTCGTTCCGGTCTCGCTCGCCGACGGTCAGAGCACGGCGGTGACGGTGACGATCACCGGCGCGACTCCCGGGCAGAAGATTTGTCTCAACTATCTCCTGCAGGATGTCGAAGGCCGCACCTGCTGCAAGATCCAGGAGTGCATCACGTTGCCCGAGTGCTCGTGCCTGAGAATCGTCGAATCGAAAATCGGCTGCGATCCGGGACCGGCAACCTATGTCTACACGGCCACCGTGCAGAACATGACCGGAGGCACGATTCAACAGCTCTTCGTCATCCCGTCGATCGGTACAGTGACGCCGCAACTCGTTGCCACCAATCTCCCGCCGAACGGAACCGCCACCATAACTCTGCATTTGAGCGGAGTGAGCGCGTTGCAGACCGTCTGCCTGCTTCTCACGGCGTACGGCGACGATCTCAAGGAGTGCTGCACGATCCGCGTCTGCGTCAAACTGCCGCCGATCGAGATCGCTTGCGACTGATGCCACGGTGTGGGACATGGCGCAGACGCGCCGTGTCCCACATTACCTGCGCCTAACGCACGTCAGATTCCACCGCGCGCACAATTGCCGCGCCGATCTCCGCGATCTTTCCCTCGGGATCGCAGCTCGGGTCGTACGACGCGATCACGAGTCCGGCGATCGTGAATCGCTTCGCGGCGAGCTCGATCACCCGCATCAGATCGTCGGGCGAGAGTCCGCCGTCGCACGCGTACTGATTCGCGCGTCCGAAGCGCGGGTCGATCACGTCGACGTCGATGTGCACGAGGATGCGGCTCGCGTCCTTGCGAATCGCATCGAAGGTCGGCCCGAGGACGTCCTCGCGCAGCTGCGGCGGCTCGACGAGCCACACGTCGGTCAGCAGCGCCTCGCGCTCGCCGGGGCTGTAATCGCGCGCGCCGACGTGCACCATGCGGCGCGACGGCACCGGTGCGAATCGGGGAATCGTTCCGGCCAGGCCTTTCCAGCATCGACCCGCCAGCATCGCCATGCACATGCCGTCGAGGTATCCGCTGTCGGTCGTGTCGGGCGTGTTGTAGTCGCCGTGCGCGTCGAACCAAAGCACGGCGAGATCCTTCGTGCCGACACCCGCCGCCGCGCCGATCGCCGCGCCGCAGTTGCCCGCCAGCACCACCGGAAAATCTCCGAGCTGCACCGCTTCGTGCACGCGATCGGCAAGCGCGCGATAGAGCTCGAACGTGGTCTTGATCTCGGCGCGCCATTCGCTCGCGGGCTCGATTTCTTCGCCGGGCACGCCTAACGCGTCGAGCAAACGGAAAGGGCCTGCGCCCATGCGCAGGCCCCGATAACCGGAATCGTAGGGGAGTGTGAAGTAGCGGATCACTTCTTTGCCATTGACGCCTCGCGCGCCGCCTCCGCCGCTGCGGCGAGCTCCTGCTCCTGCTTGGCGGACATCGGCGGGTTGTAGGCGGGGATGCCGGTCACGGTGTGGCCGATGATGAGGTTGTGGATGTCGTGCGTGCCTTCGTACGTCTTCACCGATTCGAGATTTATCATGTGGCGGATGACCGGATATTCATCCGACACGCCGTTCGCGCCTAACATGTCGCGGGCGATGCGGGCGCACTCGAGGGCGATGTTGCAGTTGTTCATCTTGGCCATCGAGACGTGCTGCGGCTTGAGCTTGCCCTGATCCTTCAGGCGGCCGGCCTGCAGCGCGAGGAGCTGGCCCTTGGTGATCTCGGTGATCATCCAGGCGAGCTTGTTCTGCACGAGCTGGTGCGACGCGATCGGCTGTCCGCCGAACTGGATGCGCGACTTCGTGTACTCGAGCGCCGTGTGGTACACGCCCATCGCCGCGCCTAACACGCCCCAGGCGATGCCGTAGCGCGCCTGCGTCAGGCAGCCCAGCGGGTACTTGAGACCGTTCGTCTCGGGCAGCACGTTCTCGAGCGGAATGCGGCAGTCCTCGAAGAAGAGCTGCGACGTGACCGACGCGCGCAGCGAGAACTTGCCCATGTGATAGGCGGTCGTGAATCCCGGCGTTCCTTTCTCGACGAGGAAGCCGCGGATCGTTCCCTCGGCCTTGGCCCAGACCACCGCGACATCGGCGATCGAGCCGTTCGTGATCCATGCCTTTGCGCCGTTCAGGACCCACGCGTCTCCATCTTTCCGCGCGTGCGTCCGCATGCCGCTCGGATTCGATCCGAAGTCGGGCTCGGTGAGGCCGAAGCAGCCGATCTTCTCGCCGGCGGCGAGCTTCGGGATCCAGTAGTCGCGCTGCTCTTTCGATCCGTAGGTGTAGATCGGATACATCACCAGTCCGGACTGTACCGAGGCGAACGAGCGAAGACCGGAGTCGCCGCGCTCGAGCTCCTGCATGATCAGGCCGTAAGCGACATGATTGAGACCAGGGAGGTCGTAATCTTTGATCGTCGCGCCGAAGAGGCCCATCTCGGCCATCTTCGGAATGAGGTGATGCGGAAACTTCTCTTCGCGATTCGCTTCTTCGATGATCGGCAGGACTTCTTCATCCACGAAATCGCGGACGGTCTGCCGTACCATCAGCTCCTCTTCAGAGAAGAGCGAATCGATATCCAGGTAGTCGACGCCGGGGAAACTGGCCACGGGATACTCCTTTGTTGAAGGTCGAGGGTTTGTGGGCGCGACATCATATCCGATGCGAATCGCCGTTTTCATCTTCGCGCTGATCGTGCGCATCGCGGCCATCGAGCTCTCCGGCGCGAGCGACGTGAAGTTCGGCGACGGGCCGGATTATCTCGATACGGCTCAGGCGCTTTGCACGCAGCACGCATATCCGGAGCGCGGCAACCTGCCGTTCTTTCGCGCGCCGGGATTGCCGTTCTTCATCGCCGGCGTGACCGGTTGTTCGCCGGGCTGGACGCGCGCGATCAAGTACGGCCTGGCGATGTGCGATGCGCTGTCGGTGCTGCTGATCTTTCTGATTGCGGAGCGGCTCGGCACGAAGAAGTGGATCGCCGCGCTGCTTGCGGCGCTGCATCCGTTCTTCGTGATGGCGGTGACGGACATCCGCAGCGAGCCGCTGTTCATGATGTTCTTCGTCGCCGCGATCTGGCTTCTGCTGCGCGGGAATCACGCGCTGTCGGGCGTCGCGATCGGACTGGCGGCGCTCACGCGACCGACGGGGTTGTTGTGCATTCCGCTGTTCGCGATCTTCGCACGTCGTCGTTTTGCGATCTTCCTCGCCGCTGCGTTGCTGACGCTCGCGCCGTGGACGATTCGCAACTACCTCCGCTTCGGGGAGCTGATCGTCGTCAACGATGCGGCGGGATTCAATCTGTGGCGCGGAACGAATCCGGAACTGATGAAGATCGTCGAGATCCGCGACAGAGCGGAGTTCCGCGCGCGCTCGTTCATGTTCGAGACGCGCGCGGTCTCCGACGTCGCGAAGGTCGTCGATGCCCGCGCAAAGACGCCGGGTGCGCGCGACCGCGAATGGCGCAGACTCGCACTCGAAAATGTTAGGCGCGATCCCGCTTACGCATTCCTGTCGACGCTGAAGAAGCTGGCGATGTATTGGCGTCCGTGGCTGCATCCGGCCGAGAACGGATGGAAGGCGATCGCCGTGAGCCTCGCCGTGAACCTCGGCCTTTTCATCTTCGGCGCGATCGGACTGTGGCGCTATCCGGATCGTCGCCTCGCGATCGCAGTGGTCCTCTTCTTCGCGGCGATGTGGCTCGCGCATCTGCCGTACATCCCGACGATCCGCCTACGCGTGCCGCTCACCGATCCGCTGCTCATCGTGTTTGCGTCGGGCGCGTTAGCTGCTCGACGCGAATGAGCATCACCGAGAGCGTCCGCTGGTCGCGATTGTTCGCGCCGCGGACGTTTGCGGGAACGAACGAGCGCTCGGGTTTGATGGTGATGCGTCGCTGCGTGAGCGGCACGATCACTTCCGCCGTCGAGTCGCGGCGCACCGTGACGCTGGCGCCGTCGA
>Ga0075428_100008989_pt1 | contig 11084 bp, 8 predicted proteins | sample RhiMetdeltSRZDD2_FD_75291 | JGI IMG/M metagenome (GOLD analysis project Ga0075428, IMG submission 75291) | Populus rhizosphere microbial communities from Tennessee, USA - Rhizosphere MetaG P. deltoides SRZDD2 | ecosystem: Host-associated > Plants > Roots > Rhizosphere > Soil | place: USA... | reverse complement strand
TGCTCAAACAGCGCCATGGACTGGCGCGCTGTCGTTACCACGGCATCGAAGGCATGCACCGCTGGGTTGGTCTCGGCGTCATCGCGAACAACTTGTGGGTCCTCGGTCGCGCCGGTCCGCGCGCGACAGGGTGACGCCGATGATTCGAGGTGCATCGATGGAGACGAGGAAAAGTGGCGGACGAACACCGCGGTCGGCAACTGCCTCGCGATTGGGTGGCTTCTCCTCTACCCATTTCGCACCGTGAAGTAACTTAATTCAAGGGTGTTCCCGAGGATGAAAAGCGGTTGATTGTCCGGGACAACGTGGCTCGGCTCTATGGTCTTTCGCTCTCCTAGCCCGTTGCGATCGGTTCGACGATCGCTCCTGACCTCGGCCCGGAGATCGCCGGAAAGCAGCTCGCGCTGCTCAAGGAGAGCGTCCCGAAGGCTTCCCGAGCGGCGGTTCTCTGGAACCCCGCCACTCCAGGCAACGCCCTTGCGCTCAAGGCGGCGGAGAGTACCGCGCGGACGCTCGGATTGGAGCTTCAGCCGCTGGAGGCTCGCAGCCCCCGAGACTTCGACGGCGCCTTCGCGGCGATGAGCTCGAAGGACGCCGGCGCGCTTCTCATCCTGGGGGATGTCATGTTCATCACGCACCGGGCACGGCTGGCGGAGTTGGCTGCGAAGAATCGCCTCCCCGCTCTCGCGCAGCGCGAATTCGTGGAGGACGGAATTCTCATGTCCTATGGTGCGAAGCTCGTCGACAATTTCCGCCGTGCTGCCACCTACGTGGACAAGATCCTCAAGGGCGCCAGACCGGCCGACCTGCCGATCGAGCGGCCCACGACGTTCGAGCTCGTCATCAACCTCAAAACAGCGAAGGCGCTCGGCCTCACGATCCCGCCGTCGCTGCTGCTGCGGGCGGATCAAGTCATTGAAGCGGATCAAGTCATTGAATAGGTCGTCAGCTCCCTCCACCGTCGCCGACAAGTGTGAACGGCGCCCAGAAGATGGGATGCGCATAGCTGAAGATCACCCGCTGCGTCTGGGCATCGACGAAGCCAGGCCCGTCGATCAGCGCGTTCATCGTGGCCTGCAGCGCCCTCGCCCGTGTGAGGGTCGGCGCATCCCGCTGGCGACGGAAGAGATCCGTGGTCAGCTCGCGCGCGGACGTGGTCTCGACGGGCCAGTTGCTCACGAGCAGCGCGCGCGCGCCCGCGTAGAAGAAGGCCCGGCCGAGGCCGGACAGCGCCTCGGCGCCGGCGCCCTGACCGCTCGCCGTGTTGCAGGCGGAGAGCACGATCCAGTCGGCGTTGAGGCGCAGCGCGAGAATCTTCTCCATGGTCAATAGCCCATCGCCGTCGACGCCCGCGACCTCTGGCGCCGAGAGGGCCAGGGCGGGCTGCGTGAGGCCGTCGAGATCGCCGGGACTGAGTCCGTGCGTGGCGAACGCCAGCACGCGATAGCGCGTGAGATCCAGGCTCTTGACGGTCGCCTCGTTGGCGCGCGCACCCAGAACGACGTCGGTGGCAACGTCGGCGTTCATGGCGAGGGCCATGCTTCTCAGCTCCTCGGCCGTCTCGGGCAGGCGGGGGAGCATGGCGAGGCGGCTGCTGTTGAGCTGCTGGTTTTTCGGCGAGGCGCGCAGGGCGAGGCGCTGATCCTGCGCGCTGCCGACGACCGTCTGGGACACCGCCGCGGTGTCCCGCGCGGCCTCGGCCGCTTGCTCGCGACTGAACAGGGGATCGCCGAAGCCGATGAAGGGACGCCGATTCGGGTCGCCGGGCGGCAAGGCGCGCAGGGTCGCGAGCGCGGTCACCGAGGGCAACACGGTGATCGCATGCGACCGGATGAGCCACGGCACCTGGCGGTAGTTCGCGAACAAGGCCCCGTGCTCGGCGCCGAGGGCCACGGTCCGCGTGGGCAGAAGGCCGAAGGGGAGCTGGGCGAGCACGCCGTCGGCGACGATGAGCAGCGTGTCCGCCCCGCGCCAGGCGTCCGCGACCGGTTCGAGCAGCGCGGCGTAGAGTCGATGCGCGCGCGCCACATCGAGCGGCGGGATGTCGCCGAGCGTGGCGGCGCCGGGGTCCAGCGACGCGCGAAGCGCGCCGACGATCTCCTCGAGCGAGCGTCGGCCCAGCGGGGCGACGGCGAACCCGCGCCAAGGAGCTCATCAACAAGCCACATCTCGCTGAGCGGACAGACAATCGATCGGCTACGCGCAGCAGGTCTCGCCGATGACAACGAGCTCCCCGTAATCGTGCTACTCGGCGGCGCGCGGCGGCGGCGCCGTCGCGAAGCGGGCATTGATCTCGGGCGCCAGCAGCTTGAGAACGGTCACCGGCAGCGCACTGGTGAACTCATAGCCGTCGGCCTGCCGGCCGGTGACGGAGGCGGTGATGATGCCGAAGTACCGGTCGCCAACGTAGAAGGCGAAGGCGGCGGTCCGGCTTACCGCGCGCGACGAGACGAGCTGGCCGCCGCGCCCGAACGTCTGGAATCGGTTGTCGCCCGAGCCGGTCTTGCCGCCGGCGACGACGGCCGTGCCGTCGGCCTGTCGGAAGGCGCCGGCCACTCGCCGGGCGGTCCCGTGCTCGACCGTTCCGGCCAGGACCTCGCGAAGGGCGCGGGTGACGGCGGCGGGCAGCACCCGCTCTTCGGCCGCCGGTGAGGGCTCGAAGACGGTGTGATACGGCGTGTCACCCGCGAAGCGCAGGCGGCGCACGGTTAGCATGGGACGCCGGACGCCATCGTTGACGATGATTCCCATGAGGTCCACGAGCGCAGCCGGCCGGTCCGCCGACGCGCCGATGGCAGTGGCATAGGAGGGGACGAGCCGCTCGAACGGGAAGCCCAGCCGCCGCCAGGCCGGCGTCATCCGCGCGAAGGCATCCTCCTCGGCGTGGATCCGCAGCCGCAGGTCCTGCGGGCGACGCTGGCGAGACTGCAAAAGCCAACTGGAGGCCAGCGCCCGCGCGGCGTCGCTCCGTGAGAGGAGCGAAGCCCAGGTCAGCGATGGGTCCCGGGTCATCTCGCCCGCGCACCAGATGTCGAGGGGATGCCGCCCGAGCAGGTAAGCGTGGTCCAGCAGCGTCAGCCCTGGTACGCCTACGGCGCGCTTGAGCGCGGCAGCCTCCGCGGTAGCCACCGGCTGGCCGTGGCCGGCCAGCCACGCCTGCAGAGCGGGGGCGTCGGCGTCGGGATGCCAGGCGAAGAACGTGATCGCCAGCGCTCGCGGCGACGCCGCTCGCTCGCCGAGCAGCCGGCCGAGAATCGCACTCGGTCCCAGCCCCCGATACCGGGCGTGGGCGCGCGCCAGGTGTTGACGGGCCTCTCGGTCGGCGATCTCCTGGAGCATCTGCTGACGAGCCGGATGATCGGGCTCGCTCGTAACCGCGGCCGCGTTATACGGCAACCGCGCCTCGTGGAAGCGCACGAGGTCGCGCATGAGCCGGATGAACACCAGGTTGGTCGAGCGGACCAACGCCGTCCGCACCGAGAGCACGTGCTCGTCGTCGGTGTCGTCGAAGTTCCGGAAGGTATGCGCCCCACCGCCGGTGAAGAATGTCTCATGCGGATTGGCCGAGTAGGTACGGTCGAGAGCCAGGCCGAGGAGGGCGTCCAGGTCGCGGGCGGGGTTCTGCCGCAGCATCTCGGCGGCCCACCGGGTGATGGGATCGCGCGCCTCGCGGACACGCTGATCGAGAGCCGCCGCGGCGAGGCCCGCCAGCTCGGCGTGCAGCCCCGCAACGACCTCGAGGTAGTGCGCCAGCGTGCGCAGCTTGGCGGTGCTTCCCAGGTCGAGCTTCATGCCCGTGTTGATGTTGAAGGGCCGGTCGAGATTGTCGGCCTCCACGCGCAGCACGTTGCCGGCCGCCGTCCGCTCCATCAGCAGCAGGCTGTACACAACCCGGCGGGGATCGCCGGCCACGAGCATCCGCTCGGCGCGCAGACCCTGGGCCTCGACGAAAGTCCGATCGCCCAACTGCCGGAACAGCGTGGTCGCTGCTTGCTGCAGCGGCCCGTCCACCGTGCTGTCGATCTGGAGGTCTAGCCGGTCCATCTCCCAGGTCCCCGGCATGCCCAGCAGTCCCCGGACCTCGTCGCGGATGGCCGCCGCGGCCCGGCGCTCGACGAACGTGATCGCGGGCCGGCCGGCCCGCGGGGCGAAGCGCAGCGGCACGTCGCGCATCGCACGGTGCAGATCGCCGTCGATCACCTCCGCCTTCGCCAGCAGGTCGGCATGACCTGTGATCTTTCGGTCGAGCGCAGCCCGGTCGTCCAACAGGTAGTACGTCGGGGCGCGGACGGCATAGAGAAGCGCGAGGACGTGCCGGTAGGCCGCCGCCTTCTCCGCGGCGGCGCCGGGCGTGCTCAGCGCGTCCCTGACGGCGCCGAGGTCCAGGTCGAACCAGGCACGCAGGCCGTTGCCGAGTCCGTGCACTTCGCCGTACCCTGGCGCCGCCGCGAGCGGCATCGTGTTGAGATAGTCCACGACGATTTCGTCTCGGGCCGCCCGGCTATCGGCCCCATCGTGATAGGCACGGACGCTGGCCGCAGTGACCTGGCGCACCTTCTCCAGCGGCGAGCCCGTCCGGCCGCTGTCCGAGTGGCGATATTTCTCCATCTGGACGGCCAGCGTGCTGCCCCCCTCCAATCGCGCGGAAAGCCCGAGCTTCCTGGCCAGGTAGAGGCCTCCGGCCTTCCCGAGCCGCGGCCAGTCGACCGCAACGTTCGCCTCCGGGCTGGTCATACTGGCCAGCCGGCGGTTCTCCATGAACAGCAGCGTGCGCACGACCAGGGGCGGAATCTCGTCAACTGACGCGAAGAGGGGGAACTGCGGGCGTGCATCATAGAGCGTGGCCCCGCCGGCGTCGCGAACGACAAGGCCAGCGACCGGAGCCTCCCGGTACGGCGGCGTGATGCCCCAGCGCAGCGACCGGATGGTGGCGGGGCTCTGCCGGGCTTGCTCGACGATCCGGTATCCCGCCGACTCCAGGCGGCGGCGGAAATCGTCCAGGCGGGCATAACCGCGCTCGGTGTCCAGCGGCCCGCCGCGGGGAAAAGCGATGCGCGGACTGGGGCCGGGTTGGATCTCGTAGGAGAGCGTCGCCGCGTAGCGCGACAGCAGCCAGGACTGCATAGTCGAGGTCCGCAGCTCGTAGTAGGCGAGCACGGCCAGACCGCTGACGATGAGCGCCACCGTGAGCCAGCGCGGGGGCCGGCGTAGTGTCGGGGCGGTGGACCAGGAGGCCCTCCGGCCGGCGACCCACCGTGCCAGGGCTGCCCTGCTCGACAACCGCGCGATGCTCACACCACTCGCTCCCAGATCAGCATCACTACCGTGCTACTTCTGGCGTCACGGCGAGCAGACGGCCCTGCTGGTGCCGGCGGGCGCGTCCCCGGCAGTTTGTGCCGGCGCCGCCTCCGCACTGGAGCAACTACCAATGCCGACCGCGGTGATCTCGTATGCGGTGCGCCTTCGATGCCGAGCACCGACACGCGGGCACCCGCCGTGACGGCGCCCACGCGCCGCGCAGCCGTGACGCCGACGTCGTACAGCACGCCATCGTCACCGCGCACGATCACGAACGGCTCGTTAGCCACGACGCTGGGCCATTCCAGCACACCGTTGAGGAGGCGCGGATCGGCGGGCCTGCGCTAGCAGCGAGAACGCGAAGCAGAAGGAGAAGAGCCAGAAATATGCACGCGACGAACAGTCGAGCCGGTGTCATGGCCAGCTCCTCCGGAGCGACGCTGATCCGTGGCGCGGACTCTATGGCAGCGCGAGCCTCACGTCCATGTCCAGGACGTTATAGACCGGTCGATACTCGCAGCGGCGCAGGCGACGACGAATACGAATAGTTCTGAGCGGGCGTACTACTTGACGCGATACGCGCGCGGAATCTCACTGCGTAGCATGGCGGGCGCTCGGGAGCCTGCCGACAACCGCCGAAAACTCAAAGACCATCCGAAGAGCAGGCGGTGTCGATGCTGATATACAGATCCCCAGATATCAACGAGTCCAAGATAGATTGCGTTCGCCGGCAAGGGTTACGCGAGGGCGACCACCGACAGTACCTGCGCGGCTGTTTAACAAAAAGGAACGCGCCGATGAACCACAACCTTCAGGACAGCGACCTCTCAACGGCCCTGGTCCGCGCCGAGACAATGCGCGCGTTCGGTCGGCTCTCCGCACAGCAGATCAACTGGACGCCGCGTGCTGGAGAGTGGAGCATGGGCAGCGTCGATGACCGCCAGCTGCTAGAACGGCTTTGATGGCTCGCGATGTTGCACTCGAGAACTGCTCGTTCTCGAGGTTTTCCTCGAGGCGCCGCACGAGTTCTGATAACTCGGTGAGGCGAGAAATACCAGCGAACCTGACGATTTGAGCTGAGACGATGCCTCCGCCGCGTATCGCGCTCGTCTTGAAGCGCCTCGAACTTGCCGAGGAGATCCGAGCGAAGCTCGACGCCGGCAAGATGCCTCCGCGGATGAAAACGCTCAAAGCCTTCGGCGTGCGCATTACGCCGAAGCTCAAGAAACTGATTCAGAGCGCAAATCGCCTCGATCGCTTGATCCGCGCGATGCAAGCACAGGGAATGCACCGGCGAGGTCCCTCGGTGCAAGTTCGAATTTTTGCGCAAAGCTTTTCGCCCGAGAATCGCCCGGGCTCCGCCGCAGATCCTATCCGTTGTGAGCCTGCTCTCGACTGAAACGCCGACGAAGATTTGCTTGTGGAGGCTTTTTCGATGACTGCCGCTGCCGTTCACTCCGAGGTTGTTGGGCCGCCACGGCACTCATGGCGCGTGCTGCTTTGGATCATGCCGCTCACGCTGCTGTGGACACTACTGATCTACTGGCAGCCGATCATCTCGGCCAGAGGCGTTCCAACCACGGCCGTCCGGCTGATTGACGTATGGGCTCATCGCGGTCGGTATGTGGCGCGGCCTCGAAAACACCGACCTGACGTGGGGCCAACGCCGCAGCGCCTCAGCCACTTGCGTACTGTGCGCTCACTTACACGAAAGGCTGTAGCGAGCGCGCGGGGGGGGGAGGCCAAATCCTCAACCTCGAAACGGTCTAGTTTTTCGGGGCAGGTCCCTTCGAAGTCTACATGCCAGATTCTCCCTAACAAATGTGTCGGCAGTGTAGTCGGTCCGCCAGAATCGTTTCCGAGACTATGGGGATTCGGCAATCCGGTGGTCAGACGCATTTTGAGCGAAACTTAATACGTCGCTGTCAATTATTTTTCTAACGTTTTGCCCCTTCGCTTCTTAGCATACCGTCTGCGTTTCTCCTTTACTTCACAAGGACTGCGTGTGCCATTGTCGATCGGCTGACCGACTGGCGGGCAGAATCGTCGGCTCGCGTGACCTGCGAAAAATACCCGTTGGCACGCTTCGCATTTTCGGAGATGAGCACCGTTAATCTGATCGGCGAGGAGCCAATATATACACTCCAATAGGCTGGATATCGTGAAGACCGATAACGTTCTGGCCTCAGACCCAGACCGACTTCGGTACTGCGAGAGCTCCAAGGCGTGGCGCCGGCGGACGCGAGCAAGGTTCTCATCGAGGATGACCGCAATTACAGAATCGCCGATCTGAGCGGGCGCCTCTTCCCAAGAGGCAATGCCGATCGATTCGCTGATTGGGCCGCGCGCATATCGGAAAGTAATCCAAGTACTGTCCGGTTCATCCTTTTCTCTCTCAACCGACTCGCGGAATCGCTCACGTAATATAAGAAACGCCTTTGGGAGATTACCACTAGCCTCCGCCAACCGCATTACCAGATCGACGTTTCGCGCGTGCGCGCGAATCCAGGAAGCTGATTCTGTATCTCTCAAATTCTCGTAATCCCAGGCCTCGCACATCTCCTTGTAGCCCAGGCGCCCGCGGCGATTCACGAAGGCCCGCAATTCCGCGTCGTCTCCGTGTGCGACGCGCGCGAATTCATACGGAAGTTCTCGACATGTTGCTGGATAATAGTGACTGCGTCGAATCGTTCCGTCCTTTGGAACGACATCCTCACCGAGGAACTCCCAGTCCTCTGCTGTCCACCTGAGTGCCACGCCTCGTGCAGAGACGCTTTCTTGATACTCCGCGTCTTCCGAACCATTCAGGATGAGTACTGGGGGTTCTGGCGGTTCTGGCGCCCGGCCGGACGGCAACAGCGGCGTCCATCCTTCTCCGGAAGAAGATCCGTCATGTGCCATGGATGTTCCTGGTGATTTTAGGGTCCAAAAACAGCCACACTTGTACCATGTAAATTTCGGTTCCGCTGCGTACAGTCGCGGCCGTGAGTATTGAGGCGATATCGAGTTCGCTGGGGGAAATCCTCGACCTCACCCAAACTATTACTTCTAACCACGGTGTTGCGACCAGCCTCCGGTGTCATGGCGGCGATGTCGCGTGGGCGCGACGCCACGCGGCTCGGCTTTCCACGATCCGCGAAGAGCGACGACGTTGACTCAACTGGGGGCCCATGAATATCGTGGAGACTTCACCTCGCGGGGGCAGCGCAAGGCATCGAAGCTGTACAAGGGCTTAGGCACCTATGACGCAGTCACACCCGCACGCATCGACGCTCTCATCGCCGCCTCGCGAAAGGCAGCGGTCATCAGGACTCAGACGACCGTGGGCAGGCAAGGTGTAGCCGAGCCGCGCTTGCGCGAGTCTCGCCTTCAATTCAACTGCCAATCAGAGGCGGCCGGCGTCGATTCCGAGAGGCCCGCGTCACTATGCAACGCCGGCCTACAACGCATCAAGGCCGCGGGATGAGCGAAACTTCGTCGGCTCGGTCATATAACTTGTCCGACTGCTCACCGAACGTCCCGCCCTACGGCCGCCCTCTGTCAGCGCCGATGGTAGAAGTCCACAGAACACCGAAATAGAAAGTCCCCCAACCACCAGCGAGAATGTCCCTTCACCGATGGGCAATCGGGAGGAGGGACAGCGTGCTGGGACCGGAGGACTTCATGACAATTCAAGCATTGGTCAAACGCGGTGTCTACCTGTGCGACATCGCGGAGCAGCTGGGCGTGCACCCACGGACGATTCGTCGCGCGTTGCAACGCGGCGGGGCGCCGGCACGGCGCGGCGGGCGGCGCGGGAGTCTGCTCGATCCCTACCGGCCCGAGGTCGATCAACTGCTGGCCGAGGGAGTCTGGAACACGGTGGTGATCCTCCGGGAGTTGCAAGCGAAGGGCTACGCGGGCGGCATCTCGATTGTCCGCGACTACGTCCGGCCCAAGCGGGCGCTGCGGACTGGAAGTCGGGTGACGGTCCGTTTCGAGACGGAACCGGGCCGTCAGCTACAAACGGACTGGGCCGTTCAGCCCACGGTCATCGCCGGCCAGCCCGTCAGCGTGCACTTCGCGGTGAGCACGCTGAGCTACTCGCGTCGCTTCCACTTCTGGTGCACGGAATGTGAGGATGCCGAGCACACCTACGAAGCTCTGGTGCGCGCCTTCGAGTGGTTCGGCGGCGTGCCGGCCGAGGTCCTGGTCGACAATCAGAAGGCCGCCGTCATCGCGCACCGTCGTGGCGGCGACGTCCAGTTTCACCCGCGCTTCATCGATCTGGCCGGCCACTACGGCTTCCGGCCGCGCGCTTGTCGCCCGGCCCGCGCGCAGACCAAGGGCAAGGACGAACGCAACGTCGGCTACGTGAAGCACCACTTCTTCGTCCGCTACCGCGCCTTTGAGAGCTGGGCCCATCTCAACCAGCTCGCCGAACAGTGGCTGCGAGAAGAAGCCGACCCGCGGAGGCACGGCACCGTGCACGAGGTCGTGGCCGAGCGCTTCGCCCGCGAGGCCCCGACGCTGCAGCCGCTGCCGTCCCGACGCTACGACACCGCGTACTGGGAACCGCGCCACGTCGGCTGGGACGCGTATGTCGATGTCCGCGGCAACCGCTACAGCGTGCCGGCCGCGCTAGCCGGCCGCCCGGTCCGCGTGCGGGTCACGCTGGATGGTGCCGTCGCCATCTACGACGGCGAGCAGTGCGTGGCGCAGCATCGTCTACAGGCGCCGGCCCAGGGCTGGGTCAGCGTGCCCGATCATCACGCCGCGCTCTGGGCCGACACGCTCACCGTCGAGCGGCGGCCACTGGACGTGTACGAGGAGATGGCGACATGGAACTGACGGTCCTCCTCGAGCGCATGAAGATGGAGCACCTGCTGGCACAGCTCGACGGCGTGTGTGAGCACGCGGCCAAGGGCGATCTCGACTATAAGGGCTTTCTCACTCAGGCGCTCGAAGCGGAATGGCGCGGCCGCCATCAGCGCGGTGTCGAGAGCCGACTCAAGCTGGCCCGGCTGCCGTGGGTCAAGACGCTCGACCAGTTCGACTTCGAGTTCCAGCCGTCCATTGACCGTCGGCAGGTGCGCGAACTCGCCGGCCTGAGCTTCGTGGAGCGCGCCGAGAACGTCGTCCTACTCGGCCCGCCCGGTGTCGGCAAGACGCATCTGGCGATCGCGCTCGGGGTCAAGGCCGTCGAGGCCGGCCACTCCGTCCTGTTCCTCACTCTCGAGAGCTTGATGGGGCGCCTGGTTCGCGCGCGGCACGAGAACCGGCTCGACCGGACGCTGCAGCAGCTCGCGTATCCGCGCGTGCTGATCCTGGACGAGCTCGGCTACCTGCCACTGACCCGCGAGGAAGCGAGTCTCTTCTTCCGGCTCCTCGTCCGGCGCTACGAGCGGGCGAGCCTCATCGTCACGAGCAACAAGAGCTTCGTCGACTGGGGCGAGGTCTTCAACGACCAGATCCTCGCCACGGCGATCCTCGACCGACTGCTGCATCACGCGACGACCGTCAACATCAAGGGCGAGAGCTATCGCTTACGGGAGAAGAAGAAGGCCGGGCTGCTCGGCCGTCAACGCCGCCCGGCCGATGGCGCCGGCGAACCCGAGGAGGTGGGAGCCGAGGCGTGAGTCAGGGAACACGACGATCGGTGAACAGGGGACATCTTAGTTCGGTGTTTTCAGGACAACTGAGTTCGGCCTTGACAGCGGCCGAGCGCGCGCTCGAGTTCTCGGATCTTGGCGTAGGCCTCCCGCAGCTGGCTCGCGGGGACTACGTCCTCACTGGCCTGCACCGCT
>Ga0075428_100008988_pt1 | contig 11085 bp, 9 predicted proteins | sample RhiMetdeltSRZDD2_FD_75291 | JGI IMG/M metagenome (GOLD analysis project Ga0075428, IMG submission 75291) | Populus rhizosphere microbial communities from Tennessee, USA - Rhizosphere MetaG P. deltoides SRZDD2 | ecosystem: Host-associated > Plants > Roots > Rhizosphere > Soil | place: USA... | reverse complement strand
TCTTGTCGGTCTTGAAATCGCGAACGAGCACCGCGGGATTCTCGGGAGTGATCATCGTAGCCAGCAGCTCCACCGGCGTCGAAATGTCGACGAACGGAAACGCCGGCTGCATGATCGTTTCGACCGGCTGCGATTTTACCGACGGTTCGGCAAGGAGCTGTGAATACAGGTGTGTCTCATTGAGCGAACCGACCAGGCGCTTGTCGAGTGTGATCGAGATCTGCGAGAAATCGTGCTCGCTCATGAGCTTCACCGCGATCTCCACGGCTTCGGTTCCTTCGATCGCCAGCAGTTCACCGGGCACGCCGGCCGCCACCAGGTCGCGCGCGGTCATCCCCGATTTTTCGAGGAACCCTTTCTCGCGCATCCACTCGTCGTTGTACATCTTCCCGAGATAGCGCGAACCGTGATCGTGGAAGACGACCACGACGACATCGTCTTTGGTGAAGTTCTCTTTGAGTTGCAGCAGTCCGGCCATCGCAGAGCCGGCGGAGTTGCCCGCGAAAATTCCTTCTTCGCGCGCGATCCGTCGCGTCATGAGCGCCGCGTCCTTGTCGGTCACCTTCTCGAAATGGTCGATGACGGCGAAGTCGACGTTGGCAGGCAGAAAATCCTCGCCAATTCCCTCAGTAATGTATGGATAGATTTCGTTCTTATCGAATATTCCGGTCTCTTTGTATTTCTTGAACACCGAACCGTAGGTGTCGATTCCCCACACCCTGATCTTCGGATTGCGCTCCTTTAAGAACCGACCGACGCCGCTGATCGTGCCGCCGGTGCCAACGCCGCAGACCAGATGTGTTATACGGCCGTTGGTCTGCTCCCAGATTTCGGGACCGGTCTCCTCGTAGTGCGCGGCCGTGTTCGACAGGTTGTCGTACTGATTGGCTTTCCACGAGTTCGGAATCTCTTTCTCGAGCCGCGACGACACCGAGTAATACGACCGCGGATCCTCGGGATCCACGTTGGTCGGACAGACGATGACGTCGGCGCCGAACGCCTTGAGCGCGTCGACTTTCTCCTTCGACTGCTTGTCTGTCGTCGTAAAGATGCACTTGTACCCCTTGACGACCGCAGCAATCGCGAGTCCCATGCCGGTGTTCCCGGACGTGCCTTCGATGATGGTGCCGCCCGGCTTGAGGAGTCCGCGTTTTTCAGCGTCCTCAATCATGCGCACAGCCATCCGGTCTTTGATCGAGTTTCCGGGATTGAAGGTTTCCAGCTTGACCAGCACCGTGGCCGGAATGACATCGCGCGTGATGTGATTGATTCGGACCATCGGCGTATTGCCGATGGCATCGAGAATTGTGTCGCAGATCGGTCTCAACGCCGCCTCGGTGCCAATTATACGAGTGCGAACGGGACGGTCGGAGCGTTGCGCCATCGTCGTCAGCGGCCGTAACGAAGTGCGGCGCGCTCGCGGGCGCGCGCGGCAACTTCTTCCCGATCCCTGGGCGGCGCAGTGGTCACCAGGGATTCGATCAGTTTGCGCGCGGCGGCAGTCACTTCCTCGACGGCGTCGTTGAACGCCTCTTCGTTCATCTTGGACGGTTTAGTGAAGCCACTGACCTTCCGCACGAATTGCAGCGCCGAAGCGCGCATTTCATCATCGGTCGCCGGTGGTTCAAAGTTGAATAGCGGTTTGATGTTTCGGCACATGAGTCGCTTGTCCCTCTTTATTTCTTCGCTACATACGTCTTTCGCGCGCGTACGACAAGATCCGGCTGCTTCAGTTTTACTTCGAGCTTGTGAGTCTTTCCATCGAGATTCTGCGGCGTGAACGCCAGCGCATACTGTCGATGCAGTTCGTCGGCGATCCGCCGGAACGTTGACCCAAGGTTGTTGGCGGAGTTGAGCTCGAAGTAGCCGCCGCCGGTAGCCGCGGCGATCTTCGGCAGTCCGGCGTCAACCTTCGGCTCCTCCGGCGGGAGTCTGAAACTCCCTGATCCGCCCATACCGCCGACGCCGATTCCTCCGCGGCCACGTCCGCCGCCGCTGAACTGGCGGCTCGCGAGACCGACGGCGAAGATCATGACGTCTTCCTGTTCCGCGTTCTTCTGAACATCGTGGTAGCTGATGTTGTTGCCGCCCATCGGCCGATCGACGCCGTCAGTGAACACGAGCACGACGCGACGTCCTTCCTGGTGAAGCAAGGCGGTGATACCGACGTTCACCGCATTCCAGAGCGGCGTCGGACCAGGTTCCTGCAACTCGGTGCGCAAAATCTCCAGCAGATCGTGCTGACTGTTCGTGAATTCACGGGGATCGACCTGAACGCGATTGGCAAAGCTGCCAATGCGGGCTTTGTCGCTGGGAAGGAGCTGAGCGACGAACTGCTCCGCGGCGGAGCGGACGAGTGAGAAGTTGCCAACCATGCTGCCGCTGCGATCGAGCATCATGACGACCGTAATCGGCTGCACACCGTTGTCGAAGAGCGTGATCTCCTGCTTCTTGCCGTTGTCGTAGACTTCGAAATCCTCTTTCGTGAGATTCGGAACGAGACGACCCTGCACATCGGACACGGTGACATACACAGCAACGGCTTTGAGCCCGCCGCGGAACACTTGTTGGCTCTGCTGGCCTTCCTGCTGACCCGAAAGCAACGTGAGACAGCTGAAGACAAGCGTGATCGGTCCGATACGCATGGGTTCCTCAGGGAGATCTCAATAGTACGCGATCTTTATCGAGGGGCTTCGCTCCTCGACCCCCGATACGTCACTCGCTCGTTCGCTCTGCGATTCGCCGAAGCTCAACCTGCCGCCGCTGGCGTAATATCGTGATTTCCATTCTTTGGAGGTTTGTGCCGGTGCCGTCCAACAGAATTCTCAGGGCGACAACTGTCGGCGTCGTCCTCGCGGCGGCTAGTGCGATCGCATTAACGGCTCAGCAGCGGGCCGGCAACGGGACGCACGGGGTCACCGCCGCCGACTACGCGCGGGCGGAACGATTCATGAGTTGGAATACGACGCCGCTGGTGTTTCGTAACGGTGTCAGTCCCGACGTGGATTGCCGACGATCGCTTCTGGTATCGCGTGACGACGTCGACCGGCAACCAAGCCATCCTCGTCGACCCGACAACCGGGACAAAAACACCGTGCACGCTCCCAGCCTGCGCCTCGACCTCGGGTTCGGGGACGGGTGGACGAGCGCGCGGCCGCGGCGGACGCGGCGCGGCGGCCGTCATCACCTCGACGTCACCGGACGGTAAACGCGCCGTCTTCATTCGTGACTGGAACCTGGTGTTGCGCGACAACGCCACCGGCCAGGAAAGCCTGCTCACGACCGACGGCGTCAAGGATTTCGGATATGCCACCGACAACGCAGGGTGGTCGAAGAGCGAGCGACCGATCGTCGTCTGGTCACCTGACTCGCGAAAGATCGCCACGTTTCAGCAGGATCAACGCAACGTCGGCGAGATGTACCTCGTGAGCACGGACGTTGGTCACCCGCAACTCCAAGCCTGGAAATACCCGCTGCCCGGTGACGATACCGTATCGATGATCCACCGCGTCGTGATCGATGTCGACTCGAAGCAGGTCGTGCGTCTGAAGATGCCGCCTGACCAGCATCGCTCGTCGTTGTGCGACAACCTGGCTTGCCGAGGAGGCGATTGGAACGACGTGCAATGGGCAGCCGACGCGGCCTCGGTCGCGTTCGTGTCCACCTCTCGCGATCATCGGCGGACCGTGCTGCGCGTCGCCGAGTCATCGTCTGGCGAAGTGCGCGACGTGCTCGAGGAAACGGTCAAGACGTTCTTTGAATCGGGCAACGGCCGCGTCAACTGGAGATACCTCGCTGCCTCAAACGAGGTGATCTGGTTCTCAGAGCGGGCCAACTGGGGTCAGCTCTATCTCTACGATCTGCAGTCCGGCAAACTCAAACGGCAGATCACAACCGGCGAAGGCAATGTGACGCAACTGCTCCATGTCGACGCGACCAGTCGCACCCTTCTGTTTCAGGCTGTCGGCAAGGAGGCGGGACGCGACCCGTACTTTACACATTTGTATCGCGTGAACATGGATGCCGGTCCGGCGAAGCTGCTGACACCAGAAGATGCGCATCATGAGATCACGTTGTCGCCATCGGGGCGTTATTTCGTCGACAGTTATTCCAGGCCCGACGTCCCGCCAATCGCCGTCCTGCGCGATGCCGACGGTAAACTCATCGTCGAACTCGAACGGACAGACATCTCAAAGCTGCTCGCGGCCGGTTGGAAACCGCCACAGCCGATTACCGTCAAAGGGCGTGACGGCGTAACTGATCTTTACGGCCTGATGTACCGCCCGACACGGCTCACGTCCGGCCGAAAGTATCCGATCGTCAATCACATTTATCCGGGACCCCAGACCGGCAGCGTCGGAAGCCGCTCGTTTTCTGTCGCTCGCGGCGATGCCCAGGCGCTCGCCGAGCTCGGATTCGTCGTCGTTGAAATCGACGGGATGGGCACACCCTGGCGGTCGAAAAAGTTTCACGAGGCCTACTACGGTGATATGGCCGATAACACGTTGCCGGATCAGATCGCCGGAATGAAAGAACTCGCCCGGCGGTTTCCCTGGATCGACATCACCCGCGTCGGCATCTACGGACATTCAGGCGGTGGCTACGCGGCGGCGGCGGCGATGTTCCATCATCCAGATTTCTTCAAGGTTGGGATCTCGGAATCAGGGAACCACGACAATCGCGTCTACGAGGACGACTGGGCAGAGAAGTGGATGGGCCTGCTCGAAAATCGCGGCGACGACTTCACCAATTACGATAGCCAGGCCAATGAGAACTTCGTTCAAGGGCTGAAAGGCAAGCTCCTGCTGGCGCACGGGACGATGGATACCAACGTCCCTCCCAACAACACGCTGCTCGTCGTCGCCGCCTTGATCAAGGCAAACAAGGATTTCGATCTGCTCATGATCCCGAACGCGGGGCACGGCTACGGCGACAACGCGAATTACATGACTCGGCGGCGATGGGATTATTTCGTCCGGAATCTCCTCGGTGTCGAACCTCCAGCCGAATACCGGCTTGGGCCGGTGAATCCCTAGAACTAGCTCCGAGTCACCAGCTTTCACTGTCACGCTGTAACAATCTGGCTCCTCGTTCGTATCTTCCCCGAGCCTGGATGGAAACAATCCAATTCGGCGAGCTTTACGAGCGCTACGGGCGCGATGTGCTGCGGTTCGCGTGGTATCTGACCGGCAGCCGTCAGGAGGCGGAGGACATTACATCGGAAACCTTCGTGCGCGCGTGGATGGACTCGGGGACTTTGCGCGTCGACACGATCAAGGCGTACCTGTTCACCATCGCCCGGAATCTCCACGTCGACTGGCGACGGCGCGAGGCTCGACGCGGTGAACTCGGCGACGAACCGGTCGATCCATCGCCCGGGCCTGAAGGGGAGACTGGCAGTCGCAGCGAACTGCGAGCCGTCACGAAGGCGCTGCAGCAGCTTCCCGAAGTCGATCGCGCGGCGCTTCTGATGCGCACTCACGAGGAACTGTCGTATCAAGCGATCGCGTCGGCGCTGGGGCTGACCGTCGTCGCGGCGCGCGTGAAAGTACATCGCGCGCGAATGAGGCTGGCTGTGCTCTTGGGCAAGGAGGATCCATGTTGAACGTGACTCGCGATGTCGTGGCCGACCTGTGGCCGCTCTACGAGTCGGGTGAGGCGACTGCCGATACACGCGCGCTCGTCGAGGAGTTTCTGAAGACCGACCGGGAATTTGCGACGACGTTGCGGACGGCCGCCGTGGTCCTGCCACCACCGGTCAGCTTGCAACCGGAGGCAAAACTGGCGGCGCTCAAACGCACCCGCGACCTGGTGCGTGGCAACGGCTGGCTTGGCGGGTTGCGGCTGTTCGCGATCGTGATGACGATCTTTTCATTCGGGCGAATCGTGGCGGACACCTCATGGGACGTGTCGCCCCGCGGATTCATCGTCGACGCGGTGTTTGCGGTAATGAGTTGGACGGCGTATGTCGTGTTGATCAATCGATATCGACGCAGATCGCTTCGTATGTAGCGGCCGGGGTTTCAGACCCGCCCGCGCACCCTACTTGACGATGAAAGGGACGAACACCGGCATGCTACGCTCGGCGGGAACGGCATCACCACGCGACAATACTTCGAAGGCACGGCCGATGCGATTACCAGCGACGTCCTCGAGAATGGGTTCGACCTTCAACATGTAAGGCCCCCGTTGCCACTCGGAGTCGGGAACGAACTGCCACCAGATCTCTGCTGCGCCGACTCGCCCGCTGCCAGCGATGTTCGAAGCGCCGCGCTGCACCGACAGCGAACGTTGTAGCAACCCGAAGTCGAGCGGTTTCGGAAATGTCACCGTCACCGGATCGCGCGTGCCGGCTACGGGCGACGCGACACGCCACTGCATGGTGTTGAGTGCGTGCTCTTCTGGCGGCCCGATGACAAACCGGCGGCGGTGCTCGCTGGTCAGCGCCAGCCCGTGCGCATCCGGCCAGTCGCGTTTGACGACGATAGTGATGCCACCGCCGTCGTGAAGCGCGCGACCCATGTCTCGGTTGGGCAGAATCTCACGTTTCACACGCCCCGGATCCAGGATCACGGTATAGCGTGTGCGCTCCGCGTTCCATAGGTCGGTGTCGAGCGGCACGACGACATCCGGCACTTCGCGCCCGCTGTCATCGAAGAACGAGATGTGGTCGCGCCCACCCTGCTGCCCCATTGGTGCTGAAAACTGCACGTACATCCGCAGCAGATTCTCGGGCATGACGTCACTTGTCGGATAGACGGCGGAAACGGCCGTCGACGGCGATCGTCCGCTTCCCGGAATTGACACTGTCGCGGCCGTTGCGCGCGCCGACAGACTGACTCGCGACAATTTGGACGGATCGAACCGCACTTCGTATTCACGCCCCGCATCAAAGGGAAACGACGGCCAGAACCGCAGTGAGTCTTCGACTGAATATCGTCCAGCCATCCCCGGTCCTTCTGAGGTTGACGGCGAGACGGAAGATCGAAGTGTCACGTGGAGGAGAGAGTTCCACTCGTCGGAGCTCAGGTTCGCCTTCGACAGCGCTGTCAGATCCGCCCGCGGCAGACCGGTGACTTCAATAAACGTTCGGGACGGATTTGTGGTGTCGAGGCGGATAGCAGGGCCAGACGAACTGCAGGAAGTCGAACCGATCAGGAGAAGACAGAGGACGCAGCGCAGCACCCATGTGATGCGCCGCGCGGCGCCCTCTGATTTCATGTCGTCGCTACGGGAGCGGCACGGCCGCGAGGTTGAGCCCCGACGTCGTGCGCGCAAGCACGATGGACCGCTGCGCGTCGAGCAGATCCATCTGTTCGATGCCGGCCATCGACGTGATCTTCTCGTACGGAACACCCGCCGTCTCGCTCTTCACCGGTTCGGTGATTGGCGCTGCGGTAGCGAAGCTGTTTGTTGGGATCTTCATCACGCCGCGCGAGTTGTTCGACATCAGCAGGAACTCTTTTCCGTCCTTCTTGTAGAGAATCATGTCGAGCGGACGGTTTCGGTTGCCGAGTTCCGCAATCGTCGTTCCCACGACTTTCGACCCTTTGAGGCTGTCGAGCGAGAACCGGACCAGCGGCGTGCACAGGTAGCTCGCGATAATGTGCGGCTTGTTGTCGATGGTGTACGGGATGAACGTGTACACCGGCGAGCGCGTCTCGAGCCGGCCGTGGTTGCCGTGAAAGATTTCGACACTCGTCCCCGGATCCGCCGCAGCGAATGGATACGGGATCGCCCGAAGCTTCGAAGCGAATTCCTCGTTCGACAACCCGGCGACCACGAGCTTGCCGTTGGTGAATGCCATGTCGGTAATCACGTCAGCGCGCTGATTCCGGGCTCCCTCCGTCGCTGGAGGATTCGGAAGCGTCACCTTGGAATACTTGACACGATCGAGGGCCACGAGCGCGATCTTGCCATCGCCATCAACCCGAAGGAGCGCCGGCTTGGCGTCGGCGCCCGTGCCGCGCATCACAGAGAGATACGCGTTATGGCTGACAGGGTGGATCACCAGGTCCTTGACCGACACCGCATCAGGTGTCGTGCCAAGAAGGGACGCAATTTTCTGGTCGATACCGGGCACATCAGCGGCACCCGCTTTGGCGCCGGTCGCCTGATCGCCCAGCTCGAGCGCGTAGATCGTGGCGGCCTGCGTGTCGGCCGCGAACAACACACCGTTTGAACCGAACGTCAGCGCGCCCAGTGATTCTGGCGCGGGACCGGCGTCGGGTGGCGGCGCAGCGACAGGCCGTGCCGGCGTCGAGGCCACTGCGGCCACAAATACCGCAGCAAGCAAGCCGTTTCGATACGTCAAACGCATTCTGCTCCTCCTTCAGAGACTCCGGAGTCTGTCTATCCTGACCAATACGCTGCCGATGTCAAGGCTGCTTACCTGGCCTGCTGCCAATTCGTAGCCGTAATCAGATGCTACACTCTCCGCACCATGAACCTCACGATCCGTCTTCTGCCCCTCATCGTCGCCGCAACGATGCAGCAGGCTCCCGCTCCTGCGCCTGCACCAGCGACCCCAGCCCCAACCGGCCGTGGCGGCCAGGCATCAACGCCACAATTCACGTCGCCGGAAGTGTCGGCGGACAAGCGGATTACCTTCCGCGTCTACGCCCCCGACGCCGCGACCGTCGCAATTCGTGGCGGTGATATTCCCGCACCCGCCCGAGCCAACATCGAGTTCACGAAAGGCGCCAACGGTGTCTGGGAAATGACGACGGGTCCGCTTGAACCCGGCGCCTACCGTTACGTCTACGTCGTCAACGGCGTCAGCGTTATCGATCCGCGGAACACCGCAATCAGTGAATCGAACACGACGACGTGGAGCGTCGCGACTGTCCCCGGCTCGGACTTGATGGACACGAAGGCTGTACCGCATGGTGCCCTGTCAACGGTGTACTACGACTCGACCGCGCTTGGGCGGACCCGGCGGATGCACATCTACACACCGCCGGGATACGAATCGGGCAAGGGCAGTTACCCCGTGTTCTATCTGCTGCACGGCGCCGGCGACTCTGATGATTCGTGGACGTCGGTGGGGCGGGCAAATTTCATTCTCGACAATCTGATCGCGTCGAACAAAGCCAAGCCGATGATCGTCGTCATGCCGGCCGGTCATACGAACGCAGGTGGCGGCGGACGCGGTGCCGCACCAGCCGGTGGACCACCGCCGCGCGATGAGTTTCTCGAAGACTTCACGAAGGATGTGATGCCCTACGTCGAAAAGCATTACCGTGTGATCGCCGACCGTTCGCATCGCGCAATCGCAGGTCTTTCGATGGGCGGGAGCCAGACGCTGAACATCAGCGTTCCCAATCTCGAGAAATTTGGCTACATCGGCGTCTACAGTTCTGGCCTCCTGGGTGGGGGCCGGGGCGCCGCGGCAGCGTCGGGAACTCCTCCGCCGCCTTTCGGCAGCGCGTTTGAGCAGCAGAACGGTGCGGCGCTCGATAACCCCGCAGCAAAGAAAGGTCTCAAGCTTTTCTGGTTCGCCACAGGAGTCGACGACGGTCTGATGCCGACGACGAAGAACACTGTGGAACTCTTCAAGAAGCACGGCTTCTCTCCGCTGATGAAGGAGAGTCCCGGCGGCCACACCTGGTTGAACTGGCGGAGCTACCTGATCGAGTTCGCCCCGCAGTTGTTCTGAGAACACTCCGATGCGCGCAAAACGTCTGACAGGCTCGTTGAAATATGGTCCGGCGTTTTGCACGACTCGGACGTTCCAGGTCTGAGCCCGTCGCGCTGCTGGTCGCGACACTGCTCGCGTACTACCCCGCCTGGCATGGTGGCGTGCTGTGGGACGACAATGCTCACCTCACGCGCCCCGAACTGCAATCGACGACGGGTTTGTGGCGCATTTGGTTCGACGTTGGTGCCACGCAGCAATACTATCCGCTGACCCATTCCGCGTTCTGGTTCATGCACCAGTTGTGGGGTCATACCACGATCGGGTATCACCTCATAAACATCGTTCTCCACGCCACGTCTGCCTGGCTGCTGACGATCATTCTTCGGCGGCTCGCGGTTCCCGGTGCGTTTCTCGCCGCCGTCATCTTCGCGCTGCATCCGGTCGCAGTTGAATCTGTCGCGTGGATGACCGAGCTCAAGAACACGCTGTCGGGCGTGTGTTACCTCGCCGCGGCATTGGCATACCTTCGCTTCGATGCGCGTCGCGAGGGTCGGGCGTATGCAGCATCGTTTGTTTTCTTTGTCCTGGCATTGCTGGCCAAGACGGTGACGGCAGTCTTGCCGGCGGCGCTGCTCGTCGTTTTCTGGTGGAAGGGTGGAAGCATCGACGGGCGGTGCGACGTGCGTCCGCTGGTGCCGTTCTTCGTCATTGGCGGTGCGGTTGGTGTCGTCACCGCCTGGTTCGAGCGCACTCTCAATGGCGCGCGCGGATTCGAATTCCAGGCATAGCAATCGAGCGAATGCTGATTGCGGGACAGGCGATCTGCTTTTATCTTGCCAAGCTGATCTGGCCGGCCTCATTGATGTGCATTTATCCGCGATGGAACATCGACGCGGGCGCCTGGCAACTCTACGTCTATCCCGTCATTGTGCTCGCGGTCATCGCGGTGTGCTGGGCAGCGCGTCGCCGATCGCGTGCGCCGCTCGCCGTAGCGCTGCTCTTCTGCGGCACGCTGGTTCCCGCGCTCGGGTTCGTCGATGTCTATCCATTCCGCTATTCGTACGTCGCAGATCATTTTCAATACCTGGCGAGCATCGCCGTCTTCACTTTCGCCGCTGCGGCGGCCACGCGATCGCTGCAAGAGGCGTCCTTCAGCAGCCGACGCGCCGAGATTGCGCTGTGCCTAGCCCTCGGCGTGCCACTCGGTGCGCTCACATGGATCCACAGCGGTCAGTATGTCGATGAGCGAACGCTGTACGAAGCGACACTTCGCAGGAATCCCGCGTGCTGGTTGTGTCACAACAACCTGGCGACGGCCAAACTACACGGATCAGATGCCGATCTCGAAGAGGCGATTAGCCATCTCCGTGAATCGCTTCGCATCAATCCGGACGACGCAGAGGCCCATAACAACATGGGCGGCGTGTATCAGCGCAGGGGGCGCT